>TARA_R110002003_G_scaffold28_9_pt1 | contig 9996 bp, 11 predicted proteins | sample TARA_R110002003 | Tara Oceans TARA_R110002003 (sample SAMEA4396441) | marine metagenome | biome: Westerlies Biome; feature: [SRF] surface water layer (ENVO:00010504); material: water (ENVO:00002006), including particulate matter (ENVO:01000060) such as... | depth 5 m | reverse complement strand
CTTTTTCAGCCCCATAGCAACCTCCTTCCGTCGCCTTGCTGTCTCGCGCAAGCTGTCAATGTTGTCGTCGACAAAATCACTTATGCGCGCAAGCTCAATGCCTGGACCTGGGCTACCTTCAAGCGTGTAGTCAAGTCCGTAGCCCTTACTAGCAATCGGCGTGGCGTCCACTTCCGGGGTGAGCGCGCGGCGGTTCAACTCACTCAAGCTCATCTTGCTGCGATTTGTTGGCGGCGTCGCGAAAGGCGAATCAGCCATGCTGTTACGAAGACTCGTACCCCGAGACCGACGAGGCGTGCCCATGATACGTGATGAGGACGAAGACGGTTGGCTTGGGTCTGCGATACCAATGTTGCGCATCTGCGACTCGATGAGCGTGATGTCGTTATTGCGCTTCTCGGCCAGAGCCGTCATCTTGATAATAGTTCTCTTCACCGCATCGACAGTTGGCACAGAGCCGGCCTTGCCGTTTTGAGCGTTGTACGACGCCAAGCGTGATCGGAGGAGAATAGTCGCCTCTTCGGCTTGGCTAAGCAATGTCAGAAGGCGTGCATACTCAATGCGTAGCTCTTTCTGCTTGTCTGCCATCTCTTTCGTCAACGGCGCCTTGCGAGAAGCCTGTAATTTATCGGGATCCTTGCGATTTATGATCTGGCGGCGAATGTCATTGAGGCGGGTCATGAGCTTAGCCTTCTCCCGAAGTAGACGGGCGAGCTGGCCAAGCTTCTCGAGAACGCCCTGTACACGACCGCTGTCAAGCCCATGTTCCAGTTCGTCTTCGAGGGATCGCAAACCCTCCAACTCGCCTAAAGTCCACCGCTCGAACCAGTCGCCATCTTCACCTTCATTTTCAACATCTTCTAGTGTCTGCCGGTCGACTCTATGGCCAGCCTGAGACTGCTTGTGATATTCGGTGAATGACTTTATCGACCGCGCGTTCCAGCCCAGTGAGTCAATCATGCCGTTGATGTCTTTGTAAATCATCTCAATTTGGGCCGCGTGTCCCGTCTTGGTTGCCGATTTGCTTGTGTGATTCCGATATGCGACAAAGTCTTCCAACGTTCTGCTTGGTTCCACTGCTCGTGAAAGCTGCTCGCGCATGCGTTCGTCTTCCTCGTCCTCTAAGTCATCAACTTGGGGCTGTGGTGTTGGGGGCTTCGCCTGTTGGATCGAAGCAATCAATGAAGAGCTGGGATGTGTGATGGGCTCCCGTCGTGTTCGAAGGGAGGAGGTGGACACGGAACGGACCGGGCTCGGTGAGCGAAGACTCTCCTGGTTGCGATTGGTAGGCGGAGCAAAGAACGGCTTCGCAGGTGTGGATGATGTGTCTGCCTTGTTCCCACCAAGAGAGAATGGAGCTTTCTGGCCAGGCTGCCCGAACAGCGACGTCGTCTGCGCTGGTCTGGATTGCTGACCAAAAAGTGCAGGCTGGGCAGGTGATGCACTCCGACCCGAATGTGATGTGGCCCCAGGTTTGACAGCGGGAGGCGTCGGGGCGGGAGGGAAGACTCGGGGGGATTGGTTGACGCTATCTTGGAAGCTCCATCCAGGCTTTGGTTGTAGCCCTCGTGTAGCGTCTGATGGCGATGCTTCTTCAGGATCTTCGTCCTCGTCCGCCTCTCCGGGCTCTTTGTCATCTTCCTCGACTGAGAAATCACTTTCTTCGTCGCCATCCTCCTTGTTGATCGGAGATGCTTCGGGGGATGAGCTAGGGGCCTCGACTTTTACTCCGGGGCTCCCAGCGAGGGGCGGAAGGTCATCATCTGCATGCTGAGGTGGCTTCGTTGTCAAAAAGTCTGGTGGAAGGGGTGCATCATCCGAGCTCTTCTCAACAGGTGGTGGAGCTCTCGACGTGGAGTCATCTTTTGCTGGTGTGTCGCTCGAAAAGAGTCCTTTTTGTTGCCTTGGCGGCGAAGCTGGTGTCGTAGAGATGTCATTTGAAACGCTTTTATTTCCGTCCTTGGCTGGAGTGACCGGAGGTTTTGATCCACCATCGCCAAGTGCAGCGGCGAAATCATTGCCTAAGAGAGAGCCGCTGGATGGTGTTGAAGGCTTGGGTAAATCATCTTTTGCAGTTCCGTCGCTCTGGAAAGTACTCCCAAGCTTGAAACCTTCTGCAAGACCAAAAAGACCTTTGGCTGGCTGTGGTGGGGCCTGGGGAGTTGGTGTTGCCTCGTCCCGTTTGCGAGTCTCTGCGTCACTTATTCCCGACGTCCTTGACTCAAATGACGATGTATTGAAGGACGAAGGTTTACTTTGTCCGAAACCGAACCCAGTGCTTCCTTGCTGCGCCGGGGTATTCGCCCATGAAGGGAGGGAAGACCCAGTGACTGAGCCAAGGGTGACTGTGGAGCCACTCGGCTCTGTTTTCAGGCCTGGAAATGCAGGTTTCGACTGTTGTTGTCCAAGTGATGCGAACCCAGTCTGGCCGCTGTTGGTACTGCCGAAGCTTGAGAAACCAGAGCCTCCACCACCCTGGCCGAACTTTGCAAACCCTGACGCGCTACTGCTTGCCGCCGAGAAAGGATTCGCGGGAGTCTGTGAAGTAGAGGTGGTTTGTGAGGGGGCGGCCCACGGGGAGGGCTTGCTGCCTAGTCCGCCCACGGCACCAAAACCGGCTCCTTTGGCACCACCCATTATTGAAGGAGATCCAAATGCAGGCGCCGCAGGTTTGTCGTCAACAGGGGTTGAAGAGCCAAAGGGTTGAGATGACTTCGCCAGAAAAGGTGGAGTAGAGCCCAAACCTGGGGAACCGAATGAAGGTATCGATGGGGCTCCGAAAGTAGCAGCCGGTTTCGCGAAGATACCAGTGCCAGTGGAACTCGGAGGTGCTGGCGTAGATGGCTGGCCAAACACGGAGCCTGGCTGTGTGGCACTGGGAGGTGCGGGCGACGAGGGAGCAATGGCCTTTGCGGGCGCTTCGGTTTGTTTCTGTTGATCAGCTCCGGCGATTAGACCTGGAAAGCGCGTCTTCGCCTCAATGGACTTGTTCCACACTACCCACCAAGCCATGAGGACACCCTGGTGTGTAAGGACCATGTAGGCAGGAAGCGGATGTGGCGCCTCGCTGATCTCTTCAAGCACCGCAATTGGCCGCAGTATCCTCTCCGTGGCAGAGAGGTCCATGGCCTCACCAACAAGAACACTGTCGCCCTCGTCACCGAAGACGAGTCGCGGTACAGCAGCCTTTTTGGTGTCCTCGGCAGGGCTTAGTACCCATTTGCCGTATTGCGCCTCCTTCTGTTCTGCTGACAAAGGTTTGCTCGAGCTAGATATCATCTCGATAGCGTCCGTGTGGGAAGTTGTGATGATCAACAGATCGTTCAGGTCGGGCTCCCAGTTCTGCAGGCGCATGGCCGAGAAGCGTGGAGGTAGTGCTCGGGGCGGGCCTTGAGTTGAGGTCAGGAGCGGGTCCCATATGGTTGCGTGGAACTCGAACTCGTTCCAAGCTTTGTTGCACTCGACGATGTGATATTTGCTGTCTTGATCGTCACTCGTTCCATTTGGCTTGGGACTGTGGACAAGGAGCAGCTCTGAGTTCTTCAGCCAGGTGAGGCCGGTCACTTCGTAGTTCTCGTCGAGGCCCGGTGGACACGGTATTGTGCCCATGAGCCTTCCATCGCTCATGTGTATGGCGGTGGTGCCATCTAGCAACCCAGCTGCCACAGCCTTGCCTCTGCTGCTCCAGGTCGCGCAAGAGACACCGTCGACCCTGATTATGCTGGTGTCGCCCTGGACAACGTCAATGACGCATAGCTTGCCCGACTCCAGAACGACGGCCATGTAGTGCTCGTAGGTCGCCATTGGATTTGGCTGTAGCACGCGGACTGCTACACCGTCCGTCTCTATCTTCTTCTCCGGCGCCTGGTTTCCTTGCATGAGCTCTGCGACATTGAAGACTGCGAGTGCGCCCCGCTCTTCTGCCGAGATGACCAGAAACTCGCCTTCTGTAGAGAAGACGACGTGACGAAGCGGCGGAAGGCCCAGGGATATGGAAACGTCCGGCGTGAAATCTGAGATGACGTCCCACTCCCCGGCCTTGCTGGCGAAGGCCTTGCGGACCTTCTCGGTAGAGGTGACAATCAGCGCATCGGGGCCTGCTGCTGCGAGGAGGCCAGGCTTGGACGCTACAGACAGGAGGGTTGCGCATGCGGGCGGTACGTGGTCGGCCGGCCACGGTTTCGGGAGGATCTTGAGCTTCTTGGGGCCCTCGGCGCCCTGTCCTAGAGCGCGGAATCCCAGATGCTGCGAAATGGTTAGCTACCGGCGTGGTGTGCAAACTTGGGCGCAAGAGGCCTACCTCTGTCGGGAATTCCTCAATCTCGCCGCCCACCTCGATGGTCGGCGCGCTGGCAGACATGTTGTGGAAGGCGGAGGAGAGCCTGGCACGCGCGAAGTTGGGCCGCAGACTCTCTCGCGATGGTGTCGTTCGGCTCAGTGTGCGGGCGAGCTCATCGGAGGCAGAGCGCGTGTGCACGGGTGAGGTGGAAAAGGAGCGTGAGTTGAGCCGTGGCGGGCTCGGGCGGAAGAGCTCGAAGCTTTTGTGGAGTATGGTGCTGGCCTGTTGGTGCCTGGCGCTCAAGGTAGCAGAGCAGCAAGCACGCGACGGTTGCCGTTGCCCGAGCGTGAATTCATTGTTGGAAGCGCGACAACAAAGCTGCAGGGATCAGGGCGCCAAGCATCAAGCTAAGCTCCAGCTCCAGGCACGGCAGCTACGCAACCGCGACCGCAGCTGCCGTGCACAAACACACCACGCCGCCTTCCGAACCTGCCCACGCCCACGCCCACCGCAAACCCGTACCAGACGCCGCAGCAGTCTCACTACACCTTCTCGACGGGATAGCTCCGCGCCGACACCATGGGCGGCTTCGACTTCTCCAACCACAACCGCAATGCAGCCCTCCACGCCCAGGGCGTGCCGCTGCCCAAGGCGACGAGCACGGGAACGACCATTGTCGGCTGTCTCTTCAACGGCGGCGTGGTGATTGCAGCAGACACCCGAGCCACCAGTGGCCCCATAGTAGCAGACAAGGTACGCCACCGCCGACAGCCCCACCGGTGCAAGCAACACAACACCCTTCTGGGACATGTCGATGCTGATGCTTTGGACAGAACTGCGAGAAGCTCCACTACATCTCCCCTCACATCTGGTGCGCCGGCGCCGGCACCGCCGCAGACACCGAGTTCACAACCGCCATCATCTCCTCAAACCTCGAGTTGCACGCACTCTCCACCGGCCGCAAGCCCCGCGTCGTAACCTGCATGACCATGCTGAAGCAGCATCTCTTCCGCCACCAGGGCCACATCGGCGCATATCTCGTTGTTGCGGGCGTTGACCCCACCGGCGCACACCTCTTCACCGTCCACGCCCACGGCTCGACCGACAAGCTGCCGTACGTAACCATGGGCTCGGGTTCTCTGGCCGCCATGTCCGTGTTCGAGACACAGTGGAAGACAGACCTATCACGGGACGACGCCGTCACTTTATGCGCGAATGCGATCGAGGCCGGTATCTGGAACGACTTGGGCTCAGGAAGCAACGTCGATGTGGCCGTCATCACCGAGGACAAGACCACGCTGATGAGGAACTTCAAGACACCCAACACGAGGCAGCCCAAGCAGCGGAACTACAGGTTCCAAAAGGGCACTACTGCGGTGCTGAATGAGAAAATCATCACGAAAGAGCAGATCAGCAAGTATGTTACTGTGTCAGAGCTCCAGGACGATAGCGTCACAGCTACCGCGGAGACGATGGACCTGGATACGTAGAGTGGAGTGGGAAGGAAGAGCATACGGCGTTGACGGACATAAAGACATGTACTATAACCCCAGGAGGTCAGCTGAAGCACCTTCGAAAGCCGGGTAGATAGAAGGCACATGATTACGACCATTGCATCTCTTCATTACTTCTAACACACAAGACAAATCGTTCAAACCTGTAACTTTTTGCCGTGGCGCCCTTGCGCTCAACTCCAGACGAAATCTCTATGCATTCAAATACGGGCAAATGAGAACCACGCGCACTGCGCGCCTCTACCGACATCGCTTCTCCACAATGCCGGCGCCGTGCTCTTCATACTCCTTCCTGCTAATCCACAGCTGATGAAAGCTGCCCAAGCTCGCTAATATACTGCCACCAATCCAGGCCGCATACTTCCTCTCCACCACACTGCCTGGCGCAATCAGCTTATTCCTCGTACTTGGATAAATGTTATTGATCTCGTAGTTGAGGCGCTCATTGAACTTGTATAGCAGGGTGGAGCCTCCCGTGACCACAATATTACCGAGGAGCAGCGGGCGCTGATCTGCATCGACCGACAGTACGGCGGCTTGTACAAGTTTTGGAATTGTTTGTTCGTCTTTTGGCCGTGGAGAAGAGTCAGATGTCAGGGCGGCAGAGGCGTCGAACAAACCTTCGGCGGCGCGGAAGCGCTCAGCACCAAAAACCTGATTCCAGCCATCCGGCATTTCAAATGGTCGGCCAGGCGTGTTCTTTGCAATTTCCTCGTTGGTGCCATTGCTGAAGCGGCCAGGGCCGGGCCATACTTCGACGACGGATTCTTTGAACTCGGTCAGGACACGCTCTTCCTCGTTAAGGCGGAAGGAGTCGGTGGGGAGGGTTGAGAAGGTTTTGTATGTTGCCTGGGCTGCGGCGCCAGCGTCGACTTGGGTCTTGGACTTGACAAGATAGTGCGGCGTGAGTGGAATTTCTGGTATGGATTGCTTGAAGACGTGTCGGATCTGGTTCGAGACGAAGTTTCCAGCTAACGGTGACTTTTGGACGCCCTTCCGTAGCACCATGCCATCGAGGACTGGAGTGACAGATGTATGGGATGCGCCGACGTCGATGATGATACCAGACGCTTTGCCCGAAGCAAAGGCAGCTAGCACGCCCGTCTTCTGCAGGAAGAAGGCAGGCGTGCCCCAGTCCTCCATTGCGATCTCAATGTACTTTTCCCGTGCTTTTGCGCTGTTCCAACCGGGCTCGGTGACGAGCAGGGGAGACTCTTCAAGCGGCTTTTCTTGATTGTCCAAAGCGTCCACGTCTACGTCCATGGCGTCGCCGTTCGTGTTGGTGCCGTCGTTGAGGCCGTTTCTTGTTGGGTCGGTGGCTTTTGTGCCTGTGAGTCTGTTGGTGATGGCATACTCCCAGAGCTTGGTGGCCGTGTCCCAGTCCTCTACAATGCCGTCTGAGCCCCAGTAGTTCTTAATATTCAGGTCGCCGAGCGGGTTGTGGATCGCGTTCTCGCCGTAGTAGTGCTGAGGGCCCGACTCGGTGTCTCTTTGACCATAGAAGGAAGGGCAGACAGACTTGGGGACGTCTTCGCCCGCGAACCCGGCGCGTGTTGTCCAGTAGCCGGGGTCGAGGACGATCGCGGATACCTCATCTATGGTTTTCAGTCAGTTTCGGCGCAGCTTGAAGCTCCGTGGGGCTGGTTGTACCTCCAGCATACTCGCCTGCAGCTGGTGCAGTCGACGAGTTTGGGATGTTCATTGCGCGCGCCTTGTCGTGATGCGCACAGATGCTATCGCAGAGTATTTACTGTTCCGGTCGCCAATTGACGTGTCGTGCTCGGTGGGCAAGCCGCTGCGGGGGTGGTCGACGGGGATCCTGGCGTTGGTGTGTTGGAAGGAAGCTGTCGCATCGCGAAACTCGAAGGTTGCGGTCGCGACTACCGCGTACCTTCGACCTCACTCCGCACCAGCCCTCGCGTCGCCGCCCCGCAATCGCTCAAGACTGTCCTTCGTTGAGTTTTATTGGCCAGGAACATGAAGAGATAGTATCGGAAGCACAATGGCGCTCAGATTCGTTCGCCAGCTCTACTCGCTCGACACCCTCGACACTCGCTTCGTCGTGCCTGCCACAACACCCCCAAAGGAAGCTCTTCAGGAGGCACAGCGAGATCCACGACCTCCACCAACACAAAATGGACGGAATAAAGATAAAGGCGAAGGCGAGAGTGTGCAGCCATGCCTGTGGAACACTCCAGAGTTTTACGTCTACTATGTGGTCATCGCGGCATCCGTCTTCATGATGTTCAAGCTTGTGCTCGACGCTTCAAGTGGTTGGTTGTTGGCAATGGCAGACATGGGAGCCTGTGCTGACCACGGTAGCCTCACATCCAAACTACGCCAGGTTCTCGCATTTACTGGAAGATGGATGGATTCCTGGCCGTAAAGTCGTATGCGCGCCCCTGCCTGTAATCCCTGTCTGTGTACTGATGATTGCAGGACAATACCGACCAACAATACTCTGGGTTCCGGCAGAACATACCTGCGCTGTTGGTCATTGTCTTGCTTCATCCACTGCTCCGCAAAGCATATGACAGCTTCTGGAGAGCCGACACGTATACACAGGTGCGACCATTAGCGGGCCATGGAAGCCTAACAATGGGCTTGACGGCTTCAGCTGCAGCAGATGCTCGTCTCAATCAACGCGTCTCGTTTGATCTTATCTTTGCTGGCATCTTTCTCGCTGCATTGCACGGATTCTCAACTTTCAAGATCTTGGCCATTCTGTATGCCAACTACTGCCTTGCGACCAAGTTGCCGAGACCATACGTTCCGGCCGTGTCATGGATTTTCGCTGTTGGCACGTTGTTCGCGAACGAGTTCAGCAAAGGCTACTCTTATGCTGCTATCCTTGGCATGTTGCTGCCTACAACTATATCCGAAAAAGGCGAACCTGCGAACAACTTTGGTCATACGCTCGACAGCTACGGAGGCCTCATGTCCCGTTGGGAAGTCCTCTTCAAATTCACTATCCTCCGCCTGGTCAGCTTCAATCTCGACTACTATTGGAGTTCTCATTCGCGAGCTGGCAGTCCCCTTGAAGTATACCACACCTTCCCGTTCTTGCTGATCATGCTAATAACATCAAGAAGAAGCAACTCGATCCCGCGAACCTCTCCGAGCGCGATCGTGTCACTATTCCGGCTGAGCCACAAGACTTCTCCTTTCGCAACTACTTTGCCTATACAATGTACTCGCCACTGTACCTCGCTGGTCCGATCGTGACGTTCAACGATTGGATCTCGCAGCAACGGCACCGCCCGCATAGCATCACCACTAAACGCACTGCCATGTACGCCATTCGCTTCATTGTTGTACTGCTTACCATGGAAATCATGATCCATTACATGTACATGGTCGCCATCTTCCACGCTAAACCGGACTGGTCGCAATACACACCCGCGCAGCTTAGTATGCTGGGCTTCTTCAACCTCAAACACATCTGGCTGAAGCTGCTGATCCCATGGCGCTTCTTTCGTCTATGGGCTCTGCTTGATGGCATTGATGCGCCGGAGAACATGGTCCGTTGCATGAGCGACAACTACTCGGTCATGCAATTTTGGCGTGGATGGCACCGGAGCTTCAATAAGTGGACACTACGATATCTGTACATTCCCCTTGGAGGCAGCGCTATGCCAGGTGGCTGGGGCAAAGTACGGGTGGTATTTAACTACCTCACCGTGTTCACCTTCATCGCAATCTGGCACGATATCCAGCTTCGCTTGCTCATGTGGGGCTGGCTCGTCACATTGTTCGTACTACCTGAGATCCTCGCATCCTGGATTTTCCCAGCGCGCAAATGGAAGAACAATCCGGACGCTTATCGCTGGCTGTGCGGCGTCGGAGCTGTGGGCGAGATTCTGATGCTGATGACGGCAAATCTAGTGGGCTTTGCCTTGGGATTAGATGGGCTTGAAGGACTTGTGAGGAACATCATGGGGACATGGGAAGGGCAAATTTTCTTCTGGACAGCATGCTTTGCCCTTTTCTGTGGAGCGCAGTTCATGTTTGAGTGGAGGGAGGACGAGAAACGGAGGGGTATCAAGATGAAGTGCTGATGGAAATATTTGTGGTAATGTCGCACAGTCCACAAAGAAACATACTTTGGTGACTCCACCCCCAGGTGTAAAACGAGGCCGGAATCGAGTAAGAGTTTGAACCTTCAGAGATTAATGTGATGCCCTTCTTTGCCATCTTACACCT
>TARA_R110002003_G_scaffold110_9_pt1 | contig 10002 bp, 7 predicted proteins | sample TARA_R110002003 | Tara Oceans TARA_R110002003 (sample SAMEA4396441) | marine metagenome | biome: Westerlies Biome; feature: [SRF] surface water layer (ENVO:00010504); material: water (ENVO:00002006), including particulate matter (ENVO:01000060) such as... | depth 5 m | reverse complement strand
AACATAGGAGATCGAAATACTCACTCCAATTGTTTTCCCTTGACGAGGAATAACATCACTGCCTGCCATGGCGCCCATGGGCATGAGAGGTGCGAAGTTTCAAACCCTGCTTCGCCACATTGCCTTCGCTAATGCTCAACAAACAGGCCCAGAATCTCTTCGTCAGCCTGAATCTTTGTCCAAACCTTTTCGATCACAACTCCAATACGTTCACTGTTGTGTGTACCCGCCCAATCCATGGCATTCCTCGTATAGCTAACCATCTGTTTGGCTTCCTCCACGGTCAAAGAGGTGGACCAACCCATGAGCTTGGTGAAATGGTACTCGATGCTCGTATCGTGACTGATGTGCGACTAACTGCATGAAAGCTCGATCCCGCTTTTAGCGAACACCAGAGTTATTACGTGTGCACTCTCATCGAAGGCCTCTCCCAATTTATCTCCGGCTTCTTTGTGGACTGTGCGAAGGTTGCGCGTCATGACTGCGGCGTTATGCACATTTTGGAGAGTAGCAAGCACTCCGCTCTGCCATCCTTTGGTCTCCACCGTGAAGAACGGACACCAGACCTTCGAAGCACAGTTGACTGGCTTGAAGTAAGATCAATGATGTGGAACTTGTGGATATGGACTTCTAGGGCCCCTCGGGAGATACGTGCAAGAGAGATAAGAGAATACAAGGGATACGTGCACAGAAGAGACAATGTATAAAGGGGCGGGCGGCAACCGGGCAATCTTTGTTCCCCGCAATACTGTCTATATCGACAGAAAACAACAACTTTGCACGACGATAGCAAGGGCTACAAAGGAAATGTAGGCTTAACAAGTAGAAAATAATAAATTAGAGGTCTTAAAGAGTGAGGTCGCTTCGCGAAAATTACTTGGCTTGCAGCCCCGCTGCGCGGGAGTTGAGTTTGTTCTGTTAATATTTAGATATAAGAAAAATCATAACTTTATCTGGGAAGACTCCCGCTATAGGATTCATATATCCTTCCAAGGAGAGATGGAGATAGCTAAGGGCGAGCCTCCCATATACCCGGCACCAGCCACTCCTCAGCCACATCCTTGGCATACATGCCACACCCCGCGGATTGTTCGACGCCCTGTCTTGCACATACCGTTACTGAGGGATACAGCACACAACGTCTAGATGCGGCTTAAAACACTCTATCCTAATGTTGTTCTTCAACATGAAAACCTTAAAGACTTCCTTTCCCCAGATGAGAACACCGCGATGAAGCTAGGCCTTTGTTAGGCCACTAAATTTGACGCCGTATAGTGCGTTAGAAGTGGTATAGACGGACTCGTGCTTGAATGTCGTACACTACAAAGTAATACTTCTGTTGCGTTAAAGTTGGTATGTAAAGGAAGCTAGTGTGTAAAGAGGAAATTTAACAGTAAGCAGTTCTTTTAAGGTTACAAACTATCTTATCGAACCTAGCTTTATCTACTAAAGAATAAAGCTCTGTACTACGCATCGTGCGTAAATTATAAGGCGAAGTTTTTGGAGCTATCTGCCTGTATACTATACGTACTAAAGCTACTATATGCAGAGTAGCTTAAAATAAGCGACGAAATGCTTTTCGAAACTATTGGGAATGATATCGAGAGCACGCGGCACGAGGCTATAGATCGTAATAAAATACTTTGCCTCTTAGAAAGAATATGTGCGTACGGATAGGTTGCTATTTAAGTTAATGTTTAGTATATATTACGAGAACTAATATTACCCTTATACGCACGTATGTTTACTAGCAACTTAATAGTAGGCATTGTTAAACCGTACATTAAGAAGGAGTACTTGAGCAGAGGAAGTCTAGCAATACAGATGCGCACGATGTTATTAATAAGAGCATTGTACTAGAGACTAAGAGAGGTTAAGGATTAGAATTAGATTAATAGCTGCCTAATAGATAGTAGAGCTGTTGAGGTTCGTCTATTGTATCTGCGATATCTACAAAGATCTTAGAAAACTGCATTTCTCCTGTTAATAGAATAGGTAAAGGCTTAGTTGTGTAAGTGTTGCATTAAAGATTAGCAGTAGAAATCGTAGCAAGAACAGGAAGCTATACTAAAGCTAGAGGAATATGAGGCTACAAATATATACAATAACTTCTAGTAGAGATAGTTAAGATGTAGAGCAAACTAAGCATTTCAAGACAATTATTAATAGTACTGCTGAATTCTTGAACTGTGCGATTGGTATCTCGGCATTTTAGTTCTTATAGCTGTGAAGCATCGAGAACTCTGCTAGTCTTACTTAACCCGATCTAAGTAAGCTACAAAGTACTAGATAAAGACAGAGTAAGCTAGGTAATTTACCTTGAGGTATCTCCCGGAATTGTTTATTAGATTAATAGTTGGAGTAATAATATAATCTTGACTTACTATTCTAGAATTGTTGTATAAACGTAGTATGTTTATGCGAGTAGAAATAGTTACTATTTGGGTGTTGCACCTCTTTCTAAACGACTAACTTAACGTGTTCTGCCTTTAGCTTCGTTTGTACACGACTACTCGTATTATTTCAGTAACGGTTGCTGTCTGCCTCCTATATTTATCTGTCTAATGCGTTGTACCGATCTTTAATGTTTATGTTAATGCTTGGCGCATGAGCTATTAAGGTAGGCTAGAAGAGAGCAAGGCAAACAGTAAGGCCCTTTGTTGCGGACCATGGGATGACGCAATGTTGAACCCACTTAGGTGAGCCTAGTGTGGAGTTCGAATGCGAGGTTATGTTTGACTGCAATTCAAGGTTAGATCCTGTCAACGTTGCGGCACGTTCGAAGCTTGGAGATCCTATCCTATTTTCTTGAACAACTTGTTTCTGTTCCCACCAGCACCGCTATGCATATCGACCACCTGTGCCGCTGAAGACAAGTTATGCACTGCGTATAAGATATTGATGCAGACTGGTGGAGTCTTCTATCACAACCTGGTCAGAGGAGAGCAAATGACGGATTAGGAGCAAGCGGCGAGACTGGCGTTGACTTGAATCCGGGTCCTTCCAGTGTTCTCTTGCTTGAGGTCATCATTCATCCTCATAGTGAATCCGAACGCACAAGACTGTTGCATATACGATATTCGAGAAGGTAAGGTAGGAGAGGTATGTCTGGTTTCGCGCATACAACTGTACCCGTGATTAGTGTTCTGGCCTGTCAACTCCTAAAGTGGAGGTTCACAGAGTAAGGAGTACAGCACTAGGAATTGTTTTGCGAAACCAAAGGTCAATACCAATGGAGGAGCCCGAAATCTGAGTAGAGCGTCACAAACTTGTGAAGGTAACATCGAAGCGTCCCATACCTCGGCATCTACCCGACGAGCTGTCACTTGTGCGCGACCCCTACTAGCAATTCCCGATGTGGCAATGCGCCTCAAAGCTTGCTTCAGCCTAACCACCACGGGCAACCTCCGTGATAGTGACGTTCCACATGCAACTTTCGACCAGGACACCGCAGTAGTTTTGTCACAACCTTGGACGGACTGCAAATCACTGCCGACAACAGGTGAGTATAACGGAGAAATCCGGGGACAGAGATGGGTGCGGATTCCGGAGTACCATAAAATCCTGGGGTACCCCGCGATCCTGTCTGCTATCTTTCTGATCTATTGCTCGATTTCTCTTCTCAAGACGAGCTGCGACGTTGTGCTTTTGGAGCACGTCTTACAAATTTGGATCCACAGTTTCGACGGCGGCAAGACACCATAATGTCGGACAACCTTCCGACTACAGCAGTGCAGCATCCCCGCTTCATGGGGATGCGAGGAAGACCGCTCGATTTGACGGTCTCGGTCATCGCTACGACGGGGTTTCTTCTCTTCGGATATGATCGTGAGTCCATGCTTATCTGGTTAAGTATGCAACACTGACATGTGCACCAGAGGGAGTCATGTCTGGCATTATTTCCGCGGAACCGTTCATGAACTATTTCCCCGAGACGTACAAAAATTCGACATGGCAAGGCTTCGTGACTGCCATCTACGAAATCGGATGTACGAACTCACTCATACCCGCGTTGAGCAAAGAGCATACGCTGACGATTCACAGGTCTTTTCGGTGCCATAACTATGCTGATATTTGGTGATGCGCTTGGACGACGGAAAGGTATCATCATCGGTGCGAGCATCATGATCCTTGGTTCCATCATTCAGGTGATCGCGTTCAAGGGTCACAATGCCACAGCGCAGTTCATCATTGGCAGAGTCGTCACTGGTTTCGGAAACGGCATGAACACGGCGACAATCCCCACCTACCAAGCCGAATGCTCCAAAACCAAAAACCACGGTCTGCTCATCTGTATCGAAGGAGGCATCATTGCCTTCGGAACGCTCATTGCATATTGGATCGACTACGGTTGCTCCTACGGCTCTGACAACTTCTCGTGGCGCTTCCCCATCGCTTTCCAGAGCGTCTTTGCTGCAATCGTGCTCTTTGGCATGATCTGGCTTCCAGAATCACCGCGCTGGCTCTTGACCAAGGACCGCCACGAGGACGCAGCCAAAGTGATCGCGGCGCTCCGTGGACACGCAATGGACGACGAAGAAACCCGTTTCGAAGCCCACATCATCATGGACAGTATCCGGGCATCTGGCCACAAAGGAGGAATCACACCCTTCAGCGCCCTCTTCACGAATGGCAAAACGCAGCATTTCCGCAGAATGCTGCTCGGAGCGTCTTCGCAGCTCATGCAACAGATCGGGGGGTGTAATTCTGTAATCTATTACTTTCCGCTACTTTTTGAAAACTCCATTGGCGCGACGCACGACATGTCGCTCCTCCTCGGCGGCATCAACATGATTGTGTACTCCATCTTCGCCACAACATCCTGGTTTGTCATCGAGCGCACCGGCCGGCGGAAACTCTTTCTCATCGGGACATTCGGGCAGGGCCTTTCCATGGTGCTTGTGTTTGGCGGACTGATCCCCGGCACGACAAGCGCGGCCAAGGGCGCTGCCGTCGGTCTCTTTACGTACATTGCCTTCTTCGCGGCGACGTGGCTGCCACTCCCCTGGCTGTACCCCGCCGAAGTCAATCCCGTCAAGACGCGCGGAAAAGCAAACGCCGTGTCGACGTGCACGAACTGGCTGTTCAATTTCCTCGTCGTTATGATCACGCCCATCATGATCGACCATATTGGCTGGGGCACGTATCTCTTCTTCGCCGTCGTGAACGCGTGCTTTGTGCCGTTTATTTACATCTTCTACCCGGAGACGAAGCAGCGCAGTTTGGAAGAGATTGATTTGATCTTCGCAAAGGGACATGTGGAGAATATGAGTTATGTCAAGGCGGCGAAGGAGTTGCCGTTTCTGGATCAGAGGGGCATTGAGCAGATGCAGAGACAGTTTGGATTCTTTGACGACGAGGATGAGGATCGTGTTTATCATGATGGGGCGGTGGGCAAGGGAGAGGAGGTTACGGCGATTGATGATGTGAAGGTGTGAATGAGTTGGAAGTTGTGTTATATTGAAGTCAATGCATGGTTTGCGGAGGGATCGGGCTGAAGATAAGCATGAGTGGGTTGTCTAGACGGCATTGGACACACGAAAAGGAATTCAGGCGGAGGAAGAGGCGGCAAATCAACTCAAGCCAGAAGATAAATGCGGGAATACTTTAGCGATATAGAAGCATTAGGGCTGATGGTTCAAAAGCATAAACAAGTCGTTTGGCATCCTAGCACCTTTTTTCTGCACGTGCGGTGACAACAGATTGGATGCAGGCATCGTGATCTCCAAAGGAAAGGCCCTCTATCTCCTCTAGCTAGAAAACTGTTAATATCTTAATGCACAGAGCTAGCTGCAGGGGCATATCTCGTCATGCTTAGAGACTACGTGGATGGTGAGTGACATTAAGAACCCCTCAGAGAAAGGCTTAAAAATTAAAAATTTGGTGCTTTGATGCCACCACCCCGATAATCTGTGCAGTCGTCGCTGTGATAGTGAGAGTGCCTTTGATTTGCCCGTTGAAATCTCGGTTGTGTGGAGAAACAGCGTATTTTAGGTGAGCGTAGAGGCCGAGGATCGTCTTGACAGACTAAGAGGGAAGTAGGAATTGACGATAAGACCAGAGTGTTGCATATTAAGTGTCACGACCCCGCTATATCCCTTGACACCAGCTGTCGAATATCAATGCTGACTGTGTAAGTCGAGCTGGAATCGATTGTCGTGATGATAGTACATTTTTGAACATTGTGCCTATATACATACATACATACATACATACATACATACATACATACATACATATATACATACATCGCCAACCCAAGAACCCATCACGTCCTTCCAGGCGGAATCCCACTCCACGTCCCGTTCTGCCACCATGTGCCCGCACGCGTAAAATCGCTGTACCCCACGCCCCCAAACGGGAGATAATTCACGAACCCGAATCGAAAATACTCCATCCCTGCACCCTCTCTACGCCACGTGAAATTACTCTCTGCACCCATGCCTCTATACCTTTCTACATCGTTGACCAGCACGCTTACGCCCTCGTAGCCCCTTAGCAAGCCTTGCCAAGTGAATGTAATAGTATTGTTCGCAACGAGGGGTTCGAGGATAGCTGGTATGCCGGAGCCAAGCTGTGCGTCTCCGCGCAACGCAGCGGCGGTTTGGAGAATAGGATCGAAACCCCACCGCGCGATGCCGTTGACAAATAGACCGACTAGTAAGCCTTGTGCGAGCAGACTGATTCGCGTTTGCATCGCCGTGCCGGGCAGGAGTAGGAGCGCGATGATGTAGTGGTGGATTCGGAGCGTGAGACGTGGCATTGCAGCCAAAATACCCAGACTTACACCGAGAAGTGCGTACAGGCCCAGGAAGCGGAGTAAGCGTCCTTCGGTCCGCAAACACCAGCATTGGTATAAGATGATGCCGAAGAGGATGAGGATGATTATGACGAGGGCAGTGATGGCGCCGGGTTGTTGTCGGATGTCGTGGCCTGTTAGACGCTGGATGGGAATCTTTTCGAAGGTGTAGTTGCCCAGTGCACCGACCCATGCGCCTCCGACCCAGAGAATGGTTTTCTCGATGTGTGCAGTGCAGTTTCGCAGGGATTTGCGCACGCTGTACTGGTAGAAGAGTGCTGCGACTAGGGCGGCTGGGAGGAAGCGGCCGAGTGTGGTGGATGCGAGGGAGGCGTAGGTGTTGTACGACGGAGGGTCGGATGCCATGCCGATTTGGAAGAATAAGATTGTGAAAATGGGTGCGAAGAATGTTGCCGAACTTGACGTGATGATGCCGAAGAGCGCAGTGAAGATGGTTGACAGGATGAGGAGGTTCCAGCGCGGGTCTTGACACTTGCTTGAGGCACTGACGATGGCTTGGGACTGGTTGAAGTCGAACGCCATTGGGAAGCTCGCGTCGAATCCGACGCTGTCGATGCCGTTCCGCGACACAGCGCCAAAGTCGTTTTTCGCACCTACCAGCGATACAACACCACATCCTCCCTGTCCGCTCTTAATCACACCCGCATGGATCGCTGCACCGCATATGAACGAGTCTCCTCGATATACAGGCGCGGAACCCTCGGTCTCATCTATTGCGCCTCCCACGACTAGTGATCTGTAGTTTATAGAAACATTGCCGATGGCTCGTGGATTCAGGACATGTACGCTGAGGCAATCGGCCGGACAATTGAATGCGAAGGACGAGTTCGCGAAGGGCAGGCAGTTGCGACCATCGAGGCCGCAGGACTGGGGGCTTGACCTGTCGCGAGGTTAGACATACTCCTAGGACATAGTGTTCATAGACATACCATAGATTCGTAACGCACGACAAGCGCGCCGGCGCACCAAACCCTCCAATGTTCGAAGGAAAACTGTAATTAGTGATGATGACACCGAATATTACAGCCCAGATCACAAACATCACAATGTATGTGATCAATCGCGCCCACGCCGGTAGCCGTCCAAGCAGCCTCGTGGGGAACGTCTGCACTCGCTCGAAGAACGGCTTTATGCGATGTTTTCTCAGTGGTTTCGGTCCCTCCAACCAAGCCACCGTCTGGCGCCCGCATTTTCGAACCGGTGCAGGCAGTTTCGTCTCAAGCCTCATCCACATGTGCTGTGTGTGTCGCGCCCGATGCCGCGGCACAACTTCCTCAATCTCCAGACTCGGCCGTGGCGTCGCAGCTTTCGATCTCGGGCCGTCTGGAGTCACACTGGACGAGCCACTCGGTGTTATACGGTCACGGTCGCCATGCTCGAGGTCGATCGGAACCGTGGTGGCGGCACTGGGACCTTTCGAGGGCATGTCGCGCGGTGCAGTCTCGGTCGGAAGATGTACTCGCAAACGACTGTGGGGATTATATATACAGAAGTATCATGTTGGAGGCGGGGCTACAGCAAACGACCAAAGTCCACATGCGAAGGACGCCTAGATTGGGACCTGAAGCACAGCAAGCATCATCGAACGCTTGGTGATGCGCATGTGCATCTAGATCCACATTGCCAAGTCGGAAGGGTTCCGACACGAGGCTCAGCCTTGCGACTCGAAGCCGCCATCACTTTGGAGACCAAAGCAAACAGTGATTGACGAAATATGCTTCCTTTTCTGAAATATGCTTCCTTTTCTGGTCTGAATCAATGCTTCTGCACGCATGCCATGCTCGCAGCACACATAAAGGGTATCATACAGTTTCCCATCATCGTCCGACACCCCAATCATCTCTCACGGCAAGATCTTCGTCTGAGACTCGTGCCTCTCGCGGTACTTAGCCAGCGGGATCGGCACTTCGCCACTGTATCCAGCCTCACCCTGAGCTTTCTCCAGCTTCCTCGTGATTTTCCCTACGAGACTCGCGATCCATCGATCGTTTGCCATGACAGACACAGTGCTGACGCCTGCTTTGCGCATACCCACCATCGTCTTGGCTGATGCGTCTTTGAATCCGGTATCGACCTTTTTGAGGAAGTCCTTGAAGCCTTTGTTTGAATTCACCGTTTTGTTGGTGTCCGTAGTGCCTGTCGTGTCTGCCGTACCTGTGGTGTTTGTCGTGTCGACTGATGCGACGCTATCTACATCGCTGTCGGCTGCAGCCGTGCTCACGCGCTTGAGCTCTCGCAGCACGCGCGCCTCTTCGAACGACTTATCACTCTCGATGACTTTTGTCGCCTTGACAATTGCCGCGACGAAGTTGAGCAGATCCTGATGGAATTGCGCAGGAAGATGCGCATGCGCACTGATGTGCATGCTCGCCTCGTCCTTCTTGAGCTTTTCAAGTTCTTTACGTGCTTGTACCTCCTTCGGTGTACCCTCGATTTCCTTGATGGCTGCCTCCATTTCCATCAACTCAAACTCCGTGGACTTCTTCGGGAAGATGTGTTCATGGTGTGGGAATAGATAGGTCGGGATCGTGAGCACCGCATCAGCGCCTCCTAGCCGAACGACCTGCGTAAGCTCAACAGACTCGGGCAGAGCGCGGTATGCCATGACATCCGACATTTTGAAGTGACATTGGATGTTGTAGTTCATGTTGATGGGAAACGACGCTTCGCTCGCAATGGCACCGAGCTCGACGGCAAAGTTGGCATCGGCACACCAGGCTGATATCCGCGCCTCCAGTCTACGGATTTCTGAGTCCTGGCCGGCGTAGTGCTTGAAAAGGTATTGCCGCATCAAGCTGACGAACCACTTTCCGGATCCGGCGGCCGTCACTGACTTGAATTTCACGGGGTGGAAGTAGCAGATTGGACTAAGCATCAATCGGTAGAGAAATGGTAGTCGATGCAGGAATGCTTTGACATTCGGATAGTCAGTCTTGCGGAGAGTTGAGACCCTGATGGATCTCTTCGGTGGATGGGGTATCGATGGACTGTCATGGATGTGCGCACATATGGCGGCTCGCAAGTCGTCGATATTGTCAATGTCGAGCTTGTTCTCTCTGTCCTCGTCTTGACTGGCCTCCTTAAGAGCCCGCTTTGCGTTCGTGATCACACTCGTATCGTAGATGTTTTTGACCAACATGTTGTACTTTTCATTCGCATCCTTCTCGCCGGGAGCCACTTTT
>TARA_R110002003_G_scaffold202_7_pt1 | contig 10004 bp, 13 predicted proteins | sample TARA_R110002003 | Tara Oceans TARA_R110002003 (sample SAMEA4396441) | marine metagenome | biome: Westerlies Biome; feature: [SRF] surface water layer (ENVO:00010504); material: water (ENVO:00002006), including particulate matter (ENVO:01000060) such as... | depth 5 m | reverse complement strand
AATCAATCACAATGGGTTCAGCTTCGTCCTTCGACTACGCCTCCCTCAAGGAACTGTTGAATAACGCAAAAGCAGAAGTACTTCTACCAAATGATGGCGAAAAGTACGAAAAGAGCATCGAAAGATGGAGTGAGCTTTGCATCAAACGAGCAGTAAGTATGAGTTAGTTCAACCTGCGCCACCTGGGGACTGAACAGTGATCACCGCACGTGGATGAATGAGAGACCAGAAAGAGATGCTGATACTGCCTTTCATCTTCTAATAGCTCGCTACCATAATCTCTTCGTGCAGACATGAGTGAGTTGGAATATACATAGAACCTAACATACCTCACAGTCTGCGGTAGTGCTCCCTACTTCAGCCGACGATGTTTCCGCAACCCTCGCACTCATCCGCCAACACAAAATTCCCTTCACTGTTCGTGGCGGTGGCCATGCGACATCAGGCGCTGCCTCGATCGAAGACGGCATCGTCATTGATCTCTCCAAAATGCGCAAGGTCACCGTAGACCCAGAAGCGAAGACGATCAGAGCCGAGGGTGGAGCTCTCTGGGAAGATGTTGATGTTGAAGCAGCCAAATATGGACTAGCCACCGTTGGTGGTACAGTCAACCATACAGGAATAGCAGGACTTACGCTGGGTGGAGGCTATGGCTATTTGAGCGGGAAGTATGGTTTGGTCATCGGTGAGTATGTCGCATATGTGTGGCACATCTTCTAACATAGGCCATAGACGTTCTCCAATCCGTCGAAATCGTCCTGGCGTCCGGCGAGAAAGTCACCGCTTCATCGAGCCAGAACGCCGACCTGTTCTGGGCTGTCCGCGGCGCAGGCGCAAACTTCGGCGTCGTCACAGCCTTCACATTCCAAGGCTTCGAGCAGAAACATCCCGTCTTCGCAGGCCCCCTCGTCTTCCTCCCAGACAAGATCCCCGACATCGTCAAATTCGCCAATAAATTCCACGAGACCAACGACGGTAATCAGGCCTTGATTTGGGGCTTCTCGGCTCCGCCGCCTGGCAATGCTCCAGTCGTGTTAACACAGCTCTTCTACAACGGCACCGAGGAGCAAGGCAAAGCCTTCTTCGCCGACCTGTTCGACCTCGGCCCTATAGCAAACATGTCGAGCATGATCCCATATGAGAAGCTCAACAGCCTGCTCAACCATTCCGCCGGCTTCGACGGGCGAAAGCAGTTCGGCGGCGGCGCGTTCAAGCTACCACTGGATCCCGAGTTTGTGCTGAGCTTGCATGCGGAGTTCACTGCGTTTGTGGCTTCGCATGAGCGCATGAATGAGAGCTTGCTGCTGTTCGAGACGATCCCGTATCAGAAGATCATCGAGGTGCCGAATGACGAGACGTCGTTTTCGAATCGGGGGGATTACTACAATGTTGCTACCATGTTCAAGTGGTAGGTCGAGTCTTTATATCACTGCTTCCGACCGACATTATACAGATCAATGCTAATGAGGCCCAGGTTCGATCCTTCTATTGACACTGAGATCCGCCCCTTCGCTCGCAGCCTGCTCAAGAAAGCTTCAGAGACTGCCGCTGATCGGTCCAAGGACGGTGGGGTAGGCCAGTATGCCAACTATGCCAGTAAGTTACGACTCATCTTGTACAAGTTGAACATGGCATGCTGACATCATGCAGCTGCCGATGTTGAAGCCAACGAGATCTTCGGCGCGAACGTCAAGCGCCTTGAGGGTCTGAAGCACAAGTACGACCCGGACAACTTATTCAGCCATGGCACGAAGTTGACGCCACGCCCTCTAGTTGTTGTGAACTAGCTCCTATATCCTGTGTGTTAGTATTACCTGTAATGTGAGAGTCAGTATGTCTTCATGCACGCAACATGGCCTCCTCCCATATGGACTCAATGCATTTCCGAACAAGTCCAAATTGAAGTCCACTTGCCTGTCTGCTCACTCACACCACGCCATGCCATACCATATCAAACCATGTTCCCAAAACGCCCATACATGCAAACTCACTTCCCTTCCCTTTTGACTTCCCAAACCCCCCTCCCCATCCCTACATTCCACTCCCCCCATGCTAAACCTCCTTCATCAACTCCTCCAACTCCTCATCGCTATCCCACCCACCGCCACCCCTCCTATTCACCACAATCCGCTGCTCCTCCTTCTCATTCTGCTCCGCCACCGCGCCCAGAATATCCTTCAACTGCTCCTCGGTTACTTTCTGGCGGATCTGGCCCGTCCGCGCCAGCATAATGAGCCGGTTCTCGATGTCGGTCGCGCGCGACTCTTTGACGAGGCGGATGCGCCCGAGGCGGTCCGAGGCGTCGGGCGTCAGGATTTGCGAGAGGATCGACGTGCGTTGGTCTGCTGTGGGGGATGGTTAAGATTGGTCTGCGAGGGGTGATGCGTAGAGTGGGTGCGAGGATGCGAATGTGGGGAGGGTAGGTGATGGAGTGAACGCGGGGCTAGGTGGGTTTACGTACCCTCTTGTTGTCTAGGATATAGTTTTAGCAGTTACTCTCAATGCCTTGAACTTGGACATCCTACTTTCGCGATTCATGCTCGGAGCCCTCGCCGCCTTGTCCGCCTCCGCCTTGCTGCTGCAGCTGCTGCAGACGCGCGCGTCGGATGTTTTCGAGATCTTCGTCGGACATGGCGCACTCAGACTAGGTTGTGTAGAGCTCGTAGGGTGTATGTTGTGTTTGGAAATGTTTGTTTGGGTTGTGCAAAAGAAGGCGTGCGTTGCGGGGAAGAGCTCGGAGGTCCGAGGTGAGGGGCAAAGGTTGTGGCTTGTTGATGGTCGAAATGCGTCTAATGACTTTTATAGGGAATTTGTACATATCGTATTAGAGAACTTTGTTGAAATTCGAGGTTCACAGTATGGGGCTGCAATAAAAATGAAAGCAAACGCTTGGCTGGAAGGTTTCACGGTACGAATACAGCAAGCAATGCAGAATCATCTTCTAGTTTGTGAGGCAAGAGTCTCAGATTGCGGTAGAAATAAGGTAGAAGAGCTAACTAGCCATTAGCAAGCTCGTGATGAAGCTTTGAGCTCCTATCTCGTAAATCATGGGTGTTCAATCGACCCTGCTAGCAATGAGCCTCTTCTTGCTATCGTACAGTAGACACGTCACGATCTGTCACCGATCTTTATCGTCATTGTTGGACTCGAAGTCAAGCTGAGATTGAACGTCAGCCGGTTTTCATACTGCAAGGACTTGACAACTTACTTGATTACCATTGTAGAACTGCTGATCTCGCGGTTCTCTCGCCCTTTGATCTGCTAACGTCCGCACTCGAACAGTGGCACTGTCTGAGTTCGATGGCTGCTGTGACCGTTGCGCTTGACTTGAGGCAGTTGTTGAACCTGGTTGTGCTCCGCCAGCGGGCGCTGAGCCGTATCCGATTACTGACCCCACAGTGCTGCTTACATATCCTACAGTGCTTGACAGTAGACCAAATGCGCCGCCAACAAGACCGGTGGCTGCGCCCACGACACCTCCACCGCCACCCGAGTATGCTTCTGTGTAACCCTTGACTGGTACCAGGACCAGAGTTGCGCTTGGTGCTAGATCAATGTCGCCCAGTGACTGACTCTCATCGCCAGCAGACAGTTCGCGACTCGGCTGTGGTGGGAGGATATGTCTGAAGTAGTATGGCGGCAGTCGCTTGTTGTTGATATCTGGATCATCTTTGGGAAGCTTTGCGAACTCTTCGTCTACCCATCTCCGAACATCGTTCTGTAGGTTGGCCGAGCGAGGAAACGTCGAACGTATGGTCCGTCCATCGAATAACCTGACTTGCAAATTGACGGTCTTTGCCTGCGAACCTCGCGATGAAGTCGTCGTTCGTGTGGCTGTCTCAGTCTGCGCTTCGCTGTTGTGCTCCCGTTCCCTCTCCAGCTTCCGTGCTTCTGCTTGCGCCTTGCGCTCCGCCTTATCTTGCTCAATGCGCGCCTTTATGCGAGCCAGCTCCTCACCTTCTTCGCGCTTCTTTTTCCGTAGTGCATTGCGCGCAGCTTGTGTGTCTGATGTTGGTGTAGCCTTCTGCTTGCCCTTTGCCTTCGACGATGGTGTAGCAGTAGGAGCACGCGCTATGCTTGCGGTTGGCCCAGAATCGGTTTCTGAAGGCCCATATAAATCGTCTTCCGCGTCCGTCGGTGCTGGTGGCTGGCTTGGTTCTGGGGAAGTCGCTTGTGGGGGTGGTGGCTGCGCAGCAGCCGAGCCTGGTATTGGATTTGCACCTAGCACTTTCCGCACTGCATTAATAAACTCGTTCTGAGTAACATCGCTCTTCAATTGTACTTGTAGCTGGCCGTTCTGTATGACGACGAGTGTGGGTATGTTCGCTATATCGCAGAAGGCTCCAAGGAAGCCTGCTTCGGTTGAACCAGCTTCGATGCGCAGGAGGACGGCTTTCTGTTCGAGGAGACTTGACACCTAGCGACTTTAGCTGACGATTTTGATAGCCCCAGACCTTGGGAACAATTGCCGACATACCCATCCACTCTTCAGCCATTCCTCTTCCCACTGTTTGCTCGTTGCGCCTTCATCTAGCCAGATTGTCAGATCTCCCCCACATTCCGATGTTATGAGCTCACCTCTGACGAAGCAAGCCACAAGCTTCTGCTGCTGTATCGCAAGTGTAATACCGCTCTGCAAGGTACCCTGGTGGAACATGTTGTTCAAAAGCTGAGAGTGGAGAAGTGGGTGGGAGTGGAGCGGAGCTTGGGATCGCGCTTGCGGCAGGGATGATGCCTTCGTGCCTAGCTTCCATCACCGCGGGGATTGGCATGCAGGCAATCCCGAGGCTGAATGCTTGACCCGCAGGCGTGAACATGCGAACTAGACCAAACCTTCCGTTACGTACATCTCACACAGGACAATCTCGACAAGGGAATCGACAAAGGGGCAGGGAATAGATCTATGGGGAATGCTAATTGATCCTTAAGTCCACCGCGCCGAAGGAGAGAGAAATGCAGCAAGTCCCACAACTATGGTGCTATGTTTGTTTCGCTCGCTGCAGAGCAGAGAGCACTTGCAAATTATGCAAAGCAAATGCTGTCGTGTGTAAATTCCGCCAAATGCTGAGGGTTCGATCGCTCGCCCGACCGCGGCAGTGCCACAGCCCGACACGCACTCCATTAGTGCCCAGCTATTTCGAATCGAAGTGGTGTTTCTTCTCGCGCTCCAGTGGAGAGTGCCTAACACGATGATCCATGCAGATATTCAAGCCTCTTGTTCATCCTCCACTAAGCCAATTCCTGCTTGTGGACACTCTACCATCCTTTATAAGATGGTGCATTTGGTCTTCTTCTTGGTTTGGTTTTGCTGAGGACGAGGGCTGAGGACGGCACTGCATCAGGTCAGTACACGCAGAAATTCCTCCGAACGAGTTACACACCGGATTGCCTCGTCAAACACGCTCTTGAGGTTACGCTGCGTCAGCGCAGAGCACTCCAAGTACTTTTGTGCCTTGATCTCCTTGGCGACCATGACTGCCTGCTCGTACTGGATCGGCGCCATCTTCTTCTGTCTCAACGACTCCTTGGTTGCCTCATCGTCCCTCAAATCCAGCTTTGTTCCGACGAGTATGATAGGGACGTTGGGCGCGTGATGATCGATCTCGGGGTACCACTAGCTGGTATCAGCAGGTGTGATTCGCGCGGCGCAATTGGTGCTCACCTTGGCCTTGACGTTGTCGAAAGACGGTGGGCTGACTATGGAGAAGCAGATCAAGAAGACGTCGGTCTGTGGGTACGAAAGCGGTCGCAGCCTATCGTAATCTTCCTGACCAGCTGTATCCCACAATCCAAGGCTAATGGGCTTGCCATCTACCATTACATTCGCAGAGTAGTTGTCGAAGCTGGCCGATTAGCGGGAACGCTCCGAAGGCGTCTCGTGCCTACTCACACTGTGGGGATATACTCTCCCGGGAAGGCGTTTGTGGTGTATGAGATGAGCAGACATGTCTGCACTGTTAGCAACCCAGGAAGAGCAATGCGGAAGCTGCAGCTCACCTTGCCAACGGCGCCATCGCCCGTGACAACGCACTGTTCACTGTTAGCTTGATTTGAGCTTCTTCTGAGCTTCTAGATTATGATCAAGCGCACCTTGAGAGACTGGGTCGCGGGGGCAGCCATTGTGGAGTTGCGATGTGTGTCGTCTGATTAGAGTTCCCTGCGGGTACTTGCTGCTTGGGCCCTGTTCGGCGGAGGAACTGGGGCGGCGTCGGGGGAGCAGTTAGCGAGCAGCGGCTATGGAGATGCTACACAACCAGTGGGTTAGGAAGCAGCTGCGGACGCGCGGTGCAGGCAGAGGTCGGATCGTTGGGAGGGTTCAGTGACTTCTGCGAAGCACCAGTTCTGGCACGGGAGCTATCTGAGCGTAGGGGGGCGTTTTATCGCTTGGCGGCGGCGGGTGAGAAGCGAGCCTGGAAGGTTGATGGACGCGCGAGTCGATTGGAGGCAGCGCGGGCCACTTGCCGTGCCTAGGGTCGATGGTCGAGTCGTGTAGGCGGCTTCAAAGTTCAGCGTGCTGTGGGTGAGTGGAGTGAGTGCACCGCGGTGAGAGTGTGTGCTGCGGATGGAGAAGTGAGGAGCTAAGTCTCCGGGCCCTCTGGCGATGAGGTGAAGTGGGCTTTTGGCAGAATACAGGCAGCAGGCGCGTATGGAGGAGCTGCTTCTTGAAACCGATTTGACACGAAAACACCATCGCACGCTGCAACACGCTGCTGCGCGGTCTGATAGGCAGGACGCACGGTGCCGCATGCCTCGTTTGGGCCGGCTTTCTGGCTGCTGGAGGTCCCGATTCGCAGGCCGTCTCCGCTGCTGTAGACAGCTTTGGCCAATTCTCCCCTCAGAGCGCGCCGTGATAGCTCTGCGGCATGTACACCTCCACCTCCAATGTGTGTCACAGAAGCAGGCACCACGAACAGGCGCCGACGTCAAGGCGGACCATGCCATCGATTGTGGCGCTCGTCTTTATGAGCATCTTATCACCGCACTATGTACACGGACGGTACTCGCTGGACATGAAATCTTCGCGGCAATGGTGGCAGCCGCTCATGCAGCATTAATAGCTTCTCTCCTTTTCTCGCGCCGTGATTCGCCATGTGCCTGCATTTTTCTGTTCGCCAGTCTGCCGCCCGACCTTCCTATTAGCCGTGTGCCCTTCAGCATGTGATGGCTGCATGCTGTGTCCCGCGAATGGAAGGTTGCATCTCAGATGTGGCGCGAGTGACAATGTGCGTCAACCACGTTTGGGTCGTTGTTTCGAGACCCCCTGCCCAGCTCAGCACTTTTGGTGGTCCTAGACGACCTCCACCACACCCACCAGCAACGCATCGTGGTTCATGCATCTGAGTTGATTCGTGATTGCGCATTCAATTTTGTTGTTGGGTATCACTTGCTATCGAGAATTTGCATGCTCTAACTAAGATGAAGCCTTAGTAGAACAGAAACATGTCGTCACCGCGCTCCTTTCCTTCTCCCACGAAGTTCTTCCGCAACAAGAATTTGATGAGAGACTCATGGAGCTCCTTCATGTCGAGAATCCCACGCTTCTTCTGGTCAATGTAGGAGACGTCGACCACGACTTGCTTCAAGTTCGCTGTCGACAGTGCCTTCTCCTCCAACAGCGCAGCTAGCCTGTCAGGTGTGCCAACAGCAAAGTCGATTCTGTATGCATGTCAGCTCTGATTGTCTTGGATGGGTTCCTCGGCGTACTTGTTCTTCTTCAGATGAGACACTTGCTCGGCCAGCTTCATGTGCTTCGCGAACAGTTTGGCTACATTTGGGTCCTTGATTCCTTCTTTGGGCAGACCAGACTTGAGAGACCTGCATACATCGGCCGCTCGGATCCCTGATGCTGTGACGACAATGGTGTGTGGTGCTCCCACAGGCTTCTTCGGTGTCGGACTTAGCGTGCTACATTGCGTCTTCAGGAACGCCGAAAGATTGTCTGTTGTCCTAGGCTTTGACCAGCTTGTACTGTCGCGTACAGTCCGCGCTTTTATCAATCAGACTTGCTACTTTCAGGACTATAAAGCACTTACCAGGTATAAACTTGTCCTCAAGCTCGACCGAACTCAGCTCTTTCCCATACAGCCGTGTTCGACCGTTGACATAATCGGCGACCAGCTGTCCGTCCATCCGCTCAAATGAATGATTCACCCCTAACTCTTGATCTAAGTCATCCTCGTCGATTTCTTTCGCCTTCTGCTTTTTCTTTTCCTTCCGTTTCAATTTCTTGGCTGCTTTCTTGCTGTCTTTGGTCGCCTCAGGCTCAGCCTCTCGCTTCCTCTTCTTCGATGACGCTGTGATGTCGAACTCTGCCTCGATCAACGGCACGCCACCTTCCGAGTCTGAGTCTGACATCGTGTGGCTAGTGTTTGGTGTGGATTGCAGCGCTTACCGTTGTGGAACAGAAAAAGTTCCAGAAGTAAGGTTATCGATAGCGATGGCGCTAGTGCATCTCAGGCTAGATCAGCCGCGGGCACAGCAGTCGCGTCCACTGACGCGTTTCCCCAGTGGCTATCAACAAGACTTGTCGTCGACAAATTTGACATGGACCAGCTAACCATGTCCGAGTCTGCGCGCAAGAAGCAACGCTCGTCGCCGGAGGGCTCCACTGCAGCCACACCTTCAGCGCGCTTACAGCCTAGCACTCCCTTTCGACGAGCTGCGAGCGCGGGGCCAACACCAGGAAGCCGGAAGACTCCACTGATTCGCACACCGGGGACGGGCAGGACACCGCGTGGTGGTCCGGCAACAAGGCCGATTCCATCAAGACGAGGAGCCCCAACGACCCCGCATGCGATCAGAGCACTTCGAGAACGAGCCAATGCAGCAAGAACACCAGGGCACAACCGACGTAGAAGCGGGCGCATTCAGCGAGAGACTCCGCGAGACATATTACGAGATCTAAGCAGAGCACTTGCCCGCGATAGCCAACCGGTCGAGCCGGAGCCTCGAGTCGAACCACGACGATCACGACATTCTGCGCTCGAGCTTCCCGACGTGGAAGATGGTCCGGATCCAGCTGCGCCGCGTCTTAGCATGGCGCTCGACAACATGTACGACGATGACAGTATTCATGAGCGTCCACCACGACAGTCCTTGCTGCCGGACTTGCCGGACGACGTCGATGGCGGTACAGTGCAATCCCTAGAGTTTGGACGAAGAGCAATCAGCGAAGACCCACGGTTCATGTTCCCAGGTCGAATGAGTGAGCGGTTCGCAGATCTCAGTGAACTTGGTGCAGTGGAAGAAGAGTATGAGATCGACGGAACCTTCATCAATCGGCGAGACGGGCTACTTGACAGGACAATCGATGAGGCATTGGACGAGGACGACACCACGACCCAGATCCGCGCGCTCACAGGAAGAAGAGACGGCCGGCCGAGCGATGTGGACCTTGGTGTCTTTGGCGATGCCGACGACGATACTGAGGAGCCGACTTTCAGGTTTTTAATACCTGAGCGCATACGTGCGCCCATTCAAGAAAACCCACAAGACGAACAATTCCTGGACGATGAGCAACCCGTATTTGCTGAGGACGAAGAAGATTTGAATGAGCTGGAACATGAGCAGGAAGACATTACTGCAGCATTGGATGGAGATGATCCCACAGAACCTGTCGAAATGCAAGGCTGGGAATCGGATCCCGAGGTGGACAACGACATCGACCTCGCCGCATATCGCGAAGAAGAGTCAGCCTTGGATCGAAGTCTGCAAACACAATCACCAGAGCGTCCAGCCTCGGCCAAACAACGAGGTGTCCGCAAGGCCAAAGAGCTTAGAATCTCACAACGGGGACTGGAATATCCGTCCTTCCCAGTGGCGCCGGTCAAAAAGCTTGCCCTTAGTTTCATGAAGTCTCAAGGCAGCAGAGCACAGCTGAACAAGGATGCGGTAGCTGCACTTGTGAAAGTGACAGATGACTTCTTCGAACAAATTGGCATGGACCTTGCGGACTATGCACAGCATGGTGGACGTAAGATGATCGAAGAAAGCGACGTGATAGC
>TARA_R110002003_G_scaffold121_42_pt1 | contig 10004 bp, 8 predicted proteins | sample TARA_R110002003 | Tara Oceans TARA_R110002003 (sample SAMEA4396441) | marine metagenome | biome: Westerlies Biome; feature: [SRF] surface water layer (ENVO:00010504); material: water (ENVO:00002006), including particulate matter (ENVO:01000060) such as... | depth 5 m | reverse complement strand
TCTCTCTATCACATGATGCGAGTTCGTATACGATCCTACGAGATCGATAGGTAAGCGGCTGCCTAAGATAGCCCAGACGCGTCCCGTCTCACAGCCCCATCCCCGCGTATGCTTCCAACTCTTTGTCTCTCCTGTCCATCTGACCTCCACCAAACTGTCGCTCAATTTTCGTCGCACGCACTCGCTTCACTTCATCCATCATGGGCAGGGTAACGCAACCACCGGCTTACCGTGACGACCCGGACGCCGTCTCCCTGCACACCACCCCAGACGACTACACCTACGACGATGCGCCCGAGATCTCCGGCCTTCCCCCTTCGTACGCCGACAGCGAAGGCGAAAGCACTTCAGCAGCTCAGGTAGCGCCAATTCGCCATGTCCCGCCCCCCACAACTCGCACAAACCACGACAGCCCCAGCTTCAAGAATGGCAAGCCCGTCGTGTGCGAGACACAGGATATCATGGATCCACTGCTCGACACCGATCCCCTGATGCTGGAGCAAACCATCAAAAACCACGCAAAGACTGCACCTGCACCGTTCGTATACATTATGGGCACACACAAAGAGACAGTAAAGAATGGTGACAAGAAAGAAACCAAGCACATCACCGACTTTCGCATCGTCATCAACCTCACACGATACCTGCACAAAGACTTTGATCCGCAGAACACCTCCTCCATGGCTCTCGTGACCGTCGAACCAGGCGAGAAAACCCACCGCGGCACGATCCTGAAATGCCGCGCCCCAGGCGCAAAGCAAGACATCGAAGTCGGCTCTGCGAAGTCGACACTGACAGAATGGTGTCACCGCTACTGCGCCAGCCCACGCATGCTCCGGATCTTCCGGCTCCGCCGCACCGTCCCCGGCCTGGACCAGCAGTACCTGAAGAACCGACTCGAAGGCGTGATCGCCGCAACCAACTACCGCGGCAACGTGCAAATCAGCTTCCCGATGGAAGACAGCAACGTCGACATCTACACGTCGAACACCATCAACCGCTGGCGGCTCAAAACGTGGATCTGCTGGCTCTTCTACCTCTCCTTCCTCTGGCTCTTCACCTGGCCCGTCCTCTTCTTCATGACCAAGCGGTACGCCGTCGTCCGCGCCGAATGGCCCTGGAGCATCACCGACGCCAACGGCCGAAAGACGTATACTACGGTCAGCGAGGAGCAGTGGTTCGAGAAGTGGAATGTCGCCGTGCGCAGACTGGTCTTGGATCGCTACCAGGGCGAGGCCGCCGAGCATATGATGCAGGGTGTGATTGATCGCCCGAACGATCCCCCGATGCCGGGGACGGTTAATACGGGACATGCGGGTATCGATAGTGCGGTGGGCATCTTGACGCAGGGCTTCCAGGTTGCGAGAGCGATTCAGAGTGGGGGGAACATCGGGCGCGGGGTGCAGGGTGGTTGGGGGTATGATACTTGAATAGTAAATCGTTGCGCAAGACACATTCGATTTCAGTATCACACCACCTGACTTTTATTTATATTCGGCTGGCTGTTTCCCATGGCGTTCTTCGAGATAGCTTGCCAGTCTTAGGCGTCGTTGTGCTTCGTAGATTCAAGATCATGCGTGCGATATTTCCTACTCCAGGTTCCGAACTCTGCGGCAGGATATATCTCTTCCCTGCTCGACGGCAACATGTGATAATCATAGAATCGCGATGCCAAAGTCGCAATTACCTTGCCATTGGAATTCATCATCTGTGGTCTTCCCGCACCCACCTCAACGTAGCGAAGTGCTAAACCGCAATATTGCTGGTCTTGAACGCAACTCCGAGCCGGCCATCAAGCAGCCTCCAGCTCCAAGCGACGCTTCTGCGTTTTCCATCGAGTCCACTTCAGCACTCGTCCATATATCATACACCCACACGCACCCGCACCATACCACGCACTCACCACTCCCACGCCTCCTCCACCTCCCACTCTCGCCGTCCGGACCCATCCGCCCTCGCGCACCGCCTGCCCATCCCCATCCCCCTTGCCCTTCTCCGCCTTGCCGTCAAACTCCCACCGCTCCACCGTACTATACGCGCCCAGCATGACGATGCCCTGACAATACTGGCCGAGCCTGACAATCACGCCCCGCGCGCCCGCGGCATCGTTCTGCAGGCGTAACACGACGCACGCTTTCTTCGCGCCGGCCGACGTCGCCAGAACAGGCACGTCGCGCCACAGCTCCTCGTGGGTCTTGACGGCGCGCAGCGCAGGGTGGAACGCATGGCCGTGCTCGAGCGTGCGCGCCGCGTCGAGCGGATACATGATGCCCTCGTCGACAGGCACATCCGTCGCGCCGACGCGGTGGCGCGAGTCGAGCCAGTGGGTCCACGTGCTCTTGGTGACGCCGGGCCAGGGCTCCTCGTCGCCGCTGGGCGGGACGTGGGGATCCGCAATGGGCACGCTGGTGCCGGAGCCGGCGAAGGCCCATTCGAGGCGCTCGCGCTCGCCTTTGTTGGGGAGGGCGGACTCGCCGGGGCGCATGGGCTTGTACAGGCGGACGTCGATGAAGGTGTTGCACGGGCTGGTGAGCACGAGCGTGGATGTGGGCTCGAACTGGTGGGGTGGGTAGTTGAGCGGGTTTTGGCCGGGCAGGTGGATGCTGTAGGGGACGGGGGTGTTGGGCGGGAGCGGGTAAGGGAGGAAGTAGATGTATTCGCGGATGGAGATGTTGGCTACGCCGACGGGCTGGGTGGGACGGCCGGTAGTGACAGGACCGGTAGTGGCAGGGCCGGCATTGGATGCGGAGGTTGAAGACATGCTGGAAGGTGAAAGCGGGGTGTAGATAATGGAGGAGGAGGAGCTGCTGGCGCTGGATGGAATCTTGTCGTCCGGTTGACTCGTGTTTGCGGGCTCAGGGCCTGTGGTTTCCTTGATCGTCATGGTGGAGTTGAGTTTCACTCTCTTTTGCAGATGGAATGTACAGGGAGACCAACAGGAAACAAGCGTGGCAATGCCGCAGTGCTTGAGAGTGAGTGAAGTGATCTGAGAGACGAATGAGTGACTGTATAAAATGGAAATTGATTGCGCAGCAGAAGGAATGTGCAATAAAGCAACATAGAAGAGAAGCGAGAATGTAATGAAGTGTCCACCTACCTTAGTAGAGTATAGCTACTGGTGTTGTCTTTTGGTGTTGAGGGAAAGTGTAAGGTGAGGCGCGGGGTGTTTTGATATCAAGTCTACCCCACTAGCGTCATAACAACGCGTCTTGATTCACCTTCACCACACATTTGTGGTAACGCAATGCCGTAGACCTTCCCGAATTGGCAAGAGCCCGTGCTCATCACCACTTGATCTTGAACACATGTGGGCTCTTCGTCCGAGTTTCGCTAATGCCGTCTTGCGCTAATGTTATTCAGGTTTGCCTGGCAATAGATGTGGCTGGCACGTATATAGGAAGCGCATGTACACTACGAATTTGACACAGATCGAAAATGCACGAAGATTGGGCTGCATTTGCAAAGTAGGTATCATTCACTTGCTGTCATATCGACAGACCTAACCGTTGACGCCGCCCATGCTGGGACTAACCCATTGCCAAACCGAGACCATGACTTTTGATACTTCGTAAGGCATCGTAAAGAACCTCTCCACCAGCTCAGTGAGCAGCTTATTTCTTCTTGGAGTCGGCCTCGTCAGCCTTTGCCTTCGCGCGCTTCTCGCGGACACCGACAAGGCGGGCCTCGGAGCGGGCGTCACGGAGCTTCCTGTAGGCGTTCTCCTCGCCCTTGTAGTCGCCAATAGCACCCTCCTCGAATGCGACGACGTTCTTGATGGGCAGAGCAGAGGCGGCGCTGCGGACAATGTTCTCGGCGCTCTTCGCGGCCTTGACGTCCTCGGCGGAAGCGTCACCCTCCTTGGTCTTGCCGTTGTGGCGGGGGAAGAGGATGAGGCGCTTCCTGTACTCCTGAAGGCGCTCCACGTTGGCCTTGAGGCCCTCCTCGGAGAGGTTCTGGCGACGGGGGTCGACCGAGATACCGATGGTGCGAGCGAACTTGCGGGGAATGCCGGCGGCTGTGTATATTAGCACAATCCTGCCGAGTGCGAAACGTAATGCGTACCCTTCAGCTCAACGAGAGAGAAACCACGACCGGGCCTGACGCGGCGGTTGTCTATTTGCCGAATTAGCGATTGCGCTCATGTGATTCTTTCCATTCTCAATTCCACATACACTTGATGGTGGGGCATCGGACAACGGGGCGGAGAAGGTCAACTGGGCGAGGAGCGACCTTGGCAGCCTTTGCGACACGAGCGTTGCGTCTCGACTTCTTCTTGCCAGGCTGTTGCGGGCGTAAGCATTTGTACACAGGCGCCACAACTCTCAGCGAGGTGAGAGGGGAATTACCTGGTCGAAGTGCACGCGGACGTAGCGTTGCCTGTGAAAGTCAGCATTTCGGTGCGATGGAGGAGTTGGATGTCGCATACCAGTCCTTGTGGAAATGGTTCTTCTGGATCTGCTGGTTGTGCTTGATCGCCATTGCTGCGGTTGTCTACGAGCGGTCAGTCCGTCGGTCGAGTGTGCGGTTGTCTAAAGTGGTGGGCGTACCTTGGATGGCGGACCTGTGAGTTAGTACGGGCTGACTTTTCGAAGTTTGAGGTTCGTGAATTTCGAGCGGCGGGTTGCGTGTGGGCGGCACAACTTTCCGCCGGCGCTAGTGTCTTGGCGGAACTCTCATCGAACCTCGAGCCATCCTAATCAGTAGGTCTCGAGGAGCGCAAGGCGTCGTTGGCTACTACTTCAACGTATTCGAGTGGTTCTTTTGCGCCCTCATTGCCGCCAGTATGCATCACTACCAATGAATCGTGGACAGATGCGCATGTACATCGAGTCAAAATTGCTAGCTAATAACAAGTCATCCATCGCATCAATCCTGGTCAAAAAAGCCTCCGAAGAGGGCACGCGCAGTAGCGTGGCCAGCTAAAAGTACAGATAATCATCCGCGGTGTGCGTGACAGCACCTGAAGGGTATCAATCCAAGTATCGCATAAACATAACCCAAACATCCGCATATCCAACCCCCTCGTTAAATCATACTAAGCATCATCCTGCATCACTGATCAGACCTTCTACTCGCGCAATCCACCAATACCAAGACCTACTCCATGATCCACACGGCCGCGCTTTGACGGGCTCACGTGATGCTCGGATGACTGCAACCTCCGTTTCTCGAGCTCGCCTGACCGCGTTAGACCGTGGCCTTTCTTGACTTGGCCGAAGATCTTGCTCTGGACCAGATTCGCCGACTGTGATGATGGCGCTGACATCTTGCCGGCTGGTGCTCTGCGCAACATGCTGGTTGCCATTTGACTTGCCTGTGATTCTCGCACCTCGTCTTCCTCGCGGTCTGTGAAGGCTTCCTCTTCATCCACGCTCGAGGCTGTGATAGTAGAATTGCTGCTTTGACGACGACCAGTAGACGGCTTCTGAGCATAGTGTGCTGGCGGTGCAGACTGTGGTATAGTGGCGGGAATATAAGCCGGTGGAGTGCGCGGGACCTCAGCCCGAGGATGCGCAATCCGCCTATTAGGGGTCTGTGGGAGCGAAGACATGGACTGCGCACCGCGCTGATGGCTGAACCGCGATCGCGGCATTTGTGCACGCGTTGGTGTCGATGGCGCGGTGGCAGTCTCCTGGCTGAGCATTTTGTCGGCGAGAAGAAGGGCTTCGAAGTTGTTCTGTCCCCTGCTGTCCTGATTAGACATATGTGGTGGCACCCGCGAAACTCTATGTCGAGGTGTTGCCTGATGTGGAGTGCCATATACGGAGCGTGGTGAGCTGTGTTCAATCTGCTCAAGAAGCGGCGCAATGTGGTCGCGATTTTTACGTATCCTGGTCTTCAGCCTGTCATTCTCTTCCACGAGACTGGCAATCTCGCCCTCTCGATGCTCGGTCACACGCTTCTGCTGATCAAACATGTCGCGAAGCTGCTCGTTCTCGTCTTGGAGGATCTGGTTTTGGCGATTCATCTCAGACATCATGATGGCATTGGCTGCATTGGCAGACTCCTGGTAGCTCTGCTCGGGTGGGGCCATGGTGTTGCGCCGCTTCTCTTCTGCTTGCTGCAGGACGTCAATCTCCCTTTGCGCCATGGCTAACTCTACGGCCATGCGGCTGGCGGATTCTTGACTCTCCATTACGGCCATGTTGTACTGCAGCTTGTAATGGGCAGCGGAGAGTCTCACATCGCGCAAGATATTGGAAAGACTGTGCACCATGCAACGGAGCTCGTCTGGCGAAGCATTGTTGACCTGGTCGTTGGAGTACAGTGCCGCTGCAGCATCAATGAGAACCGAGGGCTGGCTGGGTAATTTGCTGGTGGGAGGCGGTGATGTGAGCTGCGGAGTGGGTGGAGTAGGCGTCCGCACCGCAGCGCGGCTGTTAGGTACTTGGGATGATGGCGGTGGTGTCATGGAGGACGTGGTTCGGGGTGCGGGGGACGTGAATTTGGGCGACGCTACTTTTGACATGTTGACGGGCGCCGCCGACTCGGAACGCGATGGTGAACGAAACTTGGGCGTCTCCGGCCGCGCGACTTCAGTGGTAGGCATCAACGAGTCTTGCGACGTGTGGTAGGGCGATGCCTGGGAGTCCATTCTGCCTGAGGCGATTGCCCAAGCGAGGGGCGACACGTCAGGAGTGCGGGGCGTGGCAGGTAGGATCTCGGTTCGTCTCGGCCAGTGTCCGGATGCTGCGCGCACAAAGTGTTGTCAGGAGTAGGGAGAGGGTAGTTGGATGGTCGAGGACGCGCGATAGCAAGGCGGCGGCCGAGGACGAAAGCGGCGACGACAGGGGTGCGCGGTCGCGTGTTTAGCGTGTCTAGTCGCGAACAGCAGGCGACCACTGTGAACGAAGCCTGGAGACGGACTGGTGTTGCTGCGAAACGAGCCTCTCCTCGACGTGGACCTGGTGTTTGATGTGGAGTGCGACGGGGAAGGGCAGGCGGGCGGGCGAAGTGGGCGGAGTGGGCAGGCGCGCAACCGTGGTGGACCCGGGAGACCCTGTCCCTGTCCGATTGTTGCACTGGGCAACCGTTGACGGCACCTTCCCGTCACGCTTCCACGCTTTGACGGCCCCGTGCTCCCAGCGCCAGATTGGGCAGAGCCAATGTTCATCACTTCAGCCTGTCCTGAATAGGTCTGAAGGGGGCGCCGCGACTCTGGTTGGATATGCACGACGCACACAGAGACCGGCCGAGACGTGTATAGCAGACTTACTGTGCCAACAGTAGCTCCAGCTACCATGGACCAGCCGTCCTCGATTCCACGCCCGTCTGGCATACCGCGGCCGGCGTCTCGACTCCCCGTGCTCAAGTCGTCGAACAGCCAGTCTCAGCTGCGGCCACCCTCGTCTGCCGAGCAGCTGCGCAAAAAGCCGTCCATATCATCCTTAGCCCGACCAAGCCAGGCTGCACCCGCGCTGCAGAAGAAGACATCGAGAGCGTCGCTCGTTCGCTCCAACACGCCCTCCACCTCAGCCTCCGCCGCGTCAAGCACAAGCCGGGCGTCCCTGGCCTCCAACACTAGGCGTGTGAGTGGCATCCCCAGCTTTGGCCCACCACGAGCATCCACCACCCCCAGCGAGCCCGTCTTCAAGCGACCGTTCGCCCGTCCGCCCTCACGCCAGACGAATGCCGCTCCACAGCCACCAGCACAGTCGCACACGAACAAGGAGGAAGATGCATTAGGGAGCTTGGATGGGTTCAGGTCCGCGTCCAGAGCGTCATCAAGAGCAGGGTCACGGGCAGGGTTTCGTGAAAATGATGAGCCCGACTATGTCCTCGAAAACGACCCGGAGCCCGAGACGGCGACGAAGAAGAAGTCCCGACCGTCACTATCGGAGAGGACCATCGAGAGCTTGTCCCAGCTACCATCGTCGCCCGCGGCTAGCGGAAGGAGGCGGAGGTCGAGCTTCTTCCATGCAGACAACAGCATGCCGCCGCCATTGCGACCAGCCTCAGCCATGTCGAGCAACGGCAGCAGGCCGACTACAAGTGACGGAACGTTCGGTGTAATGCCAGCAACGCCAAAGAGATTTGGTGCGTCTTCTGGGCGACTATCCATGACGGCGCCAGGCAAGAGAAGCATAAGTGTGAACGTCATCACCCCGGCCACTACCCCTAGCAGGACGCCTACGATACCGCGTCCAGTCTCTACCATCAAGAAGCAGCCACTGTCTCTGGTTCAAAATCTACAGAACACCCCCAAGCCGCGTCCGCTGTCTAATAGTAAAAGCATGGTAGCGCGCACACCCAAGACTCGTCCGTCCCTGAGTGGAACATTTGGCCAAGCCATCTCACCTCCAGGGGTCGCAGCTGCTGCTCCTTTGACTCCCACGCACAAGCGAGAGGCTCCGGCAAAGCGAACACCAAACACAGTAAGAAATGTTTCCAGCTCTTCTATTGCTCTGCGTGAACAGATAGCCAAGGCCAAGGCGAGTCGGAAGTCCGAACTTCCGGATGAATCTGGCGAGCAGTCACCAAAGGTTGGAAGCTCGTCCAATACCCTCCGAGAGCAGATTGCAAAGGCCAAAGAGGCTGCGCGACGTGCCAAGACCGAAACTGTCCGGACGAGTACGCCTCCACGAGACGCGATTGTGCCAGCTCCAGAAGAGATTGCAACTTTCGACTTTGGCCTCGATGATCCCTTTAATCAACAGGCCAAGGGCAGTAAATCTCTGCTCCGAAAGCGCATTGATGGTGCGCGTGTTGACGGGCGCCTCAATATGGCAGCAATGAGTCTAAAAGAAATACCAGCCGAAGTGCTTGACATGTACAAGTACGATCCGAATGATACGACGGTTGCTTGGGGCGACATCGTTGATCTCACTTCTATCATAGCAGCCGACAATGAGCTTGAAGACTTCCCGGAGGCAATGTTTCCCGACGTTGACATCAACACCATGATGGACTCTGACGAAGGTGGACCTCAATTCGGTGGCATCCAGAATATGGATCTTCATGGCAACAGCTTCCGAGAGCTGCCCTTGGGCCTGAGACGGCTAACGCAGCTCTCGCGACTCAATCTGGTAAGTTTGGTGTTCGCAGACTTCAAGCCAGGCATATTGCTGCCGAAGGTGTGAGGTCGTTGAAACGCATACTAACTACATACAGTCGCGGAATAAGCTCCCCCGGGAAAGTCTGGACGTCATTTCTCAAATCACTTCCCTGCGCGAGCTACGGCTTGCGGAGAACGACCTGCAGGGGGAACTGCCCTCCTCAATCTGTAATTTGACTGCCTTGGAAGTTCTCGAGCTGCAGGGCAACAAGTTAACCTGCCTGCCGGACGAAGTTCAACAGCTTGTCAGACTTCGGACGCTCAATGTATCAGACAACCAGCTACGCACCATACCAATGGGCTTGTTTCAGACCAGGCTTATTGAGCTCATTGCGAACAAGAATCGCCTGGAAGGATACTTCTTCACTACTGCAACGGTGCCCTATCTGCAGGAGCTCAACGTATCAAACAACTCGCTCACAAGATTGTGCGAAGGTGAAACAATCGACTTGCCCACGCTCAAGTTATTAAACGTCTCAACGAATCGCTTGACGTCGTTGCCCAACGTGGATACGTGGATCAATCTCCATACTCTGATAGTAGCGGAGAACAAGCTCACAGTATTCCCGGAAGGATTCACCGCACTGCCGCAGATCCGCACTGCGGACTTTACGGCAAATGACATCTCGCACATTGACGAAAGGATCGCTTTTATGCCACTGGAGCACTTTACACTTGCCGCGAACCCACTTCGAGAACGCAAGTTCTTGACCATGGCATTCGACGATATCAAACGCGATCTTGCATCACGTCTACCTGCGGAAGAGCCGTCGGCAACAGACGGAGACAGCACGGATGCTCTAGTCACGGAAGACAGTCCAAGCACACACGGCTGGAGCGTGACACCATCCGGAACCCTAGACCTGTCCTCCCGCAGCCTGACCTCGCTCGACCCAACCGCTCTCCGCCCCATAACCCCCGACATCCGCCACCTCTACCTCCCCCACAA
>TARA_R110002003_G_scaffold279_10_pt1 | contig 10010 bp, 4 predicted proteins | sample TARA_R110002003 | Tara Oceans TARA_R110002003 (sample SAMEA4396441) | marine metagenome | biome: Westerlies Biome; feature: [SRF] surface water layer (ENVO:00010504); material: water (ENVO:00002006), including particulate matter (ENVO:01000060) such as... | depth 5 m | reverse complement strand
GTTGAGATGTTCTCAGCGCTTTCAGAGCTAGAGTGTGCATAACGGAGAGTATCCTCCGCAGTATCCTCACAAGCAAACCATAGACCTCACCCTTTCGTTTCATTGACCACTGTCCATCTATTCACGACACACTTCGACATGAAGAACGTCGCTACCGTAAGTTGATCGATCAAGAAGTCCAAACCAACGAACTCGCAGACTTCCGCCGCCTTGGTAGCTATCTCTTCTCTGCCGTTCACCTACTCCGTCGGGATTGTCATCCGAGCACGATTTTACCTACTAGGCGGCTGCGAGGCTATCTAGGCGGCTGCCTAGCTATCATCGATGACGTCCCCGTGATCAACAGCGAAGAAACGATGGCGCCCAACAGTTGCTACGACGTTCCCCCCGAAGACTTTCGCTTTGGGAGCTCGAGGCCGAGTCGTTGACCAATTCGAGACGGCCGATTCCGACGGGAGTAGAATGCACTTAGAAGACGTATACGGAATGAGGATGCCCCAAGAACAAGTAACTTAGCGCCGGGCCGGGCTAGGGAAATGCGTCAATTCTGTCGACAGTCTTCTGGTTGCTGAATTGCCGGCTGGAAAGAACTTCGAATGGGACTGCCAGAAAGTCTCTGCAGCGTAATCAGCGGTGTAGTACCACTGAATATCCCAAAGATACGGAGAATGCTGGGATAGATCCGGCGATAGGCAATTGCATCAGTATCACAGTGCCACTGTCGTCCGGTTGTAAATTGAAGTGGGGGCGCAAAGAGAAAGCAGCATCGCAAGAGATTTGGTGTTCGAACTTCGAGTAGCAGGCAGAGTTTCACGTGGTCGTGGTTCTTATGTATTTCGCCAGTTTGGGTCACTTTTCTCATCAAACTCTATTCTGAGAAAAGACCCTTGTTTAGTTTCGAACCGTTGCTTCCTTTTGTCTTACTTCCATTAGCAACAAGACGCGTTTATTCGCTTCACCTATATGTGACTAATGGGTATTAGAACACTAGTGAAACTCTGGATAAGCAAGAACTAGACGGAGTTTATCATGACGCTTCCAGATCCATCTTCACGAGGCAGCTGCTATGGGCCTGAGCATGACAGCGTATCGTAGGCATGAATGTTGCTTGCCTATTGTTTCACAACTGCCACAGGCCATTGACGTTGGAATCAATACAATCAAATCATCAATCCTGCAATTTTCCCTTCATGGAGATTGCTCTACTTATTATCTCTTCCCTAAAGCTTATTCCTTATCAACAGCAAACTTCTTCAAGTCCTCCATCTTAACACCTTCCAAAGCCCGCTCATTCGTAGCCTTCAGCACAATTTTCGGGACTTTCTTGTCATCATCACCAGTCCTGGCTTCAAACGCTTCCTTCCACCTGTTCACGCACAAACACCATTTGCAGCCGTCCGTGAGACCAGCTTGGCGCAAGTCATTGCCGCGAGCGGCGCTGAAGTCTAGGAATTCATTGGTCACGATGCCTAGCTAGAAGTTAGCGATATGTTGATACAAGGTCCAGAACGGTACGTGGATTATGAGGTATGAAAATCGACATACCTGCAATAGAGTGATTTCCCGCGTCTGCGCGAGGGGCTTCACAGTACCCGGTGCGCATAAAGCCCGTCAATGGCCGAGTTGAGTGCAGAGCCAATGGCTGCTTGAACACTACATTCTTGGTTAGCTGGAAAACCAACTTCTCAGCTTAAATGAGGTACGGTGTGTCTGATTAGATCAAAATAAAAGCGAAGAAGGCAGTCAGGCTCTATATCCGGCATCGTACGCATCTGCAACGTAAGATCTACTTATGCGAAGCAAACTTTTCAAACTCGCATAGCATTGCGACACCACATCACCCATACATTCGATAAGTAACAATCGAAGGAAAATAAATGTGCCCAATTTTTCTAATCCTCTGACAACAAACTAACACATCTCTCATACATACCATTCCTCTCCATACTGCCCAACACCTTCTCTCCAACCTTGATCTGAATATCGTGAACCTGAGCGTACTGCCGCGTCGCCGCTGGTGTGCGAGACAAAAAGGGCAGACTCGAGATGATGGATCGCAAGAAATGCATGTGTGTTGTAGATGGCGTAAAGTCGTGATGTGGGTGTAATGCTCAAGATGGCGTCAGTCGAAGACGGAGGTTAGCGCGTAGGGCTGAAGCGGAAATGGATGATGTCAGGGTTGAGCAGGGGTGCTGATTGGCTGAGTGGGGTGGCGGGGTTTCGGAATGAGCGCTGGGACGCTGTCTCATCTGCATCATGATTGAGGCATCCTGACTCAGTCATGATGTCTAGAGACTCTGTGACTACTCTAGTACGATCGTTAAAAGCGCGCAATTTCTTTTCTTGGTTATTTTACAAAGTCTTGAGGTGCCAGTGTACATGTCCGGTACTACCTCACAACCATGGGCGTTTCGTTTCTACACTTTCTCAAAGCAGATTCTCGTTGAAAGGTACTACGCAATTAATCTTTTACACAATACTACAATGACAATATTTCAAGCGCTTTGCTTTCCTTACTCTCATATCCCGAGTGGAAAAAGTCTGCTAGCTAAACGCCTTCGCATCCTTCAAAACACCCAGCATCCATCCCGGCCACCACTTCTCCGCCTCTTCCTCGTCCCTTCCCCGACCCCAGAATCTCTTCACAAACCCTTCCCCATATCGATTCAACATTCCCTCCAATGTGACTTCAGGCAAGGTCCCGATCCACCAACTCTCCTTTTCCACAAGGAACATCAACACCGACCAATGCGCATAGATGTCCAGCGCCAGTGCTTGTGTCTGTGTTAGAGTCACTGGTATTGTATGGAAGGTGAGTGGCGATTCGAGTCGTTGGTCCAGCAGCGGAAGCACGAGGTCGAGGTAGAATTGCGGAACACGAATCAGGAAGGTGAGGAAGAATCTTGTCAGGGGGTGGGTTGGATGTGGAGGTGTCGAGGCGAATGCGAAGGAGTCTTGGGCGAAGGAGCGGAGACTGGGAGGTAGCTCGTGCGAGTCGGAAGTCGAAGGTGGTGTTGTTGACGGTGGTGGTGGGAACCTACTTGTTCCAATTCCGTTGCTTTTGATTGACTCCAGGACCTCGAATGCTGCACTGCACGCTGCGAGACCTTGATCGCTCTGGTCGCGGGCGGGATACCACGCATCCAAGCGTTGGCGGAGCCTAGCGAAAGCGACAGCGCTAGTCGTCGCGATGATGGCAGTCATGAAATGCGTTCGTGACGGCGCAAGATTAGGGAAACTGGACCTCACCGCCAGCACTGTTGGCAATCCCGCGTTCTCAACATGTGGCTCTGGAGAACATTCTCCATGCGCACTTGTACTGCCACAGCTTGTGCTTTGCAGCAATGTCCTTACTCCGCGCATGATAACAATGACATCTCTCGGGGTCGACTCCAGCCTCTTCTTCGCCTCTCTCACACCACCTCCAGTCTGCGTCGAAATCCAGTGATTGATCTGCTGACTCGAAGTCGCGAACGGCACGAGCAGCAAAGCACTCGCTACAAGCGGATCCATATCCACCTCTGATCTTGACATTGCCACCCTCATTCGTTCACTGGCGCAATTGTAATGCCGGTACCCAGCCAGTAGAACTTTATTAACGATAAGTGGATCTTGATGCGGCTGGGATGAGATCATATTACATGCGAGATGTGCGGCCGAGACGGCCAGGAGAGCATGATACACGATGGAGTTCTGTTGAGCTAGTTTCGGTATGGTCGTATGTAAGACGATGTAGTCTGTTTCGGAAAGACTCAAGGACAGACTCGTGTGGTGGAGATAGTGTTGAAATAGGTCGTTATTGGAAAGCCCAGTCCAAGCATTGAGAGACGGCGTAGTGTGCGATGATTCTGCGCATGTTGATGCGGCATGCGGCGAACAAGAGGCCGAGAAGGACCGGTCCGAGTATGGCGAAGAACTGGGCGACGGCGTGAGAACACTCGCCAACAGATGTGGTTTGTGCAAGTTATTGCTTTGACTCTTCCCATCGGGTTGCACTATCGTTGGGTACACGCACTTGTCGAGACCTAGGACACATCGTGCGCACGTTGGCTTCGCCTCATCACACTGCAGAACAAGTTCAGTTTGAGATCCGCTGAACTGTACAAGTATCAGTGCACTCACCTTTACTCTGCGTCTCTTGCACTCAAAGCATCCCGCTCTCGACTTGGCATGATGTCTCCTACTTTTCTTTGTGTTGCTATGGCTTCGAGGTCGGGTCTTGTCTGTGTTCATCGCAGAGGTTGTCGCAGTCATCAAACACTGACACGAAGGTTTTCCCCTATGGGAGAGATGTTGACATATAGCTGCTGTTTCTTGCGAAAGCGTGAGGCTGAGGCTGAGTAACCGCATCGCATGGTGTTGCCTATTCGGGTCACTGACCTTGGCATAAGCAACACCGCCTCTGCGCCCTTTGTGAGTATTTGTAATATCTTATTGTGATTGCAAAATAAGTTTTAACTGATGGAGACGTGCAGAAAAGTAAATATCCATACAAGTAGTGCTTTTGATGTAGTTCAGTCTAGGACTGAAGTTGCGATGAAAATGCCGGGGTTGGAAATTCCTTTGTAGACTGGCAAGGCACCAGTATGCTCATTGAGTTTTGATGGAAAATGTTCGAACGCAGGAATTACCGCGAAGAAGTGTGGAAGCTGTCAGAGGTACCAAAGTACTGAAGTCTTATTCAGTTCTGCTCACAAAAAGAGGGGGAAAGCAGAGCATACGAGTCTGCAATATACCCAAGGCGTGGAGAAGTCTCCATTCTATCTATTAAATCTAAGCTTTGACCTCCGAACTGTACACTTCATCTTCAAATTAAAGACACGACGACCCATCGCCTAACAACAGCCTCTATCACCACCTCTACCACACCCAACCCACCCCCACCAACTTACAATCCATGCCTATCCAAGAACTCATACGTCAACTGAAACCCCGCCGTCGCATGATTATGCAACGGCAACGCATGCCCCGTATCCGGCTGAAGCACAACCTCAATCGCGCTCGCATTCGGATAAGTCGCCCTCAACTCCGTAACATTCGCCAGGCCATTGCAGTCCCCTCTACAGATATAGAAGTCGTTCTCAGGGAGTACATACTGCACCGGCGCCATGAAATCTGGGCCGTATTTCCCAAGCAGCCAGAACGCACTCGCAAACTCGCCGACAGGAACAGGCTGCTTGATCGCGTTGCCGTACTCGAGCAGCGCAGGCGTGAACGCCGTGCGGACGTTGCCGCCGAAGAAAATGTTCTGGATGCCGTTTTCCTTGCACACGACGTAGCCGCTTCCGCGGTTGTAGTTTGCGCCCGCGTATTCGACGCTGAAGGTCGTCGAGCCCGTGCTAGCCAGGAACTGCGTGAAGAGATAGCCGGTGATGATTGCGCCGTCGGTGAGATTGGCGTAGGTGGCGATGAAGGCCGACGTCAGGAAGGAGCCGAAGCTGTGGCCGATGTGGACGATTTTTTCCGGCTTGGTCAGATTGTTGAATGTGGAAGTGGTGGGTTGCGCGTGGGCGGCGAAGTCGTACAGTGTGCCGTTGCGCGCCATCAGCGTTAGTTGGCGGAGGATTTCGAGCTCAAGAGGGGCTTGGACGACGCTGTATGCGTCGGGGTGGTCGGATTGGCCTACGCCCAGGCGGTCGTATGTGAGGATGGAGTAGCCTGCTTTGAGCGTGGCGTCGACGTAGGAGTGGCTCTCAGGTTGATAGTCCGAGTCCCAGTATCGTGAATCGTAATGGACTCCATGAGTGGCAATTTGTAGGATACCACTCTTCTTAGAAGACTTTGGCACGCACAGCTGGGCGTGGATATTGAAAGTACCAGAAGTGGTTGTGTTCTTGATAATGTTTTGCAGACCGTGCGGAGTACTCCTGGTGGCATCGTAAATCGCCCACGCCGTTGCCTCGATGTCGTTGTTGACCTGAGGTATATCGTAGACTGCGCTCGGGGCGGTAGCAAATATCGGGATGTTTAGTTGCTTGCAGTGACCGTTCGGTCTTTGGGATGACCGGACAGGTGAAGCCGAGACGCTGTCAAGCAGAAGCCATGCAAGTGTGATCATCCTTGCGGTCATTGCTGTGCGTGGGGAGACGATATAAACAAGTGGTGAATCGAGTCTTGATGCAAGTAGGTGATGAACCTAATGAGAGAAAGGATGAGCAGTTTATATAGGCAGAAGACGACGAGTCCTGGAACTTAACAACCCAACCATGTCACCCATGTCTCTTAGGTCAGATCTGTGGCTCACAGATGCATCGGTGAAGCATATTGAGACCTGATGCCCTCAGGCTGAGCGTATTCGGTGAGTACGATGCATTGCGGCCGCTGCGGTACGATACCCGAGGCGCAGTGAAAGCCGTATAGCTGAACAAAATCAGTCTAGCGATTTCCTTGGCGAGGAAACATCTCAAATACAGTTTCAGTAATTCGGATGAAGTTGTCGATGTTAGTCATAAGTCGTCGCTGCGGACACAGGAACAGGTCCAAGGGGAGCCGCTAAAACGACCAGGGACGTATCCTTAGCGTGACAGGGGGCGTATCCATCAACAACCTCGACCAACCTCCGACTCGACGCTTGACAGGGGACGTATACCAGCAGCGTAGATCAAAAGCCATGATTTCAATCGCGTATAGCATGGCAGTAGTACGAGCAATTGCACTGCCACCCGACATACAACTAAACATCACCGCCGTGTATACGCATCCATAAGCCGCGACCTCTCAACGACGGGAAACTCAAATCAACGGCATCAGACTTCCCTCCCCGTCTTTCTAGCATTTGCACCGCCCAGAACCAACATACTCGTGCATACGAGGCACACCAAGACATAACCTACCCTTCCCAACCTTGACTATCTAGAGGTATATATCCCACCCTCGAGAACCAACCCATCTCCTCCTCCTCCTCATCACTATCATCACCTGCACACATCTCATCCATCTCATCCATCATCCATCTCATCCATCTCATCCATCTCCCTCCCCCCCTCCAGGCATCAAGTCCCCAAGAAATTTCCCGAACTACATTTCCTCACCAACCCACCAATTACCCATCCACTCCCATCTCCATCCCCCTCCTCACCCATCACCAACCACCCACATCAAATGGCCTCCCTCCTCCTCGCCCTCAGCCTCGCCCTCTACCTCTCCGGCAAGAAACTCCACTCCCACCACAAGCAAAAACACGCGCGCGCCCACGGCGTCATCGAAGAACTCTATCCCGCCACCGGACACGGCGGCGACGCGGACCGCGACCTCGACCATGAAGTGTGTCCGGAATATGAATCGGACGGCGGGGTGGAGGAGAAAGGGGGGAAGATAGCTGGGAGGATGGGGAGGGGTTGGGGTGAGAGGGTGAGAGGGTGAGGGTGGGGGATGGGGGAAGCGCGTGGTGATCGGGATTGGGGATTTGAGTGAGATTCGGTGGGAGTGGGTTGGATTGTTGACGTGACCTATGGTGAATGTATACATGTTCGAGTTTCTTTGGTCGTTTGTATTAGACTATCTGAGCGACTGTTTGACTGCTCCGCCACGTCGTTCGGGGGTAGATTTGTCATTGACATTTCTGTGAATTGGATCATAGGTATGGATTGCTCAAGCTAGGCCATCTATCTATCAGACTCGGGGTATGACTCGAGCGACTTTTATGTGATGCATTTGCATTAACGTATCGTCAGATTCATAACACGGGTTGCGCTTTGGGCATGTCCCCAGATATGAGATGTGGAGATGTGTCCAAACAGACAACGCCGAACCCAGATGCACCGTCGCCAGTCCCATGCAAGCAAAAACACGCATTGTAAACGATGAAAGATCCTCCAACACCATTTTGGGGGTATGCAAACTGCCGTCCTGATCAGGTAGGCCGTGGGTATAAATGCAGACTGCTCGTGGCAGTGTCTTCGTCATGTTAACGCAAACTGTCGATGCTCACCGGTGCGACACTGCGCCGGCTTTGATCTCCCTCTTCATCTCCTCAAGCTTCTTGTGCATCTTGAGCAAGTCGTTCCTCTGCGCCTCGGTTGGCGCCTTGTCTGACTCGGTCAATTGCCAGTACAGCTCTTCATACTTCTTGTAGTACTTCTGGAACCTCTGCGAGAGCTCGACCGTCTGGCGGAAGCTCAGGCTGGGCACGGATGGCGAGGTGGTCGATGATGATGAGGCGCCCGGTGAGGTCTGTGAGTTGTTGTGGTAGCGCGAGGCAAGGCCGGTGTCGATGTTGTTGACCTTGCGCACCTTGGGGGCGGTTGAAGGTGTATTGGAGGAGGATGAGGACTCGTCCGACTTGCGCTTGAGTGAATTGGTGCTCGAGGGAGTGGAGCCATTGAGCCGGCCGTTGGTGTGCGAGGGCGTGTGACTCGGAGTTGCGCGATCAATGTGGGGCTTCTTGACCGCTAGGTTGTGGTTGTGGATGTCGCTGTCAATGTCGTTCGCCTTGCGCTTGAGCGAGCGATCAGAGTTGCCATTGGAGACCTTGGCAGGCGACGCCGCAGCCGCAAGGGCCCGGCGGACTGGAGGGTTGTCTTCGAAGTCACTGGCATTGATAGGCGGCGAGGCAGAGAGAGGCGAGGGGTTCTTTGGCTTGGTGTTGACGGGCATCGCAGGCTTGACTGGGCGTGCGGGGCGGTCCCGGTGAGCATCGCGTGCGGCCATCTTAGGCTTGACTCGTGGAGTGGAGTTTCCTTCGCCGGTGGGCGCCTTCTTGGAACGGATTTTGGGTGGGTCGGAAGAGGACGTCGAGGATGTGTAGCGGTCGGCAGGTGCGGTGGGGCGAGCGGAGGAAGGAGCGACTGTAGAGGAGCTCGGAGCTTTCTTGGGCTCGTACTTTACGTCCTTCACCGAGGGCCTCTCTTTCACCGCTGTCTTGGGCTTGACGTCAGGGTCCTTTGGCACTCTCACCTTCTTCTCGACAGGCTTGTCGTCAGCCTTTTTAGCAGCGGGCTTCTTCTTGGTCAGATCCGAGATCTTGTGCATGGGCGTGCTCGCTTTGGCCTCGGGCGCCTTCACCTTTGAGCGCGACAGGCAGATGCCCTGGCCGCGCTCTTCACGGGGCAGCAGTATCTGCCAGAGCTTGTCGTCCTTGGCAAGCCGCTGGCGGTCAAACGACTTGATTGCACTGTCAATGGCTTGCTCGCGGTCGTCCGAGGACTGGTAGGGGAACTTGTAGGGGTTGATCTCACGAAACGCCTTGTCAGTCAGCTGCCACTTGTCCGTGTCTGGTGAGGCGCGCTTGGCGATTTTTGGGAGCAGCTCGCGCATGTTGGCCGTCGAGGTGCGACATGTCTGCGCGAGAGAGGACTCGGTATCGGGGCGGCGGGCGAGGAGGTGGATGACTGGTACCCGCAGAGCATTGATGACGACGTCGTGGGTGCTGCCGGGCTGTGATGTGGGCGGCCGCCGGTGCATGGGCGATGAAGGACCGCTGAGCATGGGCGAGCCGAGCTTGGAAGGAGCGAGGTGCTGCGCCTTGAAGCCCGTCGACGGGAAGCGGCGATGGCCCGGCGTGCGCGAGGGAGTGGCATCGCCGACAATTGTCCTGCAAGCAGCCGTGTCAGTCCAAGCATGCATTAACCAAAGACAACATTCGCGGAGCGCAGTGCGCAGTGCGGAGCCGATGCCAGGAGTCGCTGGGCAGCCACGGGAATACCGGGGAGGCATACTTGTTGGCTTCCTTGATCTCTGAGATGGCAGCCATGCTACTCCTGAGCTGCTCCAGCGCCGAGTCGACGCCCGCCGTCACATCCTCGGCCTTCTGCACCGTGAGGTTGTGGTTGACGAGTCCCGCAAATTCCAACTTGTTGTCGCTGCCAGTCCCGCTGGACCTGTACAGTTCGCATCGGTAGCTCTCGGAGCTGCTCTGGAGAACATGCGTCTTGTCGCCGTACTTGAGTTGCTGCGTGCGTGGTTAGCCAGGGTCGTCCCTTCCTCCTGGCTCGAGTCGAGCCACCACAGCGCCACACCACGACAAGCCATGGTGCTAACACGACAAGCTTCAGGAAAGGTCTGCACACGTA
>TARA_R110002003_G_scaffold391_13_pt1 | contig 10019 bp, 10 predicted proteins | sample TARA_R110002003 | Tara Oceans TARA_R110002003 (sample SAMEA4396441) | marine metagenome | biome: Westerlies Biome; feature: [SRF] surface water layer (ENVO:00010504); material: water (ENVO:00002006), including particulate matter (ENVO:01000060) such as... | depth 5 m | reverse complement strand
TGAGTCAGCCATCAAAGTCAGCAAAGCGAGAGTGACGGGAATTCATTTCCAATCTGATTCTACCTAGACAATTTGAGCAAAGAAAGACCATCAGCCGAAAGAATCATCCATGTCCTCCTGATCCGCTACTTCCCTGATCCGCTACTTGGTCTCCGCATCCTCACCCAGATAGTACAAGCAAATTCCACTGACATCCTCACCCTTTTTGATCTTCATCTTCAGGAGATTCTGGATAGGGAGGTCCATGTAGTTTATATCGGCATCCGTCCATGCCTTCGTCTTAGGCGGCACCATGTACTCGTACCCTTCCGTACAGGGCACGCCAGTGAGTAGGTAGTGGAAACCCGTCGATTCTTTCTCTGCGTTGGGGTTCTTCAGAGCAGCAGGTCGCTGGGTCGATTTGGGCAGATTTCCCTCGGCGATCTCAAACACGTGGCTGTTGAGCGTGGAAGGGTCTGTGTTTTTGCGGTATTCGGCTGGGGTCTCGGCGGAGATTGTTTTGGGAGTTCCGGTGGCGACTTTGTGGGGGAAGTGGATTGTGACTTTGTACTTTGGACGGCTTGGTTGGGACATGTTGAGTTTGGATGTGGGTGGACTTGGGCGTTGTAAGTAGGTCTGTGATGGTGTTGGAAGTAAGTTTGTGAAGAGGTAGATATTTGTATGAGGAAGAACGTTCGCGAGGCTACTATTTAATACTGTGGGACAGTCAGAGAGGGAGTGAGTCTTTGCGACGAGGAAACAAGGTAAAGTCATTCGGAAGGACGGGAGTGGACATTATGACACTTCACGCAGTTGTGATGACGCGCCTGATCGAGTCACGGCTTAGAAGCTGTTGGGTTCAGATCGGATGGTCTTGTGAGCTTGGAAGGTCTTGCAAGACTGTGGATTGAAGGGTAATGTCCCAACATCGCGACGTGAATGTGATTTTAACCTGGCTGGTAGCTTCACGAACTCATTGGTGAAACTATGCTACGGGTTCTTTGTCTTCAACGCCATTCTCAAGTCGTGTAAAACTACGATGTGCACCACGATTCACTGTTACACCTACTCCATGATTCGTGCTCCTTCTCGGGGCAGAAGAGTCTTCACAACTCTGCTGCTTGGAACAACTGCGCGATGGTTTTACTAAGTGACTCCATAACCTGCCGTGGTCAACACCAACGATTCTGACACTATTCGACGTCAGTACGAGTGAACGACTCCTCGCTCTGACTTACTCCAATCATGACTCTGTCAAAGTATAAAGTTCACAATCCACGAACGCAACCTAGCCTTCCAAAATCCCATTCTCAGCACCATGCCTCTTTCAATGAAATTCATTCCAGCAACGTCCTCAGAACCAAGTACCGACCCCTCCATAATCGATGTGCATGTCGGTCTTCCCGACCCGGCCGTTGTGCAGTCTTCAACCGAAATCTTCGACCCCCAAAACACCGAACTATTCACCGAACTGTCGCCCCAAGTATACAGAGCCAGCAAACCGAACCAGTATTATGGGAGTTTACAGGTCCGCAAAAAGGATATACCCCCAAACAAACAATGCGCATGCATCAAACGCGAAGGTAGCAAGGGCTGTTATACCGGCACACACTATCTTGTCACCTACCATAATAACCATCCGTTTCCTGTGAACGAGTGCAAGGAAAAGTACTCGAAAGTCGCACCGGACACAAAGGAATGGCAGGACGCTAGGGTGTGGTTGTACGATCATCTGGACCAGCTTCTTGAAACGTGGTTGGATAGGATGTACTTTCTTGGAGATGCGTAGTGGTAATCTGTCATATCCGAGTTGGTTTTCTGTGGGCGTGGTAGTAGACTGTTTTCAAGACGCTGTGGAATCATGGGAATGAATGTTGTGATGGCGAATGGATAATATGCTATCCCTCGTGCTAACGTAAGGAGTTGCTTGTGTCTAGAGAGTCAAGCAATCAACCATGATATATCGCCCAGGAGTTTGAGTAAATTCAATACAGTCTTCTTTTGCGTTGGGTCTTTCGTGTCTGTTAGTCGTGGTTTTGGCTGGGCAGTGAAGGACTTACGTTTCCGTATGAATACTCCGTGGTATATAACGTCGGACAGGTCAATAATCAAGTCACGCTGGCATGAACTCGGTGTATAGTTAGTAATCGTGGCGTAAATTGCTCTGTTAACGTCAGAAAGCACCATTATTAAATCTGTGCACGCGCTGCGATTCAGTAACGCTATATATAAATATATTTTCCGCTTCTTTGTGCCGTGAGAAGATACAAGTCATAGCCTGAGTTTCATCCGACTTGTCCTGATTATTAACGTGTCCGTATATCGCGCTTTACAAGGAACCCTGTCAGGTACATCTCCCCGCCACTTCAGAACTAAATTCCAATCATTTGACTCCCGTTTCCCAGACAAGTTCCTGTTCGCCCCAACGCCCTTAAATTAGCTGAAGTTCCTCCCGTCTCCTGATCTACTCACATATCTCCACTAACCATCTCCTCCCATCCTCCAAGACTAGTCACTGTACTTGCCGATGCTACATCTAGTCACCACCCACGTACCATGAACACCATGACCCATTGACTCTCTGAAGCCCTATCTTTTTGATGCGTCTTCATTCCCCTGAATCATACTCTCTGACTACCTGTGGTGGACCATCGACTCATGATATAGGTGACTGTACCGTAGTATATAACTTGCTGAAATTCTGGACGTTCTTATAAACAACACTTCAACTATTATACCTACAGATCGACCGATAACAAACCAAGCACTTCTACCAATACACATACACGATGTCCACAACCCCACCCGACCCACCTACCTACATATGCATCCTCGTACGCATGGTCCCGTCCCTGCTCGAAGGCGAAGCCCCTCGTGATTACAAATCATTCACCGAAAAGGAATTCATGGCATGGCCCACGATCAATATCCAGGTATCCACCAACGTTATCCCATTGAGCTCCAGCTGCGGTTGCTTTTACCCGGAGAGGGATATCGGCTGTTCGTCTGGGAAGCACTGGGCCATGATTGTGCGGAACGAAGACACCAACTTCAAGTCTGCTGGGTATCATGAGGGGTTTGTCGAGGATAATGGGCCGGAGCAACTGCCAGGGGTGTTTTATGTCGAGAACGGGCGGTGGTTGTTTCGGATTGGGAATCAGGGACCGGAGATGGCTCCGATTGAGGAACAGCCACTGGAGGAATGACTGTTTGTGGAAGGATGTGAGAATTTATGAGGGCTGTTGGGGCTTGATGCGTGTGGTCATGTATCTTGTGTAGCTTTTGCTTTTGGTGGTAGTCATTAACTCACACACCTTCCCATCATATGTTTGGCCCACTATTGCGAAACACGGTGCTCGGCGACGCGATATAAATCTGCACGCCGTACGTAGCGAATATTCTCGAGACCATATAATGGGCTGGAATAAATTCTTCATGCTCGGTGCTGTATGCGATTACTTACTGTCATGTCTGTGGATTGATCAAGTTTACTAACTTCATGCTTGGGACAAAGGAATGGGATCTGCGAAGAGGAGATTTGTGGGATATGTTGTCATCTGCTGAACCGAGTAGTTAGTCTTGTAGAGTGTGGAAGTGTTGTCAGACCATGGACTCATTATATGTATGACTGTGCTGTGTCATTATATGTGTGACTGTGCCGTAGTATATAAGACCCTACAATTCTAGACGTTCTTATAAACAACATCATAACTATCATACCTATACCTACAGATCGATCAATAACAAACCAAGCACTTCTACCAATACACATACACATACACAATGTCCTCAACAACGCCTACCACGAGAGAATTCAAGATAAAGGCGCGCAAAGCTCCACGCCAACCGTACGGCAAATCCCATTTTTCCCACCGCGACCTCTCCCGTCAAAATTTCTTGGGCTGGACGACGATAATAGAAGTCACGATTGACCCCGATAGAATTCCACTGCTGAGCCGTTGCGAATGCATGGATGGGCCGGAGAAGACACGCTGTGACACCGGAGACCACTGGGGCGTGATTTGGTTGACGATTGTTTCCCCCGGGGAGTGGGAAAATTCTGTTGGATATCGCGATGACTTGTCCCGGGAGGTGAGATCGGACCAAAACCAAGCGGCGTATTATCTTGGGAATGACCAGTGGTTGGTTGAGTTCTGGGGATAGAGGGTGACTGCACCGCTTGGGGGGTATCTACTGGAGGAAAGAATGTTTGTAGAAGGATGTGAGAATTGATGAGGGCTATTGGATTTTGATGCGTGTACTCATGTATCTTGTGTGGCGTTACTTTGGTGGTAGTCCCTGACCTAACACTTCTCTACTATCTGCATTCGATATACAGTGCTATACCCAGCTGCCCTTTAGCAAGTATTAAGTGAGGCATGACGTTTAGCAAAGCGATATTTCTCCCGTAATCGCTGGGCACGATACTCGAAGACGCGGTTGAAATCTGCGCCCCCGGCGCAGCGAATTATAGACTAGATGATGGGCGGGAATTATCTCTTACGCTGAACTTTCTGCACAACTGCCCGCTGCCACGCCTGTGGACTGATGGAGTCCGCCAACCCTATGCGATGGCGCGAGGAAAACGGGATCAGCGAAGATGAGATTTGTAGGTTATGTTGTCATTTGCTGAACCAAATACTCTGTCTTGTATAGTGAGTCTATTGTGTGGAGATGCCTCACAACGTAAGCGGAAGGAATCGTACGGCGTCGGGGCTCGTTTGGGACGAGCTGCGTTGGCTTTGGTGCCGGGATGGATCATGCTGTATACGTATGTAGGAAACTGCTCGCATTTCAAGAGCGCATCCAAGACGTACGAAGAGCGAAAAGACCTCGATGACCTGGACGTGTTTGTTCCGTTGTGACTGGCAGTTGTTTAAGTCATTTGTTTAAGTCATTTGTCGTTCTGACTGTGCTGCGGAAGACTCAAGTTTGACTCTGATGACTATCTGTTAGATATAAAATGCCTCTCGAGCATCTTTTCTCTTTGAACAACCTACCGTTAGCCAAATCATTAGGACTGGTACTCACTGCTCAAATCCAACACATCCACCTAATACCTAAACACTATATTTCCATCATGCGGGCCGACGGTATACCAGTCCTATTCGAACCTTTTAAATGGACCATCAGAGTCTATTTCCTGCCCATCTGCTCCACGAAGCACGGAGTCAACAGATTCCAAGAACAATCTCCCACAGAGTTCCGCAGAAGTGGCAAAGCAGACACGCTGAAGTGGAAGGATCTTCAATTCCCCAGAGGACTCCTTCCCAAAAAAGACCAGTGGCCCAAGACGCTTCGAGACCTGGGAGTCTGCGATGGATTCTACTACCTCGTGACACTAGAGCATTACCAGGAGATAATCGATCTTGATGGGCTGCCTGAGGAATGGCAAAGTATGGTGCCGCCTGACACGGAAGAATGGAAAAGCGCCGAGGTCGAAATGGACAAAACGTTGAAATTGAATAATTTAGGGCACGGAATCGGCAAGTTGTATTTCCTGGGCGAGGACCTACGTATCACGGCCTGTGTGCCTCCTGTGCGGACTGTTCCAAATTCCATTACCACCGGGCCGCAGCGGTTCAGCAACCTACAAAGTCTCAGGCTGTGGAAAGAGACGGAGCCGTGGGATAGGTTGAGAAAGCATGTTTTCACGGTGGATAGGAACCGCATCCCTCTTTGGGGCCTGTGTCCTTGTCTGCAAGTACCTGGAAGCACTGTGTGTGAGTCAGGGAAGTGCTATATGGCGCCGTTTGATCGCAATCATGAGTTTGACGGGCAGGATATCGCGGGAAAGGCGTCACAAGTTGCACCGGGAGGGTGGGACATCGGGCTTTTGTGGCCGCCGCCACCGCCGCCGCCGGCATCGATATCATCGAAGGCGATGGTGGGGGTAGATGGCGTGTTGAATCTGTATCTATTGTGGCAAGATACCAAGGGTATAGCTTATCGTAATTATCTGTGAGTAGCTGGATATAGGGTTGTGTTCATAGCTTGATATAGGTAGGATATAGAGTTGGGTTCGTAGCTGAGTATGAAATTGTGTTCGTAGCTGAGTATGAGATTATGTTTGTAGCTGGATATAGAGGTAGGTTCGTAGCTGAGTATGGAATCGTGTTCGTAGCTAGACATAGAGTTGTGTTCGTAGCTGAGTATGAAATCGTGTTCGTGCGCGAGCTATGATTCCCAACATGTGACTATCGTGAGCGGCAAGTCCGTGCATCAGTTACCTACAAAATCTCCGTGCACGTGCTTTCCATTGCACGACTGCTCCACCTTAGAGAAAATTGGACACTCTGAACAAGCGACCCCCGTCTCGCAGCACTGCAATATACCCACGACGTCGAAATCATGGCAGCCGGCATACAAGCCCACCAGCATCAGCGCACGAACGCCAGGCATCTACAGAGTCCGGTGTTGGTGGCACGCATCCGTGCGAAGTTTGATGAATAAGACTATCTGAACCGAACGAGCTGGACAACCTGGTTTGCTCAAAGCCGACAGGGATGCGGACGGAGCCACCACTACCGGACAGTGTGATGTGAATGCTAGGCTGACTGGTAGTGTTCATGCTCCTTCAATCCTCACTAGAAAATTTCCCCAGGGAACAACAGTGAAAATATTGAGAAAGACTGCTTTAAAGCAATACACCAGCGTTGTCCCGCGCAAAACCCTACTTCGCGCATTCTCGCACCTTTACGCAAGCCTTGTCCCTCCCTCCTTCTCCCCAGTCCCCCAAATCCAATCCCAACCCCAACGCCTCCCCCCCATCAATCCCCCACCCAAACACAAACGCCATACCGCCCCACCATCTGCGCCACACTCACCAACCCCCCCACCGCCGGCGCACTACTAACAACATACACCGCGCCCCTCCACCACGGCCCCATCTGGCTGCGCTCACTGCTCAACGCGTCCTTGCCCTCCTGCTCCAGCACCCACCACAGCCCGGTTACAGATCCGAAGCACAGCCACTGCAGCACGAAGCCGCGCCACGTGCTGCTTTCGCGCAGCGGGATGGAGCCGGTGGAGAAGCCGCTGAGCACGCCTGTGATGAGCAGCGGGAGCAGCGAGATCGTGCTGGTGAGGAAGTATTTGAGGACGCGGAAGCGAAGCGCGGTCGTGAGGGGCGGCGAGCGCGCGTAGGCGGGGAAGTAGGTGTAGTGGCGGAGGAAGGGGTAGGTGCGGCGGAGGCGCAGGGCGGAGAGCTTGGGGTGGGGAGGAGGCGGGGAGGGGGAAGGGGTGGTGGTGTGGGCGATGGCGGGGTGGCATGGGATTAGGAGGACGGGGTCTGGTGCTGTGTTTCGGTAGTTGAGCTTGGCGGGGAGGGGCGCGATGGCGTGGGTGTGGGTGTTGGTGTGGCGGGTTGAGGATGGGAGGGATGGTGTTGGTTGTTCGGGCTTGGGTTCGCTGTGTGCGATTGGTGTGTTGAGATGCTGCTTCGGAACGGCTGAATTTTTGCGGGATATTGAGTGTGAAGAAGTGCTGAAATGTGCTTCGACTTCTCCAGTCGTCCCGGTCACGAAACGTAGGTCGTCAATGTCTTGGCCGTCCTGGATATCGCAGGTGCAGCTGCCGTTTAGATCTTCTTTGACGCGCGCAACTGCTCCTTCGAAGAGCCCACCTCTTCCACGCGCTTCGTCCATAATGCTGCTTTCCACCATGTACAGACTTGGGTACTCGGGCCGACACAGGTTGCCAATGAGGTTCATGATGGACATGACGGCATAAGGAGCGACTGTGAGGCCGAAAGCTGCGAAGCCAAATTGGCTGATCTGGTCGCCTCGCGCGCGATATAGGGTGGTCAGCGCGTAGGCGGACTGAGCGAGGGCGATTAAGGCCTTGACCATATTGTACGTGGCAGACACTTCGACAGTTGGTCGTTGTCCATCACAGCCGGTAGATGACCGCTCGAAGTCAGCATCGTGGGGCAGGAGGGCGAATCGATAGCCAGCGGGTAGACTGTGCCTCCCGTGGATGATGCGGCGATATACGAAGACGGGGCAGCCGAACTTGTTGAACATGCAAGGTGGGCCATAGGTGATAAGGTGAGTCCGCAACCTTTCTTCCTCGGACTCGTCACATACGATGTCAGCCTTGTGCTCGATTCTTCGTCTTCCATCGTGTTCGCCTCGTTTCAAAATCACATTATCCACATGATCTCCGTCTCTTGGTCGCCAATCTGCTCCTCTCACAACCAGGCACAAAGCTCCGCTCTTGGCTGCCTTCCTCAAGTCATCGTTTCTCACCAAGACTGCGCCGCATAAAATAGCTTCAATGCCTCGGTAAAGACCGAGAGTTGGAAACAGTAAACTCCCGACCACACTTACGAAGTAGTCATCAGCCCGCTCGCCTGGCTTGGTCAGAACGGTAGCTGCATGCGCGACGTAATTGAGCAGGAAGAACGTCAGGATGTCGATGGGCTTGGTGGGCGTGCAAAGGAGTCCAGGCCGCCCGTGGTCTGATGAGCCAACGGGAAGGGCGATGGTGTAATTTTGGAGGACCAAAGCCGTCACGGGCGATGCAGTAATGAATATCAATGCGTATATGCAAACCGAACTGATGTTATTGAGAACAGCCATCGTAAATGACGCGAGCCAAATAACGTGGTCATGTGACCTGGTGTACGTGGTTGGCGTGGCTCACTCATCGATTTAGACGATGGTACGCGTACTGTCGCCGCTCGTCTTGGTGTGGCTTGGTTCGTGCGAGATTGGGCCCAGAGATCACGGAGGAAGATTGATGATGCGCAACATTGGGATGACGGGGAGGAGGAGATATGCGAGAGAAAAGAAATGTGATGATACACGTTACTCCGCATTCCAGGTTGATTCAGCCTTGTGGTGATGCATGTAGTCCTTGAGCTCATTCGTCGCAATGCGCCACCCGTCGGATTGCTCGTATGGAGGCAACAGCCCCGCCCCGACGCAAGCCATAGGCACTCGGTGTGCTTCGCTGGATGGCGTGTGCGAGATCACATGGGCGCGATTTGGAGGTGACAGATGTTAACTCATCGCGCGCGAGAAGATGTCGCCGGCGGGCTAAGAATGTACGTGGCTTGGGCGTCTTACGAATGCACAGCCCCCCGGCGACGCCACTGCCGCGCGACATGTGCTGCACCATGTGCCTCTCTTCCGGCAATAACAGCGGGGAACTCGCCCTTCACGCTCTCCTTTCCTTCAATTATTGCCTCGTTTCGTTCTTTTCCATTCACTCTTCAATCGCTATATACAGCAGCTGCAAGCAGTGCGTCGACACATTCGGAAGGAACAACCGCGACAAAGGCAGCCAGCTAGCTGATCACCGTATTGCCCAGCCGACGCCGTGCAGCACCCAGCGATCATCAAAGCGCCTCTTTGCGACTGATAACCCCGTCGCTCCTACATCCCAATCTGCAGACACGACTCCATCGCCATGTCCAAGCCATACGTACGTCTTCCCTCTGCGCATTATCAGCGCAGCGCATCCTCAACACCATGCTGCGCCACACTCTCCTCGACCGCTCACACTAACTCTCTCGCAGGACCAAGGCGCACCGCCGCAATACCCACAGTCCCCGCCTCCCGCGCATTATGATGCCGGCCCAGCGCCCGGCGGCATGCAGCCCTACTACAACCAGGGCGCGCCCGCGAACCAGGACTACTACGGCAACTCCCCGAACCCATACCAGCAGCAAGGTCAGGGCTATGGCCCTCCACAGGGTTATGGACAACCGCAGCAGGGCTATGGGCAACCACAGCAGGGCATGCACTATCAGCAGGGCCCACCGCCGCAGGGCATGTATCCGCAGCAGCAGAAGGGAAGCAGTGCAGGAGGCGGCTTGTTCGCGGGTCTGTGTGCGGGTTTGGCGTGCTGTTGCTGTCTAGACTGCTTGTTCTAGGCCGGTAGTGAGGGAGGGAGTTGGGTGGTGATGGTGATGGACGAGGAGGAATGGCAGGCGACGGTTGACGGGCGTCGACATGCTTGAATACTCTGCGCCGGATATTTCTGCACATCGTCATGTACTGCAATTGGGTATTGCGTGCGAGAGGCTTCCTCAC
>TARA_R110002003_G_scaffold228_5_pt1 | contig 10025 bp, 14 predicted proteins | sample TARA_R110002003 | Tara Oceans TARA_R110002003 (sample SAMEA4396441) | marine metagenome | biome: Westerlies Biome; feature: [SRF] surface water layer (ENVO:00010504); material: water (ENVO:00002006), including particulate matter (ENVO:01000060) such as... | depth 5 m | reverse complement strand
ATGGATGGATGGACGGGCTAGCTAACACGCCGAATAGACTGAGCACACGGAGATTGCTACCGACATGTTTGTGTTCGCAAGACCGACTTCAATTAAGCCCCGTCCTGGCCCCGTCTGCTGAGGGAAGCAGTGGCGTGGCTAATCTTTGGCAAGCGGTTGGCTCTCTGCGTCGCCTTTGCCTTTGTCCTTCTTGGCTCCAATGCCGAACTTTCGATGGTCCACGTTCGGCTTTGCCCGCTTGCCCTTGACGGCCTTACCCCCGTTAGCAGCCTTTCCCGCTATAGCTGCGGGCTTTGGGTTCATAGGCTCGTTGATCTCTGGTGGACTACCGGACTCGACCTGGACTAGGAGACGGGCGCGTGTATCCACCCAGGCTTTGTTGAACGCCTCGGATTTATTCTCCTTCATCTTCATGGTTCTGGGGTCAAGTGCTTCCAAGGTCATTTCGTCCAGCTTCTTCGCCAGGGCAGCTTATATCTTCGCCCGCTGCTTGTCCTGTTGCTTTCGGTCCTCCCAGACCTTGTAGGTGCTGAACACTGCAGCATTGTCCACATGTTTTAACATCGCCCTCGGCAATGTAATCTTCGAGCTCCTCTATCTGCTGCTTCTCAGCCTCCTGGGCGGTAGGCAGCCGGGCATCTTCAACTGTGCGATTCGTTCCAGCTCCATCTGGAGAGGGTCATTTAACTCTCCCAACTCAATGTAGTCGCGATCGCCATCGAACACTGACTGCATTGCCTTGACCATACTACCCTCGAGCTTCGTCCTATGTTGTGGATCGCCGCAACCTTCCGACCAGGACAATACGCGTTCTCCACATCGGCAGCGATAGGGACCCCTATCTACAAACCCAGGGCAGTAGACTACATTGAAGCGTGTTGGTAGGTGACGTGAGGAGTTATGTTGCAAGTTGCTTACTTTGGTGACCATCAAGGAAACAACCACAGACAACGGCGTGTTCACCAGCGCGGCTCCCGTTGCAATGAAGGGGTTTTGACATGACATGGGCGGTCCGTATATTCTGGAACAGGGGGTTGTGTCTGTCGCCAGTAAAGTTTGGCCCATAAATCTCCGGCAAGGCCTTAATCAAGCCTGCTTTGCCTTCAATCCTAGTGTGTGAAGGGTGTTGGGCGTATTTATGCGTCGACGTTATATCGGATGCGCCGCGGTTGGTCTGCTCGTAATGAGTCTTGAACAATCGACTACTTCAAGATGACTTGCACTTACACTCTCACTCTGGCGCTTTGCGTTGGCGATGCTCAGGTCGGGGATCTGCACAGCCGTTGCCTTCTTCTTACTCTCTTTCTTGTCCTTCTTCAACTTCTTCCAGATCTTTGCCATCCTGCTCCCTCTTCACTTCCCCTTAGAGCTTGCAGGAGGTTTGTGTTATCAGAGAAAGTATAACAGCACAGAAGTTATCAATTGTTGAGTTGAGGATCAATGTCGGCGGTCTGTTGCTCGATTACTTGGTGCCAGTGAGTGTAATTAGCTGTGGCCTCATGTGCAGGGGTGATTAGGCGTACAGGCGAGTTAGAGTCTTTAACTTATCACGCTTCCTTGGGTGAGAGCTCCATATTTGCTGCCTGATGAACTGCTGCTTTGTAATTGCAATGAAACTGGGTAACAGTATCAACACGTTTCCGTATCATTTTCGACATGGGCAGCCCTGTCACTGCCGTGCAAATAACAACTCAAATCATGCTTGTGCTTTAAAAATAAATATACATTATATGGAACATAGGGAATCTCGAAAGATATCAGCAAGCAAACTCAACCTTGCATTGTATCTGGCTAGATGGGTATCTGGACCAATGGGAGATGGGAATGTATAGGTTAGTGGCAGATGGCATGTTCACGGCATGCAGGTGGATAGGACGGAGATGTTTCTTTTGAGTCAAATTCTTACAACAAGTTACTTGGGATCTACCAGGAAGTGCAAGGTTTGTTCCCTGAATGACATCTCGTGAGGTAGTCGTAAGTCTGCATCACCTGGGCACGTAGGAGCTCTCGGAAGAGTTGTCAACAGTACAGATCATGAGACCTGTAGTTCTTACATCCTTAATGTTTTCAAAGCTGCTTCATGCTGCTGAACTAGCTCAGGAGAAGCCACAGTGAAAGGAGCTGAGCTCATTTGCGAGCACGCTCAGGCCTGTGCGGCAACCACCCCGGAGCACGTGAGCAGGCTTCCAAGGTTGGCTTGGTCCCATACTTCACGCCATTTACTGATCTCTGCTCACTTAAACCTTTCGCTCCGCCATTCTGAGTTCCCCTTAACTACACCCTCTATCCACGCAACAAACAACAACGACGACCCTGAGTCAACATCACCCTGCACATTCAAGTTCAAGTGCGCAGGCGCAGATGTTCTTCCACGGCAATCGCAGAAACGAGCCATCAATCTGCCCAGCTGTCGGCATGGCACGCGTCACAGAAGAAAATGCTACGTTGCCTCGGCATGATGAGCGCGACCCAGGTGGCTGGGTTTCCCGAACGATCACCAAGGTCAAGCATAGATGTCGGCGGGCCACACAGGCATTTCATCGCAAGTCATCTGCGAAGCTCACATCCTCACATTCAACCCCGCTCGACAAATTAGTCTACATTATCCCACCTCTTGAGCTCCCAATTGTCGACCTTCTCCAAGACGAGCCTGCCGTCGAGCTGGCAGACTCACATATCGACCCTTCCAAGTCGATTATCGATCTTATTATTCCTCAGTCAGCCAGACAGGCGAAGCCTTAAACTCACCGGAAGCTTGTGCCCATACTGTCTTTTGGTGCACCCAGACCTCGTCATTATCCCATGTATTGGGTGAATTTAAACGATTGTCTCAGTCCACAAAATCACTTGAGTTCACAGCCCCCTTTGTCTCCATAACCTCGATTGTGTCAACCGCTATGACAAAGGGCGACGCCAACAACTCAATCAAACTCCTTATCGACGCACAATCTAGCCCTTCTGTTGTTCCCGCACTTCCCGAGGTCGATATGAAAACACCGCCGAGGGAACGCAACCTTTGCAGCCTCTAGAACAGTCCGAGCAAGAATCAAACCTGCAATCGCCCATCACTGGAGTCATCATTGACGAGTATCATCGTAGTACAGGCCTTCTGCCCCCTGATATGCCCAAGTCGGCCGGTCAAGACAGAATCGTGCCCCTCCCCGCACGTGGCGAGAATTTACCTGTGAGCAAGATCTGGTCACGTACCCCACAAGAGAAACTTCCCCAGGTTATGCATAAGCTCAAGGCGAAGCTTAGTCAGAAGCTGATGGTCTCCCTGACCCCACCGACGATGCTGGATTCAGGCTATGTATCAGAGCATCAAGTTATCGAGGAGCGATGTCAATGGGATATCATCCGCAACATCGACAATGCCGTCCTCCAAAAATTTGCTCCTTGAATCACTTCCAGACCACCGCAAGAAGGCAGCCGCGCATCCGTGGAATATCCGGTGGTGCATACCACCACGTTGTGTTTCTTGATGCCATGGACCGCAAGGCCAAGAAGGAAGACTTTGTGATCAAGATACCAGGCCATGGCACATCAGACCGCTGGCGCCCAGAGGACGAATATATGCTCCTGCGGGAAGCAGATACAATGCAGTATCTCTGGAGAAACACGACCATACCAGTCCCGGAAATCATCGCCTACTCCGGGACTTTAGATAACAATGTCGGTTTCCCCTACATTATTATGAGCCGCCTACCCGGTGTCGGCAGATAAGATTTGGTTCGAACAGCCTTTCGACTTCCATACCGTCGACAAGATGGCAGACTCTCCGTCCTTAGACATTGAGAAGAAGCGTGTGAACTTTCTGCGATCATTGGCGGGGCATATGACAAAGGTTCAGGGCATCCCCTTTTCTGCCATCGGTATGCCTTCCTTCGGAAATTTCCAGTCGGCTGCGTACTCGCATGAGCAGCGTGAGTTTCCAGTCGACAAGACATTCGTTTGGCCATATACAAGCGATGTCAATAAAGTTGAGGAGCGCCCCGTTTCCATGTTAACACAAGCGTACGTGTGCACAGCTCTGGACCAGCTACCCAGTTTGGATGAGGTCGAGAATCTTACGGACAGCCAGAAGGAATTGCTGGGAGTCCGGAAGATTCTCAACATTGTCTTTTCACACATGGTTTTCCAATCGGCGCCCGACGACACGTTCATTCTACAGCATTATGATTTGGACTTCCAAAACATCTTGATAGATCCCGAAGGCAATGTTACCGGGATACTCGACTGGGGCGGCTCACTTGCAATGCCGCGGTGCGTGGCTTCGGCCGCCGTGCCGACATTTCTTCCCCGAGACTGGTTCCCTTGCCACCTAACTCGACGGCCACATATGAGCGAAAGCTTACCTCATTACCGTGAAGTCTATGCAGCGGCTATGTTCGAAGCTGGAAATCCCGCCGTCAAATTCACGACAAAGTCGGCAATTTACCAGGCTGCATTCGCGTCGATCTATGAAGGCGGCTCCATCTATGATTTTTCAGCAAAGCTGCTCGCCTTCGTACCCTTGCCTTTGGACGCCGTGAATACGATATGATGATTAGGCTGGGTGATCCCAAGGGCTGGGGAGGGAAGGAAGACTTCTTGCAATTTGAGTTGGGAAAGAGCCTGGACTCCCTTCCATCACTTGGGAGCAGGTCAAAGCGCAACTGGCGGATCGCGCTGTGTTGGAGTGGATGGCAGACTTCGGGTTTTGCATAAGCTGGTACTTCTTGTCAAGCATTGGTTTACCAGGAGCCGCGTTGCTTGCATCAGCTCTGGTATAGTGGATGAGGTGCTTGAGGCTGGGTGTGGGTCCCAATTGGAAAGTGTGCTAAATGAAGCTAGGAGGTGATCGTCGCGTGACAGCCGCGGTTCGCCCAAGATTGGCGTCACCGCGATAAGCCAAGACTCACAACACAACATCACAGCACCTCCCAGTCGCACACGTCGAACCTTGCTTGGAGAAACAATACCTGCTACCTTGCCGGAACAAGTACGCGACTGTATCCCGTGCTGAAAGGATAGTCGACACTGCGCCAGTACAGAACAGGATTTCAGCCATGGGGAGGAACCGCGCGGCGTCGAACGCGAGCACCAGGAGCGGTGAGCCACCCCACCAAGTAGGTAGGGAGAAGGCATGGCGACTTGGGACTCTTCTGACCATGTGCAGGAGCTGGGGAGCATGTATGACTACCTCGCCAAGATTGTACTGCTAGGACCCAGCGGTGCGGGCAAGTAAGTGCTCGTATATAGCAGAGGGATTACGCTCGCTAATGTTGGGCGCAAGGTCATGTTTGTTACATCGCTTTGTCAAGAGCGAATGTATGTGAATCGCGCAGCCCAGGTCAAACACGTGCAATAGCTGATGTGGACCAGGGAGGGTACTATCATCGCAGACCATTGGCGTTGAGTTCTCCTCGAAGATCGTCCATATTGCCGACCGAAAAGCCAACTCGTCGAATCGCAAGCGAATAAAACTGCAACTATGGGATACGGCCGGCACAGAGCGGTTCCGCTCAGTGTCTCGATCCTACTACCGGGGCGCAGCAGGTGCAATCCTCGTCTACGACGTCAGCAGTTGGCGGAGCTTTGAGCAGCTACAGACCTTCCTGAACGATGCGCGGGCGCTCGCAGGACCGGATATCACCATCATACTCGCAGGGAACAAGAACGACGTGGTTGAAGGACAGCCACCCGTGATACCAGAGAGAGACTACTTTGGGAGCTATGGCAGCACACCCTCGTCCGAAAGCGGTCTACCACCACCGACACCGTCTTCACAGTCAAGTCGCGCGCACTCGCTCAATGCGAACCTCCACTCCTCGTACACTGTTGCACCTGAAGGACGCGAAGTACCCGCGGAGACGGCATCGCGATGGGCGGGATCAAATGGCATACCAGTCGCTGTCGAAGTCTCAGCGCTCAACGGAGAGAATGTGGAAGAGCTATTTAACCGGCTTGCGCGCATGATCTTGACCAAGATCGAACTGGGAGAAATTGATCCGGACGATCCGGCGAGTGGGATTCAGTACGGGGACCTTGGCTGGGACGATGGCGCGGGTAGCATCAAGAGCGGCTATGGGGACGACGGCGTAAGGTATCGCAGGAGAGGCAAGAAGGGCGGAGGCACGCTTGGGGAATGGCAAGAGGTGTTCACATTGAGCGGAAGTCGAAGAAGAGGCGGGTGTTGTTGAGTTTGACGTGTCGCACGAATATCATCTATCTTCGTCTTAGAGCGAGCGGTTCTGGAAAGGTGTGCTTTGATGCATCCATCCTATTATATAATTTGTTCCGTCCAGCTCTTGAGACAACTGTTGAAGAGTCGCATCACATGTCAAGTGTGGGGTGTCAAGCTTCACGCTAGCGTGCTAGCGTGCATCTCAGACTCACATGTCGTCATGCGTGGACCCTGCTCGTTCACGACACGCGACCATCCTGGGTCACTTTCAGACAAAGCCACGACTTGCGGAAAGCCTCGCTTCGGCGCGTCTGGCGCTGTCAAGAATATTCGGTCCAAGAAAGTTCGTTTCACGCCGTACAAGATACGACTCAAGAGTCCGCCGAAACGCGTCCGATGCCTCGGTACTTTTCAGGCAGCTTGCCACTCCATCCATGTCACTGGCCAGGTTTTACAGTGTCGCGTGCTCCGGGAGTGCCCTGACATTAGCGCCCATGATAGGGCTTTTATTGTTGCGTCACTAACATGTCTTCCATTAATATATCTTTTCGCTGCCGCTGCTGAGTGTACGCCCAATTGATCCTCCGTTTCCCACAACGTTCATCACCACATCCCTTTCATACGCCGTAGCAGCCTCTAGGATCGACTTCCACACTATAGACCTAGCGCAACCAACGTGTCGTTCTCACGAGCCTATAGATCCCTTCTCGGCGCCCTCCCGCAGGTCGTTCGCAAGCCGGAGCCGCTCGCAGCCGTCAACATGACCTGGCTCAATCGCATCAATCCCACGCCTGCGTTTCCGGCGCATACGGGGCCATACAAAGTGGGATCCGTAGACGTAGAAATACCGACGAGCGAGTTGGAGAGTCCAAGTGCACACCCGCCTCCTACGAATTTGCCTACAGTCGCCTTTCGGGTCTTCTACCCTGCGAAGCAAGAGAGCAACGAGAAAGGTGTGAGGTGGATCGCGAGCCCACAAAGAGAGTACATAAGCGCATATGCTCGGTTTCTCGGAGCGAACAGCGCTTTTGCGGGCGTTTTTGCGTAAGTCTGATCTCATTTTTCGCGAACTCGTCTGACGCACAATAGACTACTACCACAGCTACTGTATTACATCTCCATGCCCGTCCACCAGAATGCCGACATTCTCGAACCGCCGACGAAGTCGAAGCGATGGCCTGTCATGATATTCTCACATGGTCTCGGCGGCACAAGAAACGCATATTCACACATTTGCGGATCGCTTGCTAGCCATGGCATTGTGGTGGTTGCGCCGGATCACCGTGACGGCAGCTCCCCTCTGTCGATTTACCATACGCCGGAAGAGAAGGAGAAGACCAGACGCGTTGGTTACAGGCCAATCGCGCACAAGCCGAGCACAGACGTCTACGAAGCTAGGGACGAGCAATTACGCATACGGTTATGTGAGCTTGGGTTCATCCATGATGCGTTATTGAAAGTGGACCAAGGACAAAAGCTGAAGAACGTCGCACACGAACACCACACCAAACACCACAAGGAAATGTTGGACATGTTCTCAAACTTGCTCAATGTGACTGAGCCAGGCGCCATCGCACTTGCTGGTCACTCTTTTGGCGCATGTACTATGATTCAATTCGTCAAGTCTGTCTACTACCGCCCGCAACAAGATATTGCAGGCTACAAGCCACTTTACACGCCAATCGCAGACTCGAACATAGTTCGTCAGATTACGCCTGCGACCCCTGTCACCCTCCTCGATCTCTGGACGCTCCCTATACAAAGCCCGAATACTGCGTGGCTTCGGTCACAGCCCATGCCTTCCTACGATGCTCCTACCGGCGGCAGGAACCTACTTGCCATTCTCAGCGAAGGGTTCTACAATTGGACATCAAATTTCAACGAAGTGAAGCGAATCATCGCAAAGCCAGCGAAATCGAAGTACTCAAATCAACCTAGCGCACATATTTTCTACCCAATCTCCTCCGCCCATCTTTCGCAAAGCGACTTTGGAGTTCTGTTTCCATGGGCCACAACGAAGATCTTCGGCGCGAAGGAGCCCGAGCGTGTGCTCAAACTCAACACCCGCGCCATCTTGCAGGTCCTACGAGACAGTGGTGTGCCCGTCGCAAACACCAGCGCACAGGACTTGGAGCTCGATGAGTCTAAAGCACAGGACACGAGTACAACGCAAGACACAACAATTCTGAGCAAGACTCAGGGCAGCGTGCGAGACTGGGTGAACCTGAGTGCGGATATGGATGGGGGCCTTGACTTTTCTGGGCTCGACCAACAGGGCGTCCAGAGCCCCGTCGGCACACCGCTGGAACGAGTGGGGAGTGCCAAGGTCGGCACGGGACCGGGTGAAGCGATGCTTGAAGGCGAAGTCCTGGGGCAGTTCGTTAAGGACACTGAACGATAAGCGTATTTTGCATTCGTAGCCTTTGGGCCATTACTAGCTTGGCGTACGGATAGCGAGGGTCATTCCGTTGTTCAGAAACGATTGCATGGGCATATAGACATGTCGAAATGATAGTATGGCAATTCACAGCCATGGCGATGTTTCGTATTGCTTTAGTTGCATGGTTCATATGTCTCTTGTATGCATTCAAGGGGATGTGAGTAAGTCGGAAGTCTCTTCTCCCGTGCCTTTTAGTACTTCTGCTAGCTTCAATGTTTGCTGTTTTCATGTAATGCTTTTATTTAATGTTTTAGTATATAATGATAGAAAGACGGCCCAATCAGAGAGCATCGCGCTAATTTAGCGCGCGTGCCACGCCAACTCCACAGCAATCACCCGCGCACGCCACAGTCATAGCAGTACAAATACAACCGTTTCTCTCACCTATGCAACTCTCAGACCGCTGCATCAACATCTCCACACCAACAGCTCCTTCTCTGAGTGCATCGCTGATACCTGCATCTGTTCCTGCGACAGATCTTAGCTCCGCGCTAGGCGACATCAGTCCAGCATCAACCAGCAAACAGAGGTATCAAACCAATCTATTTACCTCGACAACAATCGCCTGCTTGGCTGGCCACTACTCCACGTCAATTGCCCCGCGCTCTAGCCTTTCTTAGCACGTGCTGTCCCAGCTTCTGCTTGTTAGTCACACCAGCATTGACTGGCTGCGAATATGGCTGTACCACAAAGCTCTGGTCGCCAAGAGGTAAAGAGGTTCAACCCGCCTGCATGGATGCTGAAGAAAGCCCAAGAAAACGCTGCGCGACTAGGATACGCGCCCGACGCGTTCGCCAAGAAACTGCAGAAAGTTCGAGAGACAACAGAGGCGCAAAGTAAAGCAAAAACAGAGGCGCAAAGTAAAGCAAACGAACACGCGACGCGCATCCAAGCCAATTCAGACGCAATCACAAACCAGTTGGCAGAAGTAAGAGCACATGCTGCCCCAGTTGTCCTTACTACACGGCCGAGGATGGCTAAGGAGAACAATCGTATGGCCCCGCAGGATCAAGGAACTCCGCCGTCACAGCCAGCAGAGAAGAACACAGCTGAGGAAATAACCAAGCTACCAACCACAACAAAACAGACGTCAGCTGCAAGACAAGCACAAGTTAAGAAAAGGGACGACCGGAGAGCTAAGAAAGAAAAGTCGAGGTTAATGCAGGCGCTTCTAAACAAGAAGAGTAGCTCAAACAGCCCACCCCAAACCGTCAATGATCCAGCAATGTCATCTATCGCTGAATCATCCACAACTGGTGCGGATTGGGAGGGTGCCCTCAAGGCTTCGTCATCCCTCTTCGTCAGCCAGACTGTACAATATCCTACTGCACTGGCGTTACCTAAGTGGTATACCAACATCAGTGACACAAATTTCAACACGAAGAAGATTTCCAAGCACCGTCCGCCTGCTTTAACATC
>TARA_R110002003_G_scaffold242_1_pt1 | contig 10034 bp, 8 predicted proteins | sample TARA_R110002003 | Tara Oceans TARA_R110002003 (sample SAMEA4396441) | marine metagenome | biome: Westerlies Biome; feature: [SRF] surface water layer (ENVO:00010504); material: water (ENVO:00002006), including particulate matter (ENVO:01000060) such as... | depth 5 m | reverse complement strand
TTTCGGGGCATGGTTCAGGTAAATTTTCCGCGACCTTCCTCTATCGATGTATGTAGTGCCACCATGACGGTCAAAAGAGAATCCGCGTCGTTGGAGAGTAGTCGTGCCTTGCATAAGAGCCACGATTGGGACGATATGGCAGTGGGACTGGAAGTACGAGTCCTACTTCGCGGGAGAAGAAGATAGCTCACGATAATGAAATGGATACGTGCGTGTGTTTGAGCCAGAGGGCTAATGCTTGTCAAAAGTTCCTCGCAGGTCAATAGGAACCTCTCTACATGCACCGTCAGTGGGGTCCAGGTACGACAGAGATTGGTGACTAGAATGGCTGACGCCAGCCTTGTGGGCATTGCATGTCCTGTGGTCGCCACGAAATTTGGCCTTACAATTACGCATGACCTGAGCTCGTGGAGAAAATAAACGAGGATAGGTAGAAAAGCTAGACTGAGTGTTGCGGGTGAAGGATGTTGGGTGGTCCCTGCCAAGAACCCAACCTGCCTCGGCTGCACTTGCCCTGCGGCAGCGGCGCGCCCCACAAAAAAGTTGAAGCTGTGGACACGCTCCAGCTCCTTCCGACAGCATCAACCACGGCAAACATGTTCGAAAATGTGTGCGCCATCCCGCTCGACTACGAGTTGTTCGCGCAGGCAATTCATCCCCAGGAGCCAATTGTGGCGGTAGGCCTAGCCTCGGGGCACGTGCAGACGTACAGGCTTCCTGCTGGCGCCAGCGACGGCAGCGACAATGACGAGACTCTGGCATCCGAGACCGGCTTCGGGCACATAGAAACGGCGTGGAGGACGCGGCGACACAAGGGAAGCTGTCGCACGCTCGGCTACAGTCTCGATGGGTTGTCGCTGTACTCGGCGGGCACAGACGGCATCGTCAAGGTCGCAGACTCGGCGACGGGCCAGGTTTCAGCGAAAATTGCGGTTCCATTAGACCCGTAAGGCTCCATCATCTTCAGCAACGTGACTTGGTACTGAGACGGAGCAGCGCGAACAACGGCATCGATGCGCCGACCCTCGTCCACGCCCTTTCACCGCAATCGCTTATCCTCGCGACCGACTCGTCAGCACTGCACATCTACGACATCCGAGCCCTAGGCGCGAAGTCGGCACTGAAGCCCCAAGCCACGCACCGCCCCCACGATGACTACGTCTCATCCCTCACACCCCTACCTCCCACCGAAGCGAGCACCAGCGGCTTCAGCAAGCAATGGGTCACCACTGGAGGCAGCACACTGGCCGTCACCGATCTGCGGAGAGGAGTCATGGTCCGCAGTGAGGATCAGGAGGAGGAGCTGCTCAGCTCCATCATGGTGACGGGGCTGTCGAAGAAGGGCACAAGCGTGGGCGAGAAGGTGCTGGTCGGCGGCGGCAACGGCGTCCTCACGCTGTGGGAGCGTGGCGTGTGGGACGACCAAGACGAGCGCATAACTGTCGACCGCTCCAAGGGAGGCGGCGAGAGCTTGGACGTCATTACACTGCTGCCAGAGGGTGTCGGTCCGAGAGGCAAGATCGCTGCAGTCGGCTTGGGCAACGGCGGGATACGCTTCGTGAAGCTCGGCCCGAACAAGGTCATAGATGAACTCAAGCACGACGAGCTGTCACAGGAAGGTGTCATTGGACTCGGCTTCGACGTCACAGGAAGACTGATCAGCGGTGGAGGAAAGACGGTCAAGGTGTGGGGAGAGAAGACATGGCAAGATGTTACAGAAGACGAAGCTGAGGAGGAGGAAGAAGAAGAGGACGTGGATGAGGTTCCAACCAATGGCAAGCGCGTCCACGAGAGCGAATCGGACAAGGAGAGCGACGAAGAAATGGAGGACAGCAGCGAGGAGGAGCAGAAGCAGAAGCGCAAGAAGCGAAAGAAGGGAAAAGGAAAGAAGCAGCAGCAGAAGGGCCATGGCATCCTCCAATTCTCAGGGTTGGCCTGAGGACGATACGAAGCGTATGCGCCCGTGCGCTATACCAGTCACGCCGGCGATAAGTCACCAGCACTTTGATGCGCACCACCACTGCAGCTGTCAAATCGATACCCGTGTAGACACTATCCCTTCTCATCCCATCATGTTTCTTGTGAATTGTATCCCCGCACAACTTCCTATTCGAGCAATGTCTTGGCAAGGTTTTCGCTTGAGCATGCATGTCAGCCTGTACCGCGGTACCTACAGCTTGTGCAAAAAACACTCGAACGTGTTTGATTGATTGACTCGTCGAAATCTTCAACAACACTATGGCTAGTATCGCTTGGGCTCCCAGTTACCTTGATCGTCCCGTTGAGCATGGGAGAGACTGCGCGCACGTAATAAACGAGGCAGGTGCGACCGCATTGCCCCACCTCCGCTACTTGCATCTCGGCTGATCGTTCTAGATACCTGTAACTGCTTTCTCTCATGGGACAAAGAAGTGCTCGCAGCGACTTCAACTTTCCAGCCCGCTACCGCCAACGGTCCAAACGACGTTAATGGGAGATTTGACGAGTTTGATCAAGCCGCCATCCAGCAATTTATAGACAGCAAAAACCATCCACATGGTGAGCAAACGGTTCAAGATTCCGCAGAGCTCTACCAGCCACTGGGTGATGGCGAGATCCGCGTCCTGGAACTTCATGCTGGCCACTCAGGAAGTCCTCTCCACGGAAGCCTTCATGTAGCCAGTATCGACTTTGTCCACCCCTCGCAACGAAAGCATGACCAGACCGGTGGAGGCAGCAGCGGCTTGACGTACACAAGACATACGAACCACGCCCTAGCGCTCACTACTGGCAAACCAGTATGGTACACGGCATTGAGTTATGTGTGGGGCATCCCAGTCTTCGACCAGATTATACAGTTTGCGCAAGGGTCGGTTGCGATTACGAGTAGTCTTGCTGCAGCTTTGCAACGCCTCCGATCTACTCAACACAGTATCTTTTTGTGGATTGACCAGGTCTGCATCCATCAATCAAACATCAAAGAAAAAGAGCAGCAAATTCCTTTGATGGGCCTGATCTACACACATGCAACTAACACCGTTATCTGGCTAGGTGATGAGGATGGTCAAGAACCTGGCCTGGCGTTCGACATGATGGAGCAGATCTACGCAAGATTGCAGATGAGCGACGTAGAAATCACGACTCGAGATTTCGAAAGGCTTGACTTTCCGCCAGCCGAACACCGAGCGTGGCAAGCTATACGACAGCTACTCTCGAGGCCCTGGCTACGAAGACTCTGGACGTAAGTTCCCGTCTGGTAAGACCTGAGTTGACATCACTAATGTTGAGTTCATATAGCATTCAGGAGGCCGTACTGTCCAGAAACCTTTTTATCAAATGTGGAGGAGCTGCAGTCTGCTGGGACGACTTTGCAGCATGGTGCTACGTTTTGCAACAGTGCAACCTACTGCGGTGGCTAGAAACGACTGATATCACGGCCAATAAAGGCTCTGGTTCCCCTCGTCTGGAGCGGCTGTCGTTCTCTGGCGGTGCTACCATCAACTCCCTACAAGCCGATCGCCTACAAGGCCTGATGCTGCAGGAGAAAGAATATTTGTTGAATAGCCTAGTCCGAACGAGATACGCCCAAGCCACGGAGGCAAAGGACAAGATATACGGCGTGCTCGGGATCTCCAATGCGAAAATCGCGCCCGATTACTCTACTTCAAAGAGTGCTCGGGACGTCTACCACGAGGCATGTCTAACGCAGGTACCGGAGCTTATCTATGAGCTACTCAGTTGCGTTGATCATGACAAGCCAATGAAACCATCGTGGATTCCCGACTGGAGCAGTCCCCGTGTGACTGAAGCCCTTGGATATTCGACTAAAGCGTGGACACTATACCGTTGTGGTTGGAAAGCCGTGTCCGAGGGCAACACGTTCGCGGGTAGGCCCACCAAAGTCCTCGTGAGTGAGGACAGGCAGCAAGTTACTCTTTCTGGCATACTGTTCGACAAACTCAAGGTCGTGGGATGCGTCATTGAGGAGCCAATACTGTCCATCGATAACTCTCAATATGATAATGTCGGGTGGGCGTCGTACGTGCAGCTCGTCAAGGCCACGATGGCCACCTATGAGAAGCAGGAGCACTCCTGCCCTTACTCCTCCATATATGAAGCTTTCTGGCGAACCCTCGTAGCAGGGCGCGATGGCTCAGGCACTTCAGCTCCCACTCAGGAACACAGCGAAGTCTTCAGCCTCATTCTCGACTCCATCACGGGACAGATGCCGTCTCTACCCGGTCAGTCGTACAGTCCCCGACGCCAAAAGGGTTTCTTTACACTCGATAGTCTTCGCACTCGGAAGCCAGCAAAGACACTGGAGGACTTACGAGCTGCGTTCCGAGCTGCGATAACCATGCGACGTTTTGCGGTGACAGAGAAGGGCTACTTCACGCTGGTGCCGAGGGGTACGCTAGAAGGCGACGAGATCGTTGTCTTCGACAAAGCGTGTGTGCCTTTTGTTGTTAGAAAGACCAACAGCGAGGACGGCAGTAGCCGTCTCTACCAACTTCTCGGAGAAGGTTATGTGCATGGTGCTATGCAAGGCGAGGTCTTGGACGTGCCCAACCTGCAATTTGGGGACCTGACTTCGGTGTGAGCGACTATCTGCCGGTGGGATGTCGTTACAATTCAATGCAGACGGCCGTTCGATGGAGCACGCACAATCATTGATGAGCATGCATGCCGCAACAAATGCTGTCAATACTTGCAAGCTACTCTACGCCACACAGCCCAGCCTCGGTATTCTTGGACCAGCGGCAAGCAAATCTACCAGGTCACACGCAAGCCATTTCATATGGGAGAGGACTTGCTCCCCGGTTCCTTGGGGCAAGTCATCTATACCCGGTTAAGCCATTGGCTAAAGACAAGCTCGCTTAGCTTCACGAAGAACATTCGACACGCCTTCCATATTGCTTAATCTACCAGTGTCGCACCTTCAATCCGCGGACTTTCGACCTCCGGTTTACGTTTGGAATGGCTGCACTTGGTAGTAAAGCGTGTGGGCACTGGGTTGTGGTGCCACGACATGTGAGTGGCGGACACGAGGATTAAGCTCCGTGTATCTGGGGTGCATCATGGGGCTTGACCAACGTTGGTAATGAAAGTGTTGCATCATCATGGATGCTCGTCGACAGGTCAAAGCCCTGGGGTTGAGTTTTCAGGACAAGACTCCAGGCCTCGCTGCTTGTTTATAAACGCTCTCGAAACTTCGCAAAACAACTCATCCCGCATATCAAATCACCAACCCTCGACAACCAATATGAAGTTCTCAACACCCCTCATCATCGCCGCAGCGGCATCAACCGTCTCAGCACACACCATCTTCCTCTCCGTCAACGACGGCAAGGTCGGTGATGGTGTACGCGTCCCTTCGTACGACGGACCGATAAACGATGTCTCCTCGAACGACATCGTCTGCAATGGCGGCCCCAACCCTACGACCGCGACCTCAACCGTCATCACCCTGCAAGCTGGCTCGACCGCAAAGTTGACATGGCGCCACACCCTCACATCCGGACCCTCGGACGTAATTGATGCATCACACAAGGGCCCTGTCATGGCCTACTTGAAGAAAGTGACGGATGCAAAGACGGATTCTGGTGTCGGCGGCGGATGGTTCAAGGTGCGACATGACAAACCACCAGGCGAGTGACTTTTAGCTAACAGGCCCGACACAGATCCAACAAGATGCCTTCGACGGCACCACATGGGGCGTCGACCGCCTCATCGCCAACCAGGGCGTGCAAACCGTCACCATCCCCAAGTGCATTGCACCAGGCCAGTACCTTCTCCGTGGCGAGCTCATTGCGCTGCACGCTGCCAGCTCGTCCATGGGCGCGCAGTTCTACATGGTACGTCACGTCAACACCTTCCTTCCACCAAGTCGGGTAAGAAAGGTTTACTAACACGAGGATGTAGGAATGCGCACAGATCAACATCACCGGCGGCGAGGCCAGCAAGACGCCCGCGACGGTCAGCCTGCCCGGCGCATATAAGCAGAATGATGCGGGTATCATTTACAACTTGTACAGTGGCCAGAAGACGTATACGGCGCCTGGGCCCGCGGTGTTTACGTGCTAGATGGAAAGTCTCAAAAGAGGAAGAGGAGATTCTTGGTATATAGTTCCAGGTATACTTGCCTTGAAAGCGAGGCATGAAATGGATTATATCACACGACCATGACATAACTCATAGTCGCACTCTTTCCTATGTCTTCCTTTGTACCCCGAGATAAAAACACCCCCGGCTTTCCTGCTTCAAGGTGTTTCCCCGTGTGGTGTGGCTTCGTTTGTTCTTTCATCCATCGCGCATCACAGCTCTACACTTCTTCCTTGCTGGCTGTTTGGGCGAAAAACAAAATTCCTTTACCTTCCCTCTCTTCTCACCTCTCCGGGATGTGTTGCCAAAACGAGAGGGAGTGAGCGATACCATACACCAGATGCAGCAGGCACGGAGGTGAGGTTGGGATTGGAGGGGAGAGGACCAGCGCGTAAGCTTAATACGGTGCTGCTAGTGAACGTGCTGCCGCATCCTCACGCGACTCGTGCTGATGTAGCCGCAGACTGCGCTAAGTTATCGCGACTGCCGCTGCCGCTGCTGCTACATACCAGCAGTACAGCAGCATAGGAGCGTGTCCTGCGCCTTGGAATACGATTCGTTACTACGAAAGCTTTCGCATCTCCAATGGGTTGAAGGTGGGCTCTATCATGTCCAGGTGATCAGATGACGTGCAGGGGCGAGTAGGCTTACCGGTACCCCTCATTGAGGCTGAGCTGCAAGGCTGAATAGCACTGCCATGCATGAAGACGAGATGAGAACTCACCGAGCTTGTTTTTGCGAGCTGTGTTGCAACGCTGCGACACGAAAGTTCTCTTCCAACCATAACAGTATACCTCGGGCATGGGAAGGTGCTGCGCAGTCCGGCCATTCATACAACGCTTTCCCTTGAGGCACGAGGCGCCAAGTAATACCAGGTTTATTCCAAACACACGATCGACTGCAGGAGGCCCATCGCACAAGATACGATTCGACGAGATGGCAGAAGTCGCTGGTCTCGTACTAGGTACGCTCGCACTGATTGGCGTCTTCGAGGATTGCGTCGAGATGGTCTCTCAGATTGCTGCCGCCAAATCTATGGGTCAAGATTACGAGATCCTCGAAACCAAGCTTGACATTGAGAAGACACTCCTTCTGCAATGGGCCGACCGTTCAAAGCTATTCAATCGTGATCAGTACGACACCCGACTTGATATCCCGGAAACCCGACATATGACCGAACGAATACTTTGTTGCATTCGTTCACTGCTACAAGACAGCAAGAACTTGCAAAACCGCTATGGTGTACAGCCAGCTACTAACGACAACGACATAAAGACATCCGAGGCCCTCAGTCGCCGCCTGATGTCCCGCTTCTATCAGCAGTCACAGGAACTGACGTTGTGGCATAATAAACAAGTGTCCAGCTCACACGGAACACACCAAGCGGCGCGCCCGAAGGAAGATAACCCCAGGAAAGGCTTCGCGACTTCTATCAAGATCAAGTGGGTCATCAGGGACCGGGAGAAGTTTGAACGTCTTATACGAGACTTATCTGATCTCGTTGCCAGCCTGAACAAAATTTTGCCGCCCTCGTTGCCGCCATTACAACAAGAAGCTGCAAATCGCAATCAGTTGAGGGAGGAGGTCCGCAAAGTGCAGAACGTTGGTATGCTGAGAGCGATCCTGCATGCCTCAACGGACGACAATCTGGACCTCATCGACGAAGCCAACGAAGCCATCAAAATCGAGTGCACACGCTTGATACTTAGTCGTCTCTGGTTTCGTCTTATCGACGAGAGGAGAGAAAACATCACTGAAGCACATCGAAAGACTCTGATGTGGGCCATGCAGCCGCCAGCATCATCAGCGAATTGGAGTGACCTGAGTGAGTGGTTACGGTCAGGTCGGGACATCTATTGGGTCTCCGGGAAACCTGGGAGCGGGAAGTCAACTCTCATGAAGCTTTTGTACGAGCATCCCGACGTTCTAAACATGTTGCGCGATTGGGCAGGAGATCGCACATTGACCATGGCTAGCTTCTTCCTCTGGAACCTTGGAAGTCCAGAACAGAATTCCCAACAAGGTCTGGCACGAGGGTTGCTGTACCACGTGCTAAAAGCGAATCCGTCCTTGATAAGCATCATCTTGCCGAACATGTGGCAAGAGGCACAGAGCGGCAGCGGGACATTGCGTCTCCCCTCAGACACTGAAATGGGCCAGGCTTTCGCTCGACTAGGGGACAACGTCAAGAATGGCGCGTACGCATTCTTCATTGATGGGCTCGATGAGTATGTTGGCGACCATCGGCAGGGAATATCGTTTTTGCAACAGCTTGCCAGGTGCTCCAATGTGAAGCTACTCATATCGAGCAGGCCTATCGATGCATGTGTAGCAGCATTCTCAACAAAGCCAAAGCTCTCGTTACAAGAGCTCACCAAAGGCGACATCGAATTGGTCATTACCGACGCCGTGCGTTCACATCCTTACGTTGCCGACCTGAAGGCCTTAGATGACGCCTTTATCGAGCGGCTAATCGACGACCTCAAAGCGAAAGCTGATGGGGTATTTCTATGGGTCATACTAGCCTGTCGCTCTCTGCTTGAAGGTTTTGAAGCGTTCGATAATCCCAGCGAGTTACAGAGACGAGTTGACGAGCTACCACCAGAGCTTCAAGATCTTTTCCGTCACATCCTGGGAAAGATCTCTCCTCGTTATCTTACACAGGCTGCAAAGCTTTTGCTAATCTGTTACCAACATCGCCTCCTGGGTATTTCCGACAATATCTCGACAGTAGCACTCGCTTGGGCAGACGGCAACAACTTGAGTATGCCCGCTCCCCAAAAGATTGAGCGACGACCCCTAGAAGAACACCAAGCCAGATGTGCGATGCTAGAAGGCCGCCTGCGTAGCCGTTGTATGGGCCTTTTGGAAGTCCATCGTCCTGCTCAAAAAGCACGCCTGAAAGCACATGATGGTCTCGTGGAATCATCGGTTGATTTCATGCATCGAACAGTTTTCGAATTTCTCAACACTCCCAAGACCTGGGACATGGATTGTCTGCAGGTTAAAGACGATGGTTTTGATGTAACAGGTGTGCTGTCAAGCATGTCTGCGTATCTGTTATGCCTCCAGGAAACACCGCTCACGACTTCTCAGTTCACGTGCTTGCTTGCTCGACAGAGTGTCGCATACGTCCAAGAAATCGACCGAACAACCCCATCGAATACTTGGTCTGCTCTTGAACAATTGGCTTTTGCATTGCTGCACAAGCGCAAAGACACTGTGCAGGAAGATCTTCCGACTTACGGCTACAACCCTTCTGATGAAGACCAAGGTCCCAGGATCGCATACGAGGGAGACGAGGAGCAGTTCTTCGGGCTAGACCAGGGGGCTTTACCGTTAGATCACGCTGCGTTACTGTTGGCTATTGAGGCTGATCTGACCATTTTCGTTCCGGACCAAAGTACTGCATCGACTATTACGCTTCAACGCTCAGCTCAACATCTCAGCACTACTGGCTCACATGAAAAATATATCCCAGCACATGCGCGTTCAAATAACTACATATCCGCATTCTTATCAGCGCAGAGACGTCGTACTCTCAAGCAAAACGGGGCATGGCCTCTTCTCTATCATGCTATGAAAAAACCTTTGCTGTCTAAGATAACAGCTTTCACGAATATCCGACAGAGGCTTCCCTCATGCGAATCAGTACGCACATTGCTCCGCTGGGGTTGTGATGTGAACGAAAAATTTGCAGGTCCAGCACACGGAATCAGTACGCCATGGGAAACGTGGAGAACTCTTTACCACGTCGGACGTGATTCTCCAGAAGACATGTTGCAGGCCGCGGAAATCACGCTCATGATGCTGCATAGCAACGCAGCACTGCCTCCTGCCGATTCTGGTGTTCTCGCCCTTCCGAGATCAAACGACTGGAGAGACGAACTGGTGACCGAGGCTGGCAAGTGGCTCGTTGAAGCAGATCATGCAAGCGGAGATTTCGATTGCAA
>TARA_R110002003_G_scaffold244_14_pt1 | contig 10041 bp, 3 predicted proteins | sample TARA_R110002003 | Tara Oceans TARA_R110002003 (sample SAMEA4396441) | marine metagenome | biome: Westerlies Biome; feature: [SRF] surface water layer (ENVO:00010504); material: water (ENVO:00002006), including particulate matter (ENVO:01000060) such as... | depth 5 m | reverse complement strand
ATTGGTCGATTCCATGGTCTTCACTGAAGAACCCGAGGCCATGGATCGGTCAACGTCAGGGGTCCTTGATGAGACCCACAAGGATAATACGGCGCAACTTGTATCGACAAAGATGACTGCCGAGAACGAGCAGCTCGAGGCCGACACGGTGCACGAGCATAGCTCCGACGCCGACGACGATGTGGCAAACCGCCAGGATATTTCAGCTTCGTCCGAGATTGCGATCGCGACACCACCCCCTGCGGCCGATGCCGATCAGCTGCTACGCACCGGCACAAACGTTCAGGACGAACAAGCTTTGCCTGATTCTTCGGTACGAGCTGAGGACTGCACTCTGAGCGCATCCGGTACAGCAGCAGCCACCACACCCGAAGAAGATAATCACGAGAAAATCGAGGATGCCAACCAAACTGGAGTGCACGAGAACAGCTCACACACGCATGAGTCATGGCTCATCGAGCCAACTGAGAACTTCACAGATGCTTCAGACAACGCGGCAACTTCTGAAGAGCAGCCGGAGACTGAGGTTGCAGACGGCTCTCCGTTGGATATCGAGATGACAGAGTCTCGCTTCTGCCTTCAGCATGGCTTTGAAGAGCTGGAAGACGTGGACCATGCCCATACAGGACAGGTCAAGATGACGTCGGAAGCAAGCGCTGTGGGCTTCGAGACCATGGAGTCGCGGTTCCATCTCCAGCACGAGAATGACGATGTCGTCGAAGAGACCGTGGACATGGTAGTTGAATGCCATGACTCCGCCTGGTCCGAACTTCTTGAACAAGGCGGCAAGGAAGTCCAGGACACAGCGGTCTCCGAGCATGAGTCAACCCCTGAGGCGGCTGCGATTGCTACGCTCGCACCCGTTGCCACTCACGGCGACGATGATGCATCCCTCTCTAACTCCTTTACCGCTTCCGAGGTTGAGGTAGGATTTGAGGACACATCAGTCGATGAGATCGAGACAGACTTTGACAACACGAACATTGTCCAGGTCGAGATCACGATCCACCATAACGCAGTCGCGCACGACGCATCGCTCAAGGAGGACGAGCCTACTCTTGAGGTTGACCTTTTGCGACTGTGTGAGATTGCACTGAACGAAGTGGCAATCCACCACGATACAACTGGCAAGGTATCCGAGCACGCGATACAGGCCCTTCAGCATGTCCAGCTGTATGGTCGCGACCTGCCAATGTATGAGGTCGTGACGGTGGAACATGTCCCTACCCAGCATGCCACGGCCACCGCTCTAGACACATTCACGTCCACGATGGACACCGGCAATTGTACCACGAATCCGACTGAGGCCGCCACCGAGTTCATTGAGCCAAATCAAACTCATGAGGGTGCTACAGACAGCGCGAATATGGCCGGAGATAATCAGTAGCAGCCTGTGCCAGAGCCTGAAATCGAGCTCAATGACACCATTAATGCTCGAATGACTTTCGACGACGCCCTCACTCACCAGACGTATATGGGATTGATCCCCGTCGCCGACCTCCTTGATCGGCTTTCGAACGAGAATGCGGTCGAAGGCACATACACCAAGGGACAAGTCATCCGAGCGTTTGCGTCCATGTCGAATCAAGAGCGCGAATTGTGCGGCCTAGATGCCGTCAATAGCGCAACGAAGGAGATCCTACGATCGACGACTCTTCAGTACACCACCCGAATTGGTCGTACGAAGATGCGCGACTTTCTCGCTCTTGTGAATTTTGACGGCGGCTCGGTGACCATGGATATGGTTACTGGAGCATGCATGAAGGCTGCACATGAAGAGATTGCCTTCCGCAAGTCACCTGCGGGCCGGAAGATTGCACGGGCGGTCGCCATGTGCATGTCAGCGCGAACCTGAGATAGATGGTGAGTTAACCAGCCACTGTCACTTTATCAAGATGATACTGACAAACTTAAGCAGTTACAAAGGTGCACACAGAAGGTTGGGGCATCTTGAATCTGCAGAAAAACATCCGTAATATTAGCCAGAGGGGACTTAGGTAGTTATTGGTAGGGACTTGATGACATTTTTGGATTGAAGAAAGGTTGGGTGTGATATAGGCGACATGTCTTCAGGTCACCAGTTGTATGGTCGAGTAGAATGAATAGGTTGCATTTTGATATTTTTACCGCAAAATGGGAGCTTGCTTACACATGAGTACCAAACATGCGTTCCAGACCCGTCAATACGGTGTTTCGGCGACGTCCATCGTTTCATGCCGCATGTCATTTCTACGCAGTCCGTCCTGATATGTGCGCAGTAACATCACCCTTACTAACACCACAACTACGACGAGCAACAACCTCGTAAACAAACACTCCGGCAGACTGGCAGAAGGCATTCTTATGATTGTTTGGTTGCTCTTATGACCATTTGGGAGATTCCGCTATGTAGTGATGATTTCTGGCCTACCTACCTCATGACACATTTGAGCTGCGCCCAAGTAAGGATCTTCTACTCTGGATCCTGTGCTAAGTAACTAGTATCGAACCTGAGAAATGCGGAATCACTTGATGTTGGTTTGCTACCATGTCAACAATCATCCGCAAACACCCACTCATGAGGTATATAAACGGCTCTTATGCCCACCTTGGATGGGTTCGGTCTAGTCCAACACTTCATGGAAGTTAGTGGCTTCTCGTCCTGATGCAATTTTATATCTTACTCCTGACTATTCGGACGTTGTTGCCTCGATGAACATCTATGGAACAAGCTCGTAGCTAGGGCTTCCAGATAGCAACGATTCGACTTCTGTTTGCCAACTGAAGTAACAGACGTCCCATTCTCTTCTCTCTCTGGCGTGAAAGACAGAATGTACTAGCACCGCCGAGTGAGAGCACTTCCTCAACCCCTATGACGCACCCAGACTTGCAAACGCTCTTTCACGCCCCACCGCTCGCAACGTTTGCCAAGAGCTCGCGATAGTGCACGGTCTTCTTTGTACTGCATACCTACTTATATCGCGGTCTCCCCCTCTAATTTACGGTCGCTTTCCGGTACACAGCATCAACTTCTTCAGGTCTCATTCAACTCCACCAGACTTTCAATCACGCCTGCTCTTCGGAGAATTCTACCATTCCCAGACCCATACATTCATCTTGAACCCGCGCTAGCGGTCCACGTCTGCTACTTCATATTCCGCGCGAGCTCCAGCTCCCCTGTCTACGATTGTGTTCTGCATCGACCGCGCTTTCAACCCACGAGAGTGACATAGCCCCGGCTTTCCGCTACCACACTCTTCCTCGATCTCGGACCCAAATATTATACACATCCAAAGACATACACGACTTATCCTATATTTGCCTTCTATCTACCACTCAAAGAAACACGCATAATGGCCAAGTCGGGTTTCAAGAACGGCTGTGCCTCTTTTCAAATTCTCCTCCCACAAGCCGTACGGCAAGACCACAGGTATGCCTGGCTCTTATACCCAATATACCTCAATTACTGACTCCTCAATAGCCGAGATTCCCTCCTCGTCCAACAACGCCACTGACAACGACGTCGGCACCTCGCCGCCTACCTCGCAGTCATCACGTTGGGCAAAGAAGTCAGTCGCTCCGCAGCCTAAGAAGCCGGCGCCTATCGTGGTCGGCGGAAAGACCATGCGCATTGTCGACAAGCCCGCAGACCCAATCCCAGGAGCCTGGTCGGTCCAAAACTCCAAGAACACGGAGGCTTCAGCCCCTGCGGTGAAGGAGGCCAAGAAGACGGCTGCCGCTACTCCGCTCGTCGCTTCAAAGACTGCGATGGAGGGTTCGCAGGAGAAGGCGAAGGTCAAGACGAAAGACAAGAAGAAGAAGAAGAAGGTTGAGCTTGAACCGTCGCAGGCTAAGGTTCAAGAAGCACCAGTCACGACGCGCAAGAAGTCTGAGAAGAAGAAGGTCGGACCGGCTTCTAAGTCAGTCAAGGTGACGCCTTCGTCTCAACAGGCGATGGTCGACCAAGAGCAGCCAGAGAAGGTTCCTGTTGGCGCCAGTAAGCCTTCGCCGAAGGAAGTTTTGAGCGGGAATGCAGTCGACTCTGCGAAACTCGCTACTATGCCTGATGATGCGAGTAGCGCTGACTCCCTCACCGATGCTTTGCAAGGTAAAGAAGCGTCCCAGACCAGCGACAAGCATAACACTTACACCTCGTCAGACACCATCGCGAACGACCAACAGCCCGGGACCGCTCTCACCCAAAAGGAGAAGCGCAACCAGAAATCCAACGCCCAACGCAAGAAGCGCGCAGCTCGGAAACAAGCCGACGCCCAAGCCGCGGCGGAAAAGGCCGCCAAAGAAGCCGCCATGCTCGCCTCCGAAGCCTCCAGTCTGGTCAATACCCAGATCCGCAAGATCATCACCCAAGCTAAGGATCGAGCTTGGGACGTCGAGCTCGGCATGGCCGATCTGGAGCTCATGCAACTGTCTACCGCAGCGCAGCAAGACCACCTCATGAAGCTCGCCAAGCAAGACTTCTACAGCGACATGCTGTCCCTTTACCTCCAGGGTGTACACTTCGCGCCACTGAGCGGCGAGTACGAGCTCACGTCTGTGTACGGGCAGGCCCATGGTTCAGAGCTTAATCCCGAGGCCAACCAGAAAATTCGAGATATCATGAAGAACAAGCTCGGATCGTTTCCCCAATTCTACCAGGCTTCTTATCGCATGGAGCTTTTCAAGCGCGTTGAGAAGATGATGCAGGCTCGCACGGCAGCTAGCGCGAAGCAGGAAGAGGAGGTGGCTGGACAGGTGGGGACGATGTCGTTTGCGTTCGAGCCTCAGGCGAGCACATCTATTGGGATCAAGAATGAGACTCGTACAGCTACGACGAAAAAGATTGGAGCGAAGATGGCGACGTCGCAGGAGTCATCTTCAACGGGCTCAGCATCGCCACCAGCATTTGTGTTTTCTGGCTGTGGCTCATCCAGCTTTACTTTCACATCGAAGCCTCTGGCTGCAGCTGGCAACACAGCGGAATCCTCCGCTACTTCGTCTTCATCGTCACCGGCGTTATTTTCCATGCCGGCTAGTGCATCTTTCGAATTTACCTTCGAACCAAAGGTTCTCCATCGAGAGACTGGCACAGGTCCTGCTCATGCGGCGAAAGACAGCAATGCGCCTTTCATATTCGGCGGTACTGCAATCGCTACCGCGAACATCGCAGCGGAAGAAGCTGTAACGCAGCAGGCGGCTTTCCATGATACCATCTTGGAGCAAACTGTCGCAGAAGCCAAGACCAAGACTGACATTAAGTCTACTGCTTCTGAGCCCGAGGATGCTAGCTGCAACTCCGACAGCACCGCCGTGGCGGACCCGGAGCTTCCTACGATGAAGGCTGCCGCAGTTACACAGACGCCAGAAGTAGACGAGTCTGAGGAAGAAATCGCTGTAATCAACGACCTCTCAGCGTCTCCATCCAGCATCTTGATCAAGGAGGCAACCGCGGACGATATTGAGACATCTTCCTCCTATATCATGATAGGTTCGGCCGAAGACGTGCCAATGGAGGACCGAGCTGAGCTGGCCACTGCACCGATGCAGGAAGAAGAAGACTCTCTTTCGACCGTGTTGACTCCGTCGGCATCAGTGGATGACGTTGACCCACAGGTCGATGCCGATGCGATGGACGAGTTGGAACTTTCAACTGGAAAGTCTCTAGCCGACAGCTCGGACGTCGGTGAGGCTCCGGAGGCTACCAATGCCACGGAAGAGCTGCAAGCAAAGGACCTGCTCGCAGATGACAATTTGTCAACGGAAGTCGAGCCGCAGGTTGAAGGGCCTTGTAGCTCGCCCTCGGCAACCTCAAATGATACAGCGGAGGAGGTCATTGCTACTCTGGGTGTGACACACCATGACGAGGCAGCGGTAGAGTCGCATGGCTCGGCACCCGAAAAGAGGCTTGACGACGAACTTCCTGTCTCTTCCGGCACGCTTTCCGAGCCTCACATCAATGAGGGTGACGAGCACGTCCTCGGTTCTGATGAGACACACCGTATCATCCAGGCTAGCTCAGATAGCGAATCTGACCTGGGGCACGTCGCCCCTGAGATCACCGAGCGTATCCCGTCATCACCAGCAATGACCGGCAACAGCGAAACGGACTCAGACGTCACACTGGACCTGGATCCAGAGTTCAAGGCATTCAGCACGCCTGTCAACGTCGGTAGCCGCGATGCTATCAAGCGCGACCCGATCTTTGACTGGATGCGAAATGCCCGGCCATCCGTCCCTGAGGCCCATAGCTCCTCAGTTGACGAGGTATCGGCTTCTGGACCATCAGAAGTCGTGCCATCGCTACCGGCCGCTTTGGACAGCCCGCATGGCAGTCCTTTGCAGGGAGAGGCGCCAGAAGAGGAATATGAAGTTCCCCACGGGCGCCCCATCAATGCTCGCCGTCGCCTCAACACCCCAATCGGCATCACCACGCTCCACGAGTACTTGCTCGCCTTGCCAAATCCAGCTGCTAGGAACGTCTCTAAGCTCGAGCTGATCAAAGCTTTCCAGGACCTTTCCGTAGCGGAGGACGATGCACTCGATCTTGGCCCTAGCTCCGTGTACGATGCAGTGACCGTGCTAGCGAACAAGTACCTGCAGCACAAGGTTTTCCTGGGCCACATTAAGCTGGCAGTGTTTCTGGGGAAAATTGAGTTCGGCTCGGATGGCAAGGCGCCTGATTATGCGATCATCCGTGCATGGGAGACATGCGCAGCGATGGATAGCGTGGCTGAAGCGTTGGAGAGGCGGTTCTACAACGCCTGAGAACTTATAGGTAGCCCGGTCATTGGTGGGTCTGCCCGCAAGCCTACTGTTTATCTTTTGTACTAAGATATTCAGATCTCCCGTCGAAGCTTTGCAGCTTGGGATTAGGAGCTTGGAAGAAGCCACTCGTTATTACCCCGATGTACTCGCCATCCCCATTGGCTTATCGCGGCTTGAGAGCAACCTATCGAGTTGCAGCCTCCCATTCAGGACGGCTCCCTTGGATGCTTAACAAAGCCAGGTAAGACAGTGGGTGGAAGGCGGTTATTGGATGCGCGAGAGCGTGCTTCCAGGACGAACGAGGAGACAATATGGGTCTGCTGGGGAGAAATGGGGCATGGATTATAAAGGACGAGGACTACATGTTAAACGCATTGAAGCAATATCAAATTTGGCAGCGCTTCCAAGGTTAACTTACTTATCGAGTGACATGAGAACAGAACCGGACAAGGCATATTGATCTGATGGCATCTCATCAAGTGCAGAATGCTGTGCGCCGAGCCCTGGGCAGTGTCGATGTGTCAGGATGGGGCATGGTGTGGTGGTGGGATTGGATGAAAGCCGCGGTAGATCGGCCTAACAACAAATGCGCTAGTGCCTGAATCGCGTGCTGGCTCTTTCACCGCCGCGAACCTGGAACCCCGCCGCCACTTTTTCTACATGTCAAGTAGCCTCGACATGGCCCGCGCACTACCAAGCGTATTCCAGGACACGTTCTGGAGTCGTTCCACTTCTATTCGTATCATCTGAAGACGGTCCGGACAGCCGCTGTACTAAATTCTTTGCGGGGCATCGTCAACGTCACTCAACCCTAACTAAACACACGTATATACACACAGAAGCGTCACGAAAAGTGCTCGCGATACCTTCACCATGGCACAATCACCCATATCCACCCTGACTATGCCGCCGCGCTTCAGCATCGAGCTCGACCGCACCGACCCCGACGTGCCCTTCCGCGCATCGCAATCGCACATTCACCACACGTGGGCGCGCACCTTCCACTCTCGGCCTGAGCTATATCTACGACCCCAGAGTCTGCAGGAAATACAAAAGGTCGTGAATCTCGCACGGCGCATGCGAAGACGTGTAGTCACCGTAGGATGTGGCCATTCACCGTCTGACCTGACTTGTACCTCGGCTTGGATGGTCAATCTGGACGACTTCAAGGAGGTGCTGAAGGTGGACAAGGAGCGCCGGACAATGACTGTGCAGGCTGGAATACGCATGCACAGTCTGAATCTGCAAGCCAAAGAATATGGGCTGACGATGCCGAATCTGGGTTCCATTGACGACCAATCGCTCGCTGGCGCAATTGGGACCGCGACACATGGCAGCTCTATGAACCACGGTCTACTCTCAGACCGTGTGCAAAGCCTTCGCATTGTGCTGGCAAACGGACAGGCGGTGCGATGCTCGCCTACGCAATCACCCGATCTGTTCCGCGCGGCATTGGTGTCCCTTGGCGCGCTGGGCATCATCGTAGAGATCGAGTTCGAGATGATTGAGGCTGGCGATATTGAGTGGCACCAAACCATACTGCCGATCGAAGACGTGCTTGCGGACTGGGAAAACGGACTTTGGACCTCGAATGAATTTGTGCGTGTTTGGTGGATGCCGTATATGAAGCGTGCTGTCGTCTGGCGAGCCGACAAGACAACAAAGCCGCACAGGAAGCCGACATATAACTGGTATGGTGGCAGTGTCGGCTATCACACATACCACATACTACTTTGGATCTCGCAGTACGTTCCGCGCTTCCTACCATGGGTGGAGTGGTTTGTTTTCGGTATGCAGTACGGCTTCAAGGACGGCGCAGTCATTTCTGCGGTCGGCGAACAGCGGACTGAGCTTCTTATGAACTGCTTGTACTCGCAATTCGTGAACGAGTGGAGCATACCACTTGAGAAGGGGCCAGAGGCTCTCAGACGCCTCACGAACTGGCTCCACGGTGATGAACATGGCTCGGGAATACCGTTCAGCACCAAGGGCCTATACGTGCACTCGCCCATCGAAGTCCGTATTGCAAACACTCAAGGCCGCGAACCACGACCATATCTCGATACCTCATACCCCGACCGACCTGCTCTATACCTCAACGCAACGCTCTACCGCCCCTACGGCCAGGATCCACCTTGCCGCGAACGCTACTACCAAGCATTCGAGCACCTCATGAAAGAGTACAACGGCCGTCCACATTGGGCCAAGAACTTCCAAAACGTCGACCACGCCTATCTTTCCTCCGTCTACGGTGCCGATCTCGAAGACTACACTCGTGTTCGCAACGAAGTCGATCCTGAGGGCATGTTCCTTGGCTCATGGCACCGCCGCACCCTTCTGCCTTCGAAGACCGAAATGCCCATTTTCCCACTTGAAGAGAAGGAAGTTGTACGTCGGGAGCGCAGGAGCGGTGGAGTGGACTGGATTGGTGAGCAAGCGCGCTGGTGGGATGGTGGTATCGACGTTTTCGAAAAAGCTGGGAGCGAGAGCGGAGAGAGCTTCGACTTGATGGCGGGTGCCGAAGCAGAAAGCAGCGTACTGCTGGAAGGCTTGAGGGATGATGTCGAAGTGTTCCAAACTGAGGAAAAGACGTACGTCGAGAGCCGGCGACGGGAAGGCACGGAGGAGGGAGTGATGGGGACGAATGTTTTTAACAAGATGTAGATAACTAGTCTCCGTTGGTTGACGGATGAAGTATCTCACTGCAAGTGGCCTGAAACTAAGCGCAAAAATGCGCGTCGCACAGCACCGTGACAGACGGGAACTCAATATCGTTTCTCTGCAATCCTGCACTTGCACTATTATACCTCTCACGCCCCTCCAGATCATATCACAGATTGCCCGCATGTACAAGGACTGGCCCTTTTCACGATCATGTTGATGGCCGGGACCAATGAGGACGTAGCGTTAACGCACGGTCGCCGACGCTATCGAAGCCGACCGAAGGAGTTCCGATATCCTGACCTCGAGCACTTACACTGGCCATTCTCCGGATCCCGTCTCAACACATTGCATTCATATTTGTTGTCGGCTACTGCATGATTTTTCGAAATGCGCACATGCACGGACTATTTCAACGTATCTCGGTCGGAAAGTGACGACCTGATACTCCGCCGCGGAACACACCGATCGTGCAGCTCGACTTGCTACGACCTTCTTTACTACAACGCCAAAATTTGATTCAGATCGGCGACGCACTGTAATTGCCTCCTCAATTCTGTAGTCGACTGCAATAGGTGGCCTCTTAGTATGTACCTGCTCAACACATCAAGCCTCGAGCTCAAGGAGTTCATCTCCCAG
>TARA_R110002003_G_scaffold124_14_pt1 | contig 10046 bp, 9 predicted proteins | sample TARA_R110002003 | Tara Oceans TARA_R110002003 (sample SAMEA4396441) | marine metagenome | biome: Westerlies Biome; feature: [SRF] surface water layer (ENVO:00010504); material: water (ENVO:00002006), including particulate matter (ENVO:01000060) such as... | depth 5 m | reverse complement strand
TGATGCTTGATACGCTCCGCAGCATGGATGTTGGAACGCCAATGGCTCGTTGACGTCTCGTGCTGTGTCCAGATGCTATCTGATGCAAGCTCCTCAGCCTGCCATTGTCTCAATTTGTCTTTCCGCTTTGCTATGCGCCTTTGGGAAGTTTCCTCAGTCTTCCTATTCTGATCGTTCGCGTATTCTTCCCACGTCTTCGACATCGATCCGTAGAAGAAGCCGTCTAGAACCGTCTTATTTTTGTCGAACCATTGCAAGAAGGTCTCGTTGTCCAGCTCGACAAGCTTCTGGAAACCGTCGAATAAATCCTTCTCGTCGGCTGGCATAGCATTGCTGAGCAGAGTGGTGGTTTCATGGGGTTTCTGCACCATCAGCAACCGCCAAAAGTTGGCAGCGGCAAGGCGTACTTCCTCATGATCTGAGGACAGTTTGGTGTAAAGAAGGTAGCAAATCCTTCTCAGCGCCGAATATTCTGTGTTCGCCGAGGACAAGATGATGGGCTGCCAGTATACCATCTTCTCAATAATTGCGCTGGTGTTGGATCCTCCCTCCGGGTCATCGGGCTCAGCAAGGCTCAGCAGTGCGACTCTTAAGAATGTACCGCGAATCCCTTGTATGGCCTGGGTACATAGCCTAACCGTCTTGATGGACGCGATATCGGGTCGCTCCAGATACTCGAGCAGGAAACCACTGAAATCGAGGAGGGGCTCGGAGCCATCCAGAAACCATCCCTCAAAGACCGCCTCAGAGACGTGCGTAACGAAGCGGGAAAGGTTGGTAAGGACACGCGGCTGCTGTAGGCGTTTCTGATCAAGCTGAAGCGCATTCTTCACTGCGAGTAGCGTCTGCCGGAGGACATACGACTCGAAGTACGCCTGGTGTTCTTGGAAACCTGGTGGCGTCTTCATAAAGAGACCGAGGCCAGGAAAGTCCTTGCGATTGAAGATCTGGTCTTTGAAAACATCCAATACGACCTCAAGCATGGCCTCAACCACCGACGTGCCAACCTTGAGCGCCGTTGGAGCAGTTTTCCGAGCAGACATTATCGGGTTCAAGGATGGCTGCTTAGCGGCTTTTCTTGCCTTGTCGGCCGACACGAGCACGAAGGATGACGCTCGTCGGAACGGAACTACCCGATGTGAGGATTGCGGAGGCGGGACTTCGACATTGGTTGTCCGCACGACGGGTCCTACCTGGCCATTAGGATTCGACAATGGCTGGATGACGACATCTTGCCCTTCGAAAGTCAAGGCAGAACCTCTCGAAAGCAGCTCCGTTTCGGCGCTCACACTGTCAGACGTTACAATGACAGGATACAAGACGAAGAGCAGTTCTTGGACATAGTTGGAAGCGTTGGCATAGTCACTAAAGGCTTCGGACCGAGAATGCAACTCGGACAAGAATTGGATGGCAGAGTTGAGGACCACAGCGTACTCATTCAATCGCTCAGATTGCGGAGCTTTCGTGTCTAGGATTGTAAGTAAATAGTCACTTGATGATACTTCCACATCTTACCGATAGTTGGCTGATTGGCGTTCAAAGACATCGTTCTACGCCGTCCTCGGGTTACGGGCGCTTCGCCATTCTCCTGCTTTGTGTTGCCATTGTCGACTAGTTGGGTATCTCGATCGCGTACAATTGCACGTAAGCCCGTGTCGAGCATTGCTGAAATGACTGGGAATATCTCCGGATAGCGTATCTTCAACTCTGATCGCGACGATCGCATCAAGAAGATGTCTACCAGATTGAAGACATCGAAATCCCTTTCAAAATCGATAGTGGCAACATCAAGATCGAAGAGAATCGCAAAACAAATTGTCCAAATGCCTGGCGTGTTCCACCAATGGCGCAGCCTGTTTTTCATCAAGTTGAAGCCGCCAGTCTTGTCGGCGAATTTCTTGACATAGGTTGCGCCGTTGATGACAAGGACTCTCGCCAATATTTTGGCTCCCAAGACCACGACTCGCTGATCTGGCTCGGCAAGCAGATACAGCAACCACTTCCCAGTCACATTCTTCGCAAAGCGCGCTACTTCTTGTGGGTTGTGAGGATCACAAAGCAACTCTGCCAACAGTCGCAGAATCGCGATGCCGAGATCCACTAATGGAAGGCCAGGAGGATCTAATGCGACTTGAGCCGGACTTGACGCACGGGGCGTCGAGCCGGGCGTCAGAGTTGGTGGTGTTCCTCGACGGAGGCGAAGTGCGCTCGCCTTGGGTCGCAGCGTCCTTTTCGCGTACGATGCGCGGCTGTCATGAAGGGCATAGGTAACGAACAAGGACAACGAGCGAGCATTCTCTCCATTGAAGTTGATCTGCAGCAGGGCTTTGAACGCGTCAAGGAATAGCTTCAAAGACTCTGGGGCGAAACTCTCGCCCTTCAGTGCGTCCGTCAAACGTTTGACAACTCCTAAGAATCTATTAGCTTGTTCTCGTGGCGCTCTACACACGACATACGTATTCTCTGAAAACGCTTTGCATTGTAATGATGATGCTTGCTGCCTTTGGCGAAGTGCACGAACTGCGCATAGTAAAGCTTTTGCGTGTCCATTGAGGTGGCCCTTCGCCAAATCTCCAGATCCACAAGAAGCACCCGATATGCAAGGGGATTGATGATCAGCGACTCTGTGGGATGCTGCTCATCGTATCCTACAAACTCCAAGATCTCACAGAGGAGCTGTTTGATGAATGTTTCGCATTCTTCCGGGGTCACGTCGAGCGAAGATGGATTACGCATGACCATACCACCCAGCGCGAATCCGATCTTCTGTCGCAAGACCTCGGCCAGAATCGCAAACCCATTGCGCTGTTCCATTGCTTCACAGTTGCGCCAATTACCTCCAACGGCCTCCAGAAGAATTTTGACAGCACGCAGCATAGCGTTTAAAGAATCAGCAGTTTGCACAAGCTTCAGTCCGACAGCGGCACAACCACCGACACGCCAAATGGCATCGTCAAGCGCCTGCGGCACAACTACAACCGGGTCACCCGATAGCCTGCCGAATCCACGGGCTTGCGAGAGGGCATCGTTAACCGAAGGCACAGCGGCATTGATGATTAGAGGTGTGCTGTGCATCCTGGTATACTTGTGCAGTGTCTTTGTGGACTCTCTCGACAATGACTTGATGAGCTGAGATTCGTCAATGGCATTCCTGTCATCGTCATCCATGACCGAACTAGGAGCGAAGCTTAGAAGGATCTTCGATTCGGGCATGAGGTGGCTGGCGTTTGCGCGTATCGCTGCAACGATCTCAGAGCGCTCTTCTCGGCCCGGATGTAAGATCTCGTTGTGGACATGGAGTTCAGCAGAAGTACGATACGTCTGAAATGATCCAAGTCTATCCTGAAAGTTACCACAGTATCGAGGACCGAGTTTGTGGTACACTGCAATAAGCTCGTCTGATAGTGATTCAGAAAATAGGTGAAATGATGCTACGGAAAGCTTCGAAGTGAGAACATTTCTTCCAAGTCGAGGAGCAAGGTTGCGCGGTGTGCCCAAGAACGCGAGTATGTTGTGCTTTGAGGTACTTGAGGACATTGACGCAAAACTCTCCTGGCTACTCTCCAACACGGGAGGGTGGGATGGGTAGTGAGCTTTCATGGTCTCGGTAAACTCGCCATCGATGAAAAGAGAAGCCTTGGGCGAGCCCATGCCAATTGCCTTGGCTCGTCGATGGACAATGGCGATGTGATACCACCTACCCTCCTCGAAGCGGGGAGCTTTCTTGAACCGTACGCTCGGAATGACACCAGAAGCATGGCCCATGTATGTCTGTAGAATGAAGCACCGTGTGTCTTTCTCTAGATAGGCCATGAGAAAGCATGTCTGGGTCTCGTCATACGCGCCGAACAGTGTGGTGTGGCAGTTCGTATCAAACTTGTCCACGCGCATCCAAGTGGCGAACGTGTATCCACTGCCAGGCGAAACTGGTGGAAAAGGACGTCCGATGTCTGGAAGCTCAATGGCACTGAAACCGTGCAGGGACAAATCAAACTGTATGAAGGGCGGGCTACGGGATGACTGCATGCCTCGAAGCAGGAACTCGGCAGCCTGGTTCGATGTCGCGGCCTTGCGGAAGAGGTAGTATGCATCGTCGAGCTTGTTGATGCCAAACTCAATCAGGCTGTCGGCGAGCTCTTGCAGCAGTCCGGCCTCTGTCGGGCGGCATTTATTGTCGAACAGCAGTGGCAAGATGATGCTCAATATCCCGGTTACATGCAGCGCGGCTTTGTTGTAGGCTGAAAGCTTCGTAACCTCCAATATAGCCAGCAGCACTGAGATGGAAAGTGGCTTCGACCTGGTGCCTGGAGCATCATTACCTGACAGGCCCTGCCAGAAGTGAAGTATGGTCGGTATTATGTCTGAGTTCTGCAGCACCTCATTGCCGCTGAAGATGTCCCGGATATGGCCTCGCAGCGGATCTAGGTCAACCTCGGTGTCGCTGTAGACGGACCGCGGACTTGAGACGACGATGTCCGTGGTGGATGGGTCGCTGTGCTCGGTGGCACTTTCCTCCTGCTTCGGTTGCGCCTCCCCGACCTTCTTGTCAATGTCCCGAAATATCCGCGTCAAGGCCTCGTCACCCAGAGCGAAGGCGAATAGGCAGCCAAACAGCTGCTCCTGGCCGGCATCGTCCCGTGTGCTCTCGGACTGCCCGCCAAAGATGCCAGTGCTGCCCAGGGCCTGCTCCAGCGCACCCCAGCCACCGTCTTCCACCCGCTTCGCGAAGAAGCGCCTGTTGCCCGCATGCTCGTTCAGCGCGTCTGACAGCACGTCCAGCGTAGCTTTTATCACCTCGAAGAAGTCGATGCGGTCTGGTGCGGATAGTTGGGCGGGCTTATAGAAACCAGATAGCGAGCGTAGGGTGAGGAGCAGGGCATCAAAGCCCCGCACGTGGCGGAAGGCATCCTTGGTGTGTGTCTGGTCGTTCGAGTCTATCAGCAGCTGGCGCATGCGGCGCAGGGCATTGCTCTGGCTCTGGAGCACGTCGGCGGTCGGCGGAGAGGATTCGGCGGCTTTGGTGAGTTCTTCGGTGAGGCTGCGGAGCTCGGCTATCTGGTTGTTCATGGGCGGGACTCTCGAGGCGGCGGTGGACGATCTGTGTGGCCGCGTAGTCGCCATGTTCAGTCGCGGCTGGTGGTGGGACGCGACGGTGGGGGTCTGTAGCGGAAGAGCACAATCATGTCTTTCTGGAGCGTATGTTCCACATCAATCAGTGGGTGCTGGGGGGCTCCTGACTTCCAACAATGAATTGGTATATACAAGCGCTGATTTCGTCGGCGTATACCAGACGGACAGCTGCGGCGGGTGTTGCTAAAATGGTAGAGAGCTTGGACCCTTGATCCCGACCCCAGGCAGCCTTCCCAAACACGCGCTCGAGAGTCCAGACGCGCAGGACGCAAGATGCACAACATGCACTATCAGTGAGGGTGTGTGCAGGTCCTCCATCCTCCCAATGCAGGGCAGATATGCATCGCCAGCTGCCTCACGCGGGCGCGCTGGATGAGCTGCTGACTGTGAGGCGTTCACGAGGGCTGATGGCAGGCACGCCCAAACGGGGAAAGCGCGGGGCAGCCTGGTGTTTGGGAAGGCGCGACCCATGGACGCGCGGAATAGCCGCCCTCGCGCTCAACATGTCAACCACAGCATCGAGCAACGACGCAGCGAACTCAATCAAGCTTCTGCATTCTCTTGCTGCACAAGTATGACTCTGGTGTCGACGCGGCAACTATGGCGAGCGCGTGCACTCGTGCTGCGTCGGGCCTAGCGGTTCCCCAGCCTCATTGTCGCACAGCCCGCCGTCGCGAATCAAGGTCACCTGCGTCATGTTGAGTGGGTCCATGCACCTCGGCGGTTGAGATAAGAGCTCCATCGCCATAGCTACCGCCCCAGACCTCCAACACCCTCTCCCATCCCTCTCCTCCGCACAACACCTCTCATCTCGCTCTGCTCTCCCCATCGTCTCTCTGTGTCCTCCTTACCCTTTCCCACTGTCACTTCTCGCTGTGCGAGACACCCGCCATCATGAGGTACTCTGCTTTGTCCCTACTACCGGCGCTCGCCGCTGCATCGCCCATGCTGCAAGTCGGCACCATCCACAAGGACGCGGCCCCCATTCTGTCGTCAAAGCAGTCTAAGGAGGTCCCGAACTCGTACATGGTCGTGTTCAAGAAGCACGTCAAGGACAGCCATGCAAAGGAGCACCACAGCTGGGTGCAGAGCATCCACACAAAGCAGGAGAGCGAACGCATGGAGCTGCGAAAGCGGTCCCAGTTCCCCGTCACCACCGAGGTGTTTGACGGCCTGAAGCACACATACAACATCATCGGCGGTCTGGTCGGCTACTCGGGTCATTTTGACGACGAGACGATCGAGGCCATCCGAAGGCACCCAGATGTAAGTCCCTCTCATTTGCTCAACTCCTGCGGTTCGCCTGAGCTCGCCACGGCCTCTGGAAGTGCTGCAGCTCGAGGCCGCTTTAGCCCACAGGCTGCTGCCTTGAGCCGAGCTTGCCACAGGCGAGAAGACGGCCCGAGCAGTGCACTTCCATCCGACAGCAGTTCGGATGAGATCTGTAGAGCCACGAGCGACTCAGACAGCTTGTTGCGACTCTGAGCTGTTGCGGCTCGCCATCAGCTGCGCGCTCTGTCGAGTCATGGCCTTATCTCCGCAGGCAGCGCCGGGACACGCAATCAGTCACAATCGCACGTGATGAGTACCTAAGTACTCAGGTACCCGCTGTGACAGCCAGGCTAACACGCAATAGGTCGATTACATTGAGCGCGACTCGGAGGTACACACCCTTGGCGGCGATGACTACGAGACCCAGAAGAACGCCCCCTGGGGTCTTGCCCGTATCTCGCACCGCGATTCGCTGAGCTTCGGCACCTGGAACAAGTACCTCTATTCCGCCGATGGTGGTGAGGGTGTCGACGTCTACGTCATCGACACTGGCACCAACACCAAGCACGTCGACTTCGAGGGTCGCGCACACTGGGGCAAGACCATCCCCAACGGCGATGCCGATGAGGATGGCAACGGCCACGGCACTCACTGCTCTGGTACCGTCGCTGGCAAGCGCTACGGTGTTGCCAAGAAGGCCAACGTATACGCTGTCAAGGTCCTTCGCTCCAACGGCTCCGGCACCATGTCCGATGTCGTCAAGGGTGTCGAGTATGCTGTCCAGGCTCACAAGGAGGCTGAGAAGAAGGCCAAGGACGGCAAGAAGAAGGGCTTCAAGGGCAGCGCCGCCAACATGAGCTTGGGTGGTGGCAAGTCCACCACTCTCGACCTCGCTGTCAACGCCGCCGTCGATGCTGGTATTCACTTCGCTGTTGCCGCCGGTAACGACAACGCCGACTCTTGCAACTACTCCCCTGCTGCCGCTGCGAACGCCGTCACCGTTGGTGCCTCCACTCTTCTTGACGAGCGTGCCTACTTCTCCAACTTTGGAAAGTGCAATGACATCTTCGCTCCCGGTCTTAACATCCTCTCCACCTGGATCGGCTCTGAGCACGCCACCAACACCATCTCTGGTACCTCCATGGCTTCTCCCCACATTGCTGGCCTCCTTGCCTACCTCCTGTCTCTCCAGCCTTCCAAGGACTCTGCCTTCGCTGTTGGCGACATCACCCCCAAGAAGCTCAAGGCCAACCTCATCTCCATCGCCACCGTTGGTGCTCTCTCAGACGTTCCCAGCAACACCAAGAACATCCTCGCCTGGAACGGTGGCGGTGCTTCTAACTACAGCAGCATCATCGAGCAGGGTGGTTACACCGTCAAGAAGGCTGCCGAGGAGGAGTCTGAGTTCCGCATCACGATTCCTTCCCTGTCTGAGATCGAGAAGGACATTGAGGGCGAGTACGAGAAGGCCAAGGCTGCTGCCGGCCGCACTGGCTCCAAGCTCGAGAAGCTCGAGCACGAGATTGAGGACTTCGTCGCCGAGGAGATGGAGTCTCTCTTCAACGAGTTCAAGGAGCGCGTTGCCCGCGAGTAGATGGTCGCTTAAGCAACGAACATATATGGATGGCTACAAAGGTCCCTTTGCAGCTACTCTATCTTGATCAAGGTGCATGGGTAGGCACATTTCGCCTCGGTATAGCGTATTACCTCGGTAGGATCTGGCGTCGGGTTTCTCATATGGTGCATATCTCTCTATCTCATTGGGCACAAGTTGACGGTAACTGTATTTTCGCTGGACTACATGTCGCATTTGTGAAACCTCAAATCTGAGCTGCTGGATAGCGTAAATGCATCTTTGTCTCTCACCATAAACGTTCAATTGTGCCATCATTCATTCGTCTTGCCTGCGTGTCGTCGCTCGTGCCATTTCGGTATGAACATACCGTGCTGACCAATCTCATCAAGTGGTCGCTGTAATCTTATATTGATTTACTCTACACACAGTACCGGTTACGATGCATAAGGTCCTACTGATCTTTGATACACCCCTGTGCCTGCAATAAGAGCGAGTTCAAGTACGCGAAGTACCTCCGCAATAATTCTTGCACACATACCTTACTCCTCGTCTCATCGCTCAATTCTCCACTAGCTAGCTTCGACACGCAAATCCGTCTCTTACTCGCTAGTCGTGAATACCCATTCTCAGTCTCGTCGGCTCCCGAGTCATCGCGTTTAGTATCCACGCGCGCTTGGTAAGCGCAACATGTACGTGCACTGTGGCAACTCCCGTCATCAAAGCACGACGAAAGCGAAGCGAAGCGAAGCAGAGGTAAACTCATGCACCTGCATTCAGCGGACGGGTCTGTGACGAGAGGCGAGTGGGAGTTGGCTTGGTGGCTAGATCGGGAGTGTGGTATACGCCCGCGTCTTCTCTTCGTATGCGGCAGAGTGTGGTCGGGGACGGGATCATGGTTGTGTACGAAGGCAGTGCTTGGTAGGTAGAGGTTGAGTGCACCATAATATAGTGTGAAAGGGGAAGTTATAGCAGGTTTTAAGTCAGGTTAGCGAGACGGCGATGGTGACGGGCTGGGTGGATGGGATGAATAAATGGAGTTGCAGGCACTGAGGGAGGCGCGGATGCGGGCTGAATGTGGGTTGCGGGTGGGTTGATGGGGTTGTGGAATTCAACCCACAGGAGGAGAATGCGGATTCGAGCGCTCAGCTGGGGCGGGGGAGCTGGAAGATGAGGAGTGTAGGCGGAGGAGTAGATGGTGGAGGAGGGGTTGGGGTGTTGAATGCGGCTTTGGGGATGGGGGTTTCTGCGGCTGATTGTTGGGATGTTGGATGGGATGATGGTGCTGAGTGAAGGTTGGAGAGCGAGGGGATGGATTTTAGCTACAGCGAACTTCTTAGACAGCTTGAAGAAGTCGCAGCGGGTGCATGCGATGTTCTTGGGCATGCAGGCGTGATATGCGCGCCGCGTGGAATGATGACGGGAGGAAGGGATATGTGTCCTGGGTGAGAAGACCGTGTTGTTGTGAATGGGACTTTTCGTGGATGGAAAGTTCCGAGGTGCAGTGTTTGATCGAATCGGCGTGCTGGTCATAGAATGGTGGATGATGGTGTTAAGCTGAAAGTTATGGTTTGAATGAAAAGAATTGTGGGAGTAACGTAGAAATTACAAAGTAGTCGTTTAGTTGAGTCAAGCTAGTGTTCTTATTATTTGCTTGCTCTTAGAGACTAAAGGTCAAGCTGAGGAAAACTTTGCCGCTATGAGTGAAGGTCAAGTTGAGGAAATTCGCCACTATGAGCAATAACCACGCAGCCCGGCTTTCTTGTCTGCCTCAGGTCTATTGTGCCCAACCCAAGTCCGCTGCCCGCGCCTTCAGCAGACCAAATGCGAAGCCATTGAGCTCTTTGGCCAGGATCTCAATCTCAGGCTTGTTCAGCAGTTCTATATGCTGCGCGACAACACTATTCACGACCTCTCGTAGACCCTGGTCTTCATCTGGTGTAGTGTTGAAGGCGTGATGCACCGCTGGGCCGAAATGCTTGCTGTCCCAATATCTAGTACAAGCGCGAATGAACTTTTCCCGGGCGAGCTGCTTCAGCCCGACGACATCGTACTTGTCGCCGATCTCGTA
>TARA_R110002003_G_scaffold3360_3_pt1 | contig 10061 bp, 9 predicted proteins | sample TARA_R110002003 | Tara Oceans TARA_R110002003 (sample SAMEA4396441) | marine metagenome | biome: Westerlies Biome; feature: [SRF] surface water layer (ENVO:00010504); material: water (ENVO:00002006), including particulate matter (ENVO:01000060) such as... | depth 5 m | reverse complement strand
AAAGTCATAAATCTCTTCTCGCAACCCACCCAGAGACGATCGGAACCCAAAAGGAACTATGCCGCGTCCGCACCACTGCAAAGCGATACCATTTCCATTACTTCAGCTCCCAGCGGGTAGCTCACCACCTTCTCAGCTTATTGACATGATACTAACGCGAAGATAGAGCTACGCAACAGCATATATGAGCTCCTCATTCCCAGCCAGGGCAGTACTCAACCACTGGCTCCGCGGGACAAATTACTCAAGCCGCCTGTAAACATGTTCGAGGTTCTGTTCCTGCTGGCGCACGTCTGTCAAGAGATGCGCGCTGAGTGCTTCCCTCTATATATTGCAACTCTTCGCGTCGGCCTCCAGCTCAGGGATCTGAATCACGTCCTTCGCACGTTCCATTGCACTGCGCAAGGAGCTGAGAACAAAGGCGTGGTCAAGCATTTTCACTGCCCCAATGCTATCACAGTCTACATCATGGGGTTCTTCGGAAAGGCCAACGACGTCGACAATCCGCCCATCGACCTTCTCCCGCTCGTTCGGCTGGGCTTGCGTTATCCTAAGCTGACACGTACTTTCGAGCTAGCCCCGACGGCATCTCAGACACCGGCAGATAGGCCCTGGCCCTACAGCACGGCTCCACATCTTTATAACTTGATGCTGCAGGACTGCAAGGACTTGGAAATCTTCCTCAACCATGCCAGCGAGAGGTGGGGATCGATTTGCCGAGATGGAAACCTAGCGGAGATTCTACTGCATCCATGGCAACCTTGTTATCCGACGAATCTCCAGCTAGTCTTCAGCAAGCAGCCCTTGGAACGAAAGATCGATACGCCCAGCGTACGGTGCTACCTGCCGGATGCTCGCCGACTAGGTTTGGAGTATGTATACAATGTGACTCGGCTGCAGTCGCCATGAGCCTGAAAGACTCGACAAACGGACAGAAAGAAGACGAGAAGAAGAACGTGAACGGTAAATCCGTCTAGGTGCAGTCCAATAGCCAGGTTGACCACAAGACGTGGAAACTGAGAGCGGGCCTGGAAGATAAGAACCACCGCGACACTCGAACGTCATACTTCATACTCGACGTCCTTCCTGAACACCACCAGCTCGAAACTCGTCTTACATCCCCACGTACTTTTCCCCTCCGTGCTTCTCCTGAGCTCCCGATAGCCTCTTTTCCGCCAGTACGCGCCATTGATGCACTCCGCAGCCAGTACCCACAACGCCACACATCCTCTTCCTGGTTCCGCTGCATAGCTGCTCCCATTCGTCATCTTCCCTTGCTGCGCCTTCGCCCTAGCGACAAGCTCGTCTTCCAGCGCTTGCATGACCTGCACAGCGAGCCCTTTGCGAAGGTACTTGGAATCTCCATCGACACAAACTGCTTTGATCTCCCAGCCTTCCTCCGTTCCTGCGCCCTCTTTCTTCCAGCCGCCTTTCCACGGTACCGCAGCCGCGCACGCAACCACCTTTCCGTCGCTTTCTCCATCTCTTGCATTTCCAGTCACCTCCCTACCCACTAAATCCGGACCGGTATCGCGGTCGAATACCAGCGCAACAATCGCCTCCTCATCCAACATATCCCAGTATGTTTCAACGGTCGGAAAGCGCACTCTTGAATTGTCCCATTTTTCCCAATCGGGCGCCTTGGAGCGCATGAAAGCTTCATTTGCAAGACGCGTGATTTGCGCTGTTAGTGCGCGGTTGGCTTTGAGGGCTGCGGGGTGCAAGAGGGTGGGCGCGGAGAGATGTGGTGGCGTCATGCTGGCGTGTGGGTCGCGGAGATGGGCATCAGGATGAAAGTAACAGCGTTGGGATCTTGGAGGGATTGAAATACTTGAGAAAGATCATGAAAAGAAAGAAATTACATATGCGATTCGAGTTTCGCGCGCCCTACGAATTGTGAGTGTTCTTGAGCACCTTCCTAATTAGGCGACGAGTCTGCAGGTGGCTAGTAAGCTTTTCACACTCCACACTGTGCAACTGCGCCAAGTACCTGTGAGGCTGCAGTGGGACGGTTCGCGAATGCTTTTAGAGACACGGGATTTCTTGCACGAGAGACATGACAACAGGATGGATGTGTCTTGGAGAATGCACATGAATTGTGGCTGAGAGCCACTACGCTAAGTTACTTGCGATCTAGGCCGCGCCACCGGCGCTTTGCTGCACAAATTCGACAGCAAGAGCAAGCTACATTTGGCATCTAATCTGACCTCCTTGCTTCTTCAACGCGCTTCCAATCGCCAGTCGATGATCTCAACGACCGTGCCCATGAACCGAGCACGTCTAGTGGCCGACGGCGATGTTGGCGGTAGTCTTGACGAGTGCGCCTGCAGCCTTGCGTTCCTGTCGCCTCTTGCGCGCAAACGAGACCATCTTGAACATGGAATTCTCGAAGACCTGTGATGTCTCGTCGATGGTGAGTCCGGAGACCTCGGGGTAGAAGAAGATAATGAGCACCCATCCGACGAAGCAGATGGCGGCATAGAAGCCGAAAGTGCCGGATGGAGTGAGCGAATGCATCTGAGTGAGGAAAGTGGAGGACACGATGACTAGCCCGGATTAGCAAGATGTTCATGTATGCGATGAGCAATAACTTACCGTTTGATCCCCAGCATGAGCAGGTCAAGAACATGGTGCCCATGGCGCGGACTTCCTGGCTGAAGAAGTCGGTGCTCATCCAGGCGGTGTTGCCGACGGATACACCGTAGGTGATGACGAAGAAGATGATGAACACCAGGACCACGATGGCGGCAGTCGAAACAGCCTTCTGCTCCAATTCGAGTGTGGACGTATTGACCGGGATCCAGTGGAAGGCGACCGCAACTGACAAAAGACCAGCAGACATGCCCCAAGCCGTGGAGACGAGGATCTTGCGACGGCCCCAAGGATCGGCAAACATTGCATTGACGAAGGTCATGACGAAGTTGGTGCCCGCAACAACGAGGCCAACAGCCGTCGGGTTGGAGAATCCGACCAGAGCAAAGAGGGTCGAAGAGTAGTACATGAGCGTGTTGAAGCCGGACATCTGCGAGATGACCATGAGGCCGCAAGCGACAACAAGGGCGCGGAAATGTCTTGGGTTGGTGTGAAGCTCCTTGATGATCTGCCAGCGCGTCTTGCCCTCGACAGCGTTTTCAGCCTCGGCCATGGACATCTTGATGAGCTTGATCTTGTTCTGGACCTGTTCCGGCGTGGCCTTGTGGAAAACACGGTGGAACACAACCGCAGCCTCCTCCTCTCTTCCCTTGACGATAAGCTGGCGAGGCGACTCGGGGCAGAAAGGTAGCAAGCAGGCCAGAACGATGGAAGGGACGCCTCCAAGGCCAACCATGTATCTCCACCCATGAGGGACGTATGCGAATCCGGCACCGAGGCCGTAGGAAAGCACTTGTCCACCGGTAATGGACATGTTGTTGAGTCCAATCATGCGGCCGCGATATTTGGTAGGAGCGATTTCGGCAATGTAGAGTGGTGCGATCATAGCGGCGCTGCCGACACCGAGGCCAACGACGAATCGACCAACACACATTTGCGCGAACGAGTATGAAGCAGCTTGGATCAAGGCGCCGATGGTGAAGAGGAGACATCCGATGTAAATGCCAGTCTTTCGTCCGAACCTATCCGCGTAGACACCAGCAGCAATGGCGCCGAAGAAGGCACCGCCGGAGCAGAGAGACGTGATGGCTTCTTTCTCTTGGTTGTTCATTAGACGGTTGTCGAGGTCCTTTCCGAGGTAAACCAATACCGCAGAGACTGTGGAAATCAGCACACCGCTCCATGCAGGATTCCTTCACAACACGTACTGATGCCCGTATCATAACCGAACAGCGCACCGGCGACCGAGCAGGTGATGGTTACAAGCCACACGTAGCGCGACACCGGCGTCTGCTCGATAGCATCGAGTTCCGCCACCGCCATCGCAGCCTCATCTCCGCCGCGCTCAAGGATATTTTCCCTGAACTCGATGTCCGTCTTCTCTCCCTTCTCGAAAAGGTGGTCAGCCATGGTGAACGACGTGCGGTAACCGGTACGAAAGAGCCAAGAAAATAGAGCGTGAAGAAGAACAAGTTTCCGTCTTTAGTGCGAACACCGTAGATCTCTGGGTCTGGGGAAGAAAAATCTGGGGAAACTGTGGGTCTAATATATATGCCACGGCCATTGAGGTTGAAGCTGAAGTCATCACCGTGTCGCTGCGCTGAAGGCGGGATTGGACACTACATCGAGGCAGCTGGGTCCAGGGCTCGCGGCGACTCTCCTGGCCAGACTAGCACGTGGGAGCGGGGATCGCGGTGCGCCTTCGTACTAGGTTGGCGCCGTCGAGCTGGACTGATCTGTGCGCGCCGGAGCTTGTCCGGATGCCCGAATACATGGCTCCCTGGGGTTGTGTGGGGCTGGAAGTAGAAAGTGCGGGGAAAGCCACGCGGAAAATCGCACCTCACTGTTCGACAGTGAGCCGACTCGTCGCGTGAGGTTCCAAACGCCGATCATCAGCTTGTTCCAGAAAGAGATCTAGACACGATCCAAATTACTTCTTCGGGACATTTCCGGCGTTTGTTCGATTTAAACACAAGTCGAGCCGATAACCTTACACCGACGGCATCGGCAGCGTCCGTTCTTTCACGTGCACATAAGCTTTAGGCGGTATTCTAGGCTTCCGATAAGTGGTATTGTGCCCGAGTTAGCAACGTTCTCCATCGTCTCTGCGAGTATTCTAAGGGAAACGAGCGGCGGGCATTTGCTCTGTGAAGCTGGTCGGGTGACTTCGGGCATAGTTGCAGGTTGTATGAATCTCATAGTCAGACTCGAATATTCTTGCTGCAACTGCACCTCAAGTGTAGGTTGAGAGGCAACGTCTAATGCGGGCGATCTCTCTTGCTGTCCTTCTAAGAAGTGGGAATTGTGGATCTGCGCTTCTCGCGCTTTCCTATGGCTACACGGCGTCTCCGACACCGAACACACCAACATCACTTGCGACCAAGTATCTTCAGGAGACCAGATGTCTATGTTTCGACCGTGGCGATTCGCAGCACTTTCATCACGCCCATTTCCCGTCCGCTACAAAATACGCCCTTCAGTACCATGAAAACCCACCGGTTGACCGTTTGCCTTGCGTCTCCAGTGCGCGAAGCTACCTCTTAACCCCTCACTGATGCCACTAGGAAAAAATATGCCGAGCAGGTTCCGGCCGATTCCAGGATTCTCGCCCTCTCCCTTAACAAGTGTTGGAAACACGGCCGTCCATAATGCAGCGCCCGAGATCCGGGTGTATTCCATACATCCACCATGCAGCAACGAGGACGTCCAGGAGCATTCCGATCGAGCCCACAGCACAGCCAGGAGCCACCCCATGCCTGCACCCCTGCCTACACTCGTGCTTCTGATGAGAAGGGACACCAAAGCATGGCAAGGACGAGAACCTGAACACTGACGGGTTTCTGAGACGAGGCTAGGTCTTCTAGGTACAAGTCAAGATGGCGGTCTAGAATCACGAGTGCATGGTGCTGCCCATCACCCCCTAGCGATGATGAACAAATCGCCGCTTTTCGCGCGAGACGCCTCCTTTCCACCTCACGGAAGCATCACCAGAGGGAGGAGGCCAGGCCAGCAACATTCCGAGCAGATTTATCGCGATTGGCAACCAGTCCGGCGGCAGGATCAAGGGGATCAAAGCGATTGAAAGCTGCGCGACAATCGTGGGGTTTCCTGGTAGTGCGATCAGTCATACGCCAGCATCTTGTTTTGTCCCCGCGGTTGGCGCGCATGCGGCATGCAGACGGCGTGAGAAATGAATGTGCGCTTGATGGCTGGCTTGAAACCAAGCGACGGAAGGGCAAAGGAGTGCTTTTGTGCAATCAGCACGCAACAGCATGATATAACGAGATACACCAGGGCAAGCAACATAGCCATAACGCACGAAGTAACGCGGAGTATTACTCACCACTCCACGCACGCTCACTCACTCAAGCCCATCACGATCATGCCCAGGACACCCGAAATGAGAGGGGAAAACAATTGCGTGTACGAGCGAGTTCGAAACACACGCGCTCGATAGGACTGTCCGCACCCCAAATCTGCAAAGAAAATTGCCGTTGAACGTAGACGGGTCCCAAAGGGACGATTCTCGGACTGCTCATCCTGTTCGATACTACTACCTCATCTTTGCAAGATATGTCTAAGACGACGTATATCCGGGCTTTCGAGCGACGCAAACCATGGCTGAGTAACCCATGACCCGCTTGGGTCTTGCTTAGATGGTTGAAGGGCGTGGTGGGAGCTCGTTACTAAGGAGAGCTGGTCTTGGAAGAAGTACTTCTAAAACACTTTGAGCGAAGGTGCATTTGCGCAAAAGGCGCCAACATGGAGCTCAAGCCAGCCTTATCGAGTTGTTAACCATGTAGTCTTTGGGATGAGTTTTGGTAACAAAGGTCGCTGCCATCGTCCTCGCTGGAGTCTGCACATCGTGGCGTGAGAGGCGTAGTCGCCGAAGGGCGGCGACCAGAGTCGTACATACCCTCAATATATCGTCGATGAGCCTTGATGTTCCTCAGCCATTGCGCTGGTGTCATGGGATCGCGACGATGACCGCATCTGTATCGCTGTGTATGCAAACATACGGGGTCGCTCGTCATGGGTAAGGATCGCTGGACCCGATGCATTTCGCACCTTCCATTCTCCCTACTGCGTGCAAGGCAAATATCTCGACTCGGCAGTCCAAGCAGCGGAGCGTCTCTTCCGCCATCCTGAGGATACTGGCGCCAAGGCTGCACTCGCGGTTCGTGGTTCGGACAACGGCTCTCCAAATTCTCTCGTGGTTTGTGACGTTGGCTTATCCGGCGCTGCTTACATAGCGCGCTAGCGCATCCGGCGAGCCATGACGTAATCCCGCATCTGTTCACGTCGCATTCAGAGCCCGCAAACGCTGACCGCCTGGCCATCTGCCGCTTTGTGAATGTCAATGCTTGGATTACTCAGGCACAAAGTCGTCGCCAACGCTTATTCTCGGCCGCGACGCGATGCAGGAAATGTCTGCCATCCCAACAGATTGCAAATGCGTCGGCCGATCTGTTGGGCTATATGTGCTAATGGGACCGCCGTCATGAATTGATGTCAATTGACCGAACAGACTAAAGACGCTATACTATAGCAAGCCGGCAGATCCACCGTTCCACGCGACACCAAGAGCGACGTCAGAGAACGACCTTTCACTCACTCTCCACCGTCTGGAGATTGAAAGCGATAGCGAACACGTGCAAGCATGCAGGAGGAAGACTACGAGATTCTTCGCAACGAGGCCAACGCAAGCCCGACGCGATACACATCATGGGACCCGAATCGGCAGTTTCGCAGCCAGTATGAGGAATTGCACAGGAACGACCCTCAGTACCCCGAGCGGGAAAGAGCGGAGCAGGCAGACAGGCAGGAGCAGGTCGCGACCCCTCAATTGGAGGCAGTCGCGACCCCGCTGAAGAGGGAAGAGGAAGTTGCGCCCCTCTCGCGCCATACGAGCGCATCGTCGACTTCGAGCTCCGGCAGCTCCAACTCGACACACAGTGCGCGGCTCGAGGAAATTCGCACGGCGCATTCCACACCCGCACGCGAACGCCGTCCGACGGTCAACTCACAGGCATCGAGCCGCAACATCCTCCACCTACACCCCACCGAGCGCGACCCCGAAGCCATCCGCCGAATCGAAACGCACCGCAGCCAACATGCGACCACGGTTGGAGCCGGGCAGGTCCAATCCCGCCTCACACGTACAATTTCGCGGCGGCGCACCGAGAAGCCATTGCCAAATCTGGGCGCCGGGAAGCCGTTCCCACCGCTGTTGCCAGATCGGGAAGAGTACGTGGTAGAGTTTGACGGCAAGGACGATCCGCTACACCCGCAGAACTGGCCAATGAACAAGAAGCTGTTTCTGGGTGCTATTTTGGCGTTTGACGCGCTGAGTGCAACCATGGGATCGAGCATATTTTCTGCTGCCATCAGGCCCGTGTCGAATGAGTTTGGCGTCATCGCCGAGGTTGGGACACTTGGAACGAGTCTGTTCGTGTTCGGGTATGCTTTTGGACCGTTGGTACGTCATGCAACTCCCATGCTGTGGGAAGGAGATCTTGCTAACCAGCTCAGATGTGGGCGCCCATGTCCGAACTGTACGGTCGAAAACCCCCCATCATCATTGCCGCCTTCGGTTTTGCCATCTTCAGCATCGCAGTGGCCGTAGGCAAAGACCTCCAGACCATTCTCATCTGCCGCTTCTTTGCCGGTCTCTTCGGCTCCAGCCCGCTTGCCATCGTTGCCGCCGTCTTCGCCGACATGTTCAACAACAAGCTTCGTGGTCTCGCGGTTGCAGTCTTCTCCGCGACCGTCTTCATGGGCCCGCTCTTAGCCCCGTTCATAGGAGGCTTCATCACAACGAGCTATCTTGGGTGGCGCTGGACTGAATACATCAGCTCTATTATGGGCTTTACCGCGTTTGGTCTGCTGTTCCTCTTCATGGAAGAGACATACCCGCCTGTGGTCCTCATCAACAAAGCGGCCGAGCTCAGGCGACGCACCAAGAACTGGGGGATTCATGCAAAGCAGGAGGAAATCGAAGTCGACTTCAAGGAGCTGATTGTAAGGAATGTCAGTCGTCCCATGCGCATCCTCTTCACGGAGCCAATCGTGTTGCTTATCACTATCTACATGAGTTTCATTTGTAAGTACATACCGCAACTGTTGATCAGCACTATGCTAATGCCGCGCAGACGGCCTGCTGTATCTATTCCTTACTGCTTACGCCCTTGTCTTCGAGGGCGTCTACGGCTGGACCGCCGGCATCTCTGGGCTCGCATACTTTGGCATGGTTGTTGGTGAAATCATCGCCTTCATCGCCATCGTTTTGCTTAACCCCCGCTACGCCAAGAAACTCGAAGCCAATAACAACATCCCCGTTCCTGAATGGCGCTTGCCCATCAGCATGGTTGGCAGTGTCCTCTTCGCTGCTGGCCTATTCTGGTTCGGCTGGTCTGGCTATACAGGCAACGTTCATTGGATCGTCCCCGTCTTGTCTGGCTTGTTCACTGGGTTTGGTATCTTCTCCATCTTCCTGTCGCTGCTCAACTACATCGTCGACGCCTACCTCATGTTCGCTGCATCCGCCATTGCCGCAAACACCTTCATGCGATCTATTTTCGGCGGCGTCTTCCCGCTCTTTGCGACGTACATGTTCAATGGCATGGGCATTCAGTGGGCTGCGACCTTGCTTGGATGCGTGGCGCTAGTACTGGTCCCTATGCCAGTCATATTCTACCTCTTTGGCAAGAAGATCCGTGCAAGGAGCAAGTTCGCACCAGCGCCGGACATCGAACAGGATAAGAGGAGGGATGAGGAGAGCCGCATCGGTGGCGATGAGGAGGGGAGTGGAGGAAGCACGACGGAGGCGGACGAGAGGGAATTAAGGAAAGAGAGGAGCAAGGACCAGTAGATCCCCATACCATAGCATTGAAGTTATGCACTTGCTGTATTGCACACAATTCCACCACTAATCTTCGTGATGACCATCGTGTATGGTACAATCATACCATACTCGGCCATGTCCAGTCACACGTAATGTCTCATCACACCTACTCTTGTCCAGCAGCTTATTCCACGTATTTATCCCGCACGAGCGAAGCCGCACTCTCCGGCCCATCTTTCATCGCGGAACTTCCTCCGATTACCCCACCACCCACAATCCCGCTGCAATCCACACCGAGACACTTCCTGCCAGATGGAGTAAGTTATTTTGCGGAAGGTGCGCCGAGCGACGGCGCGCCGAATAAGGTAATGCTTCCTTGGCCAATGAACGGCGGCGCAGGACGACTGTAGTCCATTTGCCCCGCTGCGTTGGCGATGTGATGTGACGCAACGAGGCGCGGGGCAGCGGTTTTTGGCGAGGAATGTAGAGAGTGCAGGTGTGGAGGAGCTGGATAGTCGGATGCCTTCTTTTGTAGATTTTCGAAGAATAGTTGGGGTTGACTTCGTTCGTCTAACTTTCCTCCTTGGGCCTTTTGCACAACGTAAGTTAGTAGGTGCCTTCGACA
>TARA_R110002003_G_scaffold149_10_pt1 | contig 10065 bp, 12 predicted proteins | sample TARA_R110002003 | Tara Oceans TARA_R110002003 (sample SAMEA4396441) | marine metagenome | biome: Westerlies Biome; feature: [SRF] surface water layer (ENVO:00010504); material: water (ENVO:00002006), including particulate matter (ENVO:01000060) such as... | depth 5 m | reverse complement strand
CCAGGACTTCGTCTTCGTACCAGACCCACAGGGCATAGCCGATGCGCTCAATCTTGACACGAAGATCAGATCGCGGCGCATGATGTGGTGGGAGTGCAGACAGGGACCAATCTGCGCCTTCGGAATTCGCGACTACTGAAGTTGCATGGCAGGCGTTGTTACAGAACTCGAGTCCAACCTTGACCCATTTTGCAGCAGGCACAGGCTGTACGTATGGTGGTGGTGGACCGCGTTCCCTTTGTTGTTGGGGGCCTGAACCTGGTGCTGGAGTGTGTGCGGGTGTAGTGTTCGTGCTCGAGGGCTCGGATATCGAAGGACTCGAAATGGCGCTGTCATCGTCCAAGGTCAGCGTGATAACGCTAGGAGCTTCCAGTGCCGGTGTTGCTGTTGTGATCCGCCCTGGTGGTGCGCCAGCAAATATGACCAATCCCCCCTGATCCCACTCGAGTTCCCAATCTGCGGAGACTGTGACTTCGGCGGCTATGAACGGGTTGCGCAGGGCCGTGTAGAGTATGGGGGCCGTTGATGTGTCTCGCGACGGTGGCTTTCTCCACAGATCGGTGTTTGGGGGCGCGGCAAGCGTGAATGATCCCATCCACTCTGGTACGACATCGTTCGGTATGTTGAGGGGCGTGAAGGAGGAGCTCGAAGGCGGCATGGCCGCTAGTTGCAATTGCAATCGCTGACGGTCGCGGTATTGTTATGGAGGAGCAGCGCCAGTTCTCTTCTATTCGTAAAGCTCTACGACTGGGTCGCATATATGTAGCAGACGTCCGTAGCCCCGGCAAAGTATCCCCCGCGCAAGCTGCCGATTCGTGGTGGGTATTGTCTGGTTTCGTGCAACCTGGGGTGGAAGGTCATTCGCTTCGTGGTCAGAGTCGCAACAAGGATCCCGACCACATGTAAGCTCAAAGCTGACACGGGCAAATTAGGGCACCACACCAGATCTGCAGAAACGATCGTGAGCTCGCGCGGATCTCGTTAAGCCTGATTTGTCGTCAGCATAAACGCTGCGCTTAGCATAGCACAAGCGCCCAAGAAGTCCGCCTCATTCGCCTGGTCTTGTTTCACGCGACTGTACTCACTCTGGAAGCAGTGATATGCGCGCGGCTACTCTGCTTATGATCGGGGTTTGGGACGGCTGGCTTACCCGATCCTTCAAAGGGCAGGTTCGCAGAAGCAACTATAACGACGCCGTAGCCCGACAGACACGGCAAGATGAACGAACAGCGCGACTGACAGGTATCGAGCACTCAAGTCGCTGCCCGCGCGCTTGCATGATATAAATAATCGCCGGGGCAGAAAAGACAGTGCGGACCTTGGCTCTGCACATGGTCGCGGCCCTGGAGAGCTGAGTGCTCCCGCCACGCTGAGGACAGCAGGTATGCGTCGCCATCGCAGGACGGGGGCGATCCTGTCGCTACATCGTGCGGCCTTATCCTGGAGACCCTAAGACGGCGAGCGAGTATTGTCCATGGTGACGAAGCCGGCCAACGCGCCTAGCAGGGCGAGATGAGGTGCAGAAGATGGGGGTTGTTTGGCGCCGCATGCTGCCACTCAACCACTACGTGGACGCGCATTACGAGCATTGTCGAAGCGTCGTTCGGAGGAGACGCAGGCAGCTCGTCGTTTCAGGCCCGGTGCAGATACTGTCGCATTGGTGCTGGTCATTGGGAATGCTGTGCACTGGAGGGGATGGTTCGTGGCAATGATGAGCTGTCGCCGTGTAACGGGGCGATCCAGACGATGACATGCAGATGGCAAGGGGATTTCCTGCAGCAGGCCTCTGCACTCTGCAGGCCAGCATCTATCGGCGGCAATGCCAATTGGAGGGCATGTGCCCGCATTGCAAATCATCGATTACGTAGCTCGCCCACAGCCGAAAATGGCAAGCTTGACGGACGACTTCTCAGAGGAATTCCTGCGACCATTTGCCCAAAGCGTCCTCCAACGCATATCGACTCATTAGCAACGTGTCAGAGCAGGACAGTTAGCCTATTCTATCGCTGCACTGTTTGAAATCATTGCAAAAGTACTGCGATATCGCACATCCATTATCTCTGGTCCGTCAAATCCATTTCAGGCCAGGCCAGGCGGGTGTGGCGAGCGGAAGCGTTCCTTACTCCGTGGAAGACCACTTGCTCAGCCTTGTGCAACCTACCTCCGTCGTCTCGCTTCTAGATCAAAAAAGGAGACGAGCGCAACTTGCAGCATCGACGACACCTCGCTCGCACACTTGGGCAGCAGTGCTTGTAGCATTCGTACGCATTGTGTTGTACCCATGGGCCTCGGCGTTCCAGCAGCTATCCGTTGCGTCGGCAGTCTTGAGAACCTAGCAACATGGGCAACGCTGGGGCAAAACTCAACTAGGTGAGTTTGGTCTTGTTCGACAACTCATACATGAGAATTTGAGCCCCGGTGTGTCGCCGCGACCTTAGGATGCCTCTTGTGATGTACATGGAATGCGGAAGAGTAGCCGACTCCAAATTTGCTCATAGAGATGCGTAGCTGTGAAATTTCTTTGATGCAGACCGCATGGTAGTAGGTTGGGCCAACAGGTCTGCGTGTCGCCAAACAAACCTGCCGAACGGGTCAGATGAACAGCATGTTCGCCGCGGTGGAACCGTAAAGAAGCGATCATGTGCGTGCCCGTTGGCCTAGTGCGCCAATCTGCTGTGATCGCATACACCATGTTCCATTCATTTTTCAATATCGGATATCGATGAGTGTCTGGACTAAGGTTAGTGTCTGCCACGACAGTAACCCCCTGAAGAGAGTTGATACTGCAGTGCTTGCGTATGGCGAACCTTCAGATCACAAACAAGGTCCTACTCGGACACCTCCATAGAACTTGAACAATATTGTGAACGTGATCGAACGCCGTGTAAGACTTGCGCATAGCAGCTGGCAGGTCGGTGGTCGATCTAAGATACAGCACTCTAATGAGGATCTCTGGGAATGATGCAGTACACCAACTACCAAAGAGTGGGTAGCCAGGTATTTGCCTGACACCTGCTCAGGATCGTGTCAATCTTGACTCTCCTTTCGCTTCCGACCTGTTGCTCTACACATTCCGACGCCACACCCATACGACGTCAAGTCTTGCGTCAGTGATCGCCTCCGGGATGGCACTGATACATGCATGTGCGATACTTGCCGTTCTTTGGTCACCTTACATAGATTGACAGCTCGAACGGAATAGGAAGATGGCTTCCGGGATATTCTGGGAACATCAGCTGGTCGATGCACTGCAAAAGGCAAGACTGCACTCGCATTGCTCAGCCAGGTAATTTGAAGCGAGCGGTGAATGATATTGAAAGCCACAATGAACGTGTTTGTGGGGAGCGGAACAAATTAATGTATCGAGATTAAGAAGGGCCGACAACGGGTATACAAAAATGCGGAGAACGTGTGAGCGTTCCGAAACAACCGAAACGACTCTCGGAGGTGGTTGGCTGCACACAAGACCTGCATTAGCCTGGTGCTGTTGCGAGCATTGTGACAGTTCATCCGTGTAGATTGCAGATCGTTTGGCTGTTGCCTCGACGTCTAGAGACCGCCTGTTGCTGCTTATACCCGAGACTACCACCTACTGTTCGGGCTGATCACGCCGGAAGTAATCTCGATGTCTTTGACTGCACACTGCATCTGTGTGAACAATCGTGCATAAACGGAGCACGCATCACATAACTTAGTTTTGCTACGCGGAGACAGCCAAGATCGGCATAAGTGGTACGATGAGGCTGTCGATACTTGCTGGGCCGGGTTTCGTGAGTTTTGTGAGAGGTGGAGCACGTGTGGCAGGACATGGAAAAGCCCTGTAGACGTAGCATCGTGAGTATTGGAAAATCGCAGTGTCGACCACCTGCCCGGTTAGGCTCGAGGACGTCAGAAACCTGATAGCGAACGTATGACCGTCTATGACGCGCGACGAAGGTCAAATCTTGTGTCCCCTGTTCAACAGTACGTGGGAAACAAAAGCGAGTATGAAAGAATATGGACTGTAACACCATTCCTCCTTGGATGGACGGTATGCGCATGTGTTAGAACCTGGGTGTTCATCTGCGCAAACGTGTAAGGGCCCGTGCGGCCTAGTTCTGCCGAGATGCTGAACTCTACTCGTGTCATCGGGTCAACAGGGTAAGTGCGAGGAAGGAAACCTGGCGAGACAGTGTGTAAATTCCCCGGGGCGAGATCATCCATCTCGTGCACTCCAGATAGATTGCTTTAACATGGCGAAGCGACGAAATCAAGCATGACGCACTGACAATATCGGCACCTGTTTAATCCTTTCCAGGCATCCAATACATGGGAATTGCCAGCCGCGATATTCGGCTTCCCTGATTGTTCGATCTGGAGACCAGGTGCGATGCAACCCAGATCTGGTTCAGTCGACGCCTGAGTCACATTGTTTGATGGAGATTTCCGAAAGCGGGTGTGCATGACGCCTATTCGCGAGCAGTGCAAGATTGAGGTTGGGCATATGGTTGAAGAGCCAATATGACAGCTAAGGAGATGCGCAGTTGCAGACTGTCATGCATTACTCTCGTATACTGTCATGCCTAAAGCCGCTTTTCGATAGACTTTGATGAAGCGTGGAAGTGCATCTGATGATGTGTGAAGGTGGAGTCCCTCTTCGGCCAACAATCCATCAAATGATGTTTCAGGCCGATACTGCAACTGTTTAATGCTTTGACTGAAATGTGGGGCGGTGTTTGGGCGAACAGCTTTTTCATAAGAATCCCAGGTTTGCAACTCGATGACGAGGTAGCCACCAGGGGACAGTGACGACGAGCATTTCGCAAAGAATTTTTTTAGGCCCTGGTCGAGGTGTTCCAGATGTATCCACTTGATTACCTGGGTGTGATCAGCATGCACCGTGGACGCGCCCGTTATTGCTTACACTTAGGGCGAGGATCACATCGTAGGGACCTGAGGTATCTCGGTTCAATGCAGCAACCCAATCTGCAGCGAGGAAATTCACGCGGGGCCACATGGACTCGGCCGATGCAGTTGTTGGGCCACGGGCAAACTCGCCTTCCGGCTCAATGCGATACCCATGTGTGAGCACAGCCGAGATGGGGAAATAGTCGATGGCACGCTCAGTGTACTTTGTCGGAGGGCGAGCTCGTGAGGCACGTAGGGCGAGGAGCTTCTTGGCCTGCCCAACTAGCTTTGGATCGATGTCTACGCCAGTGACCGAGGCAGCTTGGAAATCGAAAGCTGTGGACTCATCAATATCAACGATGGAGAGTCATAGTCGCTTACCGCAGACGCAGGGGTGATCCTTCCACTTACCGAGTTGACAAGACACGCCTCCCGCATTGCAGCCGATGTCTAGACAGGTCTTGGCGGTGAACAAACCAGGGATCAGGGTCGCCAGTAGCCCCAAGCGGGGATCAAGAACGTGAATGGCCGAGCCGGGAACTTTGGCTGGCCCACTGTAGTCTGGAGCAGGGTCAGCACAGAGGCCGAGGACACAATTGCCGAAGTGCTTCGGCTTCAAAAGCGAAATGAGATTACTTTGGGTAGACTGACCACTATAATTTCCCCAATAGGTAGCCATGCTGCCGATGTAGGGCGATCTGGGAAGTGGGCGGCGATCGAATTGGAAGTTCCACCCCAGTTGGGCTGTCAGCGACTGCAGCGCGCAAGTGGCGAGTGTGATGGACGCGCAGTTGAGCGGCGTTGGTGGCAGTCTAACTTGGGAGCAAAAGCGGGACGGGCGGTGAGAGGTTCAACGGTGAAGGTGGCTCGTGTTTGACTCTGCGCGGCAGGTGCCTTTGCAGCTTGTCGACCACCAGGGCCCACTAGTGCCAACCACACCCAATTTCAACGACGACGAGCCTGATGCGCAGAACGCGATCGGTGCGCAAGGCACAGAATACAGCGCGGGGCGATGCGACGGCTGCATGTAGCACGGCGGAGTGAAACGCCGCCAGGACGGCGTACCTGCGTGGGCGACAAATGCAGCGCAAACCTGCCTGCTCCGGTGTCGATTGAATCAATAAAGACTTGCGCTAGCGTTCACTCTAGATAGACGTGGCCGGGATGCTGGTGTAACACTGTTCAGTCGCGTCCAGGTACCGCCGGTGCAGACGTGATAGAGACAGGTTGTTATAGTGGAGCGGCGCAACGGTCAGGAGGACGTGACGCTCTCGCTCCCGCAAGCGAACAGTCCCAGCACTTTGAAACGGTGAATTGCGGGTTCAGGGCGAGACGCGAGCCAATCCAGGGGCGTGCCGTGTCTGCTGCCGCGCAATAAAAGGATCTGCTGGCCCGCCTGGACGCCGCACAGGAGAAGGGTGCACACGGGAGGATGACCTCAGAGGGCGGCAACGACCCACGCTCCTTCCAGATGTCTCGTCCCAAAGCGGAAAGCGCGGGCAGTGAATAGTGGTAGCAGGTAATTGCGACCCTCACTGCTCAGGGCTGCAACTGCCGCACCAATATGGACTTGCTGGTCACGCCTGCGCGCCGGCTGTCTCTTGCGCCCCGTGACGACGTGACGACGCCGGCAAGCTGCTGCTACGCTGTCGGGACGGGTGTCTGAGGGATGCGCGAGGGGGAGGCGCTGGAGGTCGAGTGTGGAGTGAGGACAGGCAAACCACAAACGAGCCCTGGCGGCCGCGACCGTTGCGCGAGTCCCGCAGGCCAGGTGAGGGAAAGGTGTCTCATGTCTTTGATTGTGGTGCATGCGGCCGCCTGCACGTCGCGCAGACCCCATCCACAAGCCCGGTACGGGGATGCAAGACGTGGGCGCCGTCGAATCGCTTGCCGTCATGCTCCTGCGCGCTGCCTCTCGAGGACCAGGCCCTCCCTCTGCCAGTGCGGAGAGACGAGACGGGCCTGGCTGCCAGTGCCAGTCCGCCAGGTCGAAAAAGGCCATGGAATCGCGTTTAGCCGCTGCCGCCGCGCTCCTGATTGGCACCGCGCGAGGCTGGCAGATCCAGCACCAGCCTTCAAGGCATTCCCAGGCTTTCGTCTGCAGCCACCCTTCTCCTTCCAGCCGCGTCCAAGCGCATCCCACACCACTTGGCCTGCACTTCGACTCGACTCGCTCAAAAGGGATGTCCACCGACTACGTCCTGCCGCCCTCGCAGCGCTGGGGCTCGGCGCCGCTTCGCAATGCTACGTCCGCTCACGGTGCCCGTCGACCGAGTTACGTGGTAATCTGGCATATTGCTCCATATTGGCTGCGGCCGGGTTACAGTGTGCGACACCCTGGCCCGCCTTGATTCGAAACAGACGTGTGCGAAACCGTCTTGTTTGTCTCTTTTACCCGGGCGTGAGCCCATTCGGCGACGCCCCACGAAAATACAGCGAAGCCAGCGTGCACCCGGCAGGACGAGCTAAGAGACATCTCCCTCGCCCGTTGGGCCACGAGAGGATGCGCTCGGAGCAATCATAGCCTACAGGCCGCTGCTGCATGCACGCCAGCGCGTTGAAGAGAGAGTGGATGCCGCTGCGACACACGCCGCGACTAAGCCAGCATCACCCCGGCACCCTCATGAACATCACAAACTGCTTCTCCAGACCCATATCAGTCACGCAGCCCGCGGCTAGTCCTGGGCCCGCAGCCTGTCGGCCAAGCTTTCGGATCCACGCATCGTGCGGTGCCCACAGCTGCACTATCACCTACCTGGCCTATTTTATGCTCCGAACCGGCTACTCTTGACCTTTGGCGTGAGGCTTGCCGGTCGCCAGGGTGCTGCGGGCTCATCCCCGTCTGCCTCCCTCTTCACTCCCAGGGTGCCGTTGTCTTAGCTTGTCTGAGCGTCTTCCGCCTAACGTCGACGTAACTGAATTGATCCATCCACACGGCGATCTGGCTGCTGGCGATCCAGATACGTGCAGGGTCGCCTACAAGGGGACATTGAACTATAAACCTCACACGCCGCCACACTCGAGGCAGTGCCCGCATTCCTGACGTCCTCGTCCCACACTGCACGACGCCCTGGCGCCCCCAATCTGAGAAAGAGCCTCCGAACTGAACACAGTGGTGCTCCCAATGCGGCTTCGTGCATCGTGTCCAGCTTCGGGCAAATAATAATACACGCATGTCCCAACCACCTCCACCTCCGCCGCCGTCGCTCCCTTCATCGAATATATCTCGTTCAGCTTCAGACATGACAGAAACTCAGAAGCTGCCGCACTTCTCGCCGCCGGGGTTTCTCGACTATCCGCACCGACGACTACCTCCGCCAGTTCAACTTCCACCATTGGACATCCCGCCAGATGCTGTACCACCACGGACGGATTACCAATTTCTCTCACCCATTAACCAACTTCCGTCGATCCACCCTGGACTGCCGCAGCGACACGAGCAGTATCAGCCATCTGCCGCACATAGATCGGCGGCACCGGTTGAGAAGCTACTCTCTACCAACCCATATACCCCACCTCGCTCAGATCCGCCATATTCGCCACAGCAATACGGGCCTTCAATATCTCCACGATCAGAATTCGATTGCAGAGGCCCAAGGCGGCTAACCGAGCAACGTTACCCATATGACGAGCCCCGACACAGCCAACATCAACAACATCAGCAGCATCATCCCCACCATGAGCAATCGTATTCATCCCTTACGTCGCCTGTCGAACCCTCGCAGCAAAGGTCTTACGGCCCAATCCCCTCTCCTGGCTATACGCCGAGCTATGCGTCCAGCAGCACTCCATTCCGAGGGTCGATAGGCTCTCATCCACAGTCGCAAAGAGGCTCCGTGGCGGCTCCCTTGGGCTCAGTAGCGTATCCCGAGCCTCCAACGACTGGTCCACGGAAGCAGCATCGGGTAATCCCATTACCTGGGTCCATACCGCAGCCCGTGTACAACGAGCAATTGTAAGCATACCTCGCGTCCAGATGAGGAAACGAAACCCGGCTGATACATGGCAGGAATCTGAACTACGAACTTCGCGTCCGACAACAACCCATTGCTGCCCGAGCCTGCGGCTTTGGTGAACGCGATCGGAGAGTGATTGACCCTCCTCCCATCATCCAACTGCTTGTGACGAACCCAAAAACTGGCGCTGCGGAACAGGAGGAGTTGAGGTACTCGCTTAACGTGGTCCATTGCACACTATGGAACGCGGAAGGAACGAATGAGGAAACCGCACTAGTCCAGCCCGATAGACGAACAACACGCAGATTAATGGGCCAGCTAGTGGCATCGCCATCGGTTGCCAAGGACGAGCATGACGTCGAGGGTTGTTTCTTCTGCTTCCCTGATCTTTCATGCCGTACGCACGGTAAATATCGTCTGCGGTTCGTCCTGATGCGCATCGATCCAATGAACCTCCATGTCGGAGGGTTCTCACCGATACTCACAGAAGTCCTGAGTGACGTGTTCACCGTCTACACGGCCAAGGATTTCCCGGGTATGCGACCAAGCAGCGCTCTCACGAGGGCACTGAAGCTGCAAGGCTGCAACATCCAGGTCAAAAAGGGCAACGAGAAAGCCCTGGCTCGCAAAAGACTCACTGCCAGTCAAGAGCAGGACAACGTGGACGAAGACGAAATGAAGAGACGAAGACGCGACTAACACGACATCACAATCAGCCCATCCACCTATACTCATTCTTCATACCAGCATCACCTACCAGGGGCGGCGCGACTGACATTCGGATATCTGGAGCATTTTCCGCAGATATCACATCGCATCTGACGAACTTATGAACGACCTACATTCTTTCTCTATGGCACGCGGCGAGGTTGTCTTGAAGCACACGCGCAACATTGTGCGCAATGCAAGAGCCTCCAGGCTCCGAGGGGCGGCCATGGTGTAATGCATTTGAGATTAGCAGCGCTTACACGCACGATACCATTTGATAGCTTAGCTTGTTTTCTGTGGCAGACCGGATAATAGAACAACGCAACCAGGACATGGGAATGTCATGAAGTGATGTTGAAATAATGCGACGAAGGGGCAAGCCTCTCGCGCGTCTTCGAGGCGCGCTAAGTGGCGCTTGCCCCACCACGCTACCGGCGAAACAAAACTTTCTTGACCGCGTCGCAACTCTGATCTTTCTTTCCTTCCCCTTCCCCAAACCGCACTCCGGCCGCAC
>TARA_R110002003_G_scaffold42_2_pt1 | contig 10067 bp, 9 predicted proteins | sample TARA_R110002003 | Tara Oceans TARA_R110002003 (sample SAMEA4396441) | marine metagenome | biome: Westerlies Biome; feature: [SRF] surface water layer (ENVO:00010504); material: water (ENVO:00002006), including particulate matter (ENVO:01000060) such as... | depth 5 m | reverse complement strand
AAAAGGCTCCTGCTGCATCAAGAACACAGCGAAAGGCTCCATCGAAGGCTAAACCTGCGCCTGCGTCTTCGCCGACGAAACAAACCAAGCACCTGCCCAAACGTGGTACCTTCCAAGGGAGGCTCAGGAAGGGTCGCGATTACTTGACGGCACACAACAAGCGCACACTCAGCGCCAATGCCGAACTGGCAGACTTGGATTGCCAAAGCGAGGTAATGCAGTACGACGACGACACAGAAGTCGAGGGAAACTCTGAGCGACCTGATGAGGAAGGGTCTGGATTGGTGGAGGCCCAGGCTCGGCTGGAGGACGAGGACGAAGAGGATGACGAGGAGGATGATGATGAAGAAGAGGACGAGGACGAGGGTGATGAGTTATATGATTTGTTTGACCCGGCAATGCCTTGGCTGGATGGGTGCTGGGAGGTAGCCTGGGGATGGCCTAAGAGGAGGGATGAGGATGATGACGAGCATCCCAATAGAGGTAGCGATGGCGGTTGGCAAGGCGGTTTGTGTGCATGATGGGCTCGCGGGATAAGTTCCTTTGTTTCGTTTGTTCTTCTTTGCTTGCTTGTCTTGGGGTCGGGTCAGTTGTTAAGGCGAGGGCGATTGTGAACTGCTTGTTTTGTCAGCTGGACTGTCTGTCTCTGCTCATGTAATTGTCGACGTCAACGTGATGCACGACAATGAAGCGCCGCTTGTCAAGTAGACCTGTTCTGCGGTATTTAGTGTTGAGACAAGTTCGGTTTTGCGGTGTCGCGTAGATGTACCATCCATCGTACCAATGCACACCACACTTCTTCTCCCATTTGCAGTAGTCCTAGATTTCGTGGCTTTATGCCCCCAAATCGTCTTATGTACCGATTCTACCTAAGCCGGGTTTGTATCGATGGACGTGTGGGTCCTGACACATTGTTTTTGCCGGTGGTCGAGGTGAACGCTGGGTATGGGCGGTAAACATGCCGCACGTGATACGCTCTACCTTGCCATAAAATCGTCTGATTGGCTGCAGCAAACTCAGCCCACTACTCATGGCTCACGGCTCACCATATTTTGATAGATACAAGCCGCCGAAACAACAGTTTCGCTAGTCATTGCTTCTTGGCAGCCGCGCCTTAGGACCTTCCTCGACGTATATCAACAGCACAACGCTCTCTCCTCGTATACTTCCCCAAATCGGAAGCCATTGCCGCAGAACTGATACACAGCGGCTGCATTAGAACAGCAACCATTTCGGCCCTGACTACTTCGCATACACAATTGGAACACTGCAGATCAGGTATGTTGCACGCGCGGTGGTGTTCTATGAACACCGGTTGACCAGAGTTGTCATAGAATGGCTCAAAGGTCAAGAGCCAACATCTTTGGCTCGGCAGCGCCCTCTCCCAATCTCAAGCTGCCGGAAGATCTTGTCATCCTGGTCAGCGAGATTGTCGTGTATTTTCCGAATCACATCCGGAATTACGATGTCCTTCTTCGCCTCGTTCAAGCGGGCGTCACTCAAATGACGATTACGAACCTCGTCAATCTTCACCGCCTGATTCCGACAAACAAATTTCCTGTTCTGCCCAATTCTGTCTGCAAGATCATCGAGAAGGAGATGCGCATCCATTCCGGCTTCGGCAAGTGGACGATGGGCAAGCATAAGAACGGCAGTTATACGTACGACTATGATTGGGATTCAGAAGATCTCACGCTGAACGGAGTTCGCCTCGACTGCGAGCTGCACCCTGAATACTCTGAAGCTGGAGAAGTCACGAACCCTCCGATCGAAGGCATTCCTTTCGCTGATCTTGCTGTTGACATCAACGCTCATCCCTCGTATGCCCGTGGGGATGGCTTCATCTTCACCCGTTGTGTGCAGTACGTTGCACTTCATCCACAAAGGGGTTACGTCTTCCCCCGGGACTTCGCGTATCTGGCAGAGAAGCTGTGACGGCCGACAACTTCACCCTCACCATCTCGACCAGGCGTCAGCTGCTCGTTGGGTGAAGAAGTCGGTATGGCTGATTGACGAGCAAACCCACTATGAGACATTTGAGGACATTGAGGAGGATGAAGATCAGGATATGGTAGCCGGTATAGACGCTATTTCTTCCCTCGATGACCAGATCAACGTCGAAGCCGAGGTAGCCGAAGACGATATGTCGAACCAGGACAATGACGGCATGTTCGGACTCTCCGCTTTTGAAGCCCCATACCAACATCGAGGCGCTGCACCACCGACCTTTGCACCTCTACCCCTACAGGCGCACTCGTCGGTGATGCTCTCTCAACTCGAGGACTCCAGTTCTGGCGCTTCCATCGGTCTTTCAGGCTTTATGGAACCAACATTCTCCCATTTTGACGATCTCTCAACTTCGAGAACAGGCCATGGAGATCGTCAGCCTTACGAGTTTGTTACAGAGAGCATCGAAGATGGACCCGAAGTCTCCACAACCATTGCTCAGCACTTGTTTGGTGCGCCCGCCTTCTCTGAGACCCGTCAGCCTCCTGTTTTTCCGCCCATAAATGAACAGTATGCACCATTGGGATCAACTTCAGGCACGCGTCGTCGTGGAATAGAAAGCGTGTACGTTGGCCGTTACCATCCGTACGTCCCTCGTCCGCAAGCCAGGCCTGCCGCCATTGACTCCAGTGATGTCGTTGTCAGCTCAAATGGTCGTGCGACAGATCAAGACCCGTCACGTATCTTCGACCTCGACTATTCCTTCGACTTCGACCTTTTTGAAGCAGAGCAGGATTGGTTGAACTAGGAGAAGCAGTCAAGGGTCGCGGGTACGTCTTTGGCAATCGTTCGTTTTGTGTCCCCACTGACCTTCTCCTTAAAGGCTCTTTGAGATGGCAAGCATGGCGCCTGTATGGCTTGGTCTATTATAGCTGGGGTAGCTCCGTGCTTGGGACAGCATCTTGCGCGCAAGTGGAGGCCTGCGATGCTGCATCACACAAGAGCTCAGTGTGTCGCAGAAGGTCGGCGTACGGTTTGGCGGATTTAGGTGATGGTACTCGTTTGTTTGTTTTGATGCGCAGTCGTGGTGAAAGCTGTCCACGATGAAGGTGCTAGCATTGTGATTGGCCAATGGCGCATACCTCGTGATAGTCACGGGTCACGGTCAACGTCACTTTGCGCGACTTTTCCGGCATTGCTCTGCAGGAACCACCTCTTATACTGCTTCCACAATTTCTCACTGCTCTAGTCCCACCGATACTCAACTCGACTGAGAATTCGCGCTTGATCAACGGCACTTATCTTGAGCTTCTCAATTGCATTGTCAAACGGAACAACTCAGAACTTCTCACCTCAGATCCTCAAGTCAAGGTACGTCGGTATCATCTTCATGTAACTACTTCTTCAGCATGACTAACCCTCAACTGATAGCAAAGATGGCACCGCGAGCACCTGCAGTAACCGCAAAATCTTTGTACAGGCGCAATGCCACCACTGCGCCCGACTCTACTTCCCTCACATCTGATTATCCCTCGTCAACGGCCGGACCCTCGTCCCCTCTTTCAGCCACGTCCAAGCCCTCGTCAAAATCTCCGTCCACGGGCGCCGGAATCAAGAAGGCGAAAAAGATGCCACACTCGACCAGCAAGATTTTCGGCACCAATCTCCCGTCCCATCGAGTTCGACTGCCCCAAGTGGGTAACATCACAGCAGCTGAGCAGATCATCTTCCTGACCGAGTCCCTTCGATCGCGGGAAACACTCAACCGTGTGCTGCAGGACCGTATGAGCACGGAACTCCTGAAACACATCATCAACCAGCACCGCACCTGCCCAAAGTATCCGGTCAAGGCCAACAGCGTATGCAAGATTCTGCAGTTCACCATGCAAGATGAGAACGAGGAGAAGTGGACGGTTGGCAAACACAAGAAGGGTCTAATCAAGGGCGAGAAGAAGTGGCCCGAGGACAAGATGACACTTGCCGACCTCGATGTGAACTGCGAAACAAAACACCCGAAGCGCAATCCGCCTATCGACAACATCCCCTTTGAGGCGATTGCCGTCGACGTTACTCGCCTGCCCAGCGGAGATGATGCCCTCGATCTCACCCACTGCTTGACCTGGGTCTTGAACAACCCGGGGTCTGGTCTGCTGTGGCCGCGCGACTTCGAGTGGTTAACCGAGAAGCTCGGTGGTGCTCAGCCGGTCGCCGCTGTCAATCGCGATAAAGCTGTGTTCGAGCGCTGGGCGACGAAGCTCAAGGCATATAAGAAGGCAAAGCGCGTGTCAAAGAGCAACGCCACCAAGGCAGAGGCTAGCATGCAGACGTTGAAGACGAAGCAGGCAATGCTCCGAGCCACGGCGAAGTACGAGGAGGCGTCTGCGGCGCTGGAAGCGCTCGCCCAGGCTCCTCCTGCACTGGTCTCTGCAGTTAACGGCGGGATCTTGATCAATACCGCACTCATCCCGCCACCGGTTTCTGGTCCAGATGCCGCTACCGTCGCGGAATACCTTGCTCAGTTTAACGCTGCGTCCGTCCATAATCCTCCGTCCGTCGATGACGGCCTCACGCCTGATACTCTCGCCGGTCCTCACACTCCAGAAGACATCATCGACGACCCTTCCATGCCGCCGAAGCATGATGTCTCTGGCAACCACGTTTTCGATCCCTTCGCTGCTGTGGTGTATGACTCCATGTCGTTGCCCGCCTACCACGAGAATACGGCTGGTCCCGTGCCTGACGACTTCTACACCGTCGGCCGGCCCCTCGATTATGGTCTCTACGACTTCGATCAGCCATTCGATCCTATCGCGATTGGCTTAGCGCCTCTGTACGGTCCCGGCAATTAAGACGTTGCTTGACAGGACTCGCTCCACATGGTGCAATCAAGGATATGTCACACTAGTTCGGGTTCTTCTTGATACTTGATCGAGCAGGTATGGTCCTGTGCGGACTAAGAAGCAGTGTCAGCTACGGAAACATGGGCTAACCCTGCTCTTCCCACGTTACTCCTCCTTTAACACCTTTCTCCTCTTCTTCGCGAGCTTTGATGGATGGTCATGCTCTTATATCACAAGCAATGAGATCAGGATACTACACAGACTGCAATAATTATAATCCAAGGCATACTGCCACATTCATAGCACCAATGAAATAGATCACTAATGTGCCCTCACCTATGCCGTTGACTTCTCCAGATGACGCTGCAACTATAAACCTTCGTCTGCACCTACTTAGCATTGATTTGAGATATCATAGTATGCTACTATGACGGTGTCGAGATGCTGCAACAAAAGCTCTTCTGCTTCGAACGCGTGCGTGTCTACGCCACACTGGCGTATAATAATCTACTCGCGATCGAGTAACTGCTTATTACATACCTCGTTGATCTTTGCAGGCTTGTGATCGGCGGGGTACACCAAATCCACATATGAGAGATAAAGTGCTTCGAGACTTTTGTGGTTGTGGTCACTACAGCAATACGGTTCGCGAAAGATGTAAGGGTCAAGAGATGGAAATGGAGGACGGCTATGGAGCAACAGGAGCGGATACCGAAAAGAAAGTGCGAAATGGATGAAGAGTTGAGATGTTTGATGCTATAACTGAAGCCGTGGCGAAGACGTTCGGGACGATTGTTCTACGAGAAGGAAAATGACTGTGGGTACTGTGATACCGCTCATTAAATCAGAAGAGAGGAAATGAACAAGCAGATAATATAATGGTATGAATGAGAGAAAGTTTCCCAACGCTCGCCTCTTATAGCCTCCCTGCCAGAAAGCCGACTCCCGCCCCCAAACCAATCAACGCCAATCCCACACCCCAAGCTTTTCCTCCGTCGGATCGCCCGGCTGCGCCCGTCATATTCATACCCGGCATGGCTGTTCCCGTGCCTGACATGCCACTCATGCTACTCATGCTATTCATTGCCATTCCCGATGGCATCGACATGACCGAGCCGTCTGACATGGTCATCAGCACGTCCATTGTGGCCGAGGTAGACATGCTCGTCGTTGTCGAAGTTGAAAGAGCGAGCGCAGCTACCGGCCCGCTGGCCCATTCCATTGTTACAGCCGGACGAGATGGGGTTGCCACTGGTACCATTTTGGCTGGTGACGTTATGTTGGACTGTGCGAGGGCGGATGATGAGATGGCTAGCACAGCAAGGATCGTATGCGCTGAAGGATACATGCTGATGCAAGTGGTGTCAAGAGACTGGGTATCTTCGGCCAAGCGCTGTATTTCTCAATTTTAGGTCTTTGCCGAGTACAAGGATTGTATTAGGTGAGTCCGGCTCGAGTGATTGTAGGGCCAAAAGAATCGAATGAGAGCAAAAATCTGTAACAGAGTAAAGCGAGACATCGAAAGATTTTATACTTGCTCCACAGCTCACCAAAAGGACATGTTCCACTTTGTTTCGTGCCCCGCGACAACACGTTGTTCGGAAACTTTGCGTTCCCTCCACTAACGAGGATGCTCTTAGTCTGGTATTGTATGAGAAACCAGCAGTCCCATGTCGGGATGTTATGAGTCCGTCTGAGCAGCACAAGATTTGAAAGTTTTTGTTGGAGTAGTGTTCGAAGATCGTTTGGGCTGTTTCGGAACAGCTCGTGGTCGTGGGACGCTACGGCCAACAAGGGAAAGCGCCACGAGGGCTCGTGCTGAAGTTTGTTTGGACCTCAGGCGAACACCATCTCTCTTCGTGCCATCATTCCTGCACTTGATTCATCAAAAGTCCCAACGAAGCCATTTCGATCTCATTACGATGCATCGTTACTTGATACAGGTTTGTCGCCAGCGTGTGCTTAATCGCATGCTTGATTGAATTTAAGTAACAAGCAGCTGCTAATCGCACATCGGTCCGACGGTGGCACCTGAGCGCCGTCTCAGAGGCTTCTGCCTACAGATGCAGGCTGCTACACGTTGCTTGGCCAAAACAACGACTAATCTAGCATAAAATCTAGCTCTTCGTCCTCCGCCTCCGGCAGACTCTCGAGCAGCTCGTCTGACGCCCAATCCTGCTTTTGGCGCGTGGCCGCGATTGACTCCATATGCGTCGGACTTTCGTTCCATGCCTCTGTCTGCACATCATGCCAGAAGCATGCGCGCTGCTCGAACGCCCACCTCAGATTCTCTGCCCATCCACTAACGTCTGCAGGATGCGGTTGATCGATATGATGCAGCATGCGATATGGTTCCCTTTGTCGCGGCCCTCCGAATGCATATGCGCTATACGCGTTGACCTCGCCAACGGCGCCTTCAGCCACAAAGGCGAAGGCTATAGCAGACGCAGAAGGCTCGTGCGCGTTCTCGGGTGGTACGACGTACTGAGCTGGCGAGCGCAAATATACCGCCACCTGCGTTTGCTTATCTGTATCCTCCCATTCTTGCTCGTCCACATCAATTTCCTCAAGTGTCGGTCCTCGCTTTTGCCGTCGCTTTGTCTTTCGCTGTACTTCAGTCGGCGTTGTATCTCTCGACTGTCTTCTCGAGTCCGGCGTCGCTAACCGCGTGCTGGTCTCTCTCTTTCTTTTTGTTCCTGTGTCCTTGAAGCCGTTTGCCATTTCAATCTCCTGCACAGTCCATTCCCGGGGTGGCGGTGCCGGTTCTGTCTCCCACCTACCAAATGCCTCGCGATCAAGATGTGCGCGTCGTATTGGAGCTGGTCCACCAATGTGATTCAGCAGACTCTGGTAGTCACGCGGGTACAGCCACTTCTCTTCTGGATGCTGGACGCAATGCTGTACCATTCTGGTCAAGTCAAGCGCATCATCGCCATGCGGCATCTGTCTTACATCGACAGCCAGACTCGCGAATGGTATGTTTCCTACCCGCACTGACTCGCCGCGTGCCTCTCTTGGCGTCCGGAAGTTGGTGACATCCAGGTTTGTCTCATCCCAGGTAGCTTTTCTTGCAGCATGCCAATTGTCGTGCATTGTTACCGTCCAGCCATGGTATCCAGCTGCCTTCATGGCTTTATACATGTATGTCCCGCAACAGTTTGCAGGCCACTGATCAGGAAAGTCTCGCGCTGTGTTGACAATGACCCAGATCGCGTGGCGCGTGGCGCCATTCGAGACGAATCGGTATATGACATCGGCGCAGTGTACCACATTGGGCAGGAAGGCGAGAAGCTCGTAAGCTGTCAGATTCGCGCCGGTCGCAAACTGTAGGTCCACCGGTGGAGTTCGTGGGCCGAGTCCATATCTGCTGACTTTCTTCTTGTGAATCCCGCCATGGTCGTTGTCGACTGCATCCATTGGGGGTTGAAAAGAGAAGAAATAGGGTATTACGCGCAAGAGATGGAATGTATGATGCAGAGGAGCTCGCGAAAGAACCGGAGGTTCGTAGATGTGCGGGTCTGGCACGGAAGCTTCTCTTTCACTTGGTCGTGCAGGGCAGAACTTGCACGTGCTTCCCAGAATGAACTGCCTACGGTTTGCCTATGTAACAACAGTTGGACGGGTGCAGCTGCTGGCCCGAGCGCCATGCTTCCGATTTGGGACAGCAACACCGCTGTGCCATCCGCCCGCTCGTCTCATTCGCGCTCAGCACCGGCGCAGCTTTTGATTTTGCGCATTGCCAATTGTGTACCCATTTGTTGCAACTCTAGGGCTGCTTGGTTAAGTGCTGCACTGTAGAGACTCGAGGAATTCGGTATGTCTCCCTCAATCGAGCTCACCTCCCCCACCTCTTTCCTAGCTGTTTACAACCTCCAGCTCGCAGATATGGGTTCTCCTCTGCCGAAGAACAATGCCTTCGGTATTGGTAGCCCAAGCTGGAACTTACCGTTTCCATCTGGCAACTTGACCGCCGCCGAGATCCTTGCTTACCTCCCTCACTGGCTCAAATCCGTCGATGTTATTGATCGCTTCATTACGAATGGCGGGAAGTCGCTCACAATCGCCGCCATGATCAACGAATTCAGGAATCTTCCGGGCAATGGCGACACGGTATTCCGGCCCAACTCTGCGCAGATCATGATGTCCTTTGGCATGCGCCGCGCAGGCTTCCAAGACTGGAGGGTTGGTACTCACCACGAGTTTGCGCGCCCAAACCCCAACCTGACGGAGACCGACCTGGACGTGGCAACATTTCGAACACCTCGCGAGACCCATCCCAAGAGCGCCCCGCCTGGACAGGAGGGCAAGCAACTCAAGCAAAATGATGAAGCGGAGCCAATGGAGTTCAAGGATCTCGCCACTCATGTGAAGAAGCACCCGTCAGGTAGCGATGCCTTGGACCTTGCCCGCTGTGTGCAATACGCGGTGGCTCACAACGATGAAAAGTGGTATTTCCCAAACGACTTCGAAGCGTTGGTGAATAGACTTGGAGGACCGGCCATTATCACTCACTCTCACTTGGATAGGCAGATTTTTGAGCGCCGCAATGACTACGCGTTTCTCTCACCCACAAAGGCGACCCCAACGCCACAGTTCAAGCGTGCGCCTGGTAGCAAGCGCACCAGCAGCAACAAGGTGATGCCTCAATCTCGACGTTTTGCAGGCGGCGCATCAGCGGCTCCGACTTCTGGCTCACCGCTCAAGCGAATGATGGACGCAGATGGCACAATATCGGCTGGTGGCCGGAGGAAGAGTGGTAGATTAGCCAATAAGGAGACCGTCACTCTGCGAGACCATGATTCTGATGCTACGGTACGCGGCCACGAACATCTTCCCTAGCTAGCCATGACTAACACAAAACCATAGGATAAGGACACGGACTCTCCACAATCCGGCTACACCACACCTGCTAAGCGACGCAAGCTCAATCGCATTCCTCCCACACCCGGTTCTGCCAGTAACGATAGCGACTTCATCGTGGAAGACGGGTCTGAACCTGACGACGAGATACCTGCAGCTGAAGATCTCAGTGACGAAGAGCCTATCTCCCCCGCCGATGCCGCACACAGTCGTGCTGCAGCCCGGAAAGCGCGCCAGGTCATTCGCAGCATCTCCACCGAGACCCAGCGCAACATCGAAGCTCTCGCTAAACAGAAGGAGAACAAGAAGGAGCACTTCTCGCCCCATCAGGCGCTCGTGCTGGCGCCAGCTGCCCGGCCCGTCATGGATGTCAGTCCGCAGATGATGTCCCTCGCCCGCGCTTTCTCAGTCCGGAAGCCG
>TARA_R110002003_G_scaffold1184_10_pt1 | contig 10067 bp, 11 predicted proteins | sample TARA_R110002003 | Tara Oceans TARA_R110002003 (sample SAMEA4396441) | marine metagenome | biome: Westerlies Biome; feature: [SRF] surface water layer (ENVO:00010504); material: water (ENVO:00002006), including particulate matter (ENVO:01000060) such as... | depth 5 m | reverse complement strand
GATGGACCACACGTCGGTTGGGCAAATCTCCTCCTTTGAGAAGAACTCGTTGCGCAATCGTCGAATATAGGATGCAATGCGCGGAAATCTTGTCTGGATCGTCTCTTTGAGCCAAGCTTGCGGTACTGCTGGGTAATACAGCATTGAAAGATAGCCGACAGCCAGGCAGTCTAAACTAGAAGGGCCGCCTTCCTCGAGCAGGTACTGCTTCTTCCCGAGAAGATCTGCCAACGGCTCCAAAAGCTCGTTTGATAGAGCGTCTAGCCTGAACCGCGCAGCATACACCGGAGTACTCAAGAAGCCGCCGATGCCTTTCCCACGCCCCATGCGTAAGGCACTGGGTGGGCCGTCGGTCGGTATCCCTGCAGCTCTTTTAGCAGCCTCGTATTCCGACGATGCAGTGCCTCGCCCGGGCGCAAAGCCCTCTTCTGCTGTGGTATCAACATCCAAACTGCTCAGACCCATGTGCGCTGTACGTGCCCTCGCGAGGTCTCGGCGCTTCGGCGGCACTGTGTAGTTGGCGTACCATGGCAATATGGCAGTATAAGCAGAAGAAGTGACGGTATTATAATTCTCGGCGGATACGTAGAGCGAGAGATCGATCAGAGGGGTCGCGGTTGACTGAAGGAAGGCCACGAAGCTGTTTGTTTGTCAGATCGAGGATCTAGGGGAGGATTTGTAGAGGGCGACCAACGCAGTCTTGTCAGTCTGCTGCTGACCCGTAATGTTAGCATCGAGGTCTTCTTGCACGGCAGGGTGGTTGCGCAGATATGCCACAATGTCTTCAAATCCGTTTGCCGTGGCTACCCCATCTTCAAACAAGATTGGTCGGCTGCCTATTTCTATGTCAGACTCGATCAAACCCACCGAGTAACGCATCTTACCAGCAGATCCGACCGTGGGATCGAAGTCAGAGATCAGAGCCCATTGTCCCCGCGGGATTACGCGCTGGCAGTACGCTATCGTCGCAATACATTCAGGCTCGACGGAAGGAAGCCCGAAGGCAGGGCCCCAAACATGTAGCTGCAACACCATCAGTTGAAACAGGAATGTGGGTACCAATGGTTCTCCAAGCATGCCACTTAGACTGTGGTGCCTGTCTGTGAACTTTAGAACTTGGCGCTAGTTGAAATCCACGTGACAGCGCATCATCGACGATCACCCCTGTCACTTGCCATCCCACGCTTCGAACATCTCCCACACCACACCCAGCCCGCCAGGCATGGCTCCCCTGAGACGGTACCTCAGAATCACTAAACATTCTGTCTTGGAAGTCCGCATCTATCTCGACCGACCCGCCGATGCAGAAGCATGGCTTTTGAAGGGCGACGATCCAGCTTTACCACGTGTAATCCAAGCCGTTCGGCCTCTAGTACTTCCCAAACTGCGCGAAGAAAATGAGCGAGGCAAGGGCAAAGGCGGGGCTAGAGCTAAGAAGAAGGGTGTCAAAGATGTTGTTGTTGAAGGTCAGTGTAATGCGAACATTGACCTGACTGCCGCAACAGTCGATCCCCTAATCAATCCAAGAGTGTGAAGGCTTCGATTTGCGCGTCATCTCTGTCTTACTCAGTCTACTGACGCATTTCAGACGACTTCGAAGTTTCCATATTCTTGACGGAATTATCCTCCCGACATTCAGTGTTGACCAAGCAGAAGATTTTTAAGGACAAGGCGCGCATTCGAAGCAACTCTGGGAAGCTTACCAATTGGCTGACAACTGGTACGAGTGATCAACCGGTCCTCGTCAACGAGGATGCAATGGATGCTGTCGTAATTCGAGAGGAGGACGATGACGATCCTATAAACCTCGCCGACATCCCTGAAGGCGATAAAGCACACAATCACTCCGGTCACTCAGCACGTGATGGGTATCAAAACGACAAGTCTGGACAGGTTGCGAACGGACATGGAAGTGATAGCGATGAGTCGGCCTTGTTTGTTCCCGGGCGACAAACCAAGCGAAGCACAACCAATCGAGAAACCATTGATACAGTTGAAAATGCCGAAGATTTCGAAGACAACAAGAAGACACTTGGGATGAACACATCGTACGATGGCTTCAGTATCTACGGCCGCATCCTTTGCCTCGTGGTGAAGCGTCGTGGCGTTCGAGCGTCAGGCGGCACGGCTCCTGCTTCATCCCAACAAATGCTAGAGAACTGGGTATCGACACAAGCCGCCGCTGATCAGATCGATGATGATGAAGACGCCGGCTGAACACTCGAAACAGCCGGAACTCTGCCAGCTTGTGGCCTGATTTTGAATATTGTTCAATTCGTGAACATCAGTCTGAGCCAGGGCCCCAGAAGAGTAGAAGTGCGCTCGACACAAGTGGGCCCACTGTCTGTACCATACACTTGGGTACAATCATCGGATACTACCTTGTGTATTGGGATACGATCGGGTAACGAACGATTATCCGAGAGCGGTCTTGGGATGTGCCGAGTGGGCGACCGTCCACTCAAAACATTTACAATGGCTAGGCGCATGCACGTACCATTGTTTTGGCAAGTATGGCGGCAGATGCATATTCGGGCGTCGTCGAGAAGTGTAAACAGGGAAGGTATTTGTGTTCGCCGACTTCGCATCAAAGGCCGCGGTACAGGACTCTGGCGAGACGGCGTGTCAGATTTCGTGGTGCTCATAGGTGTAAGGTCGCAACTGTCATGTCAGACCATGTTGCATGTATGGATGAACCAACATCAGCTCAGAGCGACAAGCTCAGCCGAGCCATTTGCAGAGCTGATGTAGTAATCACATTCGCAAACGCGCATACAACTGCTCGTTTCAGGGCTTCCTTGCATCCAGATTCACGATCTCCAAAAGCAAACATACTGATGTTCGGGAACGCCGGGCCCAGCGCATCGTGGCGCAACTTTTCTCGCTAGACCGTGACCAAACGCCGGCCACGAGGTCGGTAAGGGCGTTCAGTGGCACCGAGGTGATTTTTGCGCGTACCTGCAGCAGCGTGTCTGTTTCGACCCACCACTCCACGAACTCCAGCTACCTGGGTCGTTCATGACGACGACTTGCATTTTTGCTTTTGGAACCATGGTTTGCAAAATGCGCCAGCGTCGATGATGAGCGCGTTAAGCGGTGACGCGTAATAATCAGCAAGCACTGCCATCTGACCAGCCATGGATAGAGTTTGACCCATGTCTCTTGTGGTCGCATCGCGACTACCTGCAGCGGAGGACAAACTAATCATTGAGGAGGCTTTCTGTGTACGAATGCAGCGCGCGCAAGCTTCTGTTCTCCTTCGCCGCCGGGGAATATGATGGGATAGAGGCGCCGGTTTCATGACCTGTCAGTCAACGGTAGGGCAGAGCTCGGCCATTCCTCGTTCTTCGCTCTCCGCACCTTCCAGCGTGCGGGGACGTCACTGGACGCGTTGCGGGAACTCTCAGTCGATCTGTAACTGCATCAGATATCCGCTCCACCCAGCTGAAACACCAGTTCGATGGCATTCTCCAGACACAACAGCCGTGGTTCGGTGGCAACGTTGTCAATCAATTTCCATGTTAAGCTTTGACACGATTCATCCCCCTGTAGATCGATCGCTTGCTCATGGTCGCCGATGGGTAAAGGCGTAGCATGACTTTTCGGCGGTCAGACTTGCCCTGTTCCTGAAGCAGCCGCAGAAGCATGGACAATCAAATCGGCCAAGAGAAGCCCCAATTTTCAGGCTTCGTTGTTTGGCGAGCCGCAGGGGCAAGGAGAGGCAAATTGCGAATGGAAAGCAAACAACGCCATTCCGAGGTTTCAAAATTTTATCCCTGTCGTTCCACGTGGAATTGCAGCCTCAGCTGCAGCTTGTGCGCGCTGCGGTGCCCCTCTCCGGTCTTTCGGAATGGTCGCTGGGCTTGACTCTTGCGCCTCGGTGGCTCCATCCGCATGTCGCTGACTTCTCCCGTTCCGGACCAGCCGGCTCAAAGGTGCTCGTCAGCCACTTGTGGCCGTCGGAGTATTGCAATAAACAGGGCACAGCCAGCGGCTGCTCTTACTCCGGACACGCGTTGCTAGGATTGATACGACTCGGACGAACAAGGCAAGCAGGCAGACCAAAATACTCACAGCCGGCCCCTCTATCGACGTGTTTGCGTGCTCCAAGTTGCCTAGGGCAAGCAGGCAACCCAGGCAGCTGATTCAAATGACGGGGCAGATGACATAGCAATGCACACCGCCAACGGGTACTAGCAGAAATGCAGCATTCCAGCCTCCAGGGGCGCTTTCAAATTGGGTGGAAGCATGGAAGAAGCACGGGAGAAGGCGCCGCATGTGCGCTAGACCGCACAACTTGAAGTGGAGAGTGGGTGCCAGGCGTGGGCAAGTGAGCGACGTCGCAAATTGCGTGACGATTTTTTCATGATCAGCGCTGTTTGGCCGGATTGTCGGCGTGTCAGAAACTGCTCATGTCCAGGACCTGGAGCCTAGCTTCGCCTGTTCCTGTCCATGTTACTCGCAAGGACCGCCTCTCACACGTGGCCTTGAAGCGAAGCTCGATCCCAGCCTGCCCACCATGACCTGGGAAAAGGAGGGCTAAGTTTATATTATCGCGACCGTTCGCATTAGCGAAATCTACTAAGAATAAGCTGCGAGTACCAGGGGTGGAGTGATGTCAGACTTTGACATACATGGCCCGCTGGTGAATCATCTGCGCTGAGCCTGCAGCCCTGCCTTACAAGCGATGCATGGTAAGAGCGGAATCCTGCGACCGCAGCAGTACTGTGACATTATTGGATCAGCACGATCTTCACACAGTCACGAGGACGATGAAACGACAAAGCGGTGGAGGTCCTGCTCGTGTTTCTTGTCAACCGTGCTCATTAAGTGACCGGGATGGGCGATGTTTCGGCATGCTTTAGCTCATGCACAAGCCAGGAGCCACCCCTTTCTCGTTCCATCAGCCCAACGCCTCTTTCACCGCTTGGGCCGTGCCATGCCCTGCCTAGAATTATTACACACATCGTCAAGAGTACGTAGCTGACCGACATTTTCGGGCTTTTGCAATCTGAGCACATACATAAAGACACCCGCGCCCCCACTGATCGCAACCTTTGTTTCATCACGCACACGAATACTTCATACTAGTATATACCACAGCTTCACACTACAACACATCATCGACCGTATACAGTCGACACACTACCTGCTGCTCTCATCCCACCACAACTGCTCCGTGCAACCAACATACCAATACAATGGCCGCCCTCACCTACGACGAGTCCAACATGGCATCGCAAAACCTTCCTCCTTGCCCAGGACCACCACCAACTCGGCCACTACCTCCAGTGCCTTCGAAATAAGCCTTCGAACTTGTCCTTCCTATTCGACCTGCACTCGGTTTTGGCGCCTCTCAACATCGATACCTATCCAGCATACTATCCGAACAGCACTATCACGAACACCTAATAACTACCTGGCTCGGCATCGAAATGCACGCTTTCGTGGTCTGCCGTGCCGCATGTCATGCAGAGCAGCCTGCAGCGCCTAATGCGATCTGATATTCGACGCACCTTGGACACCACAACCTTGTCACTCACCTGACACTCTACGCGCTCCGCCGGGTAAAAGCCTCCACACAAGCCTTCGGATAGCGACTCCATCGATACCCACTTTTGCGGCTTTGCAATCGAGCATTGCACTCTGCGAGCCACCGACAATCAAGCGAAGTGTACAGCACACCTTGCTGACACGCCGCCACCAACTCCATCGTGTGCGCAGATCGCATGCAGCTTCTGGCGCGCTGCCTGACTAAAGTCGGGCCACGGTCTCGTTTTACTATTCCTCATCACACGCTGGCTCGGGTGGATGGAACTAAATGATCCTTCTTCTCATAGACTGCCTATTTCCACTTTGGCACATCACAGCCCTTGTAATTTCAGCGCCTTTTCTGTTTCTTGCTTTTGGTATTGCATCAGTTGGCGCTTGGAATATTGGGATCTACACTTGTGTGCATTACAGCCAGCATATTAGTATTTTTGGAGTTGCTGTTTTTGGCCGGCATTATGGCCAGGAGGATACATCGAATACCCAATCTGTCCGTAGCATTAATTCTGTGATCTGAAGATCATCTACTTTGACATTGGCCTCAATTCTTCTCAACGTGAAACACTTTCGCGACTTGACTCCAGCTTCGAACGCGCGATGCGGAATGCACCTGCAATGTCATCATGTTACAGCCAGTGGCTTCACACTTCTCATGAAACTGCGGCCGCGGACATCAATCAGCGCTCACTCAGTCCTGAGGCAAAGGCCTCGGTTCCACCCACACCTTTTCGCTGCCATGCCAAGGTGTGCGGCACTGAGCACGTCCTCCAGTCCGGATGGAGTGGGACCCATAATCTTGGCCCAACCTTGGAACTCGTGGAGACCATGGGTGCCTGACGGTCTGCTGATGCGGCTTGCGGTGACGTATCATTTTTGCTTCTGTAGAGTAGGGTCAATACCTCCAGCTCGAGGGCTGTCCCGCTCCATGCCGCGTATTCCTGATCCCCGCGCTGCGCCTTCCGCGTGACCGGTCCCAACATTGAAATCCCACGATCCTTGCTTCTTTCATGCAGGCAATACTACAATAGCATCACCTCGTATCTCCACGGGACGATTCGATACAATTCGACTTGGTCAACATAAACGTCTCACCTCATCATGGTCGTACAGGGGCTGTGTGGTGTCCTCAGCTGCCCTTACAACCACTTGGACTGCGGATGACTAACCCACCCAGGCACCAAATCCCGCCATGCCAGCTTTCCACACAGATGACTCTACACCTTACATACAGCACCAATGCAGGACCCCACTTGATCTGCCAGCCCAAAACATCGCTCTGATCAGGCTGCGCTTTGGCTTGTAATACGGAGAACGCCTCGGGTTGCACTGCGTCCACCTCATACACCGCTACATGCCGGCGTGGCATCAAGCCTGGCTAGCAAGTGGGCAATCGCTCATACTCCGAGGAATATACCCTCCATTACAGACCTCGTCCCGCGCCTAGAAGTGCCTCGTTGCCATCTCCACTTTCTGCAGCGGCTCCGCACATTGATTGTAACAATGGGGCTGCCACACCAAATCCTCCTCAATCGCGTCCAACATAAGCGATGATCGGTTGACCAAGCCGAGCAAAGCAGCGCAAGTTTGGCTGGGCCAACAAGCCATTGATAGACCACTGACCCTTCTGGGTACTAAGCAGGCACACATGGTCCGACAATCAAGCCTACATACAACTGCGGCAGCTTCCGGCACCTGCGACGAAAGCGGCTTGTATGATCGGTATAGAACACTAGGCTGTGTTTGCCTACCTTCTGCGATTACACGAGCTTGCCTGGTCATGAGTTCAGGTACCCGGGATAGGACATGACATCGGAGTCCCACACTGCTAGGTAACGATGCTTTGAGCATGCGAGTTTAGCCATTGGCATCGCCGCATCAATATCAAGAAGCGACACTTGCCTGATACCCGTCGGAGACGTCAATGATTCTACACGAGAGCAGTCGCACGAGCGTCGCTCTTGGCGCACGCTGCGCGATTGCCTGCGCTATGTTGTGCCTCGACGCGTGGAACTCTGCAGCCAGCCTTCGATGCAGCAAATCACATGTGCGTGCACCTCCTGCATTGCTGTACCCAACCCTGTCGGCAGATCAACCAGGGCTGCAGGTCCGCAAATCATCGTCGCACATAATGCTCGTGGTCCAAAAGCAGGATTACTGATACTTGCCGCATGTTTTTCTGATACCTGCGCTACAGCACCTCTTCTTCCATCTGGTTAGCCGGCCAGCTACTCCCGGAGTTGTGCCTGTTGCTGCCCAGTGAGTCACACTCAGCGGTGAACGCAAGCGTTGTTGGCACGGATATCGTCGCGACTTGAGGCCTCCATGTCATAGAGTAACCAGGCTCTCGGAAATGAACGACAGCGGACCGCCGTTGAGGGATCCAAGTGCCGAAAGCTGCTCGAGCTCCAATGGCTCTTGCGCTTTAGCCAAGCAGAGTCCGATCTGCGGATCCAGGTGACCACTCCCCATGTCGCATTGTCACTGCGTTGTGGCTGACTTTTACTACTCGCCAATCACGCCCTCCTGAAGATCATGCCCGTCCTCAACACCTGCCAAGCATCGTGACAACTATTGGAAGTCCATCACAATCTACACATTGGTAATGCGTAACGTCTCTTCGAATCCCCCTGGTGATCAAACCTTGCTCTATATTTCCGAGTGTTGCAAATGTTCATTAAGCAACTGCCTGAGTTTCACGTTCAATTGTCAGCACGACTTCGCTTACTCGTTATTCCCGCATTCTCCACCAAAACCCAGAATAACCATTCTTCCTATCTTTTCGTATACGCCCCTGATTATCTCACTGCGACGCCTCCGCAAGGATCGATATTGCACGATTCAGTGTCCACGCCTCGCGTCGAAGCACTGGTCGTGTCAGCACACCCTCATGCCCTTCCACCCCACGCGACATGGGGAGTCTTGTCGTCAGAACAAGGACGCTCCCACACGCCATTCTTCCATGCGGGTCATGCAAGGGGTCTTTTCTGGAAGAAGTTGAGTCGCTTACGCACTTTTTGCCACCACAATTCGTACACTTGAAACATGCCTGTAAGAATCGGTACCGGCGGAGATTTGAGTGAGGCGGAAGCATTGTTCCGGGTTTGCCTGTCGCAATACTCATCCTCCGTGTCCCATATTGAGCGCTGCACGCTGCTTTGGTACATGAGTGAAGATATCGCTTGCGCTTCACGCGGTCCCGAGGCCCTTTTTCTTGCCACCAGCTCGGCACTTCACCTCATTAGCCGGCCCGTGGATTTCGCGTGGTCCGGGCTTGCGTAAATATCGAGAACCTTTGACGAACACGGATGTTCCTCGCTGGATTCTGGACATACATGCCGCGGTTCGGTGCAAGCAGGAAATGTTCCACAGATGACGTCTCCCGAAACTGACCAGGCGAATTTTCACGATGGTCCGCGTTGTGTGCGCTTGCTGACTTCAACTCTGCACACATTGCAGGACCTCTGTCTCTCAGTGACGGGGATTTTCTAAAGCGAGAAATGCTCCAAGGTAGCTTCCACCACGGAACATATCATGCTGTAAAAGAAGAGTGTCGAAGTCGCGCTCTTCCTTATCCATGAAAATGGGCCCAATGCCAACAGGATCTGAATCCATAGAAGAGACTCCTGAACAACTGGTTACAGGCATCTGACCTGAACAGGACGACTCGACGATATACCATGATACATTTATCTGCGCGCCAAAAACTTTTACCTTCATGAAGTCTCATCCCAATCTCTCTCAATCTCCTCCAACAGTTCTTTGAGCCATGGCTCTTCCTCTTCATAGATGTTTTCATCAAACCCATGCTCCCCAGAGGGCGTCACAAGCATGACATGCGCTTCCGGTACAGCTTTCTTTACCTTCTCAACAAAAGCATGCGTCCACTTCACAGGCACGATCGTATCATCCTTTCCATGAACGATGTACATCGGCACTAAGGACCTCGCATCTTCAACTCTCGTATCTGGCATCAGATGCTTCCCGTCGCCAAACACCTCGCCCCAGCGTCCATGCGCGCGCAGCATCATAGACACCCAATTTCTCGCCGGTGGAGTGACGCCACTGAGGATCGTTCCTGGTTTGATGGACGCGAGAAACGCATCCAGCTCCTCTTTCGGCGGGATCGGTTGGCCGAACGGCTTTTCGTCCGGCGACACGGGAAATGCGTTTGTGACCGGGTACTGAACGAAGCACGCTTTGAACGTCGAGTCAGGCAGCGAGAGAACGGATTGCAGCGCGCACCATCCGCCTGCGCTTTCTCCCGACACGAGCACTCTGGAGAAATCGAGTCCGATGGACGGTCCGTTGGACTCGAGATAGGTAGGAAGGGAAGATTGGAACCACGTCCAGAAATCAGCAATGTCGTCGAGGATATCGTCGCCGGTATGCTCTGGAATCAGACGGTAGTTTGGTAGCACGCATATCGCGTTGTTGCGGTGCAGGAAGGGAACGAAGAAGGCGGAAAACCAGTCTGGGTAGGCTGCTGTTCCTGTGCTCTGCGGGTGGTGTTCAGCGAT
>TARA_R110002003_G_scaffold193_32_pt1 | contig 10070 bp, 5 predicted proteins | sample TARA_R110002003 | Tara Oceans TARA_R110002003 (sample SAMEA4396441) | marine metagenome | biome: Westerlies Biome; feature: [SRF] surface water layer (ENVO:00010504); material: water (ENVO:00002006), including particulate matter (ENVO:01000060) such as... | depth 5 m | reverse complement strand
AGCGTTTCGAAGACTTGTAGGAGAAGCTCATCGGGCAGGACGGCGAGTTGGTCGTGTGGAAGAGTTGTATCGGCATCCTTAACGTTGGCGCTGATGGGCATTCTGGCGTCGCACGGAGGACCCTGCACGTTCACCAAAGCCCAGCGAACATGTGAACAAAAGGTAGGGCGCGGGGAAGCTATGTGGGGAAGGCGGCGATCAAGACCTGCAGGCCGGTGGTAGTGTGTACTAGGAATAAATGTGGATTGGGAGTTGGCGCAAAATGAACAGATCCAGATACGGGCGACAAAGTGACATTGCGGTGAGCACTGGCTTGTGAAACGGAGGTCGTCAATTGAGCTAACGATCGTGGCAAGGGTGGGCCCACCGCCACCACGGCTCAAACGAGCCGAGCTCTCCTGCTAGTCTAACAGTTGGCACAGACTCGACAACCCAATCATGCTTTCTAACAAAAGGGACTGCTGTTGCGACAATCGGAGATCGCAGAGCGGTGGCTGGAGTCTCAAGAACCAGAGAAGCAGCTCAGCCTTTTGTTGTACCTAAAGCTTTCCGTCATTACGCTCCGAGCATATCTCCGCGGGGCTAGCGCAACCTGCAACAGACAACCAGCGGGTACTTAGCTTTGACACTCGGTGCTGCATGAGACTGTGTGGCTGTGTAACTCTCCAGGCCCTACCTATCTTCACTTCTCTTCAGAGTGTTTCGCATCTTTTAGAGCACTCTCGCTATCCTCTAGCATGCAGCAGGAACTCCCAGGCACAACAGCAGCAGCCGAGGTGGACTTCAGCCAGCATCCAAATGCGCGAAACCTTCTTAAACGCTGTCAGGACTTCTTCTCTGAAGTCGAAAACCTGTATGGTATCCTCCGCTGTCACCTGGTCTTGCTAATAGCCCCAGGACACCAGGCAGAGATCTGGAAACGCATCTGAACACGCACTACGGACCTGGAACCGCAATATACGAGGACCTCTGTTTCTTGACCAGGAAAGGTGTCGAAGAAGGTTGGGCTGCCAACATTGAAATTGACGGTCCTCATTATCGGCGCTCAAAGATTGCTCTACCACGAGAAGATACGCGCTTCTTCAGCATTACAACAGTGTACATGCAATCGGAAGAGGTATTCGCGGGACAATATCATTCGCATCCCTATGGAGAAATCAACTGCGTGGTACAGATCGATGAGTCGGCAGAGTTGATGGGTATGCAGGGCTGGCAAGGCGCAGGGTGTGAGTAGAGCCTATTGTGCGTACAGGACATACAATACTGACTTGGCACGCAAATCACTAGGGACGAGCCCTGGTCCAGGGACACATCAGTGAGTAAAAAAACCGACACAATCTTTACAGATAAGGAAGACTGACGTTTCCAGCTATCCGGAAGTTCGGGGTGGAGCGCTTGTAGCGTTATTCTTTCTACCAGCAGGTCGTATTAGCTATGGAGCCAGGCCAGGCGATGCTCAGCCAATGTCGCTTTGAGGTTGGCTGCTAGAGTGTCTTTCTTGGGAACCCCATGGGGCTGATGATCAGCTAGAGAGAAAGGCGTAACTCTTGTGCATCCTCTGCAGCGACGCAATTTTTCCTCCAAAGGGGACGCGCGAACATGTCGGATTTGCCGAGTAGCGTGCTGCCCTGGCCAATCGCATGCGTTGCTGTTACTCACGGCGCCCTCGCAGCGTCGCGTTTCTGACGACGAGCGGTTGCATCATTCTGGTGTGCGATGCGGCTCTGCTGCAGACTCTGACGACGACGCTTCTATTTTGGTACCCCCGGACCGACGTGCCATGATCAAACCCTCGCTCCTGCCGCTGGAGCTACACAGTACAGTACCTGCCGTGCCTGCATCGAACTGTGCCCCCTTCCTCCCTGCGCTACCATGAAACCTTCTTCCACCTCGCCAGCCGAGCGCACCGACGACGAGCCGCACGAGATGCATACCTCCGCTGCCGAGTCAGCTCCCACGGCTCCCTCGTCAGAGCGCAGCCTGACTGGCGCCAACCAACACACAGCAGACACCAACCGCTCGTCGACGACGCTGAGCGACATGGACGCCGACGAACGCCACGCCGTGCTGGGCAACGCGCAGGGCGGCGTCTTCTACCAGCTGCTCCAGGCATACAAGACGCCCGTCGCTGCCCTCGACGACACGCCGTCCGAGGCCAGCACCGCGTCGCCCGCCCACCGCCCGGGCTCTGCGTCAGGCGCGGCCACGCCATTGCGTCGAAAGTGGTACGATGCCGAGAAGTCGGCTGCCCATTCGAACGCGACGCTGGCAACGCTTGTCGGCGCAGCGACCAAGCTCGCGAACCCCAGCGAGAAGACGGAGAAAGTACCCCCGCGCCCCCACCAGCGGACCACCAGCAACGGCGTCCTGTCAAAGGTCTGGAAGGCCAAGGAGGACAAGGACGCGCACCTCAAGATCCACGTCGCCAACATACTCAAGCGCCAGCAGTACATCATCCGCATGTGCCGTGCTCTGATGCTGTTCGGCGCGCCAACGCACCGTCTCGAGGAGTATCTGGCGGCCACGGCCAAGGTGCTCGACATCAACAGCCAATTCCTGTACATACCAGGCTGCATGATCGTCTCCTTTGACGATGTCCTGACGCACACGGCCGAAGTCAAGATCGTCCGTACTGCCCAGGGCGTCAATCTCGGCAAGCTCAAGGACACACACGAGATCTACAAGGAAGTTCTGCATGATGTCATCAGCTTGGACGAGGCGCTTGCGCGCCTCGACCAAGTCATCCACGCAAACGACCGCCATCCCGTCTGGCTCTGCGTCGTCATGTATGGCTTAGCAAGCGCCTCCGTGTCCGTCTTCTTCAAGGCCCGCCTCATTGACATGCCCATCATCTTCGTTCTCGGCTGCCTCCTCGGCGTCCTACAGCTCGTCATCTCCCCGCTCTCCAAGACCTACAGCACTGTCTTCGAGATCTCAGCAACGATTGTCATGAGCTTCCTTGCGCGGGCCTTTGGTAGCATCAACAACGGCGGCATCTTCTGCTTCTCGGCTATAGCACAGAGCGCAATCGCCATGATTCTGCCTGGCTGGGTACGTGCAGCAATCCTCCCGCCCAAGACTTATCGTCACTAACAGCCATAGCTCGTTCTGAGCTCAGCCTTAGAGCTCCAGTCGCGTGCTATAGTACCAGGGTCAATCCGGCTCGTGTTCGCCATCATTTACTCGCTCTTCCTTGGCTATGGCATCACGGTGGGGACGGCAATATATGGCGCCATCGACTCCAACGCTACCAATAGCATCCAATGCGAGAACCCACTAAACTCGTACTGGAACTTCCTCTTTGTTCCACTCTACGTCTTCTTCACGACCTTCACAGTACAGGCCAAATATAAGCAGATGCCTGTTATGATTCTCATCGCAACAGCAGGCTATACGGTCAACTTTTTCGCCAACATGAAGTTTTCTTCTAGCGCTCCTATTGCCTACACCTTCGGAGCCTTCACGATTGGTGTTCTGGCCAACCTCTACAGCCGGATCCGTCATGGAGTTGCAGCCGCCGTTCTTCTGCCTGCCGTTTACGTACAGGTCCCGGGCAGTCTTGCATCAAGTGGCAGCATCAATTCGGCACTCAAAACGGCCTCCGCCCTCATCAAAGGTTCCGTCGCAGCTGGCGATGTAAGGTCTTTCAACGCGCTTTGTTGCCAAACCCTCGCTCACAGTTCGCAGACAACGACCGACAGCTTGAACGCCATAGTTTTCAACGTGGCAGCGTCCATGATACAAATTGCCATCGGTCTAACCGTTGGTCTTTTCATGGCCGCTCTCCTCGTCTATCCCATGGGCAAGCGGCGAAGCGGACTGTGGACGCTGTAGAGTATCCCCCTGTTCTTTCATGCATAGCGATAAAGCGTTGTTGCCATTTTAATGTCCAAGGGGTTGACCCGTTTCATGCTAATTCTCTATAGTTTTAGGCACGGCTATGGTTATCGTGGCTGGGTTTTCGACATGAGCACATGCTACCATTAGATGAGCACGCACGTATGGTGACGACTACAGGTAGGCCCACTGCGTCAATCGAACGATCCCAATGCAATCATCGAAAAAGCCATCCAGAGCGACCGGAGTTTCTACAGCCATCAGCGATCGAGTCAAGGCACCGTGCCCACAGAAGCGTTCGCAAGACAGGAGATCAAAGCCCATCAAGCAGCGAATATGCGCGCCAATGGTTGCGAGCATGTGTTAGCGATGGTGACCCTGACACAGGATCCATTGTATAAAAGCCGACATGTAACAACCCGCCGAAGCAGCACCAAGTGTCTAGGTGTCTTTCTGAGCTACCCAGCTCACCGGCCCGAGCACCGATTTGAATGAGTTTCTTGACATGTTCGAAGCCGATGCGCTGGTTCTAACTGCGAACACATCTGCTCGGGCTTCCAACTGTGATAAGATGCTACCTTTGCATGTGTGACATATGCTGATCAGTTATGGCATACTTTGTGCTGAGAGTCAAGGTCACCCCGTTTCACTTCTGCAACACCATCGTTGGTGACTGGCAAGTGTTGGCAGACTTGGAACTCTTATGTGTCAAGCACGGAGTAGTGTAGAAGTTGGCCAATCAATAGTAGTTAGCACCAAATGTGATCGGAAGGCGTTGGTCTTCGTGCTCTTCTGCAATCGTCTTTTCGACACTGAATGCTTGTCACCTCCATAACCTTCGCTTTCACTTCATGAGAGCGCCAGAGGGAGAGTCCAGGACATAGTACAGAGCACTGAGGCTAGACCCTGTTCACTGAGATCAGCGCCTGCATTCGATATACGTCACTGCATTGACGGGGATTATTCCAGACCTACAGTATTCTCTTTTGTACATACAGTCGCGTGGGGGAAGCCATGAGGCTAACGCAGCCCTACGCGTACGCAAGCATCGCGCTAAAAGAAACCGTCGGCTTTGCAGTGCGTTCCCGGACGTCTTCCGAAAGGAGATCACGTCATTTCACATACTGTGGCTACGCACAAAGCAAGGTCATCGCTACAGCCGCTGTCCCGATTGTCAGTAGGGATCGATCGTATACACAGACCTTGCTAGCTTCCGAGCGGTTGCCGATGCGTCCTTCTAGAAGACGCGTAGAAGGTCGAATGACAAGGATAAATCGTGCATGTAATTGCCTGGATTGACGTCAGTTTGCAGCATTCCTTGGAGGCACTGCTCGCCATTGGCTGTACCTGGCTTACGATATATGCTTATGCAGTAAGAGTGGTGTCGAGTCTGAGTCGGTGCCTGCTCGGTCCCGAGAGCAAGGTCTGGGCAGCCGCGTAGGCCGGTCCAAGTATCCGTACAGCATGCTATAGGTACCTGCATTGACAACCGTGCGTGATGTTCAATAGCTGCCACCAAGGGGAGAATTGGCCACACGTCGTTTCGCTAAGGTGTTCTTATAACGTGATTGAGGAGGAGCGGAAGTCGGACGCGGAGCGTTTGCTTACCAAGATTCATGCTAGGGAGCGTGCCAGGTGATCGAGATGTCTAAGACAATTTGACATTCTTGGGCACGGGAAGGTAGTAGACTGGATTGGGTGAATGGGGAGATACTCGAATATATCGACTGAACATTCGGCTCGATAAACAGTGTCAAGCATGCCGATATCCACGTGCATTGCACATGTTAAATGCATTGCATGCATCTATAAGCCGCTTCACAAGAATCGTAATACTATCAAAAGCCCATTTCAGGTTGACCGGCTGTTACCGAAATCCTTTCAGTGCTCCCAAACTTTTGGTCGCTACTGAAAATCCAGTCCGTCGAAGCTTAGCATAGCTTTGCTGCTCGCACATCGTACGAGGGACTTGAATGGTCGTAGGCTAGCACCGGTACCGAGACAGGGCTGTTAGTGCCCGATAAGATCTACGACCTAGTGTTTCTAGTCCTGGGCCCTGATGTACTCGAAGCGCCTTATGGCGCTATCACGTTTTGAGACTGTGATAAATGCTCTTTGGCACGGCACACGTGCGATTGGGCAGTGGTACAGGTTCTGTTGTCACGGGAATATGCGGATGTATGGTCGTACCCCCGCGGCTGCGCCCTGGGAGCGTTTGTTAATTTGAATAAAAAGCCACGATGTTCCTTTGTAGACTGCTCCGTGTTTGGGGATAGTCTTGACTTCTTGGTGCACGATTGTGATGTAGGAACGTCGCATCTTAACAATAGACACCTTTGGCTAGCCTCGATGATCTCTGCTAGAACGGGTCTACAATGCTGCGAGATGCGTGCAGTACCAGCGTTGTTTCCTAGCTTCAAGCTGGTGATCCATATGATCATCTCTATCACAATTAGCGATCTTCGTCATTGGCTAGAGAAGTCGCTTTACGCTGCAGATGGGTCGCTGTGTCAGCAGCGGGGTAGAGATGTCGTGTCGCGCTGTTATCAATTGCACGATACTGCCTTGCAGTGCCGAGACACAGGCCCGGGTGCTATGCTCGACGAACCGAATACCCCGCCAGATTGTGTTTGGAAGATGGCCTTTGATAAGTCCAGTCTATGAGGAGCAGGGATTGTACTCGCTTAGACATGGTTGGGATGAGAAGTGCATCCTGAATCGGTTAGAACGGTCTGACCACCGGTGAGAAATGCGGAGGAGTGGTGGAAGTTCCAAGGCTCGTTGCCGGCGTCCTATCATGTGCGGATCTGTATCATACGAATCTTGCAGCAGCAGTCAAGCTTTAGGGATCTGGGCTGGACGTGGCATGTGCAGCCGATGAGTTGACATTTAGATTTGCCGCTTCTGGATAATAGTCAATCAGCTCCCGCGGGGGAGATCGCCCGTCATCCCAACCCAGTTCTTTGGCGCCATAGAGAAGGTGCTGTGGTTCAGAAGCACCAAGATATTTGCCGCAAGAGCTGGTTTCATGGGACGGATAGTATTTTGTTAGAGTCTAATTGCCTGTCGATTACAACAGGTTGAAGTCGGCTGCGATTGTGTTAGGTGTCAATCTGCAAGTGTTGTCCTATGGTCCAGGAGTCACCGTGAGGCTGCTGATAAGTAATGCCTGCCGCGGCTTACTTTCATCCATGCCGCCATAGACGAGCACGTGCACTGGCTAGCAAATATACGGCTAGCGTACCCCAATCACGTCTCGTCAAACCCTTCCGTCTTGCCAGGCTTTCTCTGTTCCAGTAACTTACAATGCGGCGCTGGCCTATCTCGAGTGTTATTTTCGTCACAACATTTTGTCGGAAAGCCCGCCATTGCGCAACCAGTCAAGGTCGCATCTTCCACCCCGTTTGGAGTCAATAGCAATGACGATGGACCCTCTCAACTGCTGTCAACGCGACTATCATCGCAATATTGACAGTCTCATGCACGCTGTTCTCATGTGGGTTGATAGCTATACCTCCTCGTGTTTGTGGTATGTGGCTCCAGCACGCAATAGATAGCTGGTGACGGCAGCCGTGGTGCTGCAGACTGCACTCAGAACAGCTAGCGCGAACCGTACATCTCGACGACCGAACTTCGGGCCTCACGGCTGCAAGTGACTGGGAGTTCCTTGGATCGGCCGCGTTGCAGACCAGATAGACGTAACCCTGGGTTCAATCGAATGCCACTCTGCCGTGGAAGGCCGCTGGTCCTGAAAGTCCACCGCACGTATCTCGGTCTTCATCGTTCATGAATCTCATCTGGCTTCGTTACCTTAAAGCAGTGCCCGGGCTGGCTACCCTCCTAATCAGCACCTGACTCTGCGGGTGGCTGTCACCCCTCGACATCCCAGCCCTACCATGCAACGCCCGTGGTGCAGGGCCGGAATGGGCAGTTCTTAGGTGGGGTAGAACTTCGAGAAGTCGACGTCAGGGACTTCTAGTTGTTACTAAGTGCACGAGGAATGACTAACTTGCATCCTGCATATCTCGCTCAGGGCTCCCGATTGCGGCATAGTGTAGCGGCTTTGCCAATCTTTTATCAAAGCCTCGATGTGGTGTAGCGCAAGCCTTCCTGTCGACCCCTGTAATCCGTGCTGCTGGTGGTGCAACTTCACGAGCCACTCCAGTACGAGAATAACAACACCAGCAAGCTGCCGCACCGCTGGCCCATGCACCGGACGCGTGCACCGAAAAAGAGGTTGGAGCATCACGCTGGTCGCTGCGGCGTTATGCATGCGTTCTTGCAGAAAGCCACATCCAGGGTCCGAGCTAGCCGTTAAACGCGGGCACAACTGTGTCGACGCTGCGGCATCCTTGTTCGAGCCGCTGGCCGCCATTCTCAGCATCTTGATGCATTAATTCCGATGCGGACAACGCGCAACGTCTGCTCCCCATGTGCACTACTCTATAAGATCTCAGCCTGCCCTCCGCTGCGTCAGCCCATCTTCACGACATAAGCATCTTGACTTCCTACACATCCGCACACAAACGTCATATCGCCAACAAGTGTTAGCCAGACATCCGGAATTACTACATTGTAGTCATTAAAGAGGTCACCAACCCAGTCCAACGCACTCACCAATTCTCTCGTCACCCACGTTCACACGCAACAAACACACACACAATGGATTCTCAATCATTTGATTATTGGATGGCGCAGGGCAACTACATTGCACCACCACATCAGACCACCGTGTTTGACATGCCACCAGACCTGTCTAAAGTTCCAAGTCTCAGTGGCTCCCCAGTATGTACTTGGCGCGGAAAATGTTCAATCCCGGGAATCTAACCTTTCATAGACATCCTCCACTTACGACCAATTTCCAGCACCAATACACCAGGCCTACTATCCCCACATCGTCGACGAGCAAATGCAGTTCGGGTCCTACCCCATGCCCATGACCCCCTCAGACTTTGGCTCGGATCATGACAGTCCGTACTGCAGTCCGCGCCCACCAACACACGCAGAACCCGTCTTCGCACCTCACAGCGCTGCACCGACCGAGCGAACACATACCACATCTGGAGTAAGACATCGCCTTTGCTTGCGGTGACCTATATTAACAATCGGGACAGCGCCGACGTGCTCAAAATCGCGCCGCTCAACGCGCATTTCGTGAGCGTAAGGAGAAGCACGCCCGGGATCTAGAGGCTCAACTCTCATCCTTGACGGACAAGTACAACAAGCTCGAGGGCTTACATACTGAGCTTAATGCTGCATACGAGAAGCTCCGGAAAACCATCGAACTCCTGACACAAGATGACGATGCTGAGGGTGAAGATGAGGAAGGCAAGACCACTCGCCGAAGAAGCAGCAATTCAGACACCCTTCGCAAACTCTTAGAGATTCTGCATGGGGAGTTCAAAGGCATTTCGCCTTTGAAGACCGAGAGTCCTTGAGCATATTGCTGAAGCACAACATTGCCGTTGCTTAATTCTTGTCTTTCCGTTATTTCGTTCTTGTTCATACCCAATTTTGCATTGCATCTCTTTACTAGCTCTGTAGCTAGGAGCTTTTGGTGTTTCAAAGGTGTTTTTGTTTGTTTAAACTCTGCAATGGCTTTTCTTTAGACTTTTGGAGCGTTTAAACCCTTCTTTGGGACATGAGATAAGACGCATAGAACTTCTCGAACCGGTCCTCGCTGCGAGTCTGTTACGAACTGAAGCGGTCGAACACCTCAAATTCACGCCATTCCACCAATACGTAGCCATGATCACTACAATTGTCGAATGTATTAATGTCAACATGAACAACATGACGAGGGCCTCTTTTTAATGACTATGCGTGTCGCAAGCATACGACAATCGCCCAAGTATTTTCCACATGTCGTGATATGGAGTGAGACCTCACGATATGGTGACTTGGCTTTCCAAGTCGTCGGCGGTCTTACATATTGCCCGAGAAGACTCTGCGTCAATGTGCAGCAAGACTCCAGCCCCATTATCTAGAGACATTGTGAACGTATCGGGCTTGCGATGGTTGCTGGGGCCAGCTCGGGCAATAAGGTTCTTTTCTACCTTGACAGACGGACATTCCGCTACCCTCCACTATTGCCTTGCCCGTACGGCTTCGGTAGGTGTAGTCAGATGCATCTGGAGGATCACGGACTTTGTGATGTGGGCGACACTGAATGAACGTTAGCTTTTATCATGGTCGGGATTTACGCTCGCACTTTTCACCTCAAAGTATTGGCC
>TARA_R110002003_G_scaffold13_9_pt1 | contig 10084 bp, 11 predicted proteins | sample TARA_R110002003 | Tara Oceans TARA_R110002003 (sample SAMEA4396441) | marine metagenome | biome: Westerlies Biome; feature: [SRF] surface water layer (ENVO:00010504); material: water (ENVO:00002006), including particulate matter (ENVO:01000060) such as... | depth 5 m | reverse complement strand
TCACAACCCTCCACGTATGACACCTCCCCGGGAGTTGGTGAGAGAAGTTCCTGGAGCATTTCCTGGCACATTCGCAGCTCCTTCACAAGCGTACCAGTCGAATACACCGCCGAGGCAAGGACGTCCGGCTTCGACTCACCATGCTACATACGAAGAAGCTAGCTCACACCAATCATCCTCAATCCAGCCGCCCAAGCTGATACCATTTCCAATCGAACCTTACCAGTATCACAGCTTCAGTCCATCATCTTCATCCTCACAGCCTTCGCCACAACTCCAGTACACACGAAGGCCGAGTGCTCCGCCTTCCGAAGCTAGCTATACATCTATGCCGCGTCGTGTTCCAGTCCCGGTCCAGCACACAGCACCCGTCGCTAGCGTCCACGCAAGCTACCCTGATCCCGTCATCCCTCCAGCACCGTACTCGGTTGCTGCCATGATGGACACGGATGGGTACCAAGGGACTGCCGCAGTTGAAGTCATACCACAGCCTGTGCCTGTCAATACTGCCAAGGCTAGCGGCAGTGGAAAGGATGGCGAGAGGAAGCGGAAAGGTGGTAAGAGCAAGAAGAGGGCGTAGGCACCGGGGCTTCAAGCTGACCATGTCGTTTTCGATGTTCTGTTCAAGCGTCAAGCCGTTTCCATGATATACTCGTTATTAATGACTCGTTCGTACTTTCTGACGTCTTTTGGGCCATGCGTGGGTATGTGGTGGTGCACGCATGGTGCTCCATCCTAGCAATTCGCATCGCATTGCAGACTTTGTCATGAACACTTGAACTACTTGATATGTGATGATACCGGGTTGAAAGTGCGTCTTAGGTCGCTGTAATAATGAAGTCTGTCATATGCAAGCAGACTGTTGAATACCTCGTGAGGGACACAGATCCAAGCCGCAAGACACAATCGAGAACCAAGACTACTACAGTATGTCAAATTGTGTCAGTAAGGGAAAGCCTAGTTATAATTTGTATGATGCACGGACGTTTAGGACGCTGTAGTAATGAGAGAGTCTGATCCAGAGCTAAAAGTCACCCTAGCTCAAGGCCCGTAACTAACACTGGCTCGCAAATCTGCTTGATCTGGTAGGGACGCGCTCGGTGGCCAGAGCTCTCCTACAAACACCTACGTCATGCCGCCCGCGAAACCACCTTGCCCTTTGAGCCGCGTTTACGTCGCGCAACTTTGCGCCCTCGACCTACGATATTCCATACTCCTACAAACTCATTTCCTCCAGTCATACAAACCTCATACATAATCCTGCATCACCGACACAAGTAACCACATTCAATCACACAGCCATGGGTAAGTACATCACACCTCACCACTAGGCTCCCTCTAATACCCCCACCAGCAGGCGCAGACTACTACAAAGTCCTAGAAGTCGACTCCAAAGCAACGCAGCAACAAATCCGCGATGCATACAAAAAAGCAGCCCTAAAACACCACCCGGACCGCGTCCCCTCCGACTCCCCCGAACGTACCGCCCGCACAAAACGCTTCCAGCAGATCAACGATGCGTACTACACCCTCTCGGACGCCACGCGCCGCCGCGACTACGACGCTGCCCGGACGTACAACAGCTGGACGGGCACGACGGCGACGCCGGAGGAGGAGTTTGACGATGAGGTGCCCAGGCCGAATGCCGGTAGCGGCGCGGGCACAGGTTTCGGCGGGTTCCCGTGGAGTGCGTTTGGGTTTGGCAGTGCGCCGGCGGGGAACACAGAGGAGTCGCATAATCGGTTCAGCGAGGAGCAGTTTGGCGGCATCTTTGAGGAGATGTTGCGGGAGGAGGGCATGGCGAATCAAGATGCGTCGCCGACGGGGAAGTTCTGGTCGATTGTGGGCGGACTGAGTGGAGGCGCGATGGGGTTCATTGTGGCTAACTTTCCGGGCATGGTGGCGGGTGCGGTTGCTGGGAACCGGTTGGGGAGTGTGAGGGATGCGAAGGGGAAGAGTGTGTATGAGGTGTTTAGGGAGTTGCCGCAGGGGGATAAGGCGAAGTTGTTGAGTAATCTTGCGGCGAAGGTGTTTGCGAATGTGGTTTCGGGGTAGAGGGTCTTCAGAGTGGGTGATGGGACAGAGTGCTTGGGTCTGGTTGGGAAGAGGCATGGAGTTGAGCAACAAGGTTTCTTAGGAGTAACGATATCCTGTCATGTGTGGTTCCAAAGGCTTGGGGATTGCTTGAAATATACTCTAGATAGAATATGAGATACCCGATATCCACAGCCAAATTGACAGCGTACATTAATGGTCGTCAAGGTACTCCTCGGTTCATTATCCGTAAACGCCAGAGTCGTATGGCTCTTCAACCCAACATATGACAAGAAACCAGCTTGAGCACTCATGGTATCGTACTGCATCATTCGCGTGTCGTCCCCTCGCTCTTCAATGATTGCCAACTCTTTTTCATACAACACACCCCTCTTCAAACCTTCGCACGCTACTCACATAAATTTACTCGCCATGCCCGCCAAACTCGCCAGCCCACTTATCCCGCCCGCCAGACTCTGCGCCGTCCCAATCCCGCCCGCAATACTCTGCATATCCAACCCGCCAAACCCACCACCAGCACCACCGCGTGCACCACCAAACTCATCCCCATACCCCGCGCTACCATAATACCCCGAACTGCTCCCATGCCCGCTCCCACTATGTCCACCCCTTGCCCCGTGTCCGCCCATCTCGGGCAAATTCACGCCAAACTGCTTCGCCAGCTTGTGCAGCACGCCACCCGAAACGAGCGGCATAATGACCATGAAAAACACCTTGTACGGATGCCGTTGCGCGTACCGCCATATCTCGCGCAGAAAGTGGCGCACCTTGGCGTATAGATAGGATATGTACCCGTCGCGCGGCGAGCGCTTGTACCGCGATGTGCTTGCGCGGTGCGAGTTCGAGTACGAGGAGCCGGCGTAGCTGCGTGCGTAGCCGGGGCGGGAGGAGCTGCGGCGCGGCGAGCCGAAGGGGTTAGGGAGCCAGCCCATGGTGTCGGTGGATGTGGATGTGGTTTGGAGTGTGGGTTTGGGTGTGAGGAGGGTTGTTAGAGGGACGCTTGGATGGGAGGAAGTTGCGCGGGTCGAGGAGGCTGGGATGCGATGGACGTGGGTGTAGCGGGTGGCCCAGCGCATTCAATTGCGGAGAGCAGATGCTGTCGCTGTGACTCTGACTGTTGATCTTGCCAGCGCAAAGGTCTGGATCTTGATGTTGGCCGGTGTGGGTGGGTCGGAATTGGGCTTCAATCAATATCACCTCGTGTGGCAGCTTGTAATCTTGAGCCGCCTCTTGTTCTTGTCGTATCGCACACCAGCTAGCTCTTTTCTCACTCTTCAATCGATAAGCAGTGCGATATTGCCGCGATTCTATTCCGATTCGCACGGTCGGAGAAAGGCTGGAGAGAACGTGCAACTCGGATAACGGGATTGGGAGCTACGAACTTGTGGAGCTGCTCGAAGTGATCGCCGCGAAGCTAACAGACCGCTTTTTGGTGGTTGGGGCCGCTGCAGGGACCGCCCAACCACCGCTGCAGTGCCGAGCTACGAACACATGTGCGATGTTTTGCGTGAACCATGAGACGTAAAATATGATTGGTCGGAGACGAAGTTTGCTGGCGACGGCTGTTGCGGATGTGAGGTTGGACGGATGTCGTGGAAGGGTACAGTCACGTTTGAAGGGAGAATAATCAAAGTCTAGTTATCCAGGGTCTGCAAGTCTGCCAATGTCAACCACAGGAGCCGTCACGAATCCACATTACGTGGAAAGAATGGCACATCATCAGGTCAATTTACTGACGAAAGAATAATTAGGTCCATTACGATATTGGCTGTCCCATATCGTACAACACGAAGCGTGAATTATTGTCATTCCAACACATGCTTCTCCTATATCCAAACTAACATGGCTTCCCCGTGATAGCCGCTACTCAAATACTGTATGCACATTGAAATAGTTCATCGCCTGAAGCTCGCACTCAGACCTGCAAATGCATCTGGAGAATGTCTCCCACTCAGCCCAGAGAAGTCCACGCTTTCGTTGCTCACGTGGCGGACACCCTGCGTCTGAGCTGCGGAAAGTGGCTGGCCTTGTTGGCTATTTTGGCCGTTTCCGAAGGGATTCATGTGGCCAGATATTGGGGCAGCAGGTGTTGTCGCTGCTGACGGTGAGGACACAGGTTGCGGCTGGTCAGTCCGCTGAGGAGCGAGCTGCGGATAATTGTACAGTGCAAGGATGGAACTCTTGTCGAATGGATTAGCACTCTGCTGCGGTCCGCTTTGTTGGGTCTGTTGGTAGACAGGCTGCTGGTACTGCTGCGGTGCAGCTTGCGCGTAGTTCTGCTGCTGCTGGAAGCCAGGTTGTGGAGCGGTTTGAAGCTGTTGGTATGAAGGTTGCTGAAAGTTGTGTTGTTGGTTCTGCCATGGGTTCGCTGTTTGGGTGGTGGGAGTCGGAGTTTGTTGCTGCGCCATGAAAGGATTTGATGCTTGTGATTGTTGAAAGGGCTGTTGAGCGGGTTGTTGCCCGAATGGATTTGCATTGTTTGAGGTCGTAGGCGAAAAGATTTGGCTCCTGGACGATTTGAGGAAGGGGTTTCCTGGACTCGTCGGAGAGGACATGGATTGATACTGCTGCTGCGGTTGAAAAAAGGAGCTGTACTGCTCGGGTATCTGTGGCATGGGTGGAGGCGTAAACGATTGCTGGAAAGGATTCGTCTGAGCAAGTGGCGGCTGAATTGGGCCATATCCGCCTGTTCGATTCGGGAAAAGCGGTTGCTGAGATTGCTGAGTCGAGACTTGCATGCTTTGGAAAGACTGCTCAAGCGTTGGCTGTTGATACTGCCCAAATGGATTATGCTGGTAAGAATAGTTTGACTGAGATTGCTGAGGAGCACTCTGCTGGTGGTGCGGCATCTGCTGCGCCTGCGTTAAGAACGGGTTGTAGGAATTCGAGGGCGATATCGTTTGCGCTGAAGATCCTGTGTAGGGCGGTTGCTGGGTTTGCAACTGTATAGGTGGTGCTTGCTGAGGTGGTGGTGCGACAGCATCCAGAGCATCGAAGGGGTTCATTGACGATGTTGTCGCGGGTGCCGTTTGCGATCTGTCAAAACTGAGACCATTGGCGCAAGGTTTGGCTGGTGGAGTGGGTGTGCTTCCTCTCGACTTCCCAGGGTTTTGCTCTCCCAACCGAATCAACGCCTCGACAGTACGATCTAGATTGCCATTGAGACCTTTCAACACTGTCGAGTTCCTCTTCTCATCAGGAAAGCCCATATCTCGTAGAGTCGCCAACTTCGATTCCATGCCATCACCTGACGTATGTACGTTGGACCCAAACACTCGAGACGGCTTATTGACGCGTGGAGGCGACTCTTGCCCAAAACCTCCTAGCCCAGGCGACACCGGAGGCGTGAGGTTGCGCGGTGAAGTAGCGGCTTTCCGCAGCCCGAATCCAAAGCGACCAGTCGGTTTCGGAGGAAGCGGCGGCGGCCTATCGTCTGAGCTGGTGCTGCCTGTGTTCTGTCGCGTGCTTGGCCGCGTGTCGTGCATGTATATCCGCTGCTCGTATTTCTGCCGTATGTACCGTTCCATGGCACTGTCGACCTCGTCAACGTCGATGGGTATCTGTGGCTTCACGTTGCGTGGGTTGTATGTCTTGTTGGACTCGGAGTTCCCAATGCGCTTCATGTTCTAGACAACAGTCAGCGCCTATGAATTTCTCCTGCAACACTGTAGCCTTACATCGACTTGCGCGTTGTCCCATTTGTCCATGCTCAGCGATTTGACCTTGGAGATGTGCGTCCCCAGCTTGCGGTGGAGTGCCGCGCATCGCATGCACAGGAAGATGCCCAACTACAGAAGTGTCAGTGTCCGATTCACATGTGTACAACGACTCGCGACGGAGAGCGTCGTCCTTGCAGGTCCGTGTCCTGGGCTACTCACGCTCCAACTCGCCCATCCTACATCGCAATGTCAGCACATACTCAGGTGCATGCGCGCCGGGACTTGCCTGGGTTCTTCGCGCCGCAGTCGGCGCATGTGCCATTTCCCGAGACTGTCTTGATCAGGTCCTGGAGCGCTCTCTCATTGCGCGCTTGCTGGCGCTTGTTCAGGGCGGATGCCATCTTGTTCGGAGCGATGGGACAACTCAGGCGAGACGAGAGTAAGGAGCGGCAGGCCGAAGGTGCACGAGGGCGGCACGTGGGGTTCAAGGCAGGTCGGGGCGCGAATCGCCTATGATGCTAGCAGCGTTTACTGGAGAAAGGATAGATCCATGGCCGAGCAGAAGATGCAGGGCAAAAGGGGATGTCGAGGAGGCCTTAGTCGGGACGCGATGACGAGTAATGCAACCCGTCAAGCATCACACATGGCATCCCGCACAGCTCCAGAACCCTGGGTCTAGCGTTTTATCTAAATACAGCACATTGCCCCTGTCTGGACTTGACCCAAATCTACCGTCCTGTGCAGCTTGCGCGGGAAGTCAGAGACAATGATACACGACCGCCGACAGCAATTGGGCAAAGGCACAAGAATTGCGTGCGCTGTTGTGTGGCTTCAGGCCCAAAAAGCCACTGTCTAGCGGCCAGCCTCGCCTTGAGAAGGCGCCCAGAGCATCATCATCGAGTGCATTACATCTCAGAGCACGGCCTGGCAATGCTGAGCGGACACCGGTGGTGACTTCAGAATACCGACTTCGCCAGAGACTGGACGATGGCGCTCTGCAATGGAATGTGTGGTCACGCAGGTGGCTTCAAGCATCACGGAGTTCGATGCAAAAAGCCTAAAAGTGCCGTATGATCGCTCTGGAACGTAAATATGACAGCCGCACCGTAGATTGCTGAGTGTGGCCGTTGATTGATCGTTCGAAGTGTATGATTGTGTGTAAAGAGCAGAAGGGTGGCCGGCGGGGACGATTTTGTCTCGCTGCCCGCCAAGCAAGAGCTCGGACCACCAACAGCTCGCACTTACTCCGAGTTTTTCTGCCCTCCTCGACCTCTTCTTCTTCCACCAACTGCGACTATTGTCACCGCGTCGCGCGCGATGATGCTCCTTCGTGTCGAACGATCACTTGTCTCCTCGTTCAGGAGCTGTAAGTCGTGTTTGTAGTGCTGTCCCACGTTTGCCTGCTCCCCGATCAACTCCATGGTCTCGGAGCAACATTCCTTCAGTGGAAGATTGAATTAGGTTTTTAGCAGGACCGTGTCTTCTCCACCCTACTCATTGCAAATCCTTAGATGAGTAGGACTATTTTAAAGACAAACATACCATGTCTAGTGACCGCCTTGAGGAAAATTTCGATGAACACATGGCTTCTTATGTTGTTGTTATGCAGCTGGGCAACACGGCACCACACCCTTTATGCATCTCCTCCTGAAATCAAATCTGGGGACCTCATTAAGCGAACTGGTGACTTCGCATTCTCAGCCGCTACAGGCATCCATCTAAGGCGTCCATCTAACTTGATTCAACGTTCGAACTTCCACTGAGCGTTCTTCAGCCTCACCTTAGCCGCAGTGTGGCTGTGCGAGACATGGTTGGGCATGGCCAAACGGTTTTTGTTAGTGGAGCCGACATGTCTTCTTTAAGATCTGACACATGGCTGGTGCCCGTTGCTTTGTGACCAGAATAGTGACTGGAATGCAGATCCGGTACACCTACATTATCCGCAATCCTAATCCCACGCCATACATTGCGGCTGAAAGATGATTGGGGCGGACACCTTTCCTATGCTGGACTTCTGGACGCTTGGTCGTACCTGTCAGAATAGAATCATCCTTCATTTTGAGACAAAACCGTCGAGGTTCGTTAGGCTTAGCGCTATGGCCTATTAAGAAACATTTGCGCCCGCCATGTGTTGATCAAGGATGCTTCGCGCGCGAAGGATCACCCGGAGAAGCGTGAACACCTTATGTTGCAACATCACTATCTCCAACACTGCGACATTGTTGCTTTCTGCAGGCCTTACCTAAGTGTTCACAGCACAATGGCTTTGCTGAATCTAGTCAACTTACCATTCCTGGGCGAGTGAGCGGGCGCTCACTGTTTCGACCTGCACATCTGCTGTGGGCACAAGTGCGCTGCTACCCTGACCGGTCAACGGACCGGAATTCCTGCAGGTTGAGACTTGCTTCTTCGTTTAGCTGCCCACATGTTCAAGGTGGACGTTCGCGAACCCCGGACCAGATATCTCCTGCAAGGCTCATGCCCCTGCCATTGTAGGCGCGTAATCCTCGTGCCAGTGTATGGTATGCACGTCGAAACTGTTGTCGCGATTCAGTGACTTTGTGGGACTCTGAACTTACGCAGGTCAACAGGTCATGCACATCCGACATGAGTGCGATCTTGCTACCCTGAGCTTGTGTTTCACCGGAGTGGAGATTGCACGGAGAGACGGAGAGGCCGTGGGAACTGCAAGGTCGTGGAACTCAATATCGTCTTCGCGATAGTGTGCATATCGCTTCATTCCGCCATATGGCACTAACACTGCAATGATGTCAAGTATCGTGAAAGCCACTATCAATGTCAGGCGGTCAGAACGAGGTGCAGACCCAAGTTTAGCGGCGCTCAGCCACAGCATGGACCAATGGCGGCTGCTCTGACATGGTGCATCGGGCATAGCGCATAAAACCCGACCGCTTCTACTGAACCACACTCCGCGCTTCTTACAACCGCGATTCCTACGCCTACCCATGGCTCCATGACTGCTCACCGACAGCGCCCGCCCTGTGCTTCCTTCTTGACAAGCTCTTGCGCCCGACCGTCTGCTGGCGCATCAGCCACTTCTGAAGGAATGGCGCCGACATCGTCATGCATGCACAACAACAGACCCAACCGACTTCCTTCACGCAGTGGCCTGAAGGACAGCTGAGAGCTGGCTCACGGAAAGCTTTCTTCCGGCAAGTACCGGCAGGAAGGGCTGGATACCCACAAGCTTGTCTTCCCTGTAGGTGGAGCAAAAAGGTCAACAGTAGCCGGAGGCTGAAGCACCGCCACGCTTGTATCAGGCTCGGGAAAGCAGCAGCCAAGTGACTTCTTCACTCGAATTCGGCTAATGCCGCTGAATATTGCTGCCTCAGCCCTATTATAGAGTCATGTCCGTACGGCCGTCCCGACTGATGTTGCCGACCTAGTGGTAGCGATCGATGCAGGTACCTTCGAGTGGAACTTACTTCACTGACCGGGATATGCAAGAGAGGCTGGGCTACCAATCAGTGCTCTGTTCCGTCTGGTGTCATCGACTTACTCTAGGATCGCCCTATGAACTACGACGCCTTGGCCCACGCTACGCACCGTGACCGGGCACCCCAGACCCTCGAGGGACGTCATAGGATAGCGATCTCTTTGCGTTACGGGAGGACCGAGCTGCCAGCCGTTGACCCAAGTCCTTCAAAGATGCAGCCCTATACTTTTTTTTCTATCTCGCTATTGTACAGCATGTCTTGGTAGCAGGCGCCAATGCTTCCCTCGCTTCTCCCCGATTATCCGTTGTCCTTTCTTGACCTAGTCCGCCCATTGTGCAGATTGTGACTTCCAATCGTAAGATTACTCTTGCTGGAACCCTCGAAATCAGTATCTGAATCAAGGGTGTTGGCCCCTCCTTCGTCTATCCCCGACACTAAGCACCGCGTTGTGCTTTGCTGCGGCTGGGCATCTGCACTCGAGTCCATCACACGACAGTATGAATACCCCAACTCTACACTCCCGGTGTAGACTCATCGTCCTAGTTTGACATTTCATACCTTCTAGATTCCTATTCGTTATCCTTTATCCCTCCGCACTTCTCCTGGAAGAGTCATCTATCAGGCACCAGCACCGAAAGCCTCCAGGTGACTGTCTATTCGCTGGGCCTGAGATTCGACGCATACAGGACTGCTGGCAACGTCATAGCCCACTCCACAACCAGACGAAACACATCAATATAGACAGGCTCTATTGTCCTCCTTCTTTCCTCTACGCTCCAAGAAGGACAGGCGTCAAATTCAGGATCCGTCTCTTGTTCCTCGTTTGAAGAAAGGCGGTCTACGTCTTCACTATCCACGTTCCTTTCTCGAGGATCGACATTCTGCGGTCTCAGCTCTCATCCGACTCAAGCT
>TARA_R110002003_G_scaffold214_27_pt1 | contig 10085 bp, 6 predicted proteins | sample TARA_R110002003 | Tara Oceans TARA_R110002003 (sample SAMEA4396441) | marine metagenome | biome: Westerlies Biome; feature: [SRF] surface water layer (ENVO:00010504); material: water (ENVO:00002006), including particulate matter (ENVO:01000060) such as... | depth 5 m | reverse complement strand
TGATATTAAATATTGCGGGGCAGGGCAGAACCCATAGCTCACCTTATTTTCGAGTCGTTCGTGTTCGTGTTTTGGACTCGACGTTAGGCATGGGCATCGCTGAAGCTCGCAAGCATGACCCGATACGGCCACGTGCAGGCTTGTCCTTTCGGCAATGCAACATTCGTAATCGGTGCTCTCCACCACACGACATGCCCGAACAACATATTGCCAACAACGACCCCAATTGGAAGTCAGGAGTCATCATGTGAGTATCGGTCACCTCCCGATTGTTGTACCGCACCTTTCCCCCATCGATGGGAGACTCCCCAAGACCCCGGGGTACTTTGAGAACTGTCTACCCAAAGCTTTACAGAAAGTCAAAAAGCAACAGCTTCTGGAAGGCTGATGTCTCAATGGTGTGAAAATGGACATTCTCTAGGAATGACACGATGGAGCGCTTGGCCCGCAGCCTGTCTAGCTCTTGTGCACTGAATAGCGTGTTTCGATGTTTGGCATCAGCTTGTCAAGCGATTGTTCACTTACGAACGAGGCCGAGAGCTGACAACATTCCTTTTGTCGCTGATATCCCTGTGGTCCTTTGGAGGCTCTAGTCCGCTTGTCAACAATGTTCCGTGCCCTTCGGCGCGTCTATATACACTTTTTTATTTAGGAAACAGTTTCTCGCGAGGTTATAGAGCTAGCGGCAGCAAGGTGAACATTTCAGTATGCCGACAGCTGTGTCAAGGGCTTCAAAGGGAGATAACCCAGGTAAATTGGCAGAGCAGAGCTCACTGAGTAGTGTCGAAGCTCTCACTGCGACTCCCATTGTAGGATCCGCGGCCACTGTGGGAGTGAAACTCAGCGTCAAGCGCACCTGCGCTCGCGCCCTCACGTATAAATTCGCCCACACCACGTTTCTGAAGAATTTCTCCCCACTTCTAACCGAGCAACAACAACCCCGGACAGATTACTCCTGCTCAGCTTTGCGATAATTGACAATAAAGCTTCCTCAGAGCCATTACACCACTAGGCAGACCTGCTATACACCATTGGATCTCAACTCTACCCGATCCCTACTCTTCGATAAGACAGTTTCTACTACTGCAAATCACATTCTCGGCTTGAAAGCACCAGAGGCAAAATGTCTTCTTTCAAACGCGTGTCCCGCCGCCTCTCCGACATGTTCTCCCAAAAGTCCAGCCAGAAAGCTTCGGAGGACAGCCCCAAGTCATCCGACCCAACACTCGCCGGCGGTGACAGCGATGAGGCGATCAACAACCGTAGCGACCAGCTTCTTGACCCAAGGAAGCTCAACATACCTGCCAAGCATTGTGAAATGTTCAAGGCTGTAAATTTAGCGGTGATGAACTATATGTACGGTCCCGCATTCGATGCCTCCCATGACTACGAGCATATTCAGCGCGTTGTCTCCCTGGCTTACAAGATCTACGAGGAGCACAAGGACGACCACTGGGCTCACGATATTGACCGGACCGTCATGTACGTGGCTTGTATGGTCCATGATGTCGGCGACGCAAAGTATCACGTCCGCGAAGTGAACGACGAGCGCGATCAGGAGGATATCGTCCGCGACTTTCTCAAAGCCAACGGCTGCAAAGACCCGCGCGTATATGCACCAGCCTCCTATGTCGCCGCACGAGTTTCGTTCTCTCGCGAGCTCAACGATCCGGAAGAAATCCAGAAAGAAGTCGAGATCTGCCCAGCGCTTCGCATTGTGCAGGACGCCGATCGGCTCGAGGGGCTCGGCGCCATTGGCATTGGCCGCTGCTTTGTCTTCGGTGGGATCAACGAAGGGCGCCGCAAAGACACCATTCACACTGGTGTCGAGCTCCACTACAACCGCTTCCAGAAGTACCTCGAACTTATGAAGACAGAAACGGGTCGCGAAATGGCTAAGGAACGTCTGGAGGTGATGGACAAGTTCCGAAAGCATTGGTTCGAGGAGACGGACTGTAGCTCGGTATTGTGAGTGAAGAATTGTGAACGAGAAAAGGCTAGTACCTACCGATGGAACAAGAGATACTTGCGTATACTCTAGGGTGAAGAAATCGCTGATTCCTAGAAGCATGGTCAATTAGGTGGTAGTGAATTAATGTGAAGATGACGATAGCTTCCGCTCACATTGCCATATAACGCGTTCAACAATCCTAAATAACCTATGTACACACTCTTGCTGTATCGTCGACGGCTTCGAATTACTACAGTTTGTCTCGAGAGGGTAGATTTGGCGAGTAAAACACTCAAATCCAATCACAAACATTTTGAGCTGATGTCTATATCTGGTGACCTCATCCCAGCAACCTATGGATCTGCTTTCAGATCTGTACGGTGCCGGCACTCAACCATTGCTTGCTCACAACTCGGTTTGTGCCACGCATTCACTGTCAGCTGCCAGATGGACTGACAGCCTCCGTTGCCTAGAGTGCAACAAACAGTCACTCACAATGTCGCTTTCAACTCTACTGCATTACCGTATTAAATCTGACGGTCGGTCTTGCTTCGCGCACCAGTGTGCGCACTCTCGGTCCATATATACGACTCCTGCCCGCCTCCCGAGTTACTCCCATCACCGTAAAGCGCACAACAACCTCAACTTCACCAATCTCGACGCCATCTTACAGAGCAACCGAGACATCCCCTACCGCTGAGCTACTCATCGCACTCGAGCCATCACAATGCCTTCCGTCTTTTACAAGGTTCACTCTCAACTCTCAAGCATCACCAAGTTCTCATTAGCTAATGGGAAAATTCTATCCGGCACCACTAGGGAAAACTACTCATCTTAAGCCCTAGTATCAAAACCTTCCTCGATTGACTTACCCGTCCCTTCTAACATCCCGACCTCGAGCAGCCCTCGAACCTACAAGCGCGACACTCGACTCCTCAATCTCGACAAACTCATGGACCATACCCCTCTCACCGCATACCACCGCGCCTGGTTCACGCACATCAACGTCGCCGTTCTCGAATCCATGAACGGCCCCAACTACGATGCATCGCACGACTACGAGCACTGCATCCGCGTCGTGAAGAATGCACATCGTCTTTGGCTCGCCGAGAAGCATCGCCCTTGGGCGCGCGCCATCGATCCAATCGTCATGTATACCGCCGCTCTGGTGCACGACATTGGCGACGAGAAGTACCGTGCCACCAATGGAGACGGGCCGACGGTGTCGGTGCAGACCTACGCCGCAAAGCGCGACCGCCAGTGCAACACCATCCGCGCCATGCTCGATGCTTTGAACGTTCCGCCCCAGGTCGCGGGCCCAGCGGCGCACATCGCATCGTTGGTGTCCTTCACGCACGAGATGAACGACGATGCGCTGCCGAAAGTCGAGATGGGGAAGTTTCCCGCGCTCAGGATCGTCCAGGATGCTGATCGACTGGATGTGCTGGGTTTGATGGGCATTGCGAGGGCGGCGTATCATGGTGGTGTGAACGAGGCTCGACGGCACGGTACTATTTTGACGCTGGTGCGGTTGATGGATGAGCGCTCCGTGCATCATCCGGGACGCATGAAGACAGAGACGGGGAGGCGGGAGGCGGAGATGGCGTGGGTGTACATGCTGGAATTCAAGGAGGGCATGCTGAAGCAAGCGCACTGCGAGGACGTTTTGCAGGCACTTTGAAGCATACTGTAGAACGTTTGGAGGATCGTGTATGGCATGGGTAGGCGGAAGCATCACGAACGGCTATACTGAATGGCCAATGAAGCAGGTGGATGAAAACTCGAAGGAACTTGAACGGAGTTGGGTTTCTCTACTGTAAAGATGATCCATTGAAACCATGACCTATCTCAGTATCTTGCGATAGCATAGCTAGGCGATGCCGTACTCGGCGTTGTCATCCTTATCGTACCTGACATACTTGACCTAAGATGGTGGGAGCACGAAGTTAGTGATTATTTCATGACCAATTCGTGCGTAAACGACTTACCTTATCCATCCCATGGGTTCCTCGCAAATGGCAAGTCTCCGGATAAGGGCACTTGCCAAAGTCACGTTCGAGGGCGCATTGATGCCCAAGATCTGATATAGTCAGCCCTGAGTTGGATTGTTGGGACCCAAGTACGAGGTCGCAAGGCGGAGTCGTGTCGGGGCAGAGCATCACTTACAGCAGTCCATGTTCTGGCAGTACCGGTTCTTGCAAGCCAAGCTGCGCGTCTTATACCGCAGAGCGTTGAGCTCAGCCGAGGTAAGCTTTGGCTCATGCTGGAATTGGCAGAATTTTCCGTTCTCGCAATGACCACCAAGATGCCAGTGATTACACATCTTCTTGCCCGTCCGGCTCATGCGGTCCTCCAACGCTTTGGCGGCTGCTGGATCGCGTGGTGGTAGGGGTTCATCCAATCTCTGTTCCTCCTTGTTGTAATAAGCGTATTTCTTCTTTTTGTTCTTCGGACTAGGTGCAATCGATATGTTGCCATTTGGGGCAGCACCGGTCTTTCCGACAGTAGCTGCAAACGTCAGCGCTTTGATTCAGTGGAGGCCTTGAGATCATTCGAAGCGTTTCGCGGGCTTGTGTGTCCATCTTGGACAAGACAGGAGTGTGCAACATTCATGAAGAAGCAAGAGACGTAGCAAATGAGACTGACCCCATGAGGAATCGCCGTTGGATTCCGACGAACCGCCGGTGACAGATGATGGCGGAGTATTAGACGAAGGACTAGACACTGATGGTCTTGGAGATGGGTTGGTTGCTGTTCGAAAGAGAGCTGGAGACTGTGATGGCGGCGGAGGTGCAGTCACAGCTGGAACAAAGACATTTGAACTAGGTACAAATGTGGACGATGTAGTTTCTGGTAGCGGCTCGGACTTGAACACACTATCGAAACGAGCACGCTTGAAGTGCGCCGGTAGGTCTGCGAACCCTCTGTAGGCGGGTGTTGTCTCCAGTAGAGTTATCTGAGCGGCTTTCAGCTCATTGTGCTTAAATTGTTCGAGGTTCAGCAGATATCCAGCATCATGACAGCCACCAAAGATGATATGTCTGCATGTGGGGTTGTCGCTGAAGGTGCGAAGCATTTCTGAGCAACATCGTCAGCAAAACCCAAGGAGTAGTCGTTGACACGCACCTTTAATCTTATGATCGGCTCTTTCTTTGCCTTGACCGACGTCAATAAAACTAAACAAAGGCTGGTTGACACAGAAGCGTTGAGCAAACGATCGGAGCTCCGACGGAGTGCGCAGAAGTCCGACTTGCGCCAGCTTCACTGCAAGCTTATCAAGACTTAGATAGACATGGACCATGATCGGCCAATTGCCCGAGTTGCTGTATAGAGAAGCAACATGGCTGCGAATGGCGTGGTAAAGGCGCGACGCAGCTTCAGAGCCGCCATCACCGCCTGCGGCCTGGAGTAGCGCATCTTGGAAGATAGCTCCATCACCGTCGATCAACGCGAGCACAAACGAGCTAGCTTCAAGTTGGCGTTCATACTCGCACACTGCTTGCTTCTGCTCTTCGACAGCCTGTTGGTAGTTGCGTCTAATATCTCTTTCTGACGAGTAATCATTCTTTAGAATGGTGTGCTCTTTGGACAAATGCTTGAACTTTTCGATGAGCTCCTGAGATGTTCATTAGCGCAATACAAATATGCTGTGGCAGTGAGACCACGCGACAAGGCAGCGTTACGCTAACGAGTCGTTCTCGAGCCTCGTCTGAGGCCCTGAAATTTTCGAGTTCCCTGGAATAGCTATCAAGGTCGGCCATAGTGACGGAGCCTCTACAAAACAGGAGAGGTGTCAAAAGGATTTTAAGTGGATGACGACTTTGAGAGAGAGAATCGTGACTCGAGAGCTGAGGCAACAGCTACACTTCGCGGTGATTTTAGCGGGACAGGGTCCGTGCGCGTGGAAGCTAATCGAAGTGGGATGGGCTGAACTCGAGTAACCAGTCTAAAGTTAGACGTCGCCCGATCAGCAAAACCAACTTGTTCTTGATTTTAGGGTCTTGTTTATTTCTCGCACTGAAATCAGTGTAGCCAGGGAGGCCAGAAGATATATGGTCTTGTGTTTGTGGGCTAGCAAGCGCGAAAACTCGTGGAGGCGCAGGGCCCGTTTCATACGACAGTGCTGCGGTTCATTGAGTGGCACGGGCGAGCGTATTGAGGGGCTCGCGAGGTGACACAGAGCCAGCACATCCCAATGACATGGAAGTGACTGGGACGCAGAGTAGGTAGGGCCCGAATTTTGGGGTGTGCTATTGAGGTGTCTCAGTCAGTGATATACTTTTCCAGTCTGTCGAGGGAAACAGTGCAAGCAGACATATTCTGAGCCCCGCAATCTGAACACTGCTTTCTAGAGCTGACGATGGCAACTGTGTCTCGTTTCGGGTACATCAGGTCTGAGTCGCCGGATGCCCGTTTCACATATTGCATTCACAAGTAGCTGCTGTCTGCACACATCGCCTTCAACCATCAGTCTATCATACTCTAGGTTTCGAATAAAAAGCGTAGGATGCTGGTTGCACGCCAAGCCAGCCTTACCAAACCAATGCTGGCGTGGCGGGATCCTTCCGCAACCCCCTCGCGGCTTACCTCTCCAACCCCACAATGACGCCGATCAGAGTCAATACTGCAGCAATGGCATTTAAATCTGACCACCGCGCCTTCTTGAAAGCCAATCTTACATCGTGTCAGCAATTGAATGCTCCAAGCCTATATACGACCTCTCCTCGCCCTCCGTAGTCCCTCCCATCCCTCATTCCAACCTCGAGCTCACATCCACACACTCACCACCACCATGTCTTCGAATAAGAAAGCTCGCACGCACCCGCCATATGAACTGCTATACTGGCCAGAAATACCGGGTCGCGGCGAGTTCATCCGCCTAGCTTTCGAAGCAGCAGGCGTGTCCTACAAAGACGTCTCCAACGAGGAGAAGGATGGTATGCCCTACCACCACTCCTCCACGAGTAGCACAAGCTAACACCATCCCACCCAGGCATCAAAGCCATAACGTCTCTCATCTCCCCCGACTCCACCGGCACCGACTCCAACCCGCCCGCCTTCGCCCCACCCGCCCTGCGCATCCCCGGCGAAGGCAAGAACGGCTCCACGCTGCTGATCTACCAAACGCCCTCGATCCTCTCCTACCTCGGTCCCAAACTCAGTCTGGCGGGCGCCGACGAAGCAGAAAGCGCGTGGATCCTGTCGCACACGCTGACTGCGCTTGATCTCAACAACGAAGCGCACGACACACACCATCCGATCGCGGTGGCGCAGTACTACGAGGACCAGAAGGACGAGGCGCTGAAGAAGGCCAAGGACTTTAGGGAGACTAGGATCCCGAAGTTTCTTGGGTTCTTTGAGCGGGTGCTCAAGGGAAATGAGGAGGGCGAGGGCAAGTTCCTGGTGGGTAGCAAGCTCAGCTATGCGGATACAACGTTGTGGCATGTCTTGAGCGGGCTGCAGTTTGCCTTTCCGAAGGAGCTGGAGGCGAGAAAGAAGGATTGCCCATTGTTATTTGAGACCTTCTATCCGAGTGTGCAGGAGCAGAGTGGCTTGAAGGAGTATCTTGCGAGTGATCGGAGGAAACCGTTCAGTATGGGGGTTTACAGGCACTATCCTGAGCTTGACAGGCAGTAAGCCAAGGACCAAAGCACGTTCGTTGATGGAGAGAGCATCACGGTTCCAGACCAAGACGAAAGCGTCACGTAGAAAAGTCAATTGCAGTGGTATCTTGGGGTGCCCATAACAGGCTCATGTCATCTCATTCCATTTTGATGCCGGGTACATGATGCATATCCGATGCCGAACTCCTGAACCATGTAAGACCTAACCCAACAGACATCTAGTAGTCGGTAGCAGCGCTCTGGGGGAACTCGAAGTTGACGCCCTTGCCGGTGAGGCGCTTGTAGACCTCGGTGTAGGTATCGAGCCTGTAGTCAACACCGCCACGCTCCTTCTCGTCGAGAACGACCTTGAGAATCTTGCTGCCGTCCTCACGGGTACGGAGACGCTTGCCGACAATCTCGACGGGGTAGACGAGGTCGGTCAGGATGGCGTCGTGGACGGCGGTCAGGGTTCGCGAGCGCGGGCGCTTCTGGGTCTGCGAGGAGCGCGACCTGTTGGAGCGCTTGGGGCGGGGAAGAATGCGGCGGGAAGCAACGATCAGGACGTGGCGGTCAGAGAATTTCTTCTCAAGCTCACGAGTGAGACTACGAGTTGTCAGCGCTGCGTCTTGGTACAAACTGCGAAAGGTGTACGTACCGCTGCTGGGCCTTGTGCCAGCCCTGGAGAAGGGGAACCGGGACGAAGATGACAATCGCCTTGCGACCGTGGCCAACCTCAATCTAAGAATCCTGGTGTCAGCAAAATGATGCCGCCCAGTGCCCACCGCCTCTTCGTTTGTGTATGGGGTGTGTAGGTGTGCGATGGCTTCGAAGCTCGAGTGCGCATCGATTGGGAGTGGTCGGTCATACCTCGCGGGCAGAGACGAACTGCAGAGGGCGCAGAGAGCTCTTCAGGTCGGCGACATTGTTCTCGAGGTCAGTCAACGCCTGCGCAGAGTTAGTGATATCGTCGGTGTAAGCAATTGCTCGAGTGACTTGCGTTGGCGATGCTGGTCTCGATCTCGGAGGGGTTTTGCCTCGAGGGGCTGTTGGGGGCGATCTTGTTCAGCGAGTTGGACATGTTGGCGGCTGATGTCGAGCTTTGTCAAGAGATGTCGGCTGGTCGTCGAGGAAAGTTCGCGAGACAGCAGCTTGGAATATTGGTGAGCACGTGATGGACGATGGTGGATCGGCTAACTTAAGCGACGCGCTAACGGTGGCCTTCCTCCTTGGCGGCACGAATGAACTTACGCGAAGCGAACGTGAAGACAGCAACATCTACATTAGCCATGAGAACACTCAGAAAATCTTATTGTCATTTCTCGTATTGTGCCCTTCAAACCCAATGTTATGAGTTTGTTACAGAGCCCTTTCATTGTTCATTTTGCCCTTCACGCGGGCACTCTCGCATCTGCCTATTTCCTAGCATTCTAATCTTTGTATATGGGAATGACCCAATATAGGATCCCATTCAATATGGCTGTCGTTATCGGCCCCATCCAGTGGATGTAGTGGTAGTCGAAACGATCTACGGATTATCAGCATGTTGATCTCACATGCACTGCTCTCACTCACTAGATGCAGTCATTAATCCCAGGCAACGCGCGGGGTTGTTTCCTGCCGAAGTTCAATATCATCGTACTCAAAGGCAGTATGGAACAGCGTACCAGAGCCGGAGTATCCAGGCCGTGCTATGCTTGACGCAAATGTTACCAAGCATTGCGCGAGGCCGACCTGCCTGATATTAACCATCACAACTGTCGAAATTGCGCAATGTTTCTTACCAGTATGGGTGACAACGCAGGTCCAAAGACCTCTCTTTGCCTCGGATCGAGACCAACTCCGAACGCAATGAAGATCAGGACGAAAGAGGTCATTGTTTCGAGCGCATACCTATGGCAATTAGCTTGGATAGTCATGATCTACTATTTGAACGTACGCTTCGCCAGGCGTTACGAGACTCGTGTCGATATAACACCCGGGGATAGGTGGGATGTCTTCGGGCTTCATACCCAGACTCGCTCGCAGCAAGAAACCCGCAACCACAGCACCGAGACTCTGGAATATGATATAGAGCAACGTTCTAGGAAAGATCGACAATCTTGCAGTGAAGGTCGACATGGTAATCAGCGGATTGAAATGACCTCCGGAGATGGGTCCGGCGCCGAAAATGAACAGCGATATGAGTACCAGGTTCACAATGCTTCCAAAGGCTGCCGGCGCCACAGGTCCTAGACTTGTCGCATTGACGCGGGACCCCAGACCAGCTGCCACAAGCCCAGAGGTGTAGACCTGCAAGCAAGTCCCTACGCACTCGATGAATGATTCTTTCCACATCTCGACATCCGAGAAGGCCTGGAGATGGAATGACTGGTGCCAGGAGAAAGATGCGGCAGCATCGGGAATCTTGACGAACGATGCATCATCTGAGGTGAATTCCTGGTTTCCGCCGAGTCGGCCAGCGAATGGACGCGATGCAACAGTCAATTGCGAATGCTTGCGATGTCGCAATTCGTGCGGCGTCATTCCAG
>TARA_R110002003_G_scaffold104_56_pt1 | contig 10092 bp, 11 predicted proteins | sample TARA_R110002003 | Tara Oceans TARA_R110002003 (sample SAMEA4396441) | marine metagenome | biome: Westerlies Biome; feature: [SRF] surface water layer (ENVO:00010504); material: water (ENVO:00002006), including particulate matter (ENVO:01000060) such as... | depth 5 m | reverse complement strand
CGCCTCGAGGCAGTGTGACCGTGCGCGCTGTGGTCAATGATGAAGCCGACGATTGGGTCGACGTCACGTGTAGCGTCATTGACACAGGTATTGGTATACCAGACGAACAAAAGAAGAAGCTCTTCCTTCCATTCTCACAGATCGAGTCATCCTCATCGCGAAGCTATGGTGGCACTGGTCTTGGTCTCAGTATTTGCAAGGCATTGATCGAGAATGTTATGCAAGGTAAGGTATGGCTCGAGTCTACTCCCGGCGTGGGCACGACGGTATCCTTCTCCCTCCGCTTTCGAAAAGTGGCCAAAGCCCAAGCGAGAGACCGGCAATATACACGCGACCCAGACCCGATGGCCAAGTTCTCCAGCCAGGAGAACAATGGTCACGAACCGCAGTCCGGAACATGCATCGATCTTTCGACGATACCTAGGAACGAGCTGCGCATTTGTATCGCGGAAGACAATTTAATCAACCAGCGCATAGCCATCAGTTTCGTGCAGAAGCTAGGCTTCAAGTGCGATGCTTATCTCGACGGCTTCAAAACGATTGATGCACTGGAGCGAGCCAGCGACAATGGTCGGCCATTCCATCTTGTGCTCATGGACGTGCAGATGCCACACTGCGACGGATATGAAGGTAAGTGGTGTCTTTTTCATGAGTGCGGACTACAGCTAATTTTTCCAACAGCAACGAGGTTGATCCGCAAACACTCAAACCCGGAGATCAGAAACATACTCATCATCGCCATGACCGCTTCGGCAATTCAAGGAGACAGAGAGAAGTGTCTCGACAGCGGGATGAACAACTATCTTGCCAAACCAGTGCGGGCGCAGACACTGAAGGCCCTTCTCGAGTCGTATCTCAACAAAGAGGATGATGCAAAGGAGATACCGAACCTACAGGACGAGGCGAAGAAGCTCGTCAAGCAAGCATTGAACGAGGCCGGCACCGGCAGCGAGGAAAAGAATGGTGCGATGAAGAAGCAAGGCAATGCGCTCGTGGACGAAGAGACGGGTGAGAAGAAGATGAGAAGTAGGCCAGCCAGTGTACGCAGTGTCACGCAGCGCTGGATGGGATCGAGTGGGAAAGAGGATGCATCGCCTACATCATGAGCGGCGCAAGGTATGAATCTTATGTCTTCTTTTCTGTCATGCATCCATGCTGCATGGGCCGGCGTCCGGTTCAGCCGATGCTTCGTGGCCTTGAAAGGGCTCCTAGGTCTTGCGAGCACAAGGCCAACGCATGTGTTTATGTTCAACTCCCATATATAGTCTCTGTACGAAGGAGCTCGTGGTTACTTCCAGTGCTTTAGTCATGACGTGACTTCTGCTCTTTCCTGCGCAGAGTGACGAGGGTATGCCCGTGCAAGTCAGTTAGTTACATGCAATAACTCACCACGCGAAATTACCGCACACGTTGCGACACACACCACGTGACCATGCTGCAAGGAACGACGAACGGTGCTGTTGGAGTGCGCTCATCTTGACGGCATAGAACGGAGCGTGTATCAGCCCCCAAGTCCGTGTCAAGGCTAGCTTGTTGGTTTGCCCGGGCAATGCTTGAAACACGCGCTTCTACTGGCCCGCTGCGGCTCTCCGGGTTACCTTCAGCGTGTTGCTGCATGTCATCTGGCCGTGTCCTGGTCCACCGCCAGCCCTCGCGGCGTGTGGCTTGGCGGATCATGCAGGGAAGAGTGAAATTAGAGCTACTCTAACTGCGGAGCCCCGTCGATGCTGCGACTGCCAGTGACGACCCTGGTCGAGCTCCTATCCGCTTCTTGCCTCTGCGTAAACACGTCGAGCCGCATTGCTGTGTTTGCATTCACTCTCCACTTGCTGCACGGCCGCATTCGATCGCCCAAGTCGCCGCACTCAGCCTCGACCGTCTACCGCTGGCCGCAACCACGCCTCACTGAGCTCGGGTTTAATCTGGTGCGACTCGCTGCATATCACAGCGCCGTTACCTCTCCGAGCCTGCGGAACGGTTTCACACCTCACACACCGAGAAACAGACGCCATGTCGACAGCAGCAGCAACCAAGCCTCCTGCGGGCACCCCTCGGCGCGATGCGGCGGCGAGGACCGCCTCGTCTTCTCCTGGAGCTGCAAACCGCACGCCCGCCAAATCCGCCACTCCGGCCACACGGTCTGCACGCTCGGGCACAAACGGCGCGCCTGTGTCGGCGCGCGCCGCCGTCAAGAAGCCGGCTGCTTCGTCCAATCTGAGCAGCAGCGCATCGCAGGCCGATGCAAGCGACGATGATGCCCGCGAGGAGCAGGCTGCCTTCCTGCAGGCCCTCAAGGACCGGCTAGAGAAGGCAGAGATTGAGGCGGTCGAGCGCAAGAAGCAGGTCGAAGTCCTCAACTCGAAGCTGGACGAAGCCCTCCTGGAGCAGGCGAAGCTGGAGGAGCGAGCACACGAGGAAGAGGAGAAGGTCGAGTCGCTCGAGAATGTCAAGCGTGAGCTCACACGACAACATCGCGAGCTCGAGGCCATCTATGAGGCCGAGCGGGTGCAGGCCATGAAGGAGAAGGAGGACACACAGACACGGGAAGAAGAACTGCAAGAGACGATCCAACGGCTGAAGGAGACGATGTCGTCCAAGAACCTCCAGCCCGACAGCGAGGAGGAGCATGCGCCACGCGGCGGTAAGTCATCACGCCCATACCATGTCACCCATATCTTGTGCTAACAACATACAGCATTCCGCAACAACCCCTCGCGCACCAACTCCTCGCAGAACCTCGAAGCCGCCGGTTCCTTTGCCCCGCCCTCGTCAGTCCACCGCAGCGACTCGCGGAACAACTCGAAGCTCATCAACCAAAAAGACAAGATCATTGAGGGTCTCCGCCTTGAGCTCGCCGAATACCAGGTCAAACTCACAGAGGTTGAGAACGCTGGAGGTGGGCGCCTGCACGAGCTAGAGAAGCAGCTGCTCGAGACACGCATGACCAACGCACGCCTCATGGAGGACAACGAGAGCTTCCAGATTCTCCTTGGTGAGAAGACGCTGAACGGAGACCTGAGCCGCGGCGACTTCTTGCGGGAGTCGTCGCATGCTGAAGACCGCGCACCGTCGCGCAGCGGCCCATCGACCAGCTTGGCCGACGAGCTGCAGTCAGCAGAGGAGGCAGATGGGGAGGCAGTTCGCAGGCTCGAAGCCGAAGTCGTTGCTCTCAGGGGCGAGAACAAGGCTCTGACACTCTACATCAACAAGATCATTGGTCGACTGCTCACTCATCAGGGCTTTGAGTCAGTCCTAGCTGGAGGCAATGACGAAGAGGGTGACCAAGCTTCGGGCCCAGACAAGAACAAGGAGCTGCCACCTCCACCGCCGCAAGAGGACGACCAGCCTCAAGGCTTCCTCCAGCGCGCCAAATCCGTTGCCATGGGCGGCAACCGCAAGCCACGACCGCTGAGCATGATGGGCCCTCCTCCTGTCGCAGCAAACCCGCAAAGTGTGAACGAAGATCCCGCAACTGCACCCAGCATTCCCCTCGGGCGCTCGGCTTCCAATCGCATGCCATCTGGTAGCTATACGCATCGCCGATCCGCTTCTGGCATTACGCCAGGCGCTGCAGATGTTGTCAACAAGATGGTGTCAACATCAGGCACAACCTCGCCAGGCATAGTTTCCCCACGGAACTCTTTCTTTGGTTTACCTATCGCTACAAATGCTGCACCCGGTGCTCCCAACCCAGTGTCTCGCGTGCCATCCGGCCAACAAGTCCCCACCTCCAACGCCATTCAGGAGGAAGGCGATGCAAAGAGCGACGGCACCTCTGTCGACACACCCAGCCCGCCACGCCGACTAGAACGCAGCGAGACCGCCGGCCCCATGACCGGCAAAGGCATGCGTCCACTCCGCCTCGTGCAAAACGAGCAAGAAGCCATGCAAGCCCGCAAAGCAGCAAATCGAGCAAGTTGGTTCGGCGGACTCTTTGGCCAAGCCCCGCCGAAGCCCGAGGGGCAGGAGAACTAGAAGGTTTTCCTGTGAGTAAGTAAGTAATGAGACACGGTGTGAATGAACGGATTTGTAAAGGCATGAAACGTGTCACGGCCGAGAACTTGATGACGAACATTACATACGCATGAGGCATGTTGGATTAAGCCCCGAATCTTGTATACCCCCTGGCCGGACGGGATGGATTGGATTGGATAGATACTTGCACCTGTACCTTTTGGATTGGACGGTGTTGGTCGGCGTAATGAGGATATTCTTACTTCATTGTCACTCGTGCTGCGCGTCGCTTCACAAGTTTCCCTCTCCGTTTCTCCCTCTCCACATCCTTTCCCTTCTCACGCTCTGCAATGCCTTCCGTGTCGCTCACATCGTCCATTTCCGCACTTCCCTCGTCCGCCAAGCTCACGCTCGTCGTTCGCTCTCCAACCATTTTCGGGGGCAACGTGCTCAGGCTGCCGCGCCGGGCTTCACATTTCCCACACGTTCTCCCATCGCTTTGTCGTCGTCTCTTCATGCGGTTCGGACACTCAACTGGACTCAGGCTGTGGTGTTGCGCATGGCTGCAGCGTGCGTAGCGGAGCCGCATAGTCCAGTTGCAATGCTTGCAAGTCGAAAGTAAGATGTAGCACATTGGCTATCGATGGAGAGGTTGCGAGCCCGGTGACTGGATTTTGGCGTAAGGATGTAGTGGTGATGGTCTGCGCTGGCGATGTGTTGGTGCGAGGCGTGGCAGCGGTACGTACGTCGGTCCTCTGTCCTTGTCGCGACTCCTTCTCGAAATTGGTTTCGAAAAAGTGTTTCTGTAGGTAGTCTGGCTGCAGGGCTTGTGCGACGCGGTGTTATACATGGTGTGGGTGCTTGGTGCGAATGCGTTTGTGGGGGCGTGATTGTTGGTTAGATGGGCGAGACACCTTTGTCTCTGAGTTGTATGTTTGAGTTGAGAGACATTTGCACGGTTGTTTTGTCTTCGAGGGTTTGGAGGAAATGGTGTTTGATTTGTTTTCTGTGTCTTGCACATCCTAAGGCCTTTGTAGTTTCCTGACTCTTGTGCCAATCCCTTGCGGTTCGTGTGTTTGACACTGTAGTCACTTCTCCCATGCCTTACATCCATGCGTCGCAGAGACTTGTGGTGTCAGAAATATCCCCACTGCCTCCAATCTTGTCCTCGCGCCTTCTAATCTCCTTTCCATAGCCCTTGCGAGCCCAACCAATCATGCGAGTGAGTTGCCGCGTCTTCTTTTTCCTTATATGCTCCAGGCTCATTCTGCCCAGCATTTTTGGCGATACTTTCCAGCCACGCGACTGTGTAGGCTCCTAGTATGTCTTCGGGGGAACGAATCTGAAAATCAGGAGTGTCCCAGTCGTTTTCATGGAGCGCCACTGGGTCACGATCTTGGAGTCGACAATGAAAGGATCGACTTAAACCAGTCCTAGTCTCTCCCGCTCCTTGCGTATGTGACGGCTGGTAAACATATGTTCCATTATATTGTTCATGTCTATCGTATTCGTGTGAATGGTTCCCGCATGAGAGAACAACGCCCTCCAACAAGATCGGAGACTCTTCGCCATAGGTGAAGTCCATCCATACCTTCGAAGACTATAAGACCCGGTTGTTCGCCAACATTCGTGCTAAACCGACTCTGAAGGCATTGTACGGTCAACTTAGGCGGAGAAGACCATGTTCAAATCCATCAAAAACACAATTGTGTGGTAATTTAGAACAATGAACACAGATTGTGGAGCTTTTGCATTGCCATAGCTACTTACAGCTCCGTTGTTTTGACTTGCACTCCCTTGCGTAAACTGCTTGTACAGACTGTAGGAAGAGGAATGACCATTCTCAGATAAGTTATCTCGGATCTGTAAACACAGATTGGTACCATATCAGGCCCAACCGTGGTTTCAACTGACGCCCATGCAGTAGATGCTTGGTCGAAGGTAGACACACATATACAGGGAAGGTCCAGCCGCAGGAACTAGTCGCTGCCTCCGCCATTGAGACGTACGCAGGAATTCTTATCGCCATGAAGCGTTCGCCATATCGCACATCTTAGCTTGGACCATTTCCTTGTGAGAACGTCCTTGCCTTCCTGCAGGGTCATCGACCGGGCTCCGACCACCCGTTCGAAGGTGAGCCTGTTCCGACCGTTCTGCCACGTAAGTCGAACATCGGGAAAGTCGATATGTTTCTGCATTTGCGTCCATCGTCGTACAATCTTGAAGCTGACTTCGAAGGGTGGATAGCATGGTAGTCATAGTCGTTCTCTCTCATCGACAATCCTGTTGAAGACCTTTTTGTAAACTGCCTGGTTGAGCAGAAAATTTGCCGTTCCGGGGTTCTTGGCGTGAAGGTAGATCATTAGCTTGATGGGCCTTTTGAACTGAGCTAATGCTGTAAGCACTTCAGAGGGCCAGAGAGGCTTGTGCGATCTCGAGAAGATCAACTCCATGTCGAGGCGGATCTCTGCTAGATCAGGACACAGCTTGGAAATGTCGTGGACCTCTTGCGCCGTCGGGGTGTCCATACAGAGTTCCGGAAGAAATGGGACACGGATATATCTGTGCAGATGCAACGTGGTCAAATTCGGCGCCACGTTCAGTAAATACCAAGGTATCAAGCACCGGTCTTGCGGCCTAGTATACGTCTTAGATCGTGGTCCTGAAAATTGAAGATGACCAAGCTGACATCCTAGTGGCGAGGATAACCCAGCAGCCTCGATGTACCTTTGCAATGTGTCTGCATCCCTCTTGCGGCGAAGTAAGACTCCGAGATTTGCTAATATCGGCGTGTGGCCAAGAAAAGCAGGAAGATAGTCCATATTTTGGAACGACAAGGTTTTTAGCTTGTCCCATCCGCCCTGTGCGCCCCATTCCAAAAGTTCCGCCGCTGTGAAGAGCGGCGTGTGATCGTCCGTGTGCAGAGATAGCACTTGGAGGGCCGGTAAGTCCTTCTCCTCAAAATATGGCAACATGTCCGGGAATGGCTTCATGAGTCGACATGTTGCCGAGAAGACGAGACCTTTCATTGCTCGAGTTTGCAGCAACATGCCAATGACATCGGACTTGAAGTTAGGCCACACTTCATTTTGCTTAGTGATCTTGATGGTGAGAAACTCCAAACGTAGATTAGCTGACTGAAAGAAGACAGTGTGAAGTGGCTGTGGTAGCCTGGTCAGGTTGAGGGCTTTTTCGACATCGACACCACTTCTGGATAAACTCGAGTGCAATGTTTGAAGAAGACATTCTGGAAGCGTGAAGGACGTTTGGCAGTTGAAGTACCTGAGGTTCGACATAGCTGGGATGACCATCAACAACCTCAGTAGGGATTCAGCGTCCGCTGTGTCGATTCTTTGGACTACAAGAGTTCGAACAAGTATGGGTAGATGGCTTCCTGGCTTCCCAAGCTGTCGGAGTAATCGGCGGTGGGAGGCACATGTGAGGTTCAGCTCGATACCTCTATAGAGACGGGCCGTCGCAAGCGCGTAAAAATGTCGGGAAACAAGCGTGAGGTTGACCAGAGCTCTGATAGTTGTGACTTCCTTCATGATCAGTCTTAAAACATCTTCATGGAGTCTGTGGAAGCCTCGATCTCTTGCAACTTGCGCAGGACTCTTCTGAATCGAGCGAAGCATCATGTGTACTGAAGTGTTCTTGGTCGACTTCAGTGCGTATGCCGAATGACGACGAGAAGTGAGTGAAGTAAATACTGCACAAGCTGTGAAATAAAGCTCGGTGAAAGCGCGTATTCGAAAAGGTCATGGTCGCCCTAAAATACAGCGCACTGAATGTAAACGCTCGTTCAAACAGCAACCACTAAACGGCCATCTCACGTGGTCCATGCACCGTTCCCACACAAGGTGAATGTTGGTTCGCTCGGACCGCCAGTCCACAACTCATTGCGATCATCCCGCACTCAGAAGCAGTAATACCAACATTATATGAATACTTCTCGTCGTGGCGAAGTACCATTTCGCACGAGTTGGTGGGTTCTTGATTAACATGATAAAAGTGGGCATGCGTTATCAAGGTGGCATACCGTTTAGGTAGCGCAACCTCGTCGGTATATCGAGGCAAGAGAATGAACACCGGCTGGCGGGTTATGTATCTGGTTCATCTAAAGCGAGGCCCTGGGAAATTGAATGAAGTGCAACACACACACATGGTAAGCCGAGAAATGTACTGGCTTTGATAGAAACGGTGGTGAATCGCGAAAGAAATTCAAAGCCGCCGCATGCGCTCGCAATATTGAGGGCGAGCAGGTCGACGATAGCGAGCGGGTTTGAGGCGAGGCGAGTCTTTATAACCTTCATGGAGGTAGCTGGCCATGACACTATGAGAGAAGTGAACTTGGAAGTTGTGGAAGTTCAGGCATATACCCGAAGCCTCTCTGTTGAGCTGCGTCACCAATCATACGCGATGGCGGTGTCAGCATCCCGCGCGGCACCTGAACCTCGGCAACTTCTCCATCCCAGCTTCAACTTCGCGACCGAGCGAGTCGGTGTAGAAATACCCCAGAGAGCCCCAGACTCTGTACCCACCCATTGTCTCAGTACCCAACCTGCCTCAGTCATCTGCACACCCAGCGCACATCCTCCCAGCCCCACCGCACCTCGATCAAAGTCCGATAGCCCCTACCCGACCTTCAATACCCGACACGCGCCCCTCTCAATCCACACTCACAATGTCCGAATCCCTTACCACAAAACAAGTCGCCGAGCACGCATCCGTCGAGAAGGGGCTATACATCATAATCGACAACAGTGTATACAAGATGGACACATTTGTAGACGAGCACCCGGGCGGCGCAAAGATCTTGAAGAGAGTGGGCGGCAAGGATGCCAGCAAGCAGTTCTGGAAGGTGTGTTCGCCTTCATTGGGTGGTGGCTGACGCTGTGCTAACGAGTGGGCAGTACCACAACGAGAGCGTACTGAAGAAGTATGCGCCGAAGTTGAAGGTTGGCGAGGTCAAGGAGGAGGCGAAGTTGTAAATACTGGAATGAATTGATTGTATATCCCAAAACGCAAGCTCGTTGGACCATACAATACCCCGTATGCGTGAATCTGGGTAGTGGTAACGCTGTGTGTCGCCCGCAGCGAATTAGCATGCAGCGAGAGAGCAGCCTCGACCGGCAACATGCTGTGAAGCGGACCAGATAATCGTCGAGATGGAGAGAATGTGTAATGGTGGATACAATTATCATTGGAATGCTACTTCGTAACAAGCACGGAGACTATGTGCGAAATATTGTGGTATCATGCATCGCTTCAAAACAACAGGCTCAGCAGCCGTGGGTATCGTTAAAAACGCCTTCGCCATGCCGTGCAGGTATGCAAATCGTCTCTCCGTGCGCTCTCACAATGCCGACTCAAAAGCAGATCCAACTCTTCTTCGTAGTGCTCGACTTCTTCACGGGCTCCTTTCGTGATTGTGCCATATCCTTCTCACTGGGCTCTTCTTCATCATCATCTATTCGATAGCGTCGGACTGATCCTGCATCCGACTTGTCCTTCTCGTAAAACTTCTCTTGCGGTCCCGAGACGCATCGCGGCATGACTTTGTTCATCAGACCTCGAAAGCCACTGTTTGCCCTATCTATTTTCTCATACTGGCGCTTGCGCGTACATGGCGACGTCCAATGCATGGGGGTGTTGGTCTTTTCAGCTACTGCAATAGTCTCTTCGCTTTGTTTTGGTGAGCTATGTTCTTCGATTGTGTTCGCTTCGTCCACACTGAACCTCGGTGGCGCCATTGGAAATCCAAATTGGTCCGCATGAGACAGTGCTGGACTTGGAGCTCCGGATCTGGAGTGGAGAGATGGGTTCTGAAACAGAGTGTAGCTGCGATGATGGAGCGCGTACACATCATCAATGTCTTGCCTGTTTCCGGAGGGAACCGTGTGCGAGCTCTGAATTCTGTGGTGGCGTGACCTTGACGGGTCGACTATGGTGCAAGACGTCCGGCGAGATGAAGGCTTGGACCCATGACCACGCCCTTTGGACGGCGTCGTTGAAGTTTCGGATGGCGAAGTCCTCGATCTCTGGTGAGATGGCCTCGATGGTTTCTCTGACTCCGGCCTTTGCGACTCCATGTTCATAGGTTGGGTCGACCCGGTGTCTATGGTCTTTTTGAGGTTG
>TARA_R110002003_G_scaffold126_46_pt1 | contig 10112 bp, 11 predicted proteins | sample TARA_R110002003 | Tara Oceans TARA_R110002003 (sample SAMEA4396441) | marine metagenome | biome: Westerlies Biome; feature: [SRF] surface water layer (ENVO:00010504); material: water (ENVO:00002006), including particulate matter (ENVO:01000060) such as... | depth 5 m | reverse complement strand
TGGACTACGGCAGCTTATCAACTAGGTAGAGGTACTCAACTGCTTCTTATCCGCGCGGTGCGTGACGAGTAAGTGTGCTGGAGATACTGCAATTTCACTTTGTTCATTTCGAAACTTCCGGATTAGGCAAGTAGTCTGTGAGACTGTGGATTACGGCGGTTTATCAACTGGGAAAAAGAACTCAGTTGCGTCTGGTTCGAGCGAGTCGCTGGAGTGGAGTAGTTGTAGGCGTCAGGCATCACTTTCACTTTGATTTTAGGACTTTCCTAATTAGGCAGGTATTGTGTGAGACTGTGGATTGCTGCGGTTGATCGACTCGATGTAGTAGCCTGGGTTTGCCTCAGGTACTAAAGTGGTTAAGTTGAGTGGTTGTAGTCTCCACGCTCGTCTTTCACCCTTGCGTGATGGAATTTTCCAGTTCGGGTAGGAAGGCTTAGGAGTGTGGATTACTGGACGGAATTAGTTGCTTGTAGTAGTTTCAACTGTTCTCTAATGCTATAATGTATCGAGTTGAATAGTTTTAGTCTTCAGGCTTTAGTTTTACTTGCCTGTATGAGCTTCCCTGTTCTATAGGTAAGCCGCTCTATCAACTCACGCATCTCTTCTGCTTTTCCAGGTCGTTTATAACTCAGACTAAACGACACGCGGAGCAAACAAGCACAACCAGGCATCCCATGTTCTTTATACATACATTCTAATTCATGGTTTCGTCCACCCCGGCAATCACCATCCCAGCAACCAGAATATCCCGAAATTGCGCAACTTCCACCTCATACCGGATTGACGGAATCACATCAATCTGCACAGAAAGCTTGATCCCATCGGATATTAACATAGATTGGCTAACGAATTAAACACTAAAACTACCATCAAGCCACCGCTATCGACACAGCAAGCAAAGCAGCAAAAATGCAAGCGTAAACACGTAACGTAGCGACATGGTTTGACGAGGATACACTACATGCAAAATCGTACAACACATATGTACTTTCATCAATCAAGAACCCTTCCCCTATTGTACAATTGCCCCGTGAATTTCGCAATCGGCGGGCACTATGGTGGTTGTTTAGTACAAGGCATCAGCACAGCCAAAGTACTGCTCCACACCAAGCGAGCCAGGCTCCTTCCAGCCATCGTTCTGGAACGAGAAGATGCACGCCTCAGAGCCGACCTTGTCCTGGATCTTCTTGATAGCGATCTTCTGGTTCTCAGGGCTGGCAACAGCCGCACCGTTGGACTGGCCTTGTGCGGGCCATCCAATCTCGGTGATGTACTTGCCCTTTGCGGCAGCGCCGGGGCACACCTTGGCGGCCTGCTCGAGCTGCTGCGCGGCAAAGTCACCGGCCATGTCGGCGGAGATGGAGGAGGTGAAGTACGGGTGCACCTGCACGGCGAAGACGTCAATGTGGTCGCACAGCGCGGCGCCCTTCTCCTCCCAGGTGCCGACGGGCTCGGTGGTGGTGACGGCAATGTCAGAGGGGAAGCCGCAGGCCTGGAGCTCCTTGCGGACATAGTCGATGTAGGAGGCGAGCTCGCTGGGCACGCAGTTGCCGTTGAAGATGCACTCGTTGCCGACAATGACCATGGCGACGCTGTCCTTGGGCGCGTTGTTCTTGATGTCCTCGAGCTGGGCGTTGGCGTAGTTGGAGAAAGGTCCCTTTCCGCCGGAGCTGCCGCCCTCAAGGAAGATGCCATAGATGACTTTGAGGCCATACTTCTGGCACTCGGGAACGACGTAGGTGAAGACGCCGCAGTCGGTGCTGTAGGAGCGGATAGTAGTGAAGCCCATCTCGGAGATCTTCTTGATGTCGGACTTGATCTCGTCGGCAGACTTGCACTGGCCGCTGGTGGCATAAGGAGTGTATGTGATGGACCACTTGTTGCCGTTGGTCACGATGCGGCCACCGGAGCTGTAGCCACCGGATGGCTTGGGCTTGTCAGCAGCCTTAGAGCTACTGGGAGCTGGCTTGGGGCTTTCGACAGGCTTCGAGGGAACCGGTGCAGGAGTGTAGACGGGGACCGCCTTGGACGACTCCTTGGGCGGCGCAGGAGGGTAGACCTCAGCTGGCTTGCTCGAAGCCGGGACCGGAGGTGGCGAAGGCTTCACGTAAACCGAGGACGGCTTGATGGGGGTATAGATGGGAGTCTTTGCCGACTCAGGACAGGGAGTTGACGACTTGGGAGCAACATAGGTGCTGTTTGGAACAATGGAAGGCACTGAAGGATTGTCAGTCTCAATGCGCGATTGTGATTTCAACATCAACGATCATGATCTATTCAGTTCATGAATTCTTTCCACCTTTTCATTTCAAGACCAGGGTTGTTAGGAATCACGTACGGGCAGTCACATAGACAGTGGTGTAGACCGTGCAGACATCGTTCTTCTTGTAGTCCCCACGGCGAAGGTGGAAGCCAGCATGGGCTTTGTGCTCGAGAGCAGCGACCGATCCAACGAGCGCCACCGACGCAGCGAGAATTGATGCCTTCATCTTGTCGTTTGTTTACTGATTTTAGCTGGCGCTTTCGGTAGGCCGCTAAATGAGTGAAGCGGTGATATTAAGTATGTATATGTAAACGAGTGTGACGGCACAAAGGCCAGAGGGTTGACTTGTCAACGAGGCTGTCGATGCGTAACAGAGAGCCTTGTGTAGCAAGAAAAGAGAGCAGCCACCGCGCCGGGGCACTTGGTGGTTTTGATCCACAGGCTACGGCCTAGTGAGTGCAGCGCTCGTGCCCCGGCACGCTGGCATTAGGAAAGGGGTCCATGAGATTAGCATGGGCGTTGCAGTACCAAACGGGCAAGGCTGCTGGTTGAGCGGCCATATGTGGTCACGCTGCGCGCAAAGCGGTCGTGTTGTGGAAATGAGACTCTGGGGAACGATGCTCGAGGTTCGACCACTTCGGGTGAGGCGTGCCTACTCACGTTAGCGCGTTAATTTTGGCTATCAGGGGCTGAACAAGCGGCACAACACGCACAGCAACGTCACACGCACCGTCGGAGCGCCGAGTCAATGGACGATTGCACATCATCAGTTCGGCGTTATCCTATGAAATGACACAACGCTCTACTCTTGTCATCTTGACGACGACGACTGCAAATTTCCGGCTCGCTCGGGTTGCTCATATCAGCGTCCCACCAAATGGCTTCCGCGCTTCATCAAAAGGACCGCCATCATCAATCAGATCCATCTCGCCTCTCGCCTGGTGCGCCAACGGCTAATCTTGTGCAGCATGACGAGGCGGAACCATGGGCCACTGCGTCGCCATATGCAGGTACAGAGCGGCTCAGACAGGGGACCTGCGCATCGCTTCCTTGCGCGGCATTGCGACTATTGGCCAGTACATTTCTTGGAACTATTGTTAGCAGGGGTGCGTGGTTGGTTGGTGCGTGCCCATGTTGTCACGACTCAAGAGCGTGGTGTTGCCGTGCGCGAAGAGCGTCATTAAACTCTCCGGTGACACCCTCCGGCACTTGGGTTGGAAGATACACAACCGAGTCAAGCTTCAACACCATCGCAGAGTCATTCGATCCACGAGGATAGCGCGTAGAAAAGCGTTCGTTGTGCGATGATGAGGCTAATTTCTTCTAATTGACCAGGCGGTGTTGGCTCGGACCATGCGCCGAAAGGACGCAAGGTGCCCAGCGGGCAAGGCCTGGAAGATAGAGGTACGGGTTGGCAAAGCTGATGTCATCTCGTTGTCTAACAGAGAGAAAGTCGTTGCCGCGCAGGGCTGAGGAGAGCCCTGAAGGTCGTACGACGAAGTTCATGTGTGGCTGCTCGCCAGCTGAACTTTGTTAACATCATCCAATCAGTATTCGGCGGTGGTATAAACGCGGATGTCATCTCTGAGCGCCTAGTCAGCGGAAGCGAAGAAATAGCCACTAAGTGTGAAGCTCGTATACATATGTAGTCACCTGGTCTTTTCTCATTTCCACCACCATCATTCCGTCGCTTCGACTCGTGCAACATTACGAACAATTAGAGCAAGCCCTTTGCGCAACACCTGAGTCTGTATCCTCCGACCGAAGCTGCGAATGGACCGGACATGGTGACCTCAGACAATCAGTAGGCCAGTCTTGACTCAAGTTCGAGCGTACATCTATTCTACGATAATTCCTGGCTCAGGCTGGCAGAAAATGACTGCAAGATCCTCTTCAACAACATCAACGTTCTTACCTTATGTGCTACATGGGTATCTCACAGCTCGTTTCAAACGAGGAGCGGAAGCAGTGCAATACCTTCGCTTTCAGTAGATTCAACTTGATAACTATACCGGTTGGGTGGACAATCATTAACTGATCACACCTTTGACGCCCACTACATGTCGCCGGGCTCGCTTGTACAAGCGATTCCTTTTCTAGTCGGCCACCGACGACAACTTGAGTCCTTACACGATGGGCACAAGTCTGACAGCAATACTTTTTAAAGCCTTCTTAAGCACTTCCTTGTTCGCCGCAACAATTGCGAGATGCAAGCCCTGAGTCTTCCGGTCTAGCCCATGGAAGAACAGGTCCAATACGGATGATTTGAAACTGAAAGTACAATCTTTCGAATCCCATTTTCGCTCCAACGCTTCTCGTGCACGTCTGCCCTGCCATAGAATGGAGATAAGGAAAACCGGTAAGAGGAGCACGACAATCGCCGAGCATGTCACCATAACCATGATACGAAGGAATCGAAAAACTAGGTTTGGATTGAAATAAGTCTACGTGAGATTTCTGTTGACTAGGGGCTGTGTCAGGCTGTGCGGTGCGGCTGAGATCGCCAACTCTATCAAAGGCTCTTATAACATCTAGCATAGAAATGCAAACGCCACAAAACTTCTCATCCGGCACTGATCATTGCGGAGAGTGGCGCAATACGAAACGTCCCCAGCAATTAGCGTACCGACACTAACGGGAGACTACTAGCGAAACTTCCATTTTAATGCCTGGTCAAGCAGTCTGGTGATGCGCCCTCATTATGTCTGCAAACTCTTTCGCGCCGTCCGCGCTAAAATGATTCTGCTTCCCTCGCTCCGTTTTCTCCATGTATTTTCTTGCTCGCGGGGACATCTCCTGCTCGTACGCCCGCAATGCCTCATCCAGGCTCTTTTTTCCTTGTACTGCCTCGATGATCTCTCTACCAAGTACTAGAGCATCCGTCATACCCACATTGACGCCCACGCCTGCAAAGGGAGTCATGACATGCGCCGCATCACCAATCAAAGTGATGCCTGATCGATGCGGCCAAGCGAAGCCGACTGGGAGCTCGAACAGTGGGCGAGGAGTAAGGTCGTCTTTGCATTCGAGAATCACGCGTTTCAAGTCCTCGCCGATATGGGAGAAATACTTCTCAACCAGTTGATTGCGTGCAGTGTTCGGTTGTGTCCAGTCGATGCCGCACGTCTCTAGAAAGTCTTCGGGTACTCTGAGCGCAGCATATGTGCGTAGACTTCCGTCGCCTTGTCGTTGCGCTAACACAGCTTGGCCTTCGCCGAAAGCGAACATCGAGCCTATGCCAACGTAGTCCATAAGCCAAGGATTCAGACTGATGTCGGTACAGTTGACTTCGACCATAGAGATGCCCGAGTATCGTGGTTTGGCATCAACGAGAAGGCTACGCACTTTCGACCATGCGCCGTCACCTCCAATAACGAGATCGAAATGTTTGTCTTGGGTGCCGTCTGAGAAGTGAAGATCGTACTTGGATTCATCGTCTTGGCTTGGAGCAATGTGATCCAGCTTCTTGCCGAAAAGCACGTTCTCTTTCCTGAGATTCTCGAATAGGATTCCCATCAACAGCCTGCGGTCGATCTCCGGTCGTCCAGCAAACTTCTCTTCTTCGCTCTGCTCCTCTTTCTTCAACAGATTCTCGTCCCATAACACCTCTCCATTGAGGTTGACAATCTTGTCGCAATCCGACTCAGGTCGCGAGTTCGCAACAAAAGCGTCCCACAGCCCGGCTTCCTTGAGAGCAAGCTGGCCAGACTCGGGGTGTAAGTCGAGTGAACCGCCGGATGCTCGAAACGAATCTGCGGCCTCGAAGACCGTGAAGGATATTTTGTTGTTTTGAAGGATATTGGCCAGTGTCAGGGAGACTGGACCACCACCAATAATGGCGATCTTGAGTTGGCGAGGAGAAGGCGACATGATGGAGATTCGAGAGTGAGGTGAGACAAAAGGAGCTTTGCAGACAGATCTAGATGTCTAATGATACGGTCGTTGCGCACGTGTGATGCTAGTGGAGGTAGAAGTGATAGTAAGTGATAGAGCCGTGAGTCTTTGTTCGAGTTTTGACCGCGGGAACTTGATGACTATTGCGATAGAACGCAGCTCTTTGATGAGGTAGACTCTTGCAGCATCCTCAATATATACTTCACCCATATCGGTGCCTAAAACCTCTGTCATGTTATTCGGACGCGTACCGTGGACGTTCGGATCATAATCCTCGCGAGTGGTCAGCCCTCGGCCCCGAAAGCGCGAGCTACCGATGCGCCACTCCCAAGGGTGGGCGTCAAGCCACACTTTAAACCGGCAGACATTCTGAGTTACCGCTCCGGCCGGCTGGAGGCTAAAGATGGTGGTTGCGCTGCTTGTAGCATGGATTGGCCAAAGACCGTGGTGTGATGCTGTTGTGCCCTTTTTGCTGGGTCTCGCGTGCACTAGCGCTGACAACTAGGGATTAAGGTTAAGCCACAGCACGCCTTAAGTATGTCAAGCCTTTTGCCACGCTCCTTTGCATGAATGGTCCGTGAATTTGTTGCATGTGCTTTTCTCAAGATGTATGGGAGCCGATGGACAGGCAAGGTTGCTTTCTTTCGTCCGCTTCATGCTACGGAACCAGGCTGCTCGTTTCTGGCCCGCACGCACCCTTATTTGTGGGTGGACTCGCTATCGAGCCGGCGTAATCACCACTAACTTAACTTGCATCGCATGCAAAATGGTCCACTGCTGCGTGGTACACCGCCCCTGACATAGCAATTCCACTTCTACCCCATAATCTGCAAACTCCGCTATGTGACCCATTAATTCTGAATTTGCCATTCAGACCGCCTAGACTGCCCGTTCGTGGCAAGTCAAGTTCAAACTCGACATGATGCTCCCGAGCCATATGCTCGTGGCGAAGGTCGAGTTTGCAGTAGCAGAACCCATTTGAGATATGACCAATTGTTCGAACAAGCATGATCAGTGTCACCAAGTCGTAAGTCTCGAAGTTTCTGGGCTGATAATCCTGGTGTTGAGGTTGATGCTGTGAACCACATTGCCCACTCTTGCCTTCACGGCGTCGATGGTAGCTTCTGGTGGTTGGACGTAGTCGTCCACCTCAACACCTTTGAGTAATGATATCCACTCATGATCTGGCTCCTCAAGATTCCATGCGATGCTGATATGGAAGTGATCTGAACGGTCGGCTGCCTCTCTGTGATTCGTTGGTGTCGTCTTCCTTTTCTTAGCCTCGTTTTCAGTGTCGGTCTCCATCGGCCCGTCACCCTGACCGCCAATGTACAGGCTTGGGTGGCCGCATCTCTTCGCAGCTTCGTTGCAGGCGTTCAAGAGTCTGTTGAGTTCATCTGACGCAGGCCTCTCGATACCAAGGACCAAGAACCACCGGTTGCGTTGAAAGTTTGGCACCCATTTTAGCCCAGCAAAGGTGAAAGGGAATGGATCGACTTTAGCTTTTCGCAAGGAAAACTTCAGGGTGTCTAGAAAATGATCTCTGTCCTCGGTTCGTATTTGCAAAGTCCGCGAGAGCGAGATGTGCAGAGGCAGAGGAGCGCCAAGATCTGATTCAAGAGAAGGAATGATTTCTGGCGCCGCGAGACTCTTCAAACGCGCCTTGTTATCCTCCGCGATCACATCCCGGACGCGCTGGATTAGCCTATGCAAGCTACCAGACTCGGTCTGTGAAGGAACCCCTCGCACACGTTAGTTTGCTAAGCCACTTGACACGACGCCATACGGGACCATCCTTACACTCCAGGTAGACGTGGCTTGGCCAAATGCCCTCAACATGAGGCATCGCCCGCTTGCGACCTCCATGCAGGCTTGGATTGTCGCTTGTGCTGACGCGCGCGTTCGTCGAGTAGAGGTCATGGAATGCTGCCGGAAGCGGCGGCAGGTCATCCTGGGCGGATTCACTGCGCTTGCGCTTCAGGGCACACCTCGACGCAGCTTGCTCAAGCTGTGCAGGTTTGGCATCGCTCTGATCAGCCTCGTCGGACTCAGAGTCGGGATACTGAACCAGGGGCATTGTTGGCTCGGTGGTGTTGTGGCTGGTGATCGTCCTTTTCACTTCTAGATGCAGGTCGGGCATTTGCGCCAAGCCAACTCCGGCTCCACTCTAAGCCTAGCGCTTCCGCATGGGCCTATGATGTCAGTGCCTTCCATGGTTGGAACGTCTGCAGGGCTCGACAAGAGCGATGACATGTGTGCAGTTACGCGTCGTTGTGCCTGCCAAGTAAGGCCTTGATAATCGCCGACCTCCTGTCACCTGCTCTCCTGCCTTTCACAAACACCTGTCTCTCTTCACGCTTACCTTTTGACTTTTTGTATTCCATCCAAATACATTCAGTCGACTTCCAGCTTGTAGTTCGTCAGATTTCAGTAACACAACCGGCATGGAGCGGGTAAGTCGTCACTCTTGTCATACGCCCTAGCCGTGAGGCTCTGCCCTTCTGAAACACTGTGCCACTATTGCGCATATTTGAAAGGCCACTCGTACAGACATTGGCTGTCGCACATCATCTTTTCTCCCTGTCGTGCACGAACAAGAAAACCTGCCACCTTCAAGCCCGTTGGCTGACCTTTCAGGCGCAACACGCATTGATCGATCCCTTGATCGAGCCGGACCCAAGCGACGAGACCGGACTGAACACACATTTTCGCTCGACGTTTGGCCCACAGCAACCCATCACGCCGCCTGGAGCCGCCGAGATCACGAAGGCCCAGCCGACTATCGCCGTTCATCCGCAGCATACCGGTAGTTCAGTTGAGACGAACCCGTACCGCCGTTCGAGAGCCTCTTCCGAGTCGAAGAACCCATTTGCCGACCAAAATGGACCATCCACACCCAGCAGAAGGAGGTATGATTACCCCTCCCCTCCTAATTCTGCAAGCCCACGCCGCGAGCACTTCTCGACGCACTCGAGCCACCGCTCTCAGGCCTTTGGATCCATGAACGAGAATCGTCCACGGCGATCGAGCGAGTCAGCACCAGTCTCATCTCAGAGCGGTAGACTTGCACGCAGCGGCTCGCTTAGGGAGCGATACCCTGGGGACATGTCTCACAGACCACTTGATGCTATACGCAATGATGAGAAAACTGCTCACCGTGCTCCTCATCTTAGGAAGAAGAATTTCCAGGGTGCCGACGTCATCGATCGACTCGATGCAGCCGGCTTTGCTCGTTACCACCACGAGGGACCATATGACGCGGCCAGCCTTGCACGCAACAACAAGCACGTCAAGTATCCTCCGATTGCTGCGGTTCGAGTGACAAACGAGAAAGCACTGAGGGCAACTCCACGAGAGAACATTGTCGATGCTGTGACAAAGCATCGCCCATTGGAAGGAGTTGCCAACATTCCACCAGGGGTTCCAGATCGCTTTGGTAGGGTTCTCAATTATGAGGAGGGAGCCGATCTTCAGCGAGAGCCCGGAGGCGACTACAGGCGTTGGCCAGGTGTTGTACGTAGACGTCATCCAACTCGATCTTGATCATCGCTGACTTTTCGCAGGAGTACCATCCAGATGACTTGAAAGGAAAGGGTGAACCATCCTACACCATCGAGAAAGCTTTGAAAGACCACAAGAGGCTCGGAGACACGGGAACCGAGATGACCTCCCGCCGTCACCACAGCAAGAGCGTTGGTCACGCTGAAGCCCCTGGAATCGTCCCATCCGAGACACTTGATGCCGAGGCTTCTGGTATCGGACGCAGCAACACCACTGGAAAGAGCATGGGATCTACACTGAAGAAGCGATTCGGCAGCATCCGGCGCCGTAAACAGGAGATTGAGGCTTAGAAAGCTCGGTCCTTGCTCCGACGAGTCAACTCGTTCGATAGTGATTTCTATTAGACTGTATACAAGCGATACGCGCATACGTATGGAGCGACTTTCTTACTTAA
>TARA_R110002003_G_scaffold23_3_pt1 | contig 10114 bp, 5 predicted proteins | sample TARA_R110002003 | Tara Oceans TARA_R110002003 (sample SAMEA4396441) | marine metagenome | biome: Westerlies Biome; feature: [SRF] surface water layer (ENVO:00010504); material: water (ENVO:00002006), including particulate matter (ENVO:01000060) such as... | depth 5 m | reverse complement strand
TGAGTCGAGGGACAGTTCCAATGCCATGAGCAAGGTTATCTCATCTCGGGCAGGAATGCGACTCTCGATAGTCAAGTTTGAGTTGCAGCGTCGGCCCAGTTGTTATTACGGGCCCTCACTCAGGTAAATGAAGCCGCGTCAGACTCGAAACAGCCTGGCAACGCCCAGGCAGGGAGGATGAGTACCGGTATCGAGTCATGTCGGACCCAGAGCCAAGAGGCCGGGAAGCGTGCAACAAGTTTTCGGTCTGCCGTGGCAGTTCCTTCCCTCACTGGCAGAGCGCCACGCAATGCTTTGATCAGCCTTACGGCGCACCTATTCTCACTTCTCAGCTCTACTATCTCCTGAGCGCTGCTTAGCCCTCCGCATAGGTCTCGCCGGCAACATCGCATTATGCTTAGACCTACTTGTGGTCACGAAAGCAGTGGGTCGATAGCAAGTTTTTGGATCGTTTCGCAAGGCTGTTCAAGGTCGCTCTCGGATCATCGAGCATCTCCACGTCAGGACGAGCACACAGCGACAAGCCGGCAGGCGACCTTGCCGATCCCAATCCTAGAGGTTGCACCGTTGGTGAGGAGCCGTCTACGATTATCTTCCACCATTAGAAAAGCATCTTCAGGTTCATGATCGTGCTCCACACATCACTCTTGACCGATGAGAGTACCGAATGTTGCATCAACAAATACTTTCGCGAATGCATTCGCTGCCCCAATCACAACTCCAAGACCGCTTCACGATGTTTGTCCCTGCCGACCGGTGTCGTTGACACTGCATACATTCGGTTCTTGTGTAGGGTCCTCGACAACAGCACCTGAAGCTATTAGTCGCAACACTATGCATCACTATAGTGGAGTCAAGGTCTGGCTTGTCTGCGTTCCCTGCAATCAAGCTGTTGTTTCTTACGCGTCCTCATCATTGGAGGATTCTCTAGCTCCACGGTCTGAAACGAGTTCATGCCGCTTCTTATCCCGAAACAGACACGATCCGAACGACACCCGATACGCGACTTTCGGGACCACCCCAGGCTGCCGGTTTCGAACGAAATAAACCTGGTTTCGACTTAGCAAACCGCATGTAAGCTTCACGATCAACTTGGACGCTGCCTTTCTGAGATGCCAAGGTGCACTTTCATGCATCTTCAAACCACGTAATGAAGGCTGGGCACTCTAAGTGCGTTCTGGGTATGTGTATGTCGTCGCAGCGGCGACTGTGCCCGCTTGTGAGGTTTCGGTAGCGTACACAAGGGAGTATATAAGGGATTGCGAGACACTCATCATCGAGCCAGCTACTGTCTTTTAGCTTAACTGTCTTCCAATCTTTATCTTCTCTTCTTTCGTTGCTTGACGCAACACTTTCGCTTGTGAACATCACAAATATACTTGATATCTAATCTCCAACAACAGCATCTCACATCAGACAATCGTCAAAATGAAGGCTTCCGTCGCTGTTGCTATCATTGCTTTCGCCACCGCTGTTGCGGCCGGCCCAGCCAAGTCGGCTCCGATGAACTTCTTCTCCCTCAACAAGCGCGCCTCGCTACCCATCCCGGCATCCAAGGGTAGCGAGACCCTCGACGCTGCTATGGAGGTCACCGATTTTGATGGCGGCATGAAGACGTATGGACGCGGTGTCTCTTGCACAGGCCAGGCTGAGGGAGGCGACTCAGATGCTGTTTTCATCGTCAAAGACGGTGGCAGCCTCAGCAACGTCATCATCGGCGAGGATCAGATCGAGGGCGTCCACTGTGAAGGTTCATGTACCATCACCAACGTTTGGTGGGCAGCTGTCTGCGAAGGTACGCCGACATTATCACATGACGCTTAATGGTCCAATACTAACATATGACTAGACGCGCTCTCTCTCAAGGGCGACGGCGACGCAACCGTCTCTGGTGGAGGTGCCACTGGTGCCGAGGATAAGGTCATCCAGCATAATTCTGCAGGTACTGTCACCATCGACGGCTTCACCGTCGATACTTTCGGCAAGCTCTACCGCTCCTGCGGCAACTGCAAGGAGTCCGCTGAGCGCCACGTCATCATCAAGGGCGTCACAGCCTCCAACGGAAAGCTGCTCGCTGGCATTAACTCCAACTTTGGTGACACTGCCACCATTGACGCTGCCACATGCGCTTCCAGCGTCGAGGAGATCTGCGAGGAGTTCGAAGGCACCACGCCTGGCAACGAGCCCGAGTCCGTGTCTACTGGACCCAGCACTGTTTGCAAGTTCACCGATCCCATCAAATCTTGCTAAGCGGTTCGCGGTGGAGCGAAGGGTGATCTTGTGGAGAAAAAGTGGATAAGAAACAGTTTAGCTGCAAGACTATGATGGCTGTTGATGAAGCATTTTGGCGCTGGAAGCATTTAAGCCTGGACGGCGTACCGTCTTGTACAGACCTTTACCGCTCAGACTGGAGTGAAGAGAAGAACTCTGATTGTCATGATTTGCTTGTATTTGCTCTACTGAGATCCGGCTGTGCGAGACGTTGCTCTCACTGCGTTTCCGAGCAGCCTCCAATCCCCTAAGACTGAAGTGAACTATACTAATGTCTTTCCACTTGCCAATCCCCAATCCAGTTTCAAGCCATGGCCAATGCCATAATTCCAACTAATAGAGTGCCACACGATTCGTGCTTGTTGCATGATCGATGCGTAACTCATCCTTCACTATCTTATGCTACCCTCCGCCAACGTAGTCATCTCACCTCCTCGTTGACACCCGACATTTCCGTGTCCAGCCTAAAGTCCGCTTCTTCCAACCTGACGCCATTCAGCAACTTGCCAAGGTGCGTCTTTTCGAGACCTTCACCCTCTTTCCTAATCCTCATGAGCAAAGCTCGAAGAAGCGGAACTGGAGACTCCTTTATGCCCCACGTTCCAGATGGCGGAGTGATAAATCCGTCTGCGGCGATCTGCTGTCCTGGCGCTGCATCTGCATGCAAGAGGCCAAGGAAGTCGCAGAGCTCAGTGTATTCCTCGTACGAGCGGAGATAGAGGCTGCCCGCGAAGAGGTTCAATTGTGCGATGAGGCTACGAGGGATAGTACTGGTGTCAAACTCGCGACCCACTTTGTAGAGATCGAGTGCGTCGAGTGGTCTATAGCTAGAGTTCGTGCGTGGCGAGAAAAGATGCAAAGTGACCTTCTGGCTGTTGCGGACCTGAGGCAAAAGCTTGTTCGCTTCGAATGGGCTGATGATAACCAAGTTCTTGATAATGTTGATATCCTTCGCATCAGGAACGCTGATAACCCATTGTACCATCCTTTGGAACGAGTCGGAAAGATATGTGCCTTTGGCGTTTCCTGTAGGCTTTTTGACCGTTTTAATGAAGTCTGCTGTCAAAAAACGTCTGCAGGAAACTGCGACAGACCACACAGCTTGCCCGCGCTCGTGGTATCAAGGGCTTGAAAGGCAGGTGTGAATGCCTTAGAGGACTTGGTGATCCTACCGTTCTTGACCAGATTGCTAACATGAGTGTGGAGGTCGTGTTTCGACGCCTCCATTTTTCCTGGGCGTTCAACCTCTCGCTCTTCCTCTTGTTCGGGTGCAAGCTCGCGTTCCTGCTCTTCGTCAAGGTCCGCTGAATTGTTGCCCATAGCTCCAAATCCCTGGCAACGTGTGATAACCTCTGCAATGCTCGGGTTGTCTACGTCCCACTCCTTTGAACGCGCCGTAAGCTTGTTACCCTGTATGCTGGGTGAATAGCGTAACTCAATGCCCTGGCCTTCATCTTCTAGGAATTCCTTAGCTTGCTCAATGGTCATTGTCGTGACCTGAGAAAGGTGCTCATGGGATAGGAATCGATGACCCTGGACGGCCCAAAGTGGCATGCTCTTCTTGAGATCTGTCCACGTTTCTTGAATGGACCAAATCAATACATCTCGGACGGTAATGGGTTCATCAAAGTCATTGCTCGTGAGTTGGTAGATCTTGGTCGCGATCTCCTCAGGAACCAGGAATGCGACGGACTGGCCCTTTCCTAACTGGCGCATTCGCATGCAGCCTTGAATGAGCTTATCTTTCGAGAGAGCGTTACCGAGCGTCAGGCAGGCACGGTAGTGTCGAGGAAGTTTCAGGTCTGTGCCTCTTGTGTTGGCCTCATCCAGATAAACAACGCAGACGTCTAGCTGCTTCGCAAATGGAGAAGTCTGAAGTGATTCTATGCGACCGGTGCGATCGAGGACCGTCAACTGATTGTCCTCGAAGTAAATTGCGGCATGAATCTGGATTGGGTCACTCAGAGCCAGCCAGCTCTCAACAACTTGTCTGTTGCTCTGTTCAAGGATGGCTGCTCCACAATCTAGGATGACTCGGACCTCGGGCTGAATCCTGGTAGATGCAGCTAAGACATGCTCTGCATCAGTGCTCGTTGTACGAGGAGGTAGTAATTCCACGCTCGAAGTGTCGAGTAGATAAGCGAGCACCAGAGCGTTGACATGACTTTGACTTGGTAAGTCAAGGTGCTTCACTGCAAGAGGCAGCACGTGCATAGTATCTTTCGTGCCGCTGAATCCTGTCGTAGGGTTTGTCTTCGCTGCACCCATGTCCCAACCGGAGGCGCTCAACTTAGACATAAACTGCCTAAGCTCCTTAGGAAAAACCAGCCGAGATAGAAAGTAGTCAATGCAAGCTTTAGAGTGGCGGAGATGAGGGAAGATCTCCTGTATGCAGTGCTGACGATCTTTCAAGTTGATACCTGACAGCGTCCGGAATACGGCAGGAAGATTCGACGAGGCGGTACCGATCCATTCGCTGTATTGGACAGCAGATTGATCGCTATTTGAGAGATGCTCAAAGGCCTGAAACATCTGTACATCCTTGAGCCCACCATAGTAATGAGACAAGAGTGTCAAGAGTATGAGCACATCAGGGTGCGAGTACTCTGACCTTGGGTTCGGTCCGTCCTTGAATCGATAAGGTACTGCAAGTAATGTGTTTGGTGTTCGATTTGGGTCCAAACCGAAATTCACACGCCAGCGCTTGGACCCAAGTGTGAAGCGAAGGATTCCACAGGCGATGAGTCCTCGCACAAGCAAGATTGCATTCTTAGTCGATTCGTCCCAAAATTTGCTACCTTCAACAGATGTGATCTGATCTGGCGTTAAGATCTGTTGCGTAATGTATGCTTCTACTGCTGACTTTTCTTCCACTCTAGAGAAGGTTCTAGTGGAGAGCCCGGTCAGTCCATAATCGACGATGTGCCTTGCGACCAAGCCAAGCAGCATATCAGTTGCATCAGAACGAAGGACTCTGACGCGAGGGAATACGCCTTCACCGCTATCTTGCACATCGATGGAGACTGGCAAGCTCGCTTTGACTTGAGGAGCGAATTTGGCCACCAAACCCAGGACCTGTTGGATGATCATCCAGCGTTGGGGCGCAAAGTCAATAGCCTGCTGTGATCCCATGGTATAGACCAGCTCAAAGTGAGGTGAGAAGTTCTCGTCTGACTCATCGACAATGTCTCGTGTAGAGGCTTCGAGAAATTGTTGCGTTTCGAGAAGAGCTGACGCGACATCTTGCTGGTCAATCAACACAGTCTCGATAGCCATCAATTTGAACGACAAGATATGTTCGGGCTGAGTCAGAATCACTCCGCCATTGGCCATGCACTCATGACATATCGATCTTATCGTTCTAGCTTCGCTTGTGCTGAGACGAAGTTCTCGTGAGAAAGGTAGATGGTAGACGCGCCGATTGAGTAGCCCACCCAGTTTTGATATGAGGACTTGTAGCATTTGTTTGCTTTGGGGCTTCGCGATGATGATTCTGACAAGCCTCTTTGTGTCGGCCAAGGCCGCCGCAAGGATTGGTGCAATCACTGAGGACTTTCCTTCACCCATGTTTAGCTGGCAGACAGCATTCTCATCGCCTGGCGGGTCCCTCATTTGTTTCGCAATGACCTCCTGTACCTCCCGGACCAAAATGCCACTCTCAGCTTCCAGAAGCAGAGTCTCTGGAAATTCCCAAGGTGACCAGTTCGTATGGCCTGCATATTGCAGCTCTTGCGCAAGCTCTAGAGGTTTCTCTGACAATGTAACCATTCTGTGGGCGCGATGAAGCTGCGTGATTGCACGAGCATACTCGATGATGACGGCTTTCCATGGATCAGATAGGTTCTCAAAATATGCACGGTTGAGACGTGTAAGCCACGATGATGGTGATATGCGTGGAGCATGCTGAATAACGAAGGCAATCTCGGTGTCAGAGCCTGAATTGCCTTGCACAGCTTGGGCAAGAGCGCAATCGAGAGCCTCGAAATGGACCTTACAAGCATCCTGGTAGTCCTGCAGAAGTTTCTGAGTGTCGCTGCTGAGTTGCGCAATCAGCACTTTGCTAGTCTTCTCAAAGGACTCTAAAGCTTCGCAGCTCCGCCGCAAAGTTTTAACGTAGTCTTTTTCGCATTTCAGGATCGCCCGCAGACCCAAGTCACGACATAGCCCTTTCAGGGCTGTTCGGGAGTCGCTCACGCTTCGGGATTTCTGTATCAGTGGTATGGCTGGTTCGAGAGGCATACTAGATGACAGGGGATCATCGTCCGCGACAAACAGAGTGTCCTTTGATGTAGCCACATTTAGGATAGGTGCAGGCGAACTGAAAATGCGATCCATCGCAAAGTATCGAACATTCTTCTTCGTCATGCTGGTATGTATGGGTGCAGTGACTACGCGTTGAAGCTTCGGAACAGCTACTACCGCTTGGCGTGCTATAATTGCTGAAAGTCGGTCCAGATAGTCGTTGAATCGCATATTATCATGCCATGCTTTGAACAGCTCCTTCACTTCTAACATAGCATCCGCCACATTGATGTAAATTCCAATGTCAGTAGCAGCTGGCGTGGCCGGGTTACTGCAAGGCCACTGGATTAGTAGTGCAGCAATGAATTTCTTTGTTGCCTGTGTTGTGTTCCTGCGACGCTGACCGCCTACTCTCGAGTTGTGCTTCTTGACGTTTTCCGCTTCTGGCCGTGGAATTCGGGCTTCGGGACACTCGCTGGGCGGTTTCTTGTATCGACCGATAATGAATTCGATATCTTTTGTGACCCAGTTGCATCCTTGATACCGGCGGAATGCGAGCGACGCCGTGGGAGGCTTTAGGGCAGCTAGGTCCCCGAGCCTATAAAATGCAGCAATCGCCTCTATGGCATCCATATTTGCTGTGGTCGAGTAGGCCATCGTTGAAAGCCATAACATGATGTTGAAGGGGCTGGCTTTTTTAGCCGCCTTGGGCAGGAAAAGGTGAAGTGAGCACCAATACTCCGCGAGGATGTCAGACGAATCTCCGAGCCACTTCGTGTCGAAGCGCAAATCCGCCAGGTCAGAGGAGCTACTAGTACTTCTCACGACAACCTCTTTCAGGTGTTTCTCGAAAAGGCCTCCTTTGAGCTGGGGAACTATCTGATGTAGAGCTGCGGAAGGTCGAAGAATCAAGGACGCGGCTATGTGAGCACGCTGACCCCTTGCAGGGTCTGCGTTCGTCTCTCTTGATGTGTAGTGAGCGTCTTTCTTTTCAGTGAAGTTCTCCGCACCATATCCATCGATCCGAAAGGATGCGCCCCGGATCATGTCTCGCTCTTGAAGGTGACCTTTTATCGTAGGTAAGCCTTTGGGCTCGATTTTGTCACATCCCGGGTGGAAAAACATTGATCTCTGAGCCTCCTCGAGTATCTCCTTCACTAGAATGTAAAAACCCGGATGTTGAGACGATACAGGCAGATTGAGATCCCAGTGTATCTGCTGCATGTCCTCAGCATGCGACGTTCGACCCGGCGTTAGCTTAGCTATCAAAGCAAACAGGCTGATGTTTTCGCGAGTGAGAGACTCAAAAGACCGTATTGACGCAGACCTCAAGATTGTCAGAGCTGACTCAGTCCCAGTACAGCTAGTGAATGGGTCTGGCAAGCAGTGTGACGTGAGAGCATGAAGATACGCCAGAAGTAACTTGCTTTGAAGATCCCCGCGGTCTATAATGCGCCCAAGAGTGGCATCCAGAGTGTATGCGCAAATCCGGGTTGCGTCTCCTTGGGCTATAGTGACGTCGATATGATTAGAGCTGGGGACCCTGACATACTGCACAGACTCCGAATCGAACACCTGTGGCAATGGTACCAAGATCATGCGTTCATCTCCTTGATCGTTACGCAATACAAGCTTGCTTGCAAGACCGACCAGAGTACAAATGTTCTGATCAAAGTCCACGAGCATCGTCCGGTACTGGCGAGAGTGTATCTGCGTGGTCTGGCTACGAATGTAGAATTCAAGTAGAAGCCGAGGTAGGATGATGTCCATGGTACCCGATTCAATGTTAAATGTGACGTGAGTATGGGTGTTCGCTTCCAAGGGTTGGAATATTCGATGGAAAATTCGTGCGGTCTTGCTGAAGATGTTGACAAGAACATCGGCCCCCTTCTTCAACTGCCACATCGATCCCGTGCGTTTGAGCTGCCATTCCTCTTTTTGCGGTAGCCAGGGGTTTCTACGAGGTCGGAAAATCACTATATCTTTCTCGCGGTCATACCAGTGGATATAGTCGGAAACAAACGCGTGGGGTAAGGTGTTCTCGAAAAGCCGTGAGGGAAGGACCTCCAGCCTTGAATCATCCTTAGCTGCTACTACAAGCATATCGTGGTCTCGTATGCCGAAGTGCAGCTCATAGCCGTGGCGGGTGGATTTAGCAGAGAAATCCATGTTGGCGGTGTTACTTGGTCCAACCTCCAAAACGGTCTTCCCAAAAAGGAGTCCATACATTTCATGTTGCATGAATTGAGATGGCAGACGCGTTAAGGGAAGACCGTTGACCAGCAAGTCTCCAGTGAGTAGATCGAAATGAACGAAGAGGGTACCAGAGGTTGTGTGTAGCCACCGACGCTGTTGTTGGCTCGGTGTAGTCCAATGTGCTGCCGAAACGGACTGGAAAGTGGCCCAACTTGCGCGGACCGCTCGGTCGAGACCCTCACTGTCACGAACAATGCGCTCGTGAAGCTGAGGAAGTATCCGGTGCATTAATCTTGCCCACGACTGATGCATAATACCACATCCCCTCTGAATCTGGTTTTAGGGAGTTCTGGTTCTCTTTCACTTTGATAGAAAAGTGGAGAAGGGCTGAAGCCGTGTCTGATGGTTCGATCATGGCCTGAAGATAGTCATCGTCGACGTCGAACGTACTTGTACCGAGCAGAGCGATATCCAAAGTACGGAGATAGAGCTGAGACCTTTGCTCTTGGTCTGCGGAATTGGCCGCCCTGTCTTCGAGTCTGCGAAGCCATTTGACACAGACCTGGCGTGCTTTGATCAGGTACTTCAAAAATCGCTGAACAACCTCTTCAGATGAAGCCGTGCTAAGAATACGTCGAGTCAGAAGAGCGAAAGTGGCAAGGGCCTTCCACGACTCCCAATTCTCGGAAATACGCTGAAGAGCAACCTCTAATTGCTCAAGCAGTGAATTGCAAATTCTTGAATCGCAGAGACCAGAGTGAAATATGCGCTCAATTTGACCATTTGGTGGGCCAGCTTGATGAACAATGTGTTGCATCATGGACTGTGATTCGGTCTTGGCAAAATCCAGGCTGGGCATAGCCAATTGCACGAGAATGTTCTCGTACATGATTTCGCGACCCAAGGGGACTGTTGCGAATGGTTTGAACTCATCGATCGAGAAGTGGTTCGGACAACTGGCTTGGTCGGCAATGACTTCATTGCTTTGTGGACCATCGGGTGCTGATGGTGGCCTCATCATGTACCGCTGCAGTGCTTGAGACCGCTTCGGCAGTGTGTATGAACACTTCTGCAAGAGCTCATCTGTGAACTTGCGGGTTCCATCGACACATGCGTTTTGTCTCTTGTCATAGTAGGTGTACTTCAAAGCATTCTCGAGGCAGACATCTGCTTCCTGCAATGATGTAATTGCTTTCAGAGGTTTGCTGCTGGCAGTATGTGATTTGACAGTGGACACGATGATGATGCGACGAGCTGAATATTGCTCAGAAAGCATGTGATGCAAGTCGTGATGTTTGTCAAGGCCGAATGCACAGGAAGGCTTCCGAGGTGAATCGCTGCGAAAACCGAGGACATTGGTCATGACGTAAAACGTAGCGTCTCGCCAATGGCCAAATGCCTCAGG
>TARA_R110002003_G_scaffold123_7_pt1 | contig 10124 bp, 13 predicted proteins | sample TARA_R110002003 | Tara Oceans TARA_R110002003 (sample SAMEA4396441) | marine metagenome | biome: Westerlies Biome; feature: [SRF] surface water layer (ENVO:00010504); material: water (ENVO:00002006), including particulate matter (ENVO:01000060) such as... | depth 5 m | reverse complement strand
AAGGTGCGCCTAAGGAGTCAAGGTCATTCATCTGCTTGGTCTCGATGTGCGCCAGGGCAGCCTCGATCTCGGCCTCGTCTGGCACCGGCAGCTCGCGAGGTGGCGCGAGGTGATGTGGTGGGTGTTGCATCGCGACGGATTGCAGTGGCTCGTAAGGTGCTCGATGCAGGACTCCGTTGCCATGTGGCGCCAGGTCGGCTGGTGCGGGAGAGGGCATGGGTTCTTGTTTGACGAAGAGGGCGTTCGGCGGCGGAATTGATGATCGATGGAGGTCGGAGTTGAGCGACGGAAGCGGATGAGCCTTTGCGGGAGGTTCGCTGTCGGCCCCAGATGACATTATGCTGGAAAGGGACATGGGGTCGGCGCGCGTCGGGGGCGGTGCCTGGAGTATGGTGAGCGTGCTGCAGTGGTGGGGAGATGGCTTGCAATCACTTACCTCATCCTTTATCGATGGTCTCCTGGCGTAGTTTGGCGGAGGCGGTTGCACAGCGCCCCGGTTCATGGACTGATAGACGGTGGGCGACACGGGCGAGTGAGACATGGCCTCCATCCCGCCTGTGTGTTGGTGTTGCGAACGCGGGCGCTGCAGCGGCGATTGATGCGCGTACGCGGCCGTGATGGGCGAATGGTAGACCTTCTCGTAGGGGCTGTGGGCTGTTCGAGGGTCGGGGTAGGCGTGCGGATCCCGAGTCTGCTGGAGTTGAGGGTTAGCTCCGTATCCCTGCATATAAAAAGTGTCCCGACGATGGGTGATGGCATCAAGATGCGACGGGCGAGCGCTGGACGTACCTGTGGGGAGTAGTGAGTGTCGTAACGCGCCGTGTCCCTCGCTATGCTGCGCTCGCCATAATCGCGCGAATAAAGGGCTGTGCTGATAGGCGGCAGCTCGGTGGTGCCCGGAGATGGGTGTTGATGGGGATGGTAGTTGGGGGGATAAACTGGCGCAGACGCGGTGGAGGGCGAGTGGTGCGGCCGGTGTGTTTGTGCTGGCGATTGGGGCCCACGGTAAGCCTGCTGTTCCCCTTGGTCTTGGTGCATTCTGTCACTCTCCTCGTCGACCGAGCGCCGCAAGACCGCGTCGCGGAACATCAGACTGCGCCGGACGTGATGGACTGCGCGCGCTGGCTATCCCATGGGCGCAGGGCTCACGAGGATTCTGCGTCTAGTGAGGGCGCGCAGCACCGGGACAGGCGGCGACAGCGTGGGTGCGCGGTGGGATGCGCCGTCAGCGACCTCGTCCTGGGACTGGTGGTGATGGAAACGGCAACGGCGAAATGAGAGAGGCGCGAGGGGGATGGCGAAGAGGGCTGGTGTGGAGCAATCTGCTCTGCGCTCACACTACACACGAAGAACAACGGCTTGGTCGGTCTCGGTCAGCTCCTGCTTAGTGCGGCAGCGGCAAGTCTCCTCCTTCAGTACCTCCGGCGTCATGCAAAGCCGCGATAATGAGGTTGGAAGCACCGGCGAGCAGCCCACTGCGCAGGATTGATACTGTGCAGAGGCGTGCGCGGAGTCTGCGGATGGGGCGAGTGCGTGTGATGGAGGCAATTACTCGCGGGCCATCCATTGCAGCCATGCCGCAGGTTGCCAGCTTTCTTTCAACAGCGTGAACCCCATCTCTCCATGGAGCATCGACGCCCGGAAGCGATGAGCCAATAATCTACCTGCATGTCGGCGGCGCGTTGCTGTGCGCAGCCGCGCTTCATTTGCTTTCTATCTACGGCGCATTCTGGCTTCTAGGCAGATGATGCATCCTTGTGACCGTGTGTTGGTGCTGCTTGTCCTGTTTTCCCATTCCCGGTCCAGGGCGGCTTGCAACTGTTCTTCACGAGGCGTGGAGCTTCGGCTAATTCGACCACGATTGTGACAACACCACGCGCGCTTTGCAGAAGCCAACATCGACAATCATCAAGGACTTCGATTGTGCTGCTCGTCTCGCTGCATTCCTCATGGCGACGCGACACCATCCGCGAAGAAGCCGAAGCGGGCGAGAACGTGGAGCGATAGTCCCTTATTGGATGAGACTTGACGAAGACGGTGACGGAAGGCGCGCCCCATGCCCCTGCCGCTGCGTGGCGCGAAGAGGCCCGGGCGTCCTGCAAGCAGATCGCGCTAAAGCTCTCGGCATCAAATGTTCTCGAACTTTTTCAGTACGCGCAGCAGGGACAGCAAGCACGACCACAACGCACGATTTTCGACATGGCCGCCGTATACAAGACACTATCGCAGACCGAGAACCATGACAAGGAGCCAGGCGAGAAGCGAAACAAGCAGCGCGTGCTTATTCTGGTATGATCTTCGCGACGACACTTTGCGCCTGTACTGATGAACGATAGAGTTCGAGAGGTGTCACATTCAGACATCGCCATCTGCTGCAAGATCTGTATTCGTTGATGTGAGCGTTTCTTTGAACGCACAAGGAATTTGTTGTTGACTTCTATTCAGGCCACACAGCAGGAAAGAAGCAAAACTCGACACCAAAACCAAGCTTTACCAGCTGAACGAGCTAGCGGGTGAGTCTGCCTGATTTCATGAGCTTCTTGAGCACGTATTATGCGACAGATGTTGTGAAATTATCAGTGTGTTCGAAGCACGTGCTAATTCCATCAGAACTCTACAACTGCAACAATGTCCTCTTCTTCGAAGCCCGCAAAGGCAAGGATCTCTACTGCTGGATGTCGAAACCACCCAATGGACCGACTGTGAAAATGCATCTTCAAAATCTGCACACCATGGAAGAACTCAACTTCATTGGCAACTGCCTAAAAGGATCGCGGCCAATCCTCTCCTTTGACGCTGCATTCGACAAGCAGGCGCATCTCCGCGTCATCAAGGAGCTATTCACCCAGATTTTTGGTGTCCCGAAGACGAGCCGGAAAGTCAAGCCTTTCGTAGACCACGTGATGGGCTTCACTGTTGCGGATGGAAAGATCTGGATCCGTGTCTACCAAATCAACGAGTCCGAGCCCAGCAAGAAGAAGGCTGCCGACGGTGAAGAGATGGACGTCGACGAGGCACCAAAGAAGAAGGGCGGAAAGACAGAATTCGACGTCAGCCTTGTGGAGATCGGCCCTCGATTCGTGCTCACACCCATTGTCATCCAGGAATCAAGCTTCGGAGGCCCCATCATCTACGAGAACAAGGAGTTCGTCTCGCCCAACCAAATACGTTCCGACCTACGGAAATCGAAGGCCGGGAGATTCAACAGGCGAACCGAAGCAGCGCGGGACACCAGAGTCAAGCGCGCAGACTTGGGTCTTACGTCGCACGGTGGCCGAAAGAAGGAGAAGGACCCACTCAGCGACCAGGTGCTGTTTGCGTAGTCTCTTCAGTACCATGGGCATCAGCACGGCGTTCAATAATGGCAAGTGTTTTCGGTATTTGGCGTAGATGCGGGACGGAAAAGAATGTATACATGTTTTTGCACCTTCAACATAATACTTCCACCTTTTACAGTACAAATGCGCCGAATTGGTCTCGCGTGCTAGCATTCCATCACGCCGTGCTTGCACTGGCCCATTGCGGAAATGGAGTAAAAGTATACTTCTCGCCATAGACGACCAACGTGCCTTCGAACTTGTTCAATTCGACAGCCATTTCCCCATAAAACTGACTGCCGCTGACGTTCACCCAAGTCAGATGACTCATTATCTTGCGAATCAGCTCGACGTCGAAATGCAATCGCTTCAACAGGACAAGCAGCTCCAGCCACGATGTCAGATACTGTCTGTCACGGACGTACGAGCATCGATAGCGGTGCTTGGCCAACGTGGCCTGTACACCGCTCTCGAGCAACTCATCAACGTGCTGGAGGAACACTTCGTTGTCCGACGTCACCGCCATCCCCCCAGAACACGTGAGTACGTACTCGGCAATTTCGTACAGGATCCACAGGCGCGGCTCAAAGGGCGGGTAGAAGTACGTGAAGCCGCAATCGCGAATGATGCCGGACATGGTCTCCAAACACCGTTGAAAGTACGCCTGCTCGCCGGTGGACCGGAGAACTTGAGGCATGCAAATCCAATCCACCCAGATGTAAGACTATGGTTGTGGTGCCAGCTCAGACTGGTGTAAGCGTATAAACGTTCCGTCCGGGTTAGGGTCATCTCGTGAGCGTTAGAAATGGCTGACGAAGAAGCACTCTCGCCGCGAGACGAAGCCGGGCGAGGCCGGGAGGAGCACATAGTCGTCCAGGTCGTTGGCGGACCACTTCTTGAAGTGCTTTTGCGATATGAAAGCGCGCCGCGTTTGGCAGAACCAGAACATTAGCGGAGCGCCGGCCTGGGCGAGGAAGTCTCGCGCAGAATGCCACTGGGGATGTGTTTGAAGACTTGGGCATCGGGAGCTATTTCGTCCCAGGCGGCTATGCTTCGATGGACCAGTGAGGACCATGCAAGGTGAGGCGGCGGCGACGCGCACGTCAAGGTTTCTGAGGGACTCACATAGCAGGAGGGAATGAAGCAAGGATTGTTGCTCGAGTTCTTCGTCGTGCCAATTGAGGTGGGCTTCCTCGCTCACCGGACATACCATCCACTGGCGACCAAGTCGACCGGCCAGCCTTCAGTGCCTGCGCTCTGCTCATTGGACAAGGATGGGAAATGGAGCAGGTGTGGTAGGTGGGGGTTGCTGCGTATGCATGTGCAGACTTAACCATCCCAGCGCTGTTGGACTCAGCCTTGTGCGTGCAGATGCCCATGAACAAGCAACCAGCGTCCCAATACGCCTCTCTGATAGGTGTCCTCTCATCGAAGTCTGCATACCTCCCAGTGTGTTTGAAATATTGCGAGGGGATACCATGCGGAAGTAACTGGTTCCCCAAGAGTGAGCTGCAGAGTCTTGGCAGCAACATAGCAATCAGGCTTGCGATTCCTCCCTTGGAGCGGTCATGATGTTCTCTAGTTCTTCCGCATATTCATCACTCACACCCGTCACCTTCCCCTTTCTAACCCCACACAGCGCCCTGAATGGATCGAGAACCATCTGCGTCTGCGCGCAATTGGCTGGGTCCTGAACTCGATGAACCCGCCCACTAGGAAATCTGACTCGGCTAACTGCACCATCGATAAGATGCAGCTCCAACCGGTGTAGTGAGGGCACGATGGCCAGCAAGTCCACAAGCTCGCGAACCTTTGCACGGATACCAGCGGGTAGGCCGCGCCCTCCGCAATTGTACTTGATCATGCCGGTGTAGTCATCCACCGACTCGACGTTTATGATGTAGTTCTTTATTCGTAGTAGATTCCGCTGCGAGAAGTGCTCGAGGAACGGGTACGTTCGATTCGGAGTTAGGTTGTTCGCGGTCCGCCAGCGGTAGCGGAAATTGATCGCATCGAACGTAACGTCGACTACAAATGTGTTGTCGCCATACAACATATCCGTCGTTTCTTCATGTATTTGGCGATTCACTGCAAGTACATTGGTGCACCCGCGCCGCCACACAATGTCGTTGCCGGTTTCCCGGTCGGTCCGTGGCATGGTACGTAGCATTCGCCAGCGCCCGTCGCCATTCTTCTGTCGAACGAAAGTCAGATTGTATTCGGACTTTGCGGGCGGATCGGGAGACTGCTGGTAACGCACATCGAATGTTGTCGTGTGTGGGAGGATGTTCGAATAAATGAGCCGTCGGAGCTCAGTTGGGAGACGAAGGAGTGGCGCGACGTTGGGAGGATCACTTTGTGACAGGTGCATTATGTTTAAACATCACTCTGCTCGTAATCGAGTATGTTCAACGTATCCAGCATCAACTGCGGAGGACCCATATCCATTGACGCCATCGGTCTGGAGCTGCATGGGCCGCCGATTGGTTCCAGAATCCGGGGTTACTTGGCGTTATTTACCAACCTACAAGATCACGATGATGACTCCTTTCCTTCCCCAACCACCAACCATGACAGCAATCGTAACTGGCCCATCGGGGCTCGCATTGAATGCAATCATGTTCTTTCAGACGTTCGAAATTCCTGCTTATAGCCCCAACGGAGGGGTCCGATTTATCTGAGCCCTTCGCGACTTGTCGGTGTCGAGATAAGACAATCTTGCACCGAGCGACCATTAGATCAGATACAGATCAACAGGAAGAGATTTGAAAAGAAGGGAAAGGAGGAGAGAGGAGTTTGCCTCTGGACGCATCATCAGCGTGCTCACACTCTGATCGGTTGAAAGTCCAGCGTACGAGTCGAGATAATACAACAACTTTCAGTAAGTAAGCGCCCTAGAAAGTGCTCGTTTCCCCCTAGCTGACGTCCTCCGCCTCAGTAATTTGCAAAATACTTTCATCTCCTCACAACCGCCAATATGCTGTTCGAAGATCTGGCCACGGAACTGGTCACGCAGGTGTTCTTTTCGTGCAACACCATCACCGATGTTCTCGCGCTATCGTCTACCTGCAACCGCTTTCGAAAGATCTACATTTCCTCCCAGCGCCTGGCCATCCTCGAGACCGCCGCTGAGACTCAGTTCGGGCCGCTGAAAGACCTGACCCAGCTGCTCACCCACAACGCTAGCCAGCCAGTGCACATCATACGCGACGTCCCGTTCTCAGCCGCTCTACTGAAGCAAATCGTACGCTGTGGTCGTGTTGCTGAGAAATGGTGCGACATCTATCCCTTCAAGAAATGGAAGCACAACTACGAGTACCGACGCCTCCTCACGAGCGAGGAGAAGTATCGTCTTAGAAGGGCAGTCTATCGCTCATGGCTCTACTCGCGCGCCTTTCACAACCGCGACCACTCGCGCGAACTCCGAGCAATGAAACCCGTCATACAGAAACGCGCCGCCTTACTACACAATTGGAATACATGGGAGCTTGCAGAGATCGCAGACGTGAACCAAGTGATCCGCGAAGTTCTGTACAACAACGTATGCCCATCCAACGGTACCATCGCGCGCAAATTCAAGAAACGCTACCCAGACAACGACCAGTCCTTGCTCTTCAACATCCACCTCAACTACCCTCCACCCACTCCCACTCAAACGCATAACCCCTTCGCAGCACAATACCACATCACAACTAACAGTCTCTCCTCGCACTTCAACAATACCCCAACGTATACTGCGCGCTACGCATCTTCCAAGTTCAGTCTTCTGCCCAACCACGAAATCGGCGCCGAGGGCTGGGGCGACGATATCCCGCACTACTACGTCATCGAGGACATGTTGAAGCTGGACCCGGAGCAGATCATGTGGCTGAAGGACAACGCGCCGTTGAAGGGTATGGTGGAGGGATATGTAAGGAGTTTGGGCGAGTGGTTTGAGAACAACGGAGAGACGTGGATACAGACGTTGGAGTGGGTGCTGAACGAGCGTGGAGAGGACGTCAAGGCTTTCCAGTCCGCGATTAGTGAGCAGGACATGGGCGTTGCTGTTATTGAGTAGGTAGTGGCAAAGCCTTGGAGCGTGGATGTTGGTGTCGGACAAGTATACTTCGTAGACTATTGCATAGCGAGCGCTCCTAGATCATCCCGCCTTGATCGAAGATCCCCAAAGGCTTATTATATCGTCAGATAAACCGCTCATCATCTTCGTCCCCAAAACGCCGCAACGACTCCTCCCTCATACCCCCTTCAAGCACTCTATCCAACCTCTCCTGCTCCCTATCTCTTTCTTCCCTCCCCTTCCCCTTCTCCCGCATACTCTGCCTGCCCTCCCCCCTCCCACCCAACCTCTCAATCTCCGCAACCCGCTCACTCAACCTATCCCGCTCCGCCCTCAGATTCACCTCTGCGTGCTGCATCGTCTCGCCCTCCTGCGCCCAGCTCTCATGCTGCATGACAACGGCCAAATCCTCGTCTCCGCCGCTTTCGAAGCGCGCAATCAGCTGACTCAAGTGCTCGATGCGGCGGTGGAGTGTGGCGCGCTCATCGTCGTAGGAGTGGGTGGTGCCGTGGAGGTCGGGAGTGGTCGGGGAGTGGCGCTGGTCTTGTTCACTCTCCTTCCCCTTCCCTTCCCCTTCCCTTCTACCTATGCCTTGTCCCCTCTCCTCTCCAGCCTCCCGCGTCGCCCCTGCGCGATCTCGCATACCCGCACTCTGCTCAGCGCCTAATCTCGCCTCTTCGCAACACACGATGCACGACCAGACTGTCGCCCGTGTCGTCGAACTCCTCCTCCGCGTCGGTCAGGACTTGCGGGTCGACAAGGCGCTTGTCGATGCGTGTCCAACGCGCGCCGAAGGGCGAGGGATAGGAGAAGAACTCGTCGATGTTCAATGTGCTGAGGTCGAGGCGTGAGGAGTCGGTCGGTGAACCGGATGTCGGGCTGGGTGCGCGGGGTGCGTCTGCGAATGTGGGAGGGTTGCGGATGATGATGTTGGGTGAAGCGGTATCTGGCGGTGGCAAGGCTTGCAAGTCGTCTGAAGAAGATGCTTGTGGTGCTTTGGTGCTTCCGTAGTCGTGAGGCTGTTCCGCATTGCCTGGTGTTGCAATCCACCAATTGTCAAGAGAAGTAGCAGGAGCATGCGCCCTGCCTTGCTTCGCCAAGGTCGCGAGCGCTATTCGCACTTCGCTGGGAGTCTGGTGGACGCCTTCGGCGATGTCTTCGACGTGGAGCGCTCCGTTGAGTGTCGTGCCGCCTTTCTTCACGAGATACCCGTGGACTTTCCTTGCAATGTGCTTAGCTAATGATTTGCGTAATGGAGCATCCGTGTCTTCGCTCGCATTTTCTTGGTCAGATTCCATGAGATCGACGTCTTGCTCAATGGTGCCTCGCTCGGGAACATCGGAGTTGCTGTCCTCTGCCTCGTTGGTGACTTGTACCTGTCGTCTTTCGTTATCTTGCGGATCACTTGAAGTAATCCCTTTAGCATTTTGTTCCAGCTCGCTGGTCGACAGTACAGGAAGATCTTGAGGCGGATGCGAGACCACCCACGTATAATCGTCCACAGTCTTATGGACCTGGCCCTCGTCTTCCAGCTCTTTCAACGCCAAGTGCACCTCGGCGGAGGTAGCTCGAACCGCAGATACTATACTGTCCGTCTTCAGGCCGATATATGATCCTGGTCTTGACTTGAGGTCAGCCATAAGACACAATAAGATGCGCGTTGCTAGTGGGCTCCTAGAAGCGTCGTAGAGCTCAGATGCCGCTTCTCTCTGTCGCCGGTTAGGGTTGAGGGTGGACGTTGCTGCGCTCAGTCTTTCCATCTTCGTCTGTAAATCGGACAATCCACCGCTCGCTCTCTTGACGGAAGCAAGTTCGTCACGAATGTTGTTCCATCGCTCCGTAGCCGTCAGAGCTTCGTCTGTGGGGTCTTGGTCGGCTTGTGATTGTGCGGGTGATGACTCTTCCTCAGCCTCCTCCGCAGGATATCCAAGGCGGCCGATGGCATCCTGGAGCATGTGACGAAGAGCCTTGCAGTCGGGGTCACTTTTACACTGGATCAAAAGGCTGACGCTTTCATGTACTTCTGCCGCCCTGCGCTCGATTTTCGCAAGTATGACTTCCGGCGTTGTTTTGCGTCTCTTGACAATGGTCTGGGCCCCGAAATGAAACGTCTCAAGCAAGGCCACCTGACCTTTTGCTGAAGGCTTTGTGTCGTGGAGTTGTAACGTGTCGGGATGAACACTGATGGAGATTTCACCTGGACTCAAGAGTTTCCACTCCATTTCCTGATCCGACCATTCAAGCACTCGTGTTCGGAATTGGTCTGGCTCCGGATGCAGCGGTACCTCGACCTCAGCACTATAAATTGTAACACCTGGCGGAATAACGTCCTCTTCTGTCTGGTCCTCAACAACGGTGCCATAGGGTCCGTTCGGGGTGACAAAAGGTTGCCTTCGATTGTCGTCACGGTAGCTCTTCTCCACGATTTCCAACAGGCTCATCGAAATCGGAAACATGTCTGCCGGAACTTCCAGTCTGAAGCTTATGCCATTCGCATCGGACTTCCTATAGACGCTGTGATCCATGTGCATGTTCATATGCCAAAGAACCACTTGAGCAAGGGAGTAGCCCTGCTCGCACAGATCTTGTCCTTCGGCGTAGCGCTTTTGAATATCCTTGCAAGTCTCGCAGGATTTGGCGTGCGACTCGAACTTGATCAGAGCGTGCTCCTCATTGGGGCTAATTGGTCGTGACGGCTCTGGTGTTTTGCCGAATCGTACGGAGCGGACAGCCTCACTGATTGATACAAA
>TARA_R110002003_G_scaffold155_1_pt1 | contig 10132 bp, 11 predicted proteins | sample TARA_R110002003 | Tara Oceans TARA_R110002003 (sample SAMEA4396441) | marine metagenome | biome: Westerlies Biome; feature: [SRF] surface water layer (ENVO:00010504); material: water (ENVO:00002006), including particulate matter (ENVO:01000060) such as... | depth 5 m | reverse complement strand
AGAGGAGTGGTCCGAGGATGTTGAGGCACGGGAAGGTGCTATCGAGATCGAGTCTTCTTTTGTGTGGGTGACATGCTCCTCTATAATATCGTCTTTGCCCAATATGGTGTCGTTAGTGTGCCCCAAGCCCTGCTCTTTCGTTTCTGCATCAGGTGACATAGCGGTGCCATGACTGGATTTTGTCGTCCCAAGACCTTTTGGCTGCTTTTCAGGATCTGACATCCTTCGGCGTTAACATGGAAGGTGTAAGAGAGGTCGTGTCTCAAGTCGCGTGCATCGATCTTCTTCTCCCCTCGGCTTATCCGTTGCTTTTCCGATATCCTCGTTTAGAAGATCATGCCTCGGCCGATGCAGTCTATCAAATGTTGCACGTCACGCAGCGAACCAACATAGATGTAGACCCCTCACACCACGCGGGGTATGAAGTGAAAAGGAGCAAAAAGCGAGACAGTAGAGAACTCATCTTCGGGGTCGGATTGCCACTGTAGCTCCGAGCGCTTGGCCCATTCGATGGTGCCGATTGAAGCGCCTGGCGCGTTTGCGTACCTGTTGCCGCGGAATTAAAGCGTCGTGCCTCCGTACGTGCCCCGCAATCGAGCACTATTTCCGGCGGGGTATTCGAGGTCGCTAGATAGCCATCATGCCGGCTTGAGCATCTCGACGGAATGGAGTGGGTTTCGCTTCTTCGAGCCCCAAGTTCCCAGGTTTTGGGACGCATTCCTGATGTCGCGTGGCTGCCAAGCTCGTGAACCCGCGGTTCGGGACGACGTCTTACGCCATCTGCACCGCCGTTTTCGATCAGCGGGGTAATGGTTACAATACGCACAGAGCGCAATGTCAAGGTGTCATTGCACACTTCATCTTCCACTGTTCGATTTCCGAGTGTTTAATTTACGTCAGATTTGGGAATGCGGGACGGCTAGATCTCATCTGAAGCCTAACCAACCGATGTCGCACACGAAAGCTTAAGCTTGAGCTTCCCAGCCACCACACCGCCAAACTCTTGAGGTCGTTTCAAAATCGAGCCATTGATCCACCACCATCGTCTCTACACCTTTTCGGAGCCCTGTACAGCTGTACAAACATCCTCGCAGTTCGCAGCTAGCTTTTGGAGGCGATTAATTGCACAAAATGGCGACACAAAACCAGGACCGCCTGCGCACCCACTTCTCCACCCTCCCCACTGCCTCCCACGCTCAGGGCTGGGACTCGCTCTGGAAAGAAGGCACTTTTATCCCTTGGGACCGTGGATGCGCCAATCCTGCTCTCGTAGATCTTCTCGCGTCTCCACAATCTCCGCCAACCTCGCTAGATCCCAACCCAACACCCGGCGCGCCAGCTCCTGGTCCGAGTCCAACAATCGAGCTGCCGGGCCCGTTGAAGGCAGATGGTAAGCGATCGAAAGTGCTGGTGCCGGGGTGCGGCAAAGGGTACGATGTAGCCCTGTTTGCGAGCTGGGGGTACGATGCATATGGACTGGAGGTTTCGGAGCATGCAGCGCTCGCTGCGCGGGAGTACCTGGAAGGCGGAGGCGAGGCGGCGAAGAGCGGAGACAATGCGACGAAGGATGACAAGATCGGGAGAGGCGTGATGAAGGTTGTGGTGGGAGATTATTTCGAGGATGGGTGGTTTAGCGAGTGTGGTGCAAATGGTGTGGGTGAGTTTGATGTGATTTATGACAACACGGTGAGTCGTCTCCTCTTTACTACTGTAATCGAAGACGCGAGAGCTGATGGATTGCAACAGTTCCTTTGCGCCTTGCCGCCGGACCTTCGCCCACGCTGGGCCAAACGAACCGTCTCACTCCTCGCACCGAAGGGCAGCCTCATATGTCTCGAGTTCCCTACGCACAAGCCTGCAGCGTCTGCCGGTCCACCGTGGTCACTGCCTCCCACAGTACATGTAGAGCTGCTCAAGCAGCCAGGCGAAGATATATCCTACGATGATAAGGGTGTGGTGGTAGCTACAGACAGGTCGGAAACGGCGCAGGCGCTGATAAGAGTTGCGCATTACACACCGAAGCGGACCCATGGAGTAGGCGTTGTGAATGGCGTCGTGAGGGATTGCGTGAGCGTATGGAAGCATAAGTAGGCTTGATCTACCATTTGAGAATGGCCAATCAGGCAGTCCAACATCATCCCGCCTTACGCAGCGAGTTGTAGTGCTCACCAAGCCCATGACTGTGCTTGTAGTATCCTAGCCATATCTCCTCGAGCTCCTTGTCGTCGCCCTCTGGCGTGATCTTGTTAACGGTTCCGTCACTGTGTAACACGCATATCCTGATGCCGTACGTGCGTGCCAATGCAAGCAGTTCGAGGTGGCCTCCCCACTCACCAGTCTCGCGGATCTTACGGACATGCTCGGGCAGCGGGTCTTCCATAAACCCCGCAAAGTCGTCGCTGTTCTGCTCAATCCAGTCTGCCGCGGCATGTCGCACCTTTTTGTAGCTCGTCCCATTGCCTCCCGCTGTCTCGTCGATGGTCCTCAGGTGTATCTTCGGCTCGACCCCCAGTTCTCGTGACTGCAGCTGATCAGCTACCGCAGCATACAGACAGTGACCATCCGCCCTGATCTCATGCAGGGACAGCTTGTGTTGTTCGAGTTGAGCGGCCATTCGTTCGCGTTCGATCTCGCGTGGGTTCGGGGCGTTCGCAGCTTCGCGCTCTGCCTCTCGAACCAGGGCGTCCTGCTCGGCGGCGCGGCGGGCGAGTCGTGCTTTTGCTCGGTTCGGCTTCTTCTTGCGGGATCCTGGAGCATCTTCTGCATCGTCGCCATTGACACTTGTGTTCTGGCTTGGCGTGTTGTTGCCGTTCAGCTGGAGTTCCGCCATGCCATCTCCAACCGTATCGTCATCTTGGGGCTCAACATCTGCCTCCTCCCCAGCCTCGCCGGTCAGTGCCCTCAGCTCCCTTTCTTGCTTCTCGTTCAAGTCCCGCTCCAATCGCTCGCACTCGTCGTTCACGCCTTTCCGCGTCTTTTTGCTCGCCTGCTTCTTCTTCTGTGTTATGCGAGACACGAGGTCGCGTTGCTCTTTGCGGTGGCGCGCTTGCAGGGCTTCGAGGGTCTCGGGTTCGAGTGGGCTGTCAGTCATTTCGGGCCGGAGCAGGAAGGCGGCAATGAATCTTGCATACGAAATATATGTGAGGTTTCCTCCGCGAGTTTTAAAGGTAAGGACAGTGGTGCTAGACGAACAGGCTGAGGCAGTGGGATGGAGGGGTGGCCTACACATTTTCGGTCTCGGAGTATCTTGGCGCCGACGGCGTGGACTCGACGCGTCAGACTTCACCTCCACCACCTCCTCCCATTCACCTATTATCATTATAATGCAACATTTTCACTAATATCGTACATCGTTTCCAATGTGTGCGTCTCTCAGGCTACATCTATGTCTTCATAGTTCAACTATCGGGGACGCGAGTACAGTGCATCCTGCTTTGGTAACACATGCTAATCCGGACACTGATCCCACACGCGCAGTCCTGTCCATCGTTAAGATGTGAAGCACATCGTCTGTGCTTCCATCGTTAAGATGATCATCTACTAGAAGCATCCCCACATATAATTGTTCGACTATGTCACAAAATTCGTTCCGTTGTCTCTCCTCATCTTTTCACACGTCCCCTACACCCATCCCTCCGCATGCCTGTTCTTCTCCTCGCAAGGTGCAGTTTCCTGTTATATCTTCCACCCCTATATCTCTTTCTACACTCAAGCGTGGCATATCTATCCTCACGTCCTTTTGCACTAGGACAGTCAGTTACCCCAGAGAGTAAGATGACAGCATTGCCCAAGTTGGCATGCATCGATCTGCTATGCTAGGCTGCACGATACTCACAAACCAAGCTGACAGCCTCATAAAGTCCCGCTATTGCGCATGCTGATGTACGCGGAATCGTTTTGCAAAGAAAATTTGGCTATGATAGACCTACACGACTCAAAGCACTACGGCAGTGGCCGATTCTCGTGTGTAAAAGAAAGGTCGGATCTCAGTCGTCGAAGAGAAAGGACGCGCTAGGCGCGCTAGTGTCCTCACATGAGGTCGCTCTTTCCCCATTCATTTGCTGCCTTTAGCGAGCCCACCTTCACCACACGAGTTTCAAGACTCGCGCTCTTACTGTCACTCGATCAGAGCTTTCCAATAGAGACTATACCCAATTCAGTCTTCCTGTTCAGAATTCGGGATGCCTTTCCGCGACCGCGAGTGGGAAGACATGCAGCGCGATTGCAGCGTCTTTCCCGCGTATACGGACTACCTATACGGCGTCGATCTACGACCAGAGGTGGCGGAGGAGCCGGGCCTACATCCACTGCTCTACCTACCTCAGCACCTCGAACCAATCCGCTACACCAACAGTATGCCTTCTCGGTCGATGTTGTACACTCGTGCACCAAACGTCCCTCACCACATGGACGCAACTGGCACAGAAAGGGTAGAGCGTAGGATGGGACTCACTGCGCGCACTGACGATGGACCACTCGCTCGTGACCTTCGCTCACCGCCAGCATGCCCCAATAGGGTCGAGGTTATACCATCAGGAACAGCAGTGCTAATGCCGCAAAGTGCTTCTCGTCCGGCCGCAGCCACTCCTTCACAAAAAGGAGCCGTCCCTTCAGCTGATTCGACTCGACAGAAGCCGCTGAACGCCCCTCACAAGCAGGCCCCGACTGTAGGCCCTAGATCACAGTCATCGTCTCGACAGCTCGCGCGCAACCTTAGGCAGCAAGCTGTGTCCAATGGCTCACCAGAGCAGCGTCGCAACCCAAGACATCAAGCTACGCATCCTTCGTCAGTGCGCTCGTCTTCCGCTACCGACGTAGACAGCCACATTGGCCACATGCCTCCCAGTACAACTCCAATGCTGTCCTCACTGAGCTCGCCAATACCAAGAAGTGAGCATCCTGGGTATCCTCAAAACTCTCAACAACAGCTTCCTGACTGGCTCACGAGCCCAGCCTCAAAATGCCAAGAGCCCGAACGGTCACCTCCCAAGATACCGATCCTCCACCCGGGTGATCTCCTCACAGATCCGCGTTACGCAGCCGCTCCCATAGAGCATATCCGGAGCATAAACGATACAGTCACCCAGCTTTGGAGCATCGCACAACATCACCCAGACAGCATGTGCAAGAAGCAAGCCTTGTCGCAACTCCAGGGTGAATCCTTGAGGGCTCAATGCATGCTACAAAAGTGGGAGCGAGATGCGCAACGGGCAGCACAAGCACATGCTCAGACTTCGGCGTATGTGTCTCCAGAGATACAAGAGAGCTTTGCGCATCCGCAAGAGCTTCCAAACAAATACGGAGAGCAGGTACTAATACCGCAACAGTTTCCCGTGCATTCTCATGAACCTCTACACAACTACTCAAAGCAACTTTCGTCCCACGCATCATTTCATGTTCAGTCGCAGCAGCCACAGCGCGGCTTGCCTCTAGAGCAGCCTCCTCCTCCCTTTCAGATTGGAGAAACATCTGCCAAACGCAGAATCCCACATCTGCTCCACCACAACAACGCGTTCAGGCTTCCCAGGTCCACCATCCCGCTCAACAACTTCAATTCCCTCCACCCTCCCAAAACGAAGCTCTAGAGAACCACATCCGGACTAACCTTCCTAAGTTCCTCAACGCGTTGCGCATCGTCCAAGCGCCGATTGATCATGGCAATCTTGAGGCAGTAGCACAGCAGCAACTTGCGCACGACTGGATGGGGAGGTTCAAGGCTACCTTGCCGCCTCAGGGTCATCAGATGATGGATGAGATTGTGGGGAATATGATGAGGGCGAAGGGTGAGGGACGAAACTGGTTGGGAGAGATGGCAAAGTGATGGTGGTGAGATAGATTGGAGCCATATGGTTGGAGAGAGGATGGCCCGAATGGAGGTGCGGGTGGTGGCGGTAGAGTGACGGGCGTCCATGGCGCAGTGTGGAGAAGAGTTCACAGGACGCATGTGCACCTTGCGAGAACGTCGCGCAATGCCGCGTTGCAGCATTCGCATTGGTCTAAGCTCGTGCATACAGAAAAGCTGACCCTCAGCCATACTAGATATTGAAGTACAAATCAACCCCTAATGCTCCTGAATTCTCTCAGCCCATCTGCGGATACCTGCTCTTAGCTCTGATCTTCGGACCCCAATAGAAGAACACCCAGGGAATGGGTAGCATTAACAACGCAAGGAAGCCGAGCAGCGAAGTGGCCCATCCAATGCCGAGGCCTTCGTACACTATTCGTGTAAGTCAGCAAAGTTATAACAAGCCGTGAGGTTCTAACGTTACTTACTCTGAATAGTAAACAACGGGAAGACAGCGCTCATCGAGTACCGCGAAAGGCCATTTGCCGCTATGGCCGACGCACCGTTGAGAGGGCCATACACGTCGACGATATACAGCACCGCCGAAGTCTGCGCAGGAAACACCACGTCAGCAACTCACACCCCGTCACCAAACAACGCGTCCAACTCACAAAAAGACAAATATTCCCCCACGCAAACGGGATCGCGCCGACCAGACACAGCGCCCAATGCTGCCCCGTATGCGCACACCACCCAAACCAGAACAAGCCGACGACAATCCCTCCCGATCCGATCATGGCGCTATACAGCCGGTGTTCAGGCGCGACATGCGTGCCTCCCGCGGCGATCACCTTGCGATGCTGCGCTTGGTACATGTAGCGATCGACGAGAATGCAGGTTACGACGCCGAGCAGCACGCCGATGCCGATGGAGAGGAACGTCAGCCCCGTTTGCGAGATGCTGAACGAGTACGGCGGGCGCTGGAAGACGTAGGGGAAGGCGGCGAAGAAAATGAACAGGACGCCGAAGGCGAAGGAGTTGTAGAGCGAGAAGAAGAACACTGCGGGCTGGGATGTGTCAGGTTGCCTCTAATCACAGGCACGGGGATGGGCAATGCGTACCTCAGTGCAGAGCATGTGCAGCGGTCGTACGACCTTGAGCGCAATCGCGGTCTTGACTTTCGCCGCAGCCGGGTCGGCGGGCGGGATGATGCCGTGCTTCTTCGCGCGCCGAGCGAGGATGATGGGTTTGTACGTTTCTCGCATAGGCAGGGCGATGAGGAAGGCGGCAAGGGCGATGAAGATCATGCTCCATTGCGTCCATTGCCAGCTCTTGTATTGCGCTGCGAAGCCGCCGATGATGGGTCTACACACACGCACGCATTAGTACACCAAGTCAAGAATCCAGAGAAGATGGGGACAAACCCTAAAGCAGGCCCGGCAAACGGCGCAGCGAGAAACATACTCGTCGCTACGGCGCGCTGGCGCGGGGGAAACAGGTCCGCGTTCGTGCCTGCGCCGACGGCGAGCGGCGGGCTGCCGCTTACGCCGGCGAAGAAGCGACAGATGGCGAGGCTGTAGAAGGACTTTGATAGCCCGCAGCCGAGGATGAATAGGAGGAAGATGGGCGTGGAAACTAGGTACACGATTTTGCGGCCGTGGCCTTCGCTCAGGGGCGCGGTTGCGATGGGGCCGATGCCGAGACCGAGGGTGAAGAGGGTCAGGCCGACGAGGGCGAGGGTCCGGGAGATGTTGAAGTCGCGCATCACGTCTGATACTGCGGGTGTGTAGACGGATGTGCCGAATGTGCTGGGAGTGTGTTAGCTGGACCGTTATAAGGGCTGGGGGCAATGTACACTGCGAAGCCTAAGAGCGCGGGAGCCAAAGCATGGTAGATTCGAGTTGACATGGGCCAGTTGTGTGGGTTGTCGGGATCATCTGGGCCGTTCCAGTCGGTCACATTCACTTCGGACTTTGGCGTAGTATCTTGAGTTGCTTCATCGTCGGGTTGTGGTGGTGGTGTGGAAGGGAGATCTTGTGTATCGTGTCTTTGAATGTCATCGTCCTTCTCTTGCAGAACATTTCCTTTTTCCATCTCACTCAATGACCGAGAGTCTGGTGTAGCAAAGTTCGAGGGCTCCATTATGGTGGTCACGACCCGAAGTCGACGTCGCGAAGTCGATATAGAAAGGTTGGTATTGCAAACTACTCCGCACTCATGGTACTGGCAATCAGGAGGACGAGCCAAGAGATATATAGCCTTCCTTCGGCCGTACCAATCGTGCAGGTCGTGTCTAGTCAGGGACTCTGCTTATACAGGTAGGGCGCATAGTCATCGGCGTAACCCCGAACTATACCCACATCCTCTCGCTTATCAACCTGTAAAGCGCAGTTAGGACATTCGGTCCAAGAGGACACTTGCCGCCTCAAGCGTAGGGCGTATCAAAGTGAGCGTGTATGGCGCCAGAGTTGTCCTAAGTCAACAACGAAGCACCAAGCGCGGCAGACACGATATGGCGAATTGTTGTAAAACGGCATGGAGTTAGTAATATGTCATTCGCTGCAGAGAACGACCGCGGATTGTTTAGTGAACACTCCTCTTGCAACATTGTGGACGTGCAACTATGGGATGGGGGTTTTCTGAATTAGTCGTTAGCCGAGGTCAGGGGCGGTGAATAGTAATCAAGCTGAATGTCGACATCCGATTGAGAACTGATCGTCGACGGCGACATTCATAGTTGAAATATAACTTCATGGAGGTTTGCAACTTTCTGAGGCAGAATTTGTAGGTGAGTGAAGTGTTCAGGGGTAGCGGGGCGGTTGCTGACTTGGAGGTAGAGACTCCAGAGATAGATGACGTCATCATTTGTTTGTTTGTTTTGGAAGTCGCAGCCAAGGTCGACATCCGTATCTCTGCCTCTCTGCTCTGCAGCTTATGTCTATGTACTTCGGTCTGTCCAGCTGTAGAACAGTGCTCGACAAGTTGTCCATGTTCTCTTACTCCAGATACCATGACTTTGGCGTTGCGCATGACGGCCCCGTGATGTGCGGGGAGCCCGGCAGCCGACATCATTGCTACATGGCATCACTACCCGCATGGATGCTCGAAAAGATCCTGGTGCATGTAAATGAGTATTTCTGGACGGACTGGAAGTAAAGAGATGGATGGCACAATCGAAAGATGGTTTGCTACAGGCTATAGCAAACTCGCCGATGGCCGTATTCCAGGCGACCGACTAGAAAAGCTCACGTTGCCCAGCTCTTTCTGTCTATGTATGCTCAACACATAAATCAGTCAGAGTTGTGTATACGGGCAGAACAGTGGTTGCACGCAGTCTACGCAGGCCTTGCGACCGCAAATCTGACAAGTTCGTACACTTACCCCTGGTACTGCACACTGTGGCTGCACTTCTCAAGCATCGTAGCGAAGATCTGTGGCGGAATGGATTTGTTGCTCTGAGCATCAACAGTGTCATGAAATGTAAGTGATTGGGACTGAAAGGCGCGTTTGCAGGGAGGGGCTGCACCTAAGGAAGCGGCCGCGCTCTCCTCGATTTCACCCCAACTTATTTTCTGCCCTCTGAAATCCCCCAAACCGCTCGTCTCACCCACCTCAACCTATACGAGCATCTCAATTCATTCACGACTATCACCCCCCTGATTACTCTCCTTCCTAATAACACTGTCAACATGCCTTCTACGCGCAAGTATGACCCTGAGGCCGACTTCTCCGCGTCCGACAACGATGAGTACGGCGCTTCAAGGACAAAGCCCGCCCGTCTCCAGCAACCCCCGACAACTCGCAGGCGCGCTCAATGCAGCCGCGAGGCACTTGCCGGCGACTCAGACGACGCCTCGTTGATGCATGAACGCCGCGCGAGGCGCTCCAGGGTACACAAACAGCAGGAAAGTTTACTGACCCGAGCTGAGCGCCGTGATGCCCGCCTCGCTGTTGAGCTTGCAAATCTGGCGGACTACAACGCTCCGCCGAAGGCTCGCCGTCATGACAATAATAGTGATAGCGACAGCCAAGATAACGAGCCCAAGCCGCGACCCCGCCGCGCTCGTGGTCGAAAGCCTGTCAAGGGCTCACGCATAGAAAAGCGTGCCCCTAAGCCGAAAACCAGACCAACGAAGAAGCGCACGACGGCCGACAGACTTCTGGCAGAAGCTGCCCAACTCACACCTTGGTTCTCTTGGCCTTCAGAGGAAGAGGGAAGCTCGAGCGATGAGGTAGATGGTGATGGCTCAAGCGACGAGCAAAATTGGCTACCACGGACGCACTCGCGTAGATACCCACCGAAGCAAGCGGGTGTCCAGAATATCCCCTGGTCTTCCTTGCCTGCAG
>TARA_R110002003_G_scaffold431_6_pt1 | contig 10138 bp, 9 predicted proteins | sample TARA_R110002003 | Tara Oceans TARA_R110002003 (sample SAMEA4396441) | marine metagenome | biome: Westerlies Biome; feature: [SRF] surface water layer (ENVO:00010504); material: water (ENVO:00002006), including particulate matter (ENVO:01000060) such as... | depth 5 m | reverse complement strand
ATATTATTTAGCTAGCTGTACTGTATTCTAACAGGGTTAAGCTACTTACTCTGTAGCTATTTGTACATTACTAGCTAACACATTACGTTCCAGCACCCGCTCTCTAAACTCCTATCTCTTAGGATCTGGCCATAACAAAACTAACAATGCTGTCGAGTGAGTACTGCTTAGTCGTTCAGCTCAAACCCACCAACACGACGTAAATCAGACCTCAATCTCAACAACCTTCCCCCTGCCCACCGCCTGTCCTCCTTCAAGCGTACTCGTACTCATATACATCTTCCCCTTCCCCTTCCCCCCCTCCGCAGTAACAACACTCGTAACCCCACTCACCATCCCCAACCCCCTCACCACGCCATCCCTCCCAACCCACTCCACCGCATCCGCGACCGGGTGAGCCAGCACCACGCTCCCGTCCGCCAGGACGGCGAAATCATCAGGCTGGCCAATTTGCTCACCCGTCGTAATGATCTCGAACGGCGCAACGGCGACACCGGTGCGTGTATCCAATTTGACGCGGCCGAGCAGATTCAGCACCGTGTTGCTGTAGTACAGATACGCCGTCGGCGCATGCAGCCGTACGCCATTGACGCCGAGCGGCAGGGCCGTATTGCTGAAGTTACTCGCCAGACTAGCATCGCGTAGGAGGACGTTGTACGCGCGCGATCTCAAGTCCAGCGCGACGATGTTGCCGGCCCAGGAGTCGGCCAGGAGGAGCGTGTGCGGGTTGAGGAGGGTGATGCCGTTGACCATAGATACGGTGTTCAGATCGGCCACTTTCTGGATCGTGGCGGCGTGCCGGCAGTCGGAGATGTCGATGCTCCAGATGGAAAAGCTGCCCTCGATGGGGGCGTTGGCGGGCGTGGTGGTTCCGACGGCGACGGCGAAGACGTCGTGTTTGACTTCGGTGATACCCAGGACGGCGTTGGCGTTGGGAAAGGTGTGCACGAGAGATGCGGTTGCGGGCGTGACGAGCGGATTGACGATGTGGACTTCTGGGCGGCCGATGACGGTGACGAGGAGCGAGCCATTGCGTGTGAGAGCGAGGTTTTCAAGCCAGGTGGAGTTGTCGAATTGGTAGGTTGTGCGGATGGTTGCTGCGGAGGCTGTAGCCAGGAGGGTGGTGATGGGTAGGAGGAGCTTCATTGTTGCGATGGATGGAATGAACTCCGGTTATTCGAGCGATTGAAGGATGGAATGAGGAGATGAGATGACATCCACGCTTCTGTGTGGTATTGCTGGCTGCATGGTGGTAGGTCTTTATACCTTCGCTGCTTGTGCGGTGTTGAGTTTCGCTGTCATGAGCATAACGACATCCTACCACTAATGCCTAACGCCTTGCTTCGTCCGCTTAACAATCCACTTATCGGTCTTGACCTTCCTAACATTCGTACAAGTTGTTCGTCGAACACCACCTCGTAGGCCCAAAGAGGAAATCACTGCTAGTGCGGTGTCTGTGCTGAAGGATTCAGGCGTTCGCTGAATAATGACCGGGGATACTTCGCAAGGCAGCACATCAGGGCTCTCCACACACGGGACCGCTTGTCCCCTTAATCTATCAGCCCAAAGAAAGCCTGGTAATTGTGGGCGACGAGCCTGATGACAAATGTGCAGTGAAGCGTGGCACATTCGCGAAAAAGGAAAACAAAGCGGTCCGTAAGCGCCCCTTGAATGGGCTCAAACGATCCATTAGATTGATATGAGGCTCAGGACTTAAGCTAGGACTGCGATACGATGCCGATACATACTGGAGTCCGCTCCTACGCCTGGTAGTAATGCGAGCAACCGGCAATATACAAAACTCCGCGATGGTGACACCTAGAAACCCACAGCAAGCATAAGGCCGTAGCCCACGGTAACAATAACGGCAAAGGTAAGGATCGATGCTGGGATACCGCGCGTCAAGAAATGCTTGACTTCGAGATACCGTTGACCTGTTCTTTGGTCCTCCATCATAATGGCGGCTGCAGCGAGTTAGTACATATGATACTCACAACGATACTAAATGATTGACTTACTCATATTTGGGAAGCCACTTGTTGGCAGCCCCATGGCTCCACTAGCCATGAGGACTGCACCCATGACCAAAAGATTCGGGTGTGGCTCCGCCATCTGCTGGCCGACCTGCTGAACAAGTGGCAACACGATCAGTGCAGCGACGGTGTGACTGATGAATGTCGCGACCACCAAGATAAGACCCGCGAAGACGATGAGGACGCTGTACAAGCTCATGCCCTCAACGCCACTTGTAATCGACTCAGCAATAGTGTGCAGCAAGCCAGACGAGTTGACGGATTTGCCAAGCGCAAGACCACCAGCTGCTAGAATGATGATAGTCCAGAGGAAATTGTTGAAGTCTTCCTTGGTAAGAATACCAGTACCAAAGAACAAAACAAGTGGAATGATGGCCACGACGCCCATGTCGCCGAACACAGATTCGAGCTGATGGCTGACGCACCACAAAGCGATGGTGACGATAGTGACGATGCTGATGAACCACTGGACGCCGGTGAACTTGTCTTTGAGTGGTCGAATTGGGACGATAGTCGTGCCCCGTCCAGGCTGGAATGTGACGAGGAGCAGGACCCAAATGAGAAGGATAGATATGATACACACGGGAAGGGCGACAAAGAACCAGACACCCCATGACGGTTCTGGGTTCATGTTTTGGAGTGCGATGAGGTTTTGGGGCGAGGCAATGGGGGACGCGGCACCGCCAATGTTGGATGACAGTGCAATGCCAAGAAGCAACGCCTTTGTCATGTCCGAGTCTGCTGGGAGGTTACGAAGAATGGGCTGCATTTTATTAGCATGGAAGACGTCGATGCGGAGGCGTAGGACCTACTTGGATGATGGAGAAGCACAATACTGGTGCTGCGACATTACTGATCCACATACTAGCAAACATAGCAACGAACATGTTAGTGAGGAGGACAGTCCTCGGCTTCGTTCCAGCCTTGCTCAGAACAAATGTAGCCATCATCTTCGCAATGTTGTACTTTGACAGCGCTGCAGCAATGGTAAACCCACCAAGCAAAAGCATGATGACGGGAGTCCACATCGCGGAGAAGACGTAACTTGCGGCGTGTTTCGAGTCTAGCCGATGGTGAGGCTTATCGTCGCTGCGAACGACGTCCAAGGTGACTGCTAGGAACGGTACGAGGAGTGAGGTGACGAATAGGGGAATAGCCTGTGGGTGTTAGCATATTGAGATATGTTTATAGAGGAGTCATTCGTACCTCAGTCGCCCACAGCAGACTGACGAAGATGACCATAGCAAGGCAATTCTGCTGTTCGGGCTTCTTCATGATGGGTACGACAAGCAACACAACGAAGACTGCTATGCAAGCGACCAGTATCCAGAACGTCCGACTAATGAGCCATTGCGGACATCGGTATTTGCCGATAGGCGTCGAGACTTCTTTGAGCTCGGGCTCGACATCGTCGCCTTGCCGACGGATCTTGCCTCCACTTGTGTCCCGCCCAAGCAATGTTTGTGTGATGCCGATATTCGCAGCTTGGGCCTTCCTCTCGATTCCAATCATTTCTCGCCAGACTGTGTTCCTCTCCCATACGACATGTTCTCGAAGGTGTAGTCGGAGCTCTCGTTTCGCTTCAGCTACGTCACCCTTGGTGCAAAGATGTGCGTATGCGGCCTCGATGCGGTCCAGATTCTGAGTCAATCTGTCCATGGTGCTCTGCTGGAAGGGATATGCCGGATACACGTATTTGTTCAAGTAGAAGCCCTTCAACTTGCGGTCCAAAATCTTATCGTACTTTTTCAGCACCTTTTCGAACCCGGTCTTGTTCAGTTGAATGAAGGACCGCAGCTCACAAAGCGAGACGTATACGCTGACAGCCCGCTTCTTCAATGATACACCCTCATCGTACAGTGCTGAAAATGCCATGTCGTTGTAGTCTTCGAAGGCTACGCTCGTCCTCCGCCGCGATGCTGAGTAGTCTGTCGAGGCTCCCATGTTCTCGTCGTGCGTGCGCTGACGCCGTATGCGGCCGTCTGGACTCTTCTTCCGTAGCCGCGAGGTTTCGTTCGCTTCATCGTCCGAATCTTCGTCGTCCTCGTGTATATCGTCTGCTGTTGAGTTCCCGCTTACTCCGCTCATTGCTCGTGGCCGAGTGAAGCCTACTTGCCTGAAAATGCTGGCTTTGCGTACTCTCTGCTCTGGAGGCACATGCGCCTGCCCCTGCTCGAACCCATCTGTCTCTTCGTCGTACGCCTCCTCATCCTTCAGCATGGCATTCAGCTCGTCATATATCTCATTCTCCTTGAGCTGATAGAACGAAGTGACCTTTTCCAGCTCCGCATCGAGATTGTTGGTGAAGAACTTATCGGGGTCTTCGGCGTCTCCGTGTAAGAGAGGCGACGATTCGGGGTCGACGTGCTCATGTTTCTGGTTTATCCGAGTCTCGAGGCTGTATATCCTGCGTAGTCATACCGTCAGCTTATGACCCAGTCGCCCGCGTGATCTATGTTAGTTCCAGACGTACTGCTTCTTGAGGTTGCTGTATGCGATGTAGTGGTTGCTCCAGTCCGGCACCGCATTGAACTGCAAGCTGTGGGAGAACTTCATCTCGTCGGCCTCGCGAAGCTGCTCGAGCTTCTCCCGTCGCTTTCGGTCCCGCTTGGTTTCCCGTGCCCCCTCTGTCTGTGTATGTGTGCCCTTGTTTAGCTCTTGGAGCTCAAAGGTATCGCTAATAAGAATATCACGTTGGAGGCCGAGGTGGTCCAGGATGTAGGTAGCAGAGGTTGTGGGAAGAAGGAGCGCAGACAAAAGTAGAAGGCGCGATGGGCGGCCAGCTAGGTCAGACAACGGCTCCGGGTCGGGTGGAGGTGCGGCATTCGAAGCGCAGCCTGCGAAGAATCTAGCGTGTAGTCTACTGTGTGGGGATTGGTGTGGTGCTGCGGCTTTGGCTTGTGGTGCACGCCCGAACGAACTTCTTCAGGTGCTGTGACGAAGCCAAGCCGCAGCCCACGGGCCCAATTCATTGGCTGTGCGTGCGAGCCCGCCCACCACCATGACCGAATATCGCGACGCGACGATAATTGTGTCTCACATGTCACATGTCTTTGTCACTATGAGAGATAATATTGCTTCACACCTTACTAGCTATGCTCGTATCTCCAATTTGAAGGCAGCACACTTCTGAGGCATATCAGACACCACGCTGCGTACCCTTGCCGGCCATGCACGGAATGCCTTAGCGACCTCACGAGCGCTGCCGCTAGCATGACTGCCAATCATTCGTGGAAACGTGTGATCATATCCCTGCCGAGCTAACCAAGGCATGGGATTTTGTGCAGGGGAAGAACCCCATCGTCTCATCATGACGTTCCGCGAGGCATTCCCTGCCAGGACTAGTAATGGACCCTCCGAGATAACCCACAGTTATCCGTTAAAGTCCCAATAGCTCAAACTACATCTCAAGATAGTTTTGAGGGGACAAGTAGTCAGGGAAGCTATGTTCCGACGACTAGCGTGCGTAAGTGAGGCGAATTTAAAGGCAATGTATAGAAGCAGTAATGGGCAGGGCAGTATCAAGAGTGAAAGGATAGACCACATCACAGATTGTAACATTCCAGTATTTGCAGCGGCCATGTTACGATTGACATTGTCCTAATAGACTAAGATGGCGTTAGATGACTGCTTGTGGCAGATGCAATTGCGCTCAACTGCAACGTCGATATTTAAACTGTTCACGAGTTAGCAAAAGCCACGAGGAACCAGGATTCACAATTCACTTACACCTCAGGTCCCAGCCGATCTTCGGTCCAAGCTTGGGGAGCTCCTCGGCAACGCTCTGGACGTCCTTGTCGCCTCTGCCAGAAACACAGATGACAATGTCCTGGTCCTTAGACATGGTCTTCGCAAGCTCGAGGGCGCCAAAGACGGCATGGGAGGTTTCGAGCGCGGGAATGATACCCTCAAGCTGCGACATGAGGCGGAAGCCTATAAAGGCCTCGGCGTCAGTGCAGGCAACGAATTTGGCGCGCTCATTGTCTTTCCAGCTGGAGAGTTCTGGTCCTACGCCAGGGTAGTCAAGACCGGCAGAGACGGAATGCGTCTCGCTGATCTGCCCGTGCTTGTTCTGGAGGACATAAGTGCGCACACCGTGGAGCACACCCTTGGTGCCGGCAGAAAGGGTAGCACTGTGACGTTCGGTGTCAATACCGTCACCACCAGCCTCAACACCAAGAAGCTTGACAGATGGGTCCTTGGAGAAGGGATAGAACATGCCAACGGCGTTGCTGCCGCCTCCAACACAGGCGACTACAGCATCCGGGAGTTTTCCACGCTTCTCCTGCATCTGTTGCTTCGTCTCATTACCGATGATTGACTGGAAGGTGCGGACGATAGTTGGGAAAGGATGCGGGCCGATGGCAGATCCAATGATGTAGTGCGTAGTGTCGAGATTAACGACCCAGGCGCGAAGAGCTTCGTTGACGGCGTCACGAAGGGTCTGCGCGCCAGCTTCGACAGCGACGACTGAAGCCCCGAGCAGCTTGATGCGGAAGACATTCAACGCTTGGCGCCTGACATCCTCAGCACCCATGTAAATGGTGCACTTCATGTTGAACTTGGCGCAGACAGTCGCAGTCGCCACACCATGCTGACCAGCTCCAGTTTCGGCAATAATTTCGGTTTTCCCAAGTCTGCGAGCGACAAGGATTTGACCCAATGCGTTGTTGATTTTGTGACTTCCGGTATGATTCAGGTCCTCTCGCTTCAGCCAGATGTTCGCGCCCCCAGCGTGCTCTGTAAGGCGCTCTGCCAGATGCAAATGACCTGGACGTCCCATCCAATCGTAGTAAGATCGATACTCTTCCCAAAACTTGGGATCGTCGATCGCTTGGCTGAAGCCTTTTTCGAGCTCCGAGAGGCAGTCCATGAGCGACTCTGGGACGTACTGGCCACCGAACTCGCCGAATCGAGGTGGGTGGGCATGGTCCTCGTCAAAGCCGTCTGCTCCATCGGTGTTCAGAGCCTCAAGCTGATCCGCGAGCCCGGGGCCATCAGGCGTGTCGGCATCCCGGATGATCTTGTCAACATGGACGCCATTGGGCTCCTTCGCCTCGGAAAGAGCCTCGATGATGCCGACTTCGCGGGTGGTAGCGCGGCTGCTCTTGCCGCAGATCTTGTCGCAGTATTCTTCTACAGCCTTGGCGCCCTTGCCTGGCTCTGCGCCAGCCAGTGTATTGATGATTTGACTGCCGATGACCACACCCTCGGCAATCTTGCCGACGCTCAAGAAGTGGTCCCTTGTGCTCACGCCAAACCCGACTGCAGCAGGAATATTTCCGGAGTATTTGTGGACGCGCTCGAGCAATTGAGGGAGCGCAGCGTTCAGTGTTCCGGATGCGCCAGTGACGCCCATGCGCGAGACCACGTAGATAAAGGAATCGGCGATCTTGCAGAGGACGCGCATACGGTGCTCGGAGGTAGCGGGTGCGATCAAAGGAACGTAGGAGAGGCTGGAGCAGGCAGTCAGCATCCGGCCTTTCATCTCAAGTGACATGGAACTGACCCATAGCTGCGGCAGAAGTTCCTGAAGCGCAGAGCTTCCTCAGGTGGCAGATCAACCATAATGAAGCCATTGGCGCCTGCCTCTTTCGCGTCTTGCAGCATGCGCTCCTCGCCGTAGCTCAGCAGCGGGTTGTAGTAACCCATGAGCAGGACGGGCGCTTTGAGGCCGCGCTTCCTGGCATCGCGGATCATCTGGAGGACATCCTCGGTGTTGACTCCATTTTTAAGCGCTTGCTATAACGATGTCTTGTCAGGTTCGGTTCGAGTGATCTAAGCATGTGGCGAATGACTCAACGTACAGTGTTCGCGGTCTGAATCGTGGGGCCGTCGGCAATGGGGTCGGTGAAAGGCATGCCGAGTTCGATGATGTCTGCATGTGTCAATTGGTCGCTCCCATGTCTTGCGAAGAGCCAATTGCTCTTTCAACGTACCAGCGCCACCTGCTTCCATTCCGAGCATAATATCGGGCGTCTCCTGTGCAGTCGGATAGCCTGCGGTCACGTACGTGACGAGGGCAGACTACATCCGCTGTTAGCACAAATTCGCTATTCAAACTGACACTACAACATACTCTGCCCTCCTTCTTGCATTGCGCAAATGTCTTCTTGATGCTGTCCATGATGCGTTCAATTGGTGGTGTAGATGTTTGATGAGAAAAGATGGCTCGATTGCCAGGGAAAGGCGGTAACGTTTCTTATATGTCACTCGAGGGTGAGTCACTTGTCAGCCGTCAGGAATCGCGGATAAATTGTGGTTCAGAGGATGAGTCTTGTGTCCATATTTATTGATGCCGAAGGCGGAGAGTCGGCGGAGACTTCCCCGCTCTAAGCTACTTCGGGCAAGGCGCCGAATGTCAACCGTTCGAGACGTGCACCTTGACAAAGGACACTTTGTGCTTCCACCTACCTATTCACCCCGCGCTTCATCGCGAACGTCATTGACAATGTTGCTGGCAAAAGACGTTCTGCAGAGGGGTACTTGCAGGTCGGGCGCCGCGAAAGGCACAGAAAAGGTTGATATTGCATTTGAATGTCAGAACTAATTGGTTACAGCCCATTCATTACACTGTCTGATTTGCGACCCAACAGTCGACTCATCTACAATACAGCGCGGTTTCCTTTCTCGTCAACCTTCTTTCTACTTCAAAACCATGTTGTGTACATATGAATCGTCAAATGCACTTTTGCATTGCTTCGATCCGTGCTCGCGTACTGCAGATGTGCACAATCCGCACAGCATCCTCTGACCAGGAGCTTGCTGGCACTGAAGCATCCTCGTTGCATTTTGTCTAACCGCTCCTCTGTGTCACCGAGTTCTTTCTTGTTGGTGTATTTGATCTGGTGCTTGATACTCGCTTCGATGACCAGGTCGACCCAAGGCTCCTCGACGTGCTCCTCGCATTGCATCACGCAAACCCAGGCACGTCCTTGATTCGGCGCAAATTTGTTCAGTTGTTCAATCCTCTTGTTTCTTAGTTCTTGCCAATCCTTTATCGTGGGCCAAAGATTCTTGAGCGGACTGTAGATGCACGGCTTGCAGAAGCGGTCCGAACGCTGTATTTTCCCAGCAAGGCATCCACGTTCAGCGAGGGTGCATCCACCTTCGCGGGCATTTCCATCGGCTTCATTCGACATTGTGTGGGGGATGTTTCTCTGTATCTCTCTGGAAAGCGCAAATCAATATCGAAAGTAAAGTTGTGTTTTTTGCCTCGGGAGATTGACAGCGGCAATGCAAGCCTCATGTGTTGGGGAAACGCGCTTATATACTGACAGTCGCGTCAGACACAGTCATAAAGGTGACAGTATCAAAGACTCCTCGCGAGAGACCAACATGAGCACTACACAACGCGCACGGGCCTCTACTTGTCTCTGTGTCATTGTTGTGGTGTTGGTGCGTTGTTGTATGACTAGTACTACCAAGTCTGAGTTTCATGAGAGTCAACTATCTTTGAAGGGAACATTGACGAGTTACATCTTAATTTTAGCTCGCATCCCTCAACACAGCTTTCTCGTCAGCTATTTCTTCGGGCCACTGTGGACGATACTCCCAAACCGCTATCGAGCATCGCCAACACACCTCCTCATTGAGAATCTGAGGATGGGCAAATCAGCATGCTGTGCATCGCTTCCCTAACCTATTCTTGAGTCCTTCCGAGCAAACCGTCTCGCGAAAGTGCACCCGTTTGTGAAGGTTGGGGCACCAGAGTTGGTATCCGCTGACATTGTCTATATGGACATCGCAGTGTGCGCTCAACTCACCGAGGTATGTAGACTTGAAAGAAATTGGGAGTAAGAAGATGACCGCTGAATCACGGCAGGTCTTTCACAAAGGCGCGTAGAGAAGTCAAGGCTCACGGTGTGCGCTTCTTCCGCCTTTTCATCAATCGCTACCATATCGTCTCCCTACGCATCGCTGTAAGGGGCTCATTAGCTCGCAGCGCAAACTGGCATTTGAATGATTCACAGGTCGCAATGGTTAATGCACACCCCAGGCTCGCGAAGGATTGTGTCTCCACCACAAGCAATAAGCGCCTATTTCCTTTCGACGAAATCACTCGTTATGCCTAAGTACTGCAAAGCTCCCATTGATAGCTACTG
>TARA_R110002003_G_scaffold702_19_pt1 | contig 10144 bp, 9 predicted proteins | sample TARA_R110002003 | Tara Oceans TARA_R110002003 (sample SAMEA4396441) | marine metagenome | biome: Westerlies Biome; feature: [SRF] surface water layer (ENVO:00010504); material: water (ENVO:00002006), including particulate matter (ENVO:01000060) such as... | depth 5 m | reverse complement strand
ACCATTGACAATGTAGTGTTTGCCATCAGGTGTCTTCGTAGCGGTTGTAGTGATGTTTGCGACATCTGATCCGGCTTCGGGTTCGGTGATGGCGATACAAGTCCGCTTCTTGCCGGTTAGGAGGTCGGGGAGGAAGCGCTCCTGTAATTGTTTGTTGCCGTACTTGATAATTGGAGGAACGCCGAAGGACATTCCGGTTGTCAAAGATCCTGCAGGGCCTGCGAGACCAGTCCGCGCCATCTGGTACGTCATTAAACATGGAATTCTGGCGTCCATCGTGGAACAGGAGACATACCTCATCTGCATAGATCATGGTATGTATATAGTCCCACTCCTCGACTTTTACAACACCAAGGATATCGTGGATACCCAGCTTCTTCAGCCATTCCACTGGAAGCGGCGCGGGAAGTGTGGGCAAGAGCATGCCATTCTTCGCGAAAGTCTCAAAGACATGCTCAGGTAATGTCTCTGCGGTATCCCACTCCAATGACTTCTCAAGCAGATGCTCGTCTACGAACTTGCGACACGCTTTTTGCCATCGTAGATGCGTTTCCTTGTAGTATGGCGAGGGCAGACCGGCGATGTACGGTGGTTCCGAGAAGGGGACGAAGGCTGTCGAAGACATGGTGGCGGTGATGAATATGGGAGTGAGGCGGATGGTGTGATTATAGGAACAAATTGGAGTATATCGAGCAAAGAGCCCGCGCGCACGTTCGGCTACATGTTGGTGTCGAGCTCGGTATATAAGGCGCGCTTGTTTGGTGTGGAGGTGGAGAATCTGGGGTTCAAAAGAACCGAGGTTTGCCGGACACGCAGCATGGACCACAGCACCATGAATCTACATATGAGACTTCGCGATGTTCACACTCTAAAGTACATATGGCAACGAACTATCACATTCTGTTGAAACAAATTAATCCATAAGTATGGGTGTTACCAACTCGCGTCCTCGCACCCTTGTGAGGCACCAAATGCAACGGCACATATGCATTTATCTTATCCAGGACGGAACATATCAAATTTGTTTCTAAGTTATCTAAGAACTGCACGTCTACTAGCATATTAGCCCATACTCTCAAAGGTGGCCCTCCGAGGTGTTATCGGTAGCGTGCGGATGCGCCGCGGCAGATGGTGACTCGGTGAGTCGAGTCATGATGAACGAACACGTACTTTCGTACTGGCGGAAGTTTTCTAGTTTTGACTTTGTCCTCTTGGTGGAACTCTATACTTCTTCTTGCAATGATGGGTGACTATACCATAGATGATTGATATTCAGCCCCTCACTCATCATCCAAAGCAAACTCCTCCCCAATCATATCCATCAGTCTTACTATCTGCTCAAAGACCTCAGCATCTTGTCTCGCAACACGTGAAGCCTTGGTCAAAAGAGGATAGAGCCGATGCAAGTGCTTCCTATGCTTTGACTTTACCCCTGGCGCATCCGGAATAGCTTGTGGTTCACTCTTCAGCTTGCCGAGCTCCTTAAGGACGTACAGCAATTCGCCTCTCTCTGATTCGGGTAGAGGCATGCGTCCTCGCAATGGATGGTCTGCAATGTAGGTCTTTATCGGAAGTGCTGCACGTAGGATGAGGTATGGTGCAGCTGCTTGTGCGAGTTTGACGCGGGCAGGACTTCCATCACGGGCACTAACGAGACTGAATAGCTCTGAGAGGCAAGTGTAGCTCATCTTCAAGCGCCAGGTCATCTCAAGCTCAGCTGTCTGCCCGTGTCGTATATTGTAGAGATTCTCGAGTGGGGCTCCGACAAGGTCTGGAAGTTCACCCGCAAGTGGGGTGTGAATGAGCGACGTGGAGAACAGATTGCGCATATGAGTCCGGCGGAGGATATCTGAGGTGGTAGTCGTCCCGAGACCCAGAGTGATGAGATCACGAAGTTTAGAGAAGTATTCAATGTCGAAGGCTTCATCTTTCTCAATCGATGGGGGGATGTTCTTCAGCACCGAGAGCTGAGCTCGTGCAATGTCGCGTGACAGGGCGACAAGGGTGACCCAGATTTCCCTTGGCGACGTTGTCTTTTCCATCTGAGTGTTTATAAAAGGCAGCGCTGGTCGCAGGATGGCTACCACAGTATTGGTAGCTTTCTGCCAAAGTGTAGGGGCCTTGCCCTCAAGTTGGCAGGAGTATTTTTCATGTATTGGTTTTGCCAAACACTGCAAAGCAAACAAAATAGAGCCATCGGTGTATATCTGCTCTTGATTGATGTGCTTCACGATGATGTTTTGCAGAAGCGTCATGGAACCTTTCGCCAGTGCGACAAAGGTCGGTCCTTGCTTCCTGGGGGTCTTGGCATGTGCTGTGTAAGGTAGGATGACGAAACGACTGAGGAGTTGAATCAGAGTTGAAGGAAGACTAGAATCCTCTGTCTCTATGGAAGCAAGACAACTTGTGATCTTTGTTTGAAGGGGTGTCATGTGGTCCACGTCGGAAGCATAAGCCACCTGATGAGAGTCAACGACACACAACTCAAGATTCGCGAGCATCGAGGGTAGCCTTGGAGTAAGAGCCTTCCCAGTGAGCTTGTATATCGCTTCAAAGGCAGCAGCATATGCTACAAAAGCGTCCTGGTTCTCCTCGTTATTTTGAGACCATTTTCCGCGATGATCGAAGTATGACTTCCAAACATCAGCAGTCGCAAGTAGTGGTGCCATGCCTATCGGCCGCAGGCTGTTCACATGCGAGAGGACATCGCTCATTGTTGTGAAAACGGACAAGCCCAGGGTATGGGAATTGCAGTTGAAGTACTTCTGTAGATGTTCGAGGAGCTCAGACCAGGCATCACCAAGCTGAGCGGGTTGCAAACCGTCCATATGCGCGATGAATAGGACACTGACAGTCTGAAGTACGGTCTTGGTTGTTTCGTTCCAACCTATCAAGCTTTTGTTGTCTTGCGATGTCTTCCTTTGGTCGTGTTGAACAGCGACATTGGCCTGCACCATGCCAAACAAGACCGTGCGAAGGCAGAGCAGCCACACGTCGGAGGAAAACTGCTCAGAGGAACTCTCGAATATTCTTTGAATGGTTTGAGTCGCCGAGTTTCGCACTTCTGTCCTCATGTCCGTGGTGATGGATGATAGATGTAGGAGTAGTTGGAGCCAAAGGGCAGGTATGAGCCCCTCTCCAGTGTGCGGCGAGAGACTCGATTGGATATCTTTCATGTTTTGAGTTTGGCCAACGATTGCTGGTAGTGTTGATAGGTCATTGTGCGGCTGAAGGAAGTCTGATACGTTCCAGAAGAAGGTGATGGCCTATTATTCCGTCAGCTTTGGTTACGTGGCGTCGGCATCATCGATCAACTAACCGTGAGTGACATGTTGAGATCTTCTTGTTGACTCGAGAATCTCAGTAAGAGCTCTAGAAGCGTCGAGAGGCAACCATCGGGCACAGCGGACATGAAGTCGGAACATACGAGATGCACTGTCGCAAATGCTGATCGAGCTAGTGGCCTAGAAACAACGTGCACAGCACGCGACCTCTCACTCAAATCTGGCACCATGGAGTCTGCTGATGCATGATGATAGGATGCGTACGTTGCTTCGTCGAGGAACACGCTCATCAAGCTATCGAATACAGCACCCCATCCTGCGACCAGCGACTCTCCACACTGCTCAATTACGCCCTTCAGTGCTTCCAGAGCTATTTGATGGACTCGAACGTCTGTCTCACGACGGGTATCTTCGTCGGCTGTATTGCTGTGATGTAGGGCTGATATCTGGGCTTGGATCGCAAGTAAGATTCGAGCTTGGATGTCCTCACGCTGCTCATCGGTCATAGAAAACTCTGCAATGTCTCTGACCGTTCTTGATAGAATGTCGGCAGCGAGCAGTCTGGTCGGAACTGCATTTCGACCATCCGAAGAGAATCGCACTATTTGTGTCACAAGAATGTCCCATCCGCTCTCTGCTGGCTCATATTGGGACAGTCTGGCTTCATTTAGAGCTGCCAATTCGCCGATTTTGTTCAGAGCAAAAGCGGAGTCGCGCGAATTGGCTTCAGTGCTCAATGAGATGCTAGAAACACTGCCCATTCGTCTTTGATGCAGGATTTGTGGCCGGCCTGACGCTGTTGGAGTCTTTTGGCCGCTTTCTGCGGTAGATTTTGGATTCAGTAATGCGCAAAGGGCAATCAGTACCTCTTTGAACGACTCATTGGGATAATCCACAGTGCTCTCGAATAGACGCCGGGCAGCTGCTTGTACGGCCGAAGTCTCTGCTTCCATCTTCTCAGCGGCGCCTTCAAAATCAGTTCGAGTTGCCAACGCACTCGAAGTGCGGCCATGCTGACTCGAGAAGGCCATCACCAGGTCAGCTATTTGCAGTGTTTCGAAGACAATTGACCACCCTGATTGAAGAGTAGGGCCTAGTGCGATGGCTAAATTGAGCAGTGCTCTTAGACAAAGAAGATTCCGGGCACCAAGCGCAGGCATAGAAGCATCATGGGATGGACGCCGATCTCTGTCGGCTGACGTTGAAGATGCTTGGCTCGCCAGACTATCAACACTGAGTAAGCCCTTAGCATTCGTAAAGACGCTTGTCTTCTCCGCTGTCGTCATCTTGGGAGATGAGATGCTCGCCATCAAAAGATTCGAAGGCACAGCCGCCTTACTCAGGGTCGTCAGGAATGCGTCGCGTGGCGTCGTCAGCCTGAGGAGGCCGGAGACTTGGGTGAACTTTTGAATAGCTCGAACTAGAGCGCGATAGTATTCTGTGTCGAGTGCAGCATTGAGAAATGTTGAACATGTCGCAAGAACTGCAGGCCAGCAGTGTGTCACAAGTGACGATGATGCCTGGATATACGGATACGCAGCATGATCTGTGAGATCCAGCGGATTGACTGGTACGGTCTTTCTTCGGAACGATTGCGTTCTGGAGAGTCGCCGTATGCTTGAACCTGGATCAGTGGTCCCTGAATCGAGCCCAGTCGTGTCCTCGGTTTTCTTCTTTCGAGTTTTGGACTCATGATGTACAGTCAGAGGAAGGACGAACTTGGCCAGACTTTCGGAGATGTGCGTGATACAGGTAAGCACCAAGCTGTAGATGTATGTGTCTGGCAAGGATGGAGGATCAGCTTTGTCTAGATGCTCCAGACAAGGCGTCTTTAATGTGCTCCATTGCGAGCTAATCCCCGGCGATCGGTTATTGTTGTTACTTTCGGCGACGGGCCCTCCAATCACACCGGCCAAAGCACCTGCCTCAGCTACTGCTTGATCTGAGCCGGTAGCCTTGCTGTCTTCGAGATGTGTTGGTGCTGTGGACTGCTGGCCGAGTCCAATTAGGGCAGGCTTCTCGATGGCTAGCCGGACAAAAGATGCCACATTGTCGCCAAAGATCGCTTTCTTCCCTTCTGATGCATCGAAATGACTGTAAATGAGAAGAAGCAGACGGGAGTCGGCGTATATGCCACGGAAGATTTCGAGGCAGAGAGCTCTTTTCCATAGTGGTGAGGCTTCGGGATCAAGCATATGGTTCAACAACCCCAGCGCAATCTCGCATTCGGATGGAAGAATGTCGAGATGGTTCCGAATGACCAGATTGAGTATCCTCATGATGCGTACGGTAACGGGAAACGAAAGGCGGTCCGAGAGCGACCGTATGATCAGTGGCATTAAAAGAGTGCGTACAATGTGCACTTGCTCGACATGAGTTGTCATTATCGTGCCATAGTTAGACAAGATGGCTTCAACTAGCTCGAGTAAGGAGGCTGGTGGAATCGGGGCGAGTCGCATGAACAACGGCTTTTCCCCAACAATTAGCAGAACAAGATCGTTGAACAACTAATTTTGATCAGCTCCGTCGTCGACAGGGTATTGTGACACACACCTTATATGCATCATTTGCAGCTGGTCGCACTGGCACTAGTCCCTCATCACCTTTGACTTCAGTCACGATTGGAATTTCGAGCGCTTGATCTGAACATGCCATTAGATAGTTGTTGACAATGTGAGTTAGTAGCAAATACCATCCTCTGAGGCGACCCTATCAAATACAGTAATGACAAGCTGCTGCAGAGTAGCCGCTGCCGTGCCACTGACAGCGGAGTTCTTTGCATTTTGAAGGCTCGAGCATATCTGTAAAATGGTCGAAAGTTGGTCGCCTCGGATTTCAGCCGCATAATGCTGAAGCAGGGAAGGCAGAGCCTGTAGTATTTTTAATTGTACATCATGGCCTTCCTGTATCAGCACACACGATATATGCATAAGCGATGGTGTCCATACTCAATGCAGCAGACTCCTTAAGACATTCAAGCACTTCTTTCAGTCGTTCTCTTGGCAAAGCCTGGAATACACTTAGCCTCTGGAGGCAAGATACCCCGGTGGCCGCGAATTTGGCATTGTGAGTATTGCAAGCAATAAGGAATGGTGATATGAAGTGCGGGCGTCGTGAGATGTCTTGCCTAACGTTAGTTCCGATTCGGATTGTTGATAGGGAATTAGCTCACCTGCGGACAGCTGACTCTCAGAGGTGTTAGGAAGTGACTTCAAATCCTGAAGGGACTGTTCTGCCGCTGTTCGTAGCTCGGTATTCTTGCGTTTAGAGTCTTGGATGAGGGTGCCTAGTTCAGCAGCCAGAATCTGTGCTGTCATTGTCGGGAGCCCGGCGTGGTCATCCAGCTACACTCCATGAGTCCAGGCTAATGTTACGTTCGCCGCAATCAAGTTGGTAAGTCTACTGTCAAAGGAGAGAAACGACCTACGTTGTCACATTACACGGAGCGGCCAAACAGATCTGCCGTGACAGGTGAGACCCTTGCGCCTGCATCGTCATAGCGCGATCTGCCAGGCTCCACGGGCAGCCTGCCGCAATCGCAGTCACGATTCGACAGCGCTGTGTTTGTGCCTGGCCCAGACAGCTTCACCGGTATATATTCGAGCTTCTGGCCAGTCAACGTCGACGTCCCTCGTGATCCATAGTATCTCAGTGCACTGGACGCCCACCACCGCCCATCCGATAGCGGGGTTCAGCCCACCATCTCGCGCGTTGCACTATCCCCATCACCACATCCACATCACGGTCGCCGCAATGGGCGCCAAAGTCCCACGAAACTTCCGCCTGCTTGAGGAGCTCGAGAAGGGCGAGAAGGGCCTCGGTGCTGGTAGGAGGCTCGTCAAATGCGCAGTCAAGATACAATGAAGGCTAAGAGACAATAGAGGCATGCTCGTATGGCCTCGACAACGGTGACGATCTGCTCTTGTCAGATTGGAACGGCACCATCCTCGGCCCACCACACGTATGCATCCCCGGCCTGTGCAGTGCATAAGGACACCTCGTTGACTAAGGATTGCAGAGCGTTCACGAGAACCGCATTTATAGTGTCAAGATCCACTGCGGCCCAAGCTACCCCGACGTACCTCCTGAGATCTCCTTCACATCCAAGATCAATCTGCCCTGCGTGAACCCACAGAACGGCAAGGTACACACCCAAGTTGAATGGGGTGGCGCTGGTTGACAAGAACAGGTCGATCCGTCCAAGCTGCCGTGCCTGGCGCAGTGGAAAAGAGACTTTACAATGGAGACAATACTCATAGAGCTTCGAAGGTGAGGATGTCTCCGGACACATGCCTAAACATAACTGACAAAACCAGATACATGGCCCTGCCGCAGAACAAGAAGCTCCCACAGCCGCCCGAAGGCACCACATTTTAGCGAACACTACTATGTAAGGGCAGAGCCAACAGAGCAGACGGCACGAGGTCTAGCGATGCGAAGTAAGGTGGGTTCACAATTCACACAATACATAGCACAATTATTGGGGCAGGACTAACGAGCATCGGGTCGGAGTTCTGGTCTGCGAAAACCTACATGGCTAGGAAGGAGATAAATGCTATCAACAACATGAGCACAATGCGCTGATCTTTGCATTATTGCTCTATGTTGTGTAAAGCAGTGTTCTTCGCGCTGAGTGTCCACGTGATCATGCGAGACGGTCGAAATATTTCGCGTTCAAGCACGTAACCTCCATCACCAAACCGACTCATGCATGCCCCGATTTCTTCCACCCACTAAGGCGACACAGCATCGTGTAGCAGGTAACCTAGTTGTGGCTCTTCTTCGGGAATTGTTCTAATCTCTGCAGTCATTGCTCTGTACAGAGCTCTGCTTTCGCGATGTTCTTCGGCGCCGTTGACCGATGACGAGCGCGTGCCGCTCCGCAACGCAATACGCAACAAGTTTCGCAGGAATAGGAAACTCTCCAGCGCTTACCTTCTCGGGTTGAGCTTTAAAGCTGGCTATGAGGTGGGCATCGAGCTTCGTGGCACTAGGACAAGCAATTGACACAGACTAGACACTCGACCACTTGGATGCAGCGTCAAATGGCGACACCGCGAGTGCAGGAATAGTGTCGCAGTTTATCGCGAATCTATCCCGCAGTCTCACGCGCACTCCCCGACCACGGACTTTACCACAACCCCCATCTCCTCCCAAAGATCGACTCGCCTGCCTTCCCACCGAACGGGCCGTTCTAAATATCCGTCCGTACGCTCAAACATCCGGCCCACGGCATGTCCCAATACTTGCTTCTGCGAACGGCGTCCCTTTCCTACGCATCACGAAGCCACAGCCTCCGGCTCTGTCGCGAATGCTCCGTCAGCGCCTCGAGACCAAACAGAAGTTGTTCGATATGAAGGTTATGCTCGCCAATTGGTGGCTGCCCATGGCGAAGCAAGAGGATCAATGGGATGCCTGGGTCAACAAGCAAGCTAGGAGACGTGTCGATGGTGATGACGACGGAGTGAAATGGATTGATGCTGTCAGACTGAGCGAGCGGGAGTACCAGGAGGCATACGAGAATGACCAGGCGAAGGAGAGGGAAACGATAAGGAAGATGCAGCGGATTGTAGATCTAGAAACGGAATTGGCACTGAAGGAGGGCCAGACAATTATCAGAGGCCGGAAGAGGAGGCCTCTCAAAGTCATAAAGCCCAAGCCACAGTCTTGACATCAGCGTCCAATTAACATGTAGTGAGATCAGAATTGGGTATAATTGAATACAACCGCAAGCACTATCACGAAGCAATCTTCAGCTTCTCAATATCCACCCCATCCTCCTCGTCATCCTCTTCCTCCACCTTTCCAACCAGACCCTTCTCCCAAAGCTCTCTCCCCGTCATCTTCTTCTCCTCCTTCTTCACCCGCGCCTTCTTGTCCTCCTGCTCCTTCTCCTCCACCTTCCTCAACTCCGCCTCCGCCTGCTCCTTCATGAACCTTTCCCGCCACGCCAAGAAGGTTTCCCGCGTGACCGCATCGCCCTGGAACTTCTTGTTCTCTTCCTCCTCGAGCTTGGCAGCCTCCATGTCTGCTAATGCTTGCTTGGCATTCTGACGCTCGGTGATGAGCAGTTCGGCCGAGTCCTTGAGCACGGTGACGAGAGTGAAGATCATTTGCATGCCCAGGTTGTCTTGGATTGTGTCTGTGAGGCTGTCGAGCAGGCGTTGCTTATCTTCTTGGATGTCGAGGTAGACGTGCTTGGGTGCGTTGGGGGGTTGGGTTACGTCGAGTCGGGGCGATTCGTCGGGGTAGTTGGGAGGGTATTGGACGTTGAGGATGATTGTTGCTGTGGGGTGTTAGGCGTACGTAGATAAGGTATTCTTAGACGCTATGTACGTTGGTCATCTTCGCCTTCGTAGTCTTCGTGCCTGCCGTCGTCGAGCTTTATGGATATTCGGAACTCGGTCTCGGAAACATCTGCGCGTGTGTGAACGACTGCAAGTGCAGATAGTTATTTGACGTTTACCTGTCAACTCGTCCGGGAAGATAGATTCGAGGACTTCTCTTTCTTCTTGTTGGTCTTCGATACCCATTGCGACAAATTGGAGCTACGAGTCTTGAGGTATGATGCTGAGGCTTCTTTTGGCGGGGAAGTCGCGGTCGGTCGCGCCCCACGTCAGTGCTCGGACCACCGAGATCTGCATTCTGCGAAATAATTTTTGGATGCACTCTACTTGCTACATCTACACCCTCACACGAAGCTACAATGGCGAAAACAAAGCCCCAGGATAAAAAGTCCAAGAAGAATGCGAAAAATGGCGCCTCAAAACCTAAAGCCTCGCCGGAAGAACTCTTAACACAAGCTGCGACCTTGCTCCAGACCGCACAACCCGAAGAAGCACTCGTTGCAGCGAGACGGG
>TARA_R110002003_G_scaffold52_1_pt1 | contig 10145 bp, 8 predicted proteins | sample TARA_R110002003 | Tara Oceans TARA_R110002003 (sample SAMEA4396441) | marine metagenome | biome: Westerlies Biome; feature: [SRF] surface water layer (ENVO:00010504); material: water (ENVO:00002006), including particulate matter (ENVO:01000060) such as... | depth 5 m | reverse complement strand
TAAGGCGGCTGAGACGTAGCATTGTTCAAGTCCATGACTTTCGCGTGCGCTAGCCTTACGCGACTCGATACTATAATGTAGAGTAAGGGCGTCAACTCGGTCTCTGGTTCCGATGTCGGTAGCTCGGTCATTTCCTCGTACAGTTTGTCTTCTGCCACATTCCGTGGCTCTTGTGTGTCATACATGAAAGCTTGAATCATTCTCGGTAAGCCAACTTGTGCAGAGGACACCAGGTCTACCGATAAGATCACCAACCATGCTCTTCGCCGTAACTCACCTTCAAAAGGTGATATGTTGGCGAATCGCGAGGGATCTCGGTGGTAGCCCATACGGAAGGCCATACGAACGATCATTCCAACAAGAACCCACATACTAAATTGGGTATCTGATGACCGCGCGAACTCAGAACAGAAGTACAGTAGAGACGTCTCAACCGTAAATGGTGGGCACTTTGTATAGTTTGCGAGGATCATGGCCTGTACGACCTTCTCGCGATAGTAATCCATGCGGGCGGTGTGCAAAGACTCTCCCGGGACAGGAGGGCCACGACCATCATGATCACTATTCCCAGCTTGGAATCGAGCTCCTATGGCAAGAACAGCGTAGAATAAGCCCAACCACATTGTAGGTGTCTCAAAGGGCTTGCTCCAGAAAGCATTGTACTGCACTTACTATTAGCTAAGCCCGACAAAACACCACACGGCGCGCCGAAACATGGCACTCCATGTCGGTACGAAGCAGTCTACACGACCTCCTGCATCTCGGCTGGCGAAGTGGACCACACATTCTGGCACGAAGTGAAAGTACTGACCTCGCGAAGAAAACTTGGCCTATGCAAAAGTACTGTAATGTTCAGTGTATGGTAAGCTGTAGAGTGGCGAAAGCTTACTCGGCGCGGAATGCATCGATTCGAAGTACGCAGCTATCATTTGGTCGGCTTCTGTTCGAGGCGGTAGAGCAGCTAGAAGTTCTTGTTTTGTTGCATGTCTTTGACGTCCGAAGAGAAGATCCGGACCAGCTATTTCTCCTGAGATGTCGTCACGAGCATGGGCAGAAGTGGGGATATGATCGAGATGCTCTTTAAGTTCTGAAATCTGCGCAGTCGTCAATTGTTTTCCTACTTTCACCAAGAGTGACTAACACCATCCAGAATACTTGTCCAGTGACCACTGTTCGTGTAGGTCGTTGTATCGTTACTAAGCTTGACCCGATCCGGAGTACCCGGAATCTCGGGCCTTTCGTCGTCACTGTATTGCTCAAGGTGTGATGTTGTCGATAGTCCAGGGCTATGTTGCTCTGAATCCTTGCCGCTCATCAGAGTAGTAACAAGCTTCTCAAGCTGGTTGATCCGATCGTGTACACTGCTGGCAGGCCTGGGGTCCTGAGAGACCGGTACACTTCGAGCAAATGTGCATGATAGCGAAAGGCCCCTGTCAACGCAAGTTTTGCATGGCTGCTGTCGGTCGCATTTCAGTCTGATCGTCAGTGTTGGTTGAGGTACGGAATCAGGCAGAACCAATGCGCTCACTTTCGTCGTCTACAAAGCGTGCACGAAAGGGTGGGCTTCGGCCTGCGTCGGCTGGCTGGTACATCGCGATGGGTTTGACCTTCTGCGCTCATATTCGGCTTCAGTCTGTGTGAGGATGCAAAGTAGGGTAGGGTGTCCGAAATTACGGTCGACGCCGAGTTGCTTGGCTGCAGCCTCATCGAGAAGACTCTTCGGTCATGGGTGCGGCGTTCGGGGCGAAATTCTTACCGACTTGGGATCGACCGGCGACCTTGACGTTGCCGGTTCGTCCGTCCCAAATCCTCGGCTACGGCACCGCGTTTACGAAGCTCACTACATCTCTCGAAGTCGCTCCTTGTGTATACAGAAGCAATGCTGTAAGGAAAGCCACTGCTTTCCACCAGCCTTGTGTAACGTACTCAGCATACATTCGTGGACACGACACCTTGCTTGCTCTATTGACGTTTACAGCACGGTAGCTACACCCCAGCTTATGCGAGGCCGCGACGAGTATTTCTCTCGCGATTAATGCTGCGTGCTCGCTATCTCGTGACGTTTACCGTGCAAGATGGCAAAGTCGCCTCTCTGGGTGGTTTTGAGCCCTCAGGCATTGTCAATATAGACTTAATAAGCACGGCTTCACTGCACGCAATCGACATGTTCTACATGTTCGTAGCTAGCTTCGATTGCGGAATGCAAGTCAGTCAAGGAAATATGCAATTCTCATCCCTGCGTTTACCAATGCCTACGGTAGTTTGCCACTGTCACGTGAATAGCTGTGAATTGGGCAGGTGGTGGTGGCGCAAGCTTGTGCGGTGGGAAATCCCAGTGCTGGCTTTCTCGGCGTTAAGCGCTCGACGTCGACTCCTCCGCAGTTATCAAGCACCCACTAATTGCTCCTCGCCAGCAATCTACTACATGTCAGCAGCAATGCAGCCATCAAAAGACAGCCGCGCGACAACATCCTGTTCAGAATGTCAACGTCGCAAGCAGCGAGTACGAAATCCCCACACTGAAGGGCCTGCGTCTGCTCTGAGCTAACGGCACGGCTAGTGCTCCCGCGAGTGGCCGTGCAATCACTGTCAGGCCAGAAAAGTTGCGCATCTTTGTCAGTTCAGTGTCAAGAAGGTGCAACAAGAATCCCCTCCCGACTCAGCTCGGTACGTTTAAAAGTGTGCTTTGCGGCGAATGCGGAAGGTAACGGTGGTCGCTCAGCGAATCTTCCAATGATGCCAGGGGTCGGAAAAGGAGTCTCCCAGAGTCGTCCGAAGCGCCCCTTGTGACGCAGAATGTAGACGTGGAGGAGCCGGAAGACGGGTTGAAGCTTTGGGGCTATATGCCCGGCCATGTGCACTACAAAGTTGGTGCCGCTGAAGATGTAAGGCGAAGTTCTTTAAGCGAAGTAACATTACCCGAAGCTCATGGTGTACCCACAGAAGAGTAGTCCACGGAAAGACTCTCCAGCAGAGACCATAACGTCCAATGCAGTCGGTAAGATTTTACATGCCATACCGCCCAGGTCAATCACAGGTTTGTCATTGTTATATCCGTACGGTAGCTTGTGCTAACAGGCTCAGACGCTTTCGTTAATCACTTCCTGAGTGTTGTCAACTACCGCTACAGTGCGATCTACGGGCCAACTCTTACCGATCAGTACGTCCAATGGTGGACAGATCGAGCCGCTGGCAAGAGACTTTCCCCGGACTTTACATGTCTTTTGCTGCGCATTTGTGCTTACTCTGTCCAATATTTGACGCCTGCTTTGCGCAAAATGATTGAGTTTGAGCTTGCATGTGACTCGCAGGCGCTTACTGATAGATTTGCCACGGCAGCCGAGCAGCTCAGCCAAAGTTTCGAAGCCTCCAACACGACCATTGAGCGTGTGCAGGAGCAATTCCTCAAAGGAGCGTGGCTGAAGTCCGAATCTAAAATCGTCGAGTCTTGGCATGCATTAGGTTGCACGATCCGCGAAGCCCAAGAGCTAGGTATGTCCTGACCGTACAAGTATCCTAAGGCGGTGTTTTTGACGAATGAAGGTATCGACAAGGACGCTGGGATCGAAGGATTGTCCGAGTTCGACATCGAAATTCGAAGACGCATCTGGACCCTGCTATATATATGGGATTGGTAAGTTGGATTCAACCTCTTCTTTTCGTGGAGCTGTGGAGTCTTGCAGTGCACTTGCCTTTTTTTCGACTTTGACAATACGAGCTCAATGTCATGTTTCAGCATCGTTTCGTGTTCCAAGAAGCCTGGCCAACCTACGTGTGACCCTTAGCTATGTTGAGGTCATTTGGTTTGTGTTCGAGCTTTCTGTATAAGTGTGTGAACACTTGGGCACTCCTCAGGATATAATCTCCGTGCGCTGTTTCTATGCTGGGTTCTAAAACCAAGTACTGGAATATGATATAGCTGACGTGTTCCTAGGCAAATGTCAGCTTGGCTGGGTAGACCCAATCTTATTGACCAGAAGAACCTAACATTCAAATTTCCCAATCTGCGACTAGATCAATCTACCACCGAGCCAAACTTGCTATCTCCTTTTGCCCACATGGCTTTACAAGCCAATCTTGGGCGACGGGTAGCGACCGTCCTAGGCGATGCACAGTCGGCCAACCACCTGTCCGCAAAGCAGGTTTTAGCAGTGGAGACCGAGATTGAAAAATTCATCGAAGAGCTGCCGCCCATTTTCAGAGTGAAGGATCCTGACACGTCGCTTGATCAGAGCCATCCCTACTTTGTCTTCCAGCGACATCAGTTGCACTGTGTCATCTTCGTCACGATGCTCGACTTTCTGAAGCCTTACCTAACGCGGGATCGAAATGACAAACTGACGGACAATGATGATGAGTTCAGAAAGAGGGGGATCAACATAGCGTTGCGGCTTCTTGGCGTGGCACGCAATCTGTTCGATCATGAGTTCCCGATCAATGCGAAGTTCCACATGGTCGTGTTCTCCATCTTCGACACCGCCACGCTCCTGTGCTCTGCCATCATCCACAATCATGACCATGCCTTGCCTCAACGGCAGGAGGTTGTGGATGTCATCGAAAGCTCACTTGGCATGCTGCATCAACTCAGTCTCACGACCAAGCTAGGCGCATCCTCGTACAATTTCCTCTACAAATTGGTGCATGCTACACCAGAGTTAGCTCGCCATTCACCCATCAGAAAGCGCCATAAGAACACGACCGCTGTGGTACCCAAACCACCCCCACCAGTACCTGGGCAATTGCCGCCTGTCATCATGGCCCCAGTAGACCAGACTCTAGAGATCACCGCAGGTGTCATAGATTCGCTGCCATCAATGACTACATCGGACGATCTCTCCTTCGACGTGGAGCATTTCCTTGCGAACAATCCGTTCGGCAGTTTCGGCGACTCGGCGAACGTTGACATGGGCGGCATGGAACAAATATGGGACTGGGAGAGCTTACACCTGGATGGTTTCTCGCAATCTGGATCAATGGCTTGAAACCACGGTTGTGGATCGAAATGAGCATGTTCCCATCGCCAAAGACACACGCTTGTGAGTGTGCAGCTCTCCAACGTGGGATGGGCTGATGGTACATCTTGCCACGTCCATCTTTGCTCAAGTCTCAAAGGCTGCTGACACTGGATCCGGTCTTCATTCCCGTACCTGTCGTCCTTCTTGCTATGACCTTGCCCACCGGCTACCACGGGACTTCCGAGCTCACGGGGCTTAGCGCCGGAAGATGGCAAGGCGCACCAAGCCACCAACAGCCCAACATTTGAACCCTGCATGTCCGAATGTGACACTGATGTGTTGCTACGCTCATCGAAAGTAACAGACCAGGTGGGCGCGTGAGGATCTGGGTAATCTGTCTGGATAACCATTGCGGCTTCGGAAATGGTGGGTAAGCTCATTTATCTGCGCACCTTGGTCGTGGGAGGCATTCGAACGAGATTTTAGCCTGGTCTTTCATACTTTTCATCTGGACTGGCCTAGTCGTTATGTTGTTGTCCAGGAAGTTGAGGGTCATAGCCTACCTAGGGTCAGGTTTTACTTACGATATGTGTTCAGTACAAGTCATTCCTTGCAATACACGTACTGGTGTGCTCGCTGCTCAGATTGCGCTGGAATATTTGGTGGTTTGATATGTTACTCACAGAGTGGCAACTCTGCAACCTGTTGATACTCGACTAGCAAATGAAGCAGGACACGACACAATCAATTGTTGGTGTCTATGGCGACCTTTTGAATCAGAGCATGGAGCTTTAGATTGATCCGTCAAGTTGCGCAATCTTGGTGACTTGGCAGTTTTATGTACGTTCCAGGCCTGCTCCGAATATCATCGGGTCACACCGCGTCACGCGCAAAAACCCGGCCACTGCTGCATATCAACACCATATTCTGATTGGCCCCATCGCACCGCACGGCTTTCGTACAGGACAATCGATGGATGCTATATGCCCAACAGCCTGGATGAGCCATCGCCCATAATACCCTTGTCCTCTATGTAGCAATGCAAAAAGCAAACACACTCATAAGCCGAGCCTCCGCGCTAGGCAGTGCAGTGCTCACCAACCATTCCTCTGAGTGACTTGGCCAAGCGAGTATCAATCTCAATCCTGCGAATCTCAGTTTTGACGCTGATTTGGCGCCCTAGGCGCAATGTCACCGCCATTCGATACATTTCGCTTCTTCCCACGATGTCCCGTCAGTCGAATTTTCAGGCAGCGTTCCGATGGTGTATCGCTATCATTGCAGCATTTTGCAGTTATGGATTGTTTGCTGTTGTCGAAGGGCTCGCGAGGACTCTCGTTTCGCTCTGGTGGAGGCGAGATGGGCTCCCGATGCACTAAAAAAGGATTGAGGGGTTTGTCTGAAGCTTCACCCACAATATACCTACCCTTGGCGACCTCGTGGTGCAACGTCTTCTCGCGGGAGGCACGAGCAGGCTCCTCAGCCCTGTTGGTGTCGCAAAGCGGCCCGCGCTGTAGCACCATCCAGTCGCTGAATTGGTTCAGCACGTAGGCATGTAAGCGGAGCTCATTCCCACTCTTGATCAGCAAGTCCAGAAGGGAGTTGTGCTGGGTGGAAAGGAGTTTCATCTGCTCGTTGAGGACGCTGTTCAAGTCGACCAACTGGTCGCAACGCTCGGTCATGTCTTGAACAGATGAGTGCGCATAGGATTCCAGGAAGGCCGACCGGCTACGCGTACTGATGCTGTCATGCGTAAGATACTTGATAAAGGTGCGCGCGAGCTTGGATTCCTCCTTTTCATGGTCGATGGTGGTGGCTTGGTAAGATTCTCATTCAGACTGCTGCGAGTAGTGTCAACGGCGGTTGATGGCGCCGGACAGGGGTTGCAAACCTCATCAATGCTTCGCTGTGGGTGAGAGGACTCCATACTATGCGTCGGTCTGAGTAGGCGGCAAGGTAGTGAATGGGCCCTCGCGTATCCTTGGAAGAAATGTCGATGACAGCGTGGCGACATGTCGCCTCGTCTGGACAATAGTGATCGTTGGATGCAACAGGCCAGAGAATGCTTTGCGAACGCTGTGGGCTGCCGAGCACATCTCGAGGCGCCATAGTGAAGTGTGCTAGAGATGTTGAGGGGTGGAGAAACAGGGCACAGCGCGCGGTGAAGATGGATTACAACATGACAAACATGTCAACCAGCGGATGCAAACACGGTGAATGGCGGCAGGTACACGGTTGGCAGTCGTGGAGTCGACTCGGAAAGCAGCTAGGACCATGTCTTACAACAATCGCAATGGGCAGGCACAAGCCAGAGTGTTGCATAGCGCCGGCGTAGATGAGATGAGGAGTGATTGCTGCTCGGAATCACTCAGCTGATCGGTCGGCGAAATCCAAGCCAGTGATCATGAACGGGGTGCGGTGCGGTGGTGTGGTTTCATCACTTTTCTGTTATCGATAGGAGCCGTTATCGATAGGACCTGTTATCGATAGGAGGTAGGTGTCTTGGCAGGGTCCAGGGTGGCGTGGGCACCAGCCAATCATGGGGCGTGCCTGGCTCCACGCGACCGAGTGCCCCTGCCGCCACCTTGAAGGTGTGGTCCCAGGCGCGGCAGGAGCGCAGGAGCTCGCACAAAGTGCAGAAAGCACCCGTCTTCACGCCACACACCAATTGCATCTCCCACGGCCACGATGCGGTCGTCAGTTGCTACAGCCACGGTCCCGCCGCGCAAACCCGCCCGTCTCACCGTCAAGGCCGCGCAGCATGACCCCCCAGCCGACAGCGAGCATGACTTTTTCTGGACCTACACCGAAGAGCCGCACCGCACGCGGCGCATGGCCATCATCAAAGCTCATCCCGAGGTGCGGCAGCCCACTCACGCCGTGCTGCGTCTCTCGCTAACCCGCTGCAGGTCACGAAGCTCTGCGGACCCGAGCCGCTCACCAAATACGTCGTCGCTCTCGTCGTGTCGCTGCAAGTGCTCTGCGCTTGCCTCCTTCGCGACACGCCTATGCTGTCATGGCCTTTTTTCTCACGGCCTACATTGTCGGCGCGACTGCCAACCAGAACCTCTTCCTCGCCATCCACGAGATCTCGCATAACCTGGCCTTCAGGTCTCCGCTGGCCAACCGGGTCTTCGCCGTCCTTGCCAATCTGCCCATTGGCATCCCCTACAGCGCCTCCTTTCGGCCCTACCACCTGACGCATCACAAGTCGCTCGGCGTCAACGGCCTCGACACCGATCTCCCCACCGCCTTCGAGGCCCTCTTCCTTGACTCGGTCGCGGGCAAGGCCTTCTTCTGCACCTTCCAGATCCTCTTCTACGCCCTCCGACCCATGTTCGTCTACAGCCTGCCCCTCACCAAGATCCACCTGTTCAACATCGTCACCCAGCTCGCCTTCGATTACGCCCTCGTACGCTTCGCGGGAGGACGGGCGCTGGGGTATCTTATCATGAGCAGTTTTCTCGCAGGCTCGCTGCACCCCTGTGCCGGCCATTTCATCGCCGAGCATTACGTCTTCGAAAAGCCAAACAAAGACAACGCCAATCCTGCCAACAAGATCCCCCTCCCGGAGACGTACTCGTACTATGGACCACTCAATCTCTTCACCTACAACGTTGGCCTGCACAACGAGCACCACGACTTCCCCGCCATCCCGTGGACGCGACTGCCTGCTCTGAACCGCATTGCGCACGAATTCTACGACGAACTCCCACAACACGAGAGCTGGGTGAACGTAATGTGGCAATTTGTGTGGGACAAGGATATCAGTCTCTGGTGCAGAGTCAAGCGAGAAGAGGGTGGGCGGAAGGTTGGCGCTGGGAGCGGGTGGCACGAGGAAGAGCTAGGTGCAAATGAGAAGAAGGGTCCTATACCAGGCGTGCGCTAGAATGGCACACAATCATGCATGAGCGGCGCTCCCACTAGCATTTGGCATGTAGAGGGGCGTACATGGATACGGTTCTTTCACCCATATACCCTTCTGCTGTGACGCTTCCAACCTCGAACATCCAGGTCTGCTCCTGACAATAGAAGCCCCGCAACATCTGCACAAATTGCATGTCTGGATGTTCGGCCTTTGGGCATACCATGGGTGATCCGATGGGATAGGGGTCCTCGGACGGCACCTTGTTCCCCTCCGCAAATGCGTGCGCAGGATGTTTTGGCCAGAACATCAGGTGCGTGACCCGTAGTCTTTTGTAAATTGTATTCAGATAACCGAGATCTGCATCGAACGCCCACGTCCCCGATAGCGCCGACATAATCCCCTAATGTGCTTCATCATTGGCGGTTGCAAGTGTAATTCGGAGCATCATGCTTTCATGCGTCTCGGTGAGCATAGATGATAGCGCTATCTGCCGCCATCCGGGTGTTCTCAGGACATTCACAACGACCTCCTTCGTGAAAATGCGACTCACTGCGCCTTGGTCCCGTACCATCTGCAGATTGATTATAATCTCGCTAGGTGTGTCTTGCTAGCACAGGCAGGACTGGGCGCTGTGCAAACTTGAACCTCTTGGATCGCAATTAAGAAGTCCCAGCCGTGGTGGTTGGAGAAGTTGATATTCGTTCGTTCACTGCTCTCGCTCACGCGCATAGAACCACGGGGCGTGTTGAGATGTGCTGAAAGTGCCTGACGGACTGCCAGCCGTAAACTCGTGGATAAACGGCGATGCGGTTGGAGGTGGCGCCGGATCCGGCTGCGATGGAGGAGGATTGAAGGGTCCATGGGCTCATGGAGTAGTTTGGGAGTGCGGAGATGGCTTGGTGAAGGCTTTTGTCTAAGGCGCTTCTGTTGCCTTTGCTGCTCTTGAGCGAAGCAATGATCGGCATGAGCAGAGTTGGCCTTAGACTTAGGCTAATTCGACGCAGGTCGCGTTGCGTGGAGGCTCGCCTACCTCTGTCCGACAGTTCTTCGTAGGCGGAAGTCGCACGCTTGCACAATTTCTCTTGTTCTACTTGTTCAATTCAGGTAAGTGCAACGTCTTATCCGGATGATGAGTCAACGCAAGCTTGTGATATGCTTTCTTGATCGCAGCTGCGTTAGCACTCGGGATCATTCTAAGCACATCGCAGTGCGTCGGCGTTGTCGTTTTGGTAATCTGCAATGTAAGAGTCATATCGCGGGAATTGTTAGTAAGAGAAGTTCTTGCACAATGCCGCTGAGTAAAAGTAAGTAGAGATAACTTA
>TARA_R110002003_G_scaffold62_15_pt1 | contig 10154 bp, 14 predicted proteins | sample TARA_R110002003 | Tara Oceans TARA_R110002003 (sample SAMEA4396441) | marine metagenome | biome: Westerlies Biome; feature: [SRF] surface water layer (ENVO:00010504); material: water (ENVO:00002006), including particulate matter (ENVO:01000060) such as... | depth 5 m | reverse complement strand
GAATGGGGAATGGGGAATGGGGAATGGGGAATGGGGAATGGGGAAATGGGGAGGGGAGAGAGGGGGGAGGGGAGAGAGGGGAGAGGGGAGAGATAGGAGAGATAGGAGGATAGGGAGATGAGATCTCGGCTCGACGTGCTGTAACCTGGGAGCTGGGAGCAGCGAGTTTGAAGTGAAGCCACGCGGGCGGTTCGAGCGTAAGGGACACTCCGCATGCAGGTGGTTGTCACCCGTGCTGTCCTGTTCCATCAGATAGGATCTATTGTCTTATGAGCAGGTCGGGGAGAGATCGATGGCGGGGTTTAGGTCAGTTGCGGGGGTGTTTGCGGCGAGGCGAGGGGTTGATTAGGTCAGTTGCAAAGGTGTTAGGCGGGCGAGTGCAAGGCGGGGACTGGCTTTGCCTGCTTGCTTGAACAGCTGAGATACGGGGTTTTGAAGACGGTGGATTTGGGGAGCTGGGGCTGGCGTTGCGGATTGAAGCGCGGGCGGTACATGCATGCATATCTGTCTGGTGTTTTCTCAGATGGTATGTCGGAGCATGTTGGACAGGTTTGAGTGGTGTTGCGCTGGTAAAGATGACAAGCTTGGCGCGTGGCGCTCGTGAGATACTTACTCATTTGCTCTGTGCTGCTGCAAATGCAGTACCCGGCTGTGACTAGTGCTGGCATTTGATCTACCCCATTGCTAGTTCGCTGAGTTGGATTAGGGGCGTGTGTGGAAAGGGGTTGATGGGAAGGCGCCCGTAGCTCTGAAGGCTGATGGAACGAAGCACCACCTAAACGATCAATGTGAGGGAGAATTGTAGTCCAGATAGAGCAACAAGTCTGTAATTCCGTGCGTGGAGGACCGACTTGAAGCTGTAGTGCGTGTTGCCCGGTGAGTATGTCTCGGTAGTTCGCCCGGTATGTTTGGTGGCTCCGCAGGTAATCATATCCTATGCATCGACGGAGAGGAACATTCATCTAGGCTCTTCGCGGACAGTGTCAAGCCCGCTGTGCAGCAGCGAATTCAGTGCACGATGCTCGTGACGAATAGCTGTGCGCAGATCCGGTCCTCCTGTGCTCTGAGCGCTCGTTGAGATGATTTTGATGGAAGGTAACTTGTATGAACGAGTGATGCTCGCGCATCTCTGCGAAAGCCTATACTTTAAAGGGTTTCGCGATGGTGGATGCCTCAGGTCGTCCGAAAGCAGCGGTGCGATGATAAGGACGAACAAGGTATCCGTGTTGTCGGGATGAGTCGGACCGTTCCAAGGTTGTCGCGTGCGGGCGGTTCCCACTTCCTGCTGCCCGCCACCAATGCTCGAGCAGCCATATCGGCGTGTCTTCCAAGGTAGCACAAATTGGACATCGACATGTATTCCTCGAAATCTTACGATAACAAAATATGGCGCATTATCAACTTTCGTCACGATGAAGGGCCAATCATGTGATATGAGTGAAAGTATATTGTCTAGATGAGACTATTGAATCCATCCGACCATCGCCTTCGCTCAACTGCACTACACGTGAAGTCTATCATGCGATGAAAGAGCGACAAGCGCGTCAAAGAAAGAGGGTATACGAAGCCGACATTTTGAGTTAAGAACCAAGACGAAAACCATGCGAGACGATGCAACCGCTTAACGGAAATGAGGAGCGTTGAGGATGATACCCATGGACAGACCACCGATGGTACCGGCGATGGGGATCGTCATGATCCAGGAGAAGACGAGAAGACCAACTCGCTGCCAGTTGACGGCCTTGATGGTTCCATTGCAGAGACCGACACCGACGGTAGCACCGGTAATGCACATGGAGGTCGAGACAGGAAGGGCGTATTGCGAGAAGATCAGGACAGTGAGCGCGGCACCCATTTCCATGGAGCAACCTGATTAGAGTTAGCATGTGCAATGTGCAAGGATGTCTGGGCTGAAGCTTACCTCTGCTGGGCGAGTGATATGTGATCTTGTTGCCCATAACCTTCATGATGTTGTAGCCGTAGGTGATGAGACCGAGCGACAGGGTGGCAGAGAGGACAGCGAGCTGCCAGATCGGGACAGGGGCCTTGGACTTGGCGGCGTTACCAGTGTTCCATGCCGAGTAGATGACAGCCCAGGGACCGACAGCATTACCGATATCGTTGGCGCCGTGAGCGAACGAGGCAGTGCAGGCAGTGAGAACCTGGACGAAGGAGTAGGTGTGCTCGACCTCGTTGGAGTACTTCTTCGCGTGGCTGTAGACACGCTCCATACGGGCACCCTCGGGAGTTCCGTGGATACCAGTCTGAGCGGCGTGAATGTCGTAGTTGACACCGTAGAGAGCACCGACAACAAGCATGGCTGGAATGCGCTTGAGGGTGATGATCAAGTTCTGCTTCTCGTAGATCTCGCCAGACCTGATCTTGTTCTCATGGAGGTAGCGCATGGCCCAGCCGAGAGGACCCTTCTTGACGCGAAGCTTTGCGTGGAAGCGCTCCTGACCCTGGGCAACGAGCTCCTTGTAGCTCAGCTGACGGTGCTCAGCAACGACAACACCCTTCTCGGCATCAGTGTTGCCAATGACACCATTGTCAGACTCGGAGATGGATTCAGGCTTGAGGTCCTCATCGTGCTGAACAACGGCGTAGTCGCGGACGCGGGCAGCCTCGTTACCCTCAGCAGCGGGCCTGCGGAAGAGGAGAGGACCCTGGAGGGCGTGGTACCAGCGGATGGTGTGGTCACGCTTGACAACGACAGCATAGAGGTATGGCACGAAGAAGATGAAGGAAAGGAGCGCCAGACCAACACCGCAGGCGACGGTGACAGTGGCGACATACCACGCCGGCTTCTTGTTAAGACCGAGGTTGGGCGAACCCTTGTAGACGATGGAAAGCGTGCAGATGGTACCAGCAATCAAGAAGAAGAAGGGTGCGGTCCAGATAGCCCACGGGATGGGGTTCTTGCGGAGATGGACAGTAAGCTTGATCAACATGAAGATGATGGCACCGAAGCAGGCAGAGGCGGCGGGAGCCATTCCGAGACCAGCGAAGATGGCACCGAGACCCTTGCCGTTGTTCCACCCCCATTGCACGTTCTTCGCTCCGGCAACGGCGACACCGACACCAGCGACTGAGGAGATGAGCGAGTAGGAAGACGAGACGTGAGCAGAGTGCTTGGTGCACCACATGACCCAGATGGAGGCACCGGCAAGAGCGCAAGTAAACGCAAGCATCTGAACACCAGCGTCGCCCTTGAAGGCGGAGCCAGGGATGATTCCGTTCTTGATGGTGTCGGCGGTACGGGCACCGACCGTGATGGCGCCGACCATTTCGAAGATGGTACCGAGAATCATAGCCTGGCGATAGGAGACAGAGCGAGAAGAGACCGAGGTAGCCCACGCGTTGGCGACATCGTCTAGGCGTTGTGAGTATAGAGATGAGGTTGAACGGTGCAGTGGTACTTACTAGCACCGTTGTTGTAGGCATCGAGCATGGCAAAGAAGGTGCCGATGGCGAAGACATAGTTGTACTGCGAGAGCCTGGCCATTGCGACTGTTGTTCACTGCTGGCGGCAGGTAGTTTGCTGGTAAAGAGTGGTGGTCCGCTTGGAGCTGGGATGCAGAAACGAGTAGGGGCACCTGTGAGACGTATATATATGCGTGCAATCTACTGCGGCTAGGTTGTCTCGTGTCGGCGTTGAAAGTGCTACCTTCGCAGCAAGACCGTAGGGATCCAAGCCGGGGTGGACACGGCCCAGGCGCACTCCCAATGGCGAATCCGCCGTGGCCATGGTTCGCCTTCGCTCAGCCACGGATGCGGAAGGACACCGGCGCATTCACACGTTGCGATATCGTGGCTGCTCATTGGTCAAGGGGCGCCAAGCATTCCGCATCGACTGAGATTAGGCGAGGATCAGGAAGCGTTGCTTCGTCGCCGTCAAGCAAATTTGGCAGACTTGGTGGAGCGGGACTCTCGATATGCTGGAAATGCGTAGCTTGCCCGGCGCTAAGTCGCGCGGCGCAGATACGCCAAGGAGAGCGTGCGCTTGGCGCAGAGAATTCTGGTGTTTCCATCTTGGACGATTTGCGGCCAATCAGAGCGCAATATCTGCCCACGGGGTATGTTTAAATGGACGTCGTCGCCTCTCCACAACAGCCCGGTGCTGCAACACCATGCACCCGCCCCAAGTTTTCCCGAGGCGTCTTCCCCCACGCTCTCGCAGCCGTACGGCCTTCCAGATCCGTGACGTTCGCGCTGACCGACAGCATCAGTCTCGCCGCGGTTGACATGGCCACCCAGTCGATGTCAGGGTGTTTTTGAAATCCATTGAACAAGTCGATCAGGTCGCTTTCAATTTAGACAGTGTGCATAGCATTCGATGCGCCGCTGATACGCCCACCCCTCGCGACGTTACACGCCGAAGATGATATTGGCTTCAAGCGCGCTTCGCTCGATTAGCCACAGTGCCGCACACGTGCAAATGTCAACAGTCAACTCACCCATGGCCAACCAACAGTAGCACGCAAACCGACGGCATGGTTCCTGGAGTGGGTCGGATTGTTTTACCTGGTACGAGCCTTTAGCGACATGGTCCTTGGGCGCTGGGTCTTATGTCATGGGTTTCCCATGATCATCGCCAGCATCTCACTATGCAAGCGGGTACAATGCAGCATTGTCTCGCCATAGCCGCACAAGGTCGCGTGTTGGTCATGAATGTGAATGTCTGTCGCATGGACATCAAACTTCGCACGAGACCTCCCCATGGAATCAGCCTGTCGTACCTACTTCCTGCCTGTTTAGGAAGCCCGCGTTTCTTCGCTTCGTGCTCACTCCAGCATTCTGATTGGCGCCTGATCCTACAAAGTTCATTCCTTCGCTCGCCAGTCGCATCTGAGAGCTCTTCCATGGTCAGCTCCCCACTAGCATGGATGGTCCGATGGCCATACCATTGCCACTTGCAGTTTCCTTCTTGGCGGAAGCTAGAATGGATCGATCACCGGCATGTCGGGATGCGCGACATACTGATGATAGAATTGATGGGCGCAGTGCAATTGCGTTGATTGTCAATGAGCAAGTGGCTCATCTGCCGGTGTCAGGTTCATCTCATCGTCATACACTACTCTAGCACCCATCCATTCTCAATTTCAGCATTTCTCATCAGCCCACAAGTTACAACTATTGCAGAGTGCTTGGACACTGCGAGGACCGTGGGTCGACATAGCCTGGGCGCCGTGCTCAACACACGTGCTGCGACGTGATTGGTGTCATGTCATCCAGGACCCTTTAGGGACCAAAGTGGAGAGGCGTGCATGTCGCTCCGGCATGCATGCAAGGTATTGTCTTGGTGGATGCCGCCTGTGGAGCTCACCAACCGGGAGATTACAGGAGAAGACCGGGAGCACGAGCTATGCACAGTCCTTGCGCCTTGCTCGGGGATACCTCGTGGTGCAGTATTTCTGTTGCACGGTTTCTACCATGTCACGTTGGGCAAAACGTGGCTGATGCGGCGTATTGCCCCGGTCCCACATGCGCAACACTAAGCTGTGCGCTGCCACATACGTCCGTCAGCTCTTCGCCAACTTCACACTAACGGCGTGGGCGTCGAGATCGCATTGCTAATAGTCAAGAATTTCAACACGAAAAAGGAAGCATACGACTTCTTGGAGTATAAGCATTCGATTGTGGTCGATGCAAGGATAGTCTAGACCTGCTATGACTGAGATACTGACTAAGCCGAGAACGGAGCGCAAGGAAACGGGTCTTGCAAACATCGTGCGACAACACTGCGATCAGTCACTTTCAACTACACGCGCGCACATCTCACGCGACGACGCTCCAACAACCGAATGACGAGCCCTTTGGCTCCGCGTCGTCGTCAAGATAAGCTCCTTGTCCCCGTCGCAAAGTCTTGCGTGGTCTTGACGTTTTGCCTCCACGACCAAGCCTTACGTTGCCGACTTCCGTCTTCGCCCTCCACAGCCTCGATCAGTACCACAAGAACTAAGCTTTTGCCTCCCGGCTTGGAGATGTGATACGGGGATCCATGATAAGAGTTGCGAAAGATGCTGGGCTCCCGTCTTGGGTGCAGATATCGTCTGCTTGGGATGGTAAGCGTCCAGAACATGACAATCCACGACAAGGCCTACGGTCAGTGTATTTGCAGAACGGTTCACGTACTGCCTAGAAGCTGCGATCAGTCTGCACCAAACAGATCTTTTTCTCTCTTGTTGGGAATATCCAGGTAATTTTCACTGCCTGCATGCTCATTCGTCGCCTTCGCTCGTGTGCAATACAATACTGCCGGTAGCATGTTTCCGTATACTTGGCGTCTTCTGCTCGTGCTTTTATGATTTGTAGCACTTCGACATCTTCATATCGCATCCCAACCTCCGCATGCCGCTTTCTTACTTCATTCTCCGTTCTCCTCAGGGAACGAGCCGGGGACGCTGCGTCGCGTATGCTTGGTTCTTGCCCGACCTTCCATATGCCCATTGAGCAGTCGATCGTTTGCTTTGTCATTCGTGACGTGAGGCTGGGACTTTTGCGCACTCTCGCGCCTGACCCGCCCGTTGTCACCGTTCGTCGGCCGTGGCACCATCGCCTGCTCGTCATTCCCCCCCTCAAGTGCCGCTTCTCCCTCCGCTATGCTCGCGTCGTCTATCCTCGAGTCAGTGTTCCCTTCATTCACTAGCCTTATTCTGAAACTCACTCTGGAATCTAACACCGTTCACGAAATTCACCCTAACCACCTGGCCCAGTATCTCCTGGTCCGCCAATCTCATGAATGCGAGGCGCGCATGCGCCGCTGTCGGAAACAACAGAAAGACAATACTGGATGGCTGCATAGCCACGGAGTCAATGCTGCGCTTGAACTCAACCGTTGGAATGCTGTCAAGCACGACGTGGAAGTCCGCTTCGGAAGCTTCAATGGGACGTTATGAACAGATAGAATCCGACCGGGACGCGCAAGCGGTTTAATCTTTTTCTTCGATTCGCACCCGGGCTGATTGGTTGAAGAGATGATCTGCGCTGCCGTCTAGATACCCGGACGTCAGTTCACCTTGCCTATGAGTGGTGAGTATGGCGAGTACCTTGTGAGCTTGCGCGCCTGCCGTGCCATTTCCCGAACGTCCACGGCTCTTGCGAGACATTGCAGTCGCTGTTTAGTTCTGTAGTATCTCCGCGCGTGTGCAGTTCATCGAGCGGTGCGCGAAGTGGTGAGGTGAAGGTTGTATTGTGTTGAAAGCGCGCGTCAGGTTGACTCTGGATACACAGAACTATGCTAACTCACGTACGTACGAGAGAAGAGCATGGAAACCGGGTATGAAAAGACAATCGATTGTGCAGCGCACTCTAGGAGACCGCTCGTTTCTACGCGTCTTGAACGTTATGTATGTCACGTGCTGGTGACGACATCGGCATCCAGCGTGGAAAGTGCAACCAACACAAGAAACTCCTGATGTCCAAGATACGGCTCCATCTCCCTGTCTCCTGGCTTTCCATCTGTCCTGACTTGTCTGCCCAGCCCATGCATAGAGGCAGCCTACTTCATGGCTTCAACCTTAGTCACCTCCTCGTAACCGCCGCCCTCCCTCACAATAGCGTCAGCGTTGGTTCCACGAGCCTTTTGCAGCTGCTCTACCTTAGCGTGCTGCTTGGGCATGAAGTCGTACCAATCAGCCTCGGTGATGATGTTCTTGGAGCGATCGTTCGCGTCATGGCCGGCGAGGTTCCAGTTCTTCTTGCTCGGCGGGACTGTGTGGGGTCAGTGAGGATGAACAGTTGACGATTCGTCAGTATCGCGCTTACTCGTTGTATCGATGCCCGGAGGCGGACCACGCGTTGACTTGCGCCAGGTGAAGCTGTTCTTGTCATCAGCCTGGATCTTGGCAACCTTCTCGTCGAAGGCGGCGGTGGCGGCATCCCTGGCGTTGATGTCGTGGTCCTTGACGGTCTCCATGTGGCTCTCCGCCGCGTTGGGGAACAAGCTGTAAGCCTTGTTGTTATTGGCTTGCGGCTTCTTGCTGGCTTCGTCCTGCGCGCCGGGGGCTTGTGCGCGTGCGTCTGACATGGTGTCGTTGTCGCTGGAAGCGGTTTTGATGGTGGGCAGTGGAATTGGGCCCTTGCCTGGTAACTCTGCGATGGTGGTGCTCGGAGTGACTGGCGTTGAGGTTTTATCTGCGTTTGATTGTCAATACACCTCCCAGGCAACCGTGCGGGCAAACACCGTTTGCAAACTCAACAACAAACGAGTACTGTGGCGCTAAAATCCATTTTTTAAGTTACCTTCTGTCAGTACGAGCTGCGGGAAGTCTGTCTCGTCGAACTGTGGGGAGGTGATGCTCAGGGCACTTATACAGGCGGACGGCTTGCTAGTGATCGGTTCAACAAAGGCCGTGCCCTCTTCATTCACTTTAGTCTATCAGTATTGATGTTACGCGCATGCTGTAGACCTGTCTCATACGCCGATAGTTTCCGGAAGGTGCGGGTTGGATCTTGATGACACGACCCAAGATACTGCCACCAGACAGTTTACAGGCGCGAATCTTGTCGACGCCCGTTGCGAAGAGCACGTAGACGATCGACTTGGTGCGTGTGCGAGTGTTGATAGTGCGGTATTGGTTCTCGATCGTGTAACCCGTGAAGAAGTCTCGGATGGCCTCCTCATCAGCGCCGAAGTGGACGTTGGTGATGCGAATGACGCGGTTGCACGGCGGCAACACATGATCTATGGTAGCCATTCTAATGAAGGTATGCTTTCAGCTAGTCAGGGGTTGAGGAATGAAGCGTGCTCTTAGGATGAGTCGTCGCTCTGAGATGATCAAGTTCAGGTTTGTCGCGTAGCGGATAAATAGTTCGCAGTGTGGACGATATTGAGTGCGGGATCGCAGTCACTCGCTACCTATGGTAAATTCGACTTGTCGTGAAAGCGCGTGCTCGAGAAGCTATGTATATTGCGACATGTGATACTGCAAACGAACGGGATGTTAGAGCTGACCAAACGCAATATGTGGACCCTGACATTCTTGATCAGCAATACAATCAATGCAGCAAATCCTTGAGGATGTGGACTTCGCCGTCGATATTAGCTAACTAAGGGTTGAGCAAGGGAGTCTGTTCGCAACAGACTTGTTACATATATTCAGGTGCTTGTTCTCGAGAACTTCGGATTGTTCCGATGTCACACTCAAGAGGTTGTAGGCATCCAGTGGAGCTCGCCATTGTACTTCGGCCCTCAATGTAGCCTTCTCTTGCAATCATCGCTTGCAGCTCACGCTGTTTCTCACAGTGGACGTGTCGCGACCTGGTTTGGGTCATAGTTTGTATGCGTTATAAGGTCCACGGGTGCTTCTCTTGGCCTATCTCTGAGATAAATACGATCTTATATCAGTCGCATGGAATTTCAGTCATGCCAAGGCATTGATCCATCTTTGCGAAGTATTGCGCAAGCTGCCGCAGATTCGAACCTGCCACGCATCCGGTTCTAGCCTGCTTCAATATGACAGCACACCTCACTGGGACCAGTCTTTCCAGAAGTCACACTCAAAACGCCATGAGTAAACTTGCAGCCATACCCTTTCAGACCTGATGACTGTCTACCTAGTTACAAGCGGCGCAATATTGTCCCGAACATGGTTCACATTGCTACCTTCCACTTGGTATTCCATGAAGATTCGTAAGTTTCCAGCACGGCTCGATACGCAAGCGCATCACGCCGGGCTGCATCCAGTGAGGCGAGCGTCATGATCTCGCAAACTACAGCAATCGAGAGAACCAGGCTCTTGAATCGTCCTTTATCGTTGGTCCTTACAATTTTGTGTTGTTGGAGCTCGCGCCATGGACCGCCGCCCATTGGTGCCCAGAAAAGATGCCAGTTGTAGGTGCTAGTGTGGACAGCAGCAGCCCAGATGAGGATAAGGTGTCCGAAATGGCCTGATCGATGAATATGGCGGATTTCAGAGGAGATTGAATGATTGCACTGTAAGCAAAAACACCTCATCCTTGTCACGCTGCAGGGACCTAGTCTAACTGATTCCATGGTCGCATCGTCCCCGCATTGGGCACAAGGGCTCACGTGTCGTTGCGTAGTTGCTTCATCAGTTTCAAGAAGAAGGCAGTCTGCGTCTGATTCTCTTGAGGCGATTCCTAAGGCTTCCGTGAGCAGTCCCGCTCTCCGAAGACAGATCTCATCCTCA
>TARA_R110002003_G_scaffold161_5_pt1 | contig 10160 bp, 15 predicted proteins | sample TARA_R110002003 | Tara Oceans TARA_R110002003 (sample SAMEA4396441) | marine metagenome | biome: Westerlies Biome; feature: [SRF] surface water layer (ENVO:00010504); material: water (ENVO:00002006), including particulate matter (ENVO:01000060) such as... | depth 5 m | reverse complement strand
AATTAATTATAAATTAATTTAATTAAGTACTTATATTTCTATCTAAAATAGTATAGACCTAATTATTAGCTATACTATTAGAATCTAGTAGTTATTTAAATATAGGTTGTAAGTAGATAATATTATAGTACTTAACTAGAATTATTTTTAAATTAATTCTAAATTAATTTAGGTAGGCTTGCTTAATATTTAGCGCTAGCGCTTTCTAGGCAGTATAGATGCTTGGCATACTATGTCTTGGCGCACCTATGGTTACATGGCTTGCTTCCTGCAAAGACTTGCACTGCACTACTACTACGTCATACAGGTGCTGACCCAAGGCGACGCGATGTCACGCGACAACGCGTGTTCATTGAACTTCATTCGTTTCCATGTTGTTAGAGGGCAGCGGCCATCCTGCGATCAGACCCTCGTACGAGATCAGAGTACACGATCATCACGACGCAGGAAGATGTGATATACTTCAATCTCGTCTAAATCTCGAGCTGGAGGATGAACCAGATTCTACTACACTAACTACGCCTCGTGCCGAGGCATCTAGAAATCGCAAACAACCGACGCAGCAGCGAACAACGAACGTCCACTCGCAGCAACGATCGACACTATCAGAATTGTTCGCTGCAAAGAGTTCCAGATCCAGCCTTAGGGTTCTAACGTAATCATGCCGTATATATTTCCGATTCCACACAAAGTTCAGCCTCCTGTCAACCACCGATAACATACTTCTCACATTTGCACTCTTCTGGGAAGGCCTCCACTTTCGCCGGGCCAACTAGACCAATCGCGATGATACATTACGTGCTAAAACGTGGAGCTGCACGCTAATTCCCCACGATTTCCAGCATGTTGCTGCAAGATGCCGTAAATCTAGGCTCGAGATGGCAGTCGAGGGCTCGGAAATGCTCTGGTGTCAAGTCGGATGTGTCTCAATCTACGACTCCAGGGTGAAAGTAGAAAACATACCCACAGCTGGTATCTTCAGGTGGACCTTGTCATTCTCGCACTGATAACCATTTAGTATAAGCCGCCGGTCGACGCGATTCTAAAGATGACAGACATCGCAGCGAAGTCCAGATCATAGTACCTTGACATGGCCGACTCGGTCCTCAAGCATCCCTACACGAACCAAACCGATAATGCCCAGCTAGCGCAACTCGGACATGTGCAGGAATTACGCAGAGACTACTCATTATGGTCGTTGGCAAGTTTGTGTCTATGCCTGATGGCGACCTGGGAGGCGCTCGCAACTATTGTCGCGACAGCTTTGACGACCGGCGGTGGCCCCTGCTTATTTTTCAATCTCTATGATGATGCACCTCCTTCCTTCATTCAATCAAGTTGATAAGTGGTAGACTCGCATCAGTTATTTGCTCGATTGCAATCGCTTGCTCACTGGGAGAGATGGCGTCAATCTATCCGACCGCTGGAGATATGTCAATTTCTGCTTCGTTTCAAAAAGAGGTGACCAAGTGCCAATCAAACGTTCTACTTCCTAAACGCACCAGCGTGATAACTTTAATGCCGGTCAGTATCACTGGATAGCCGCACTCTCGCCACCAGCAACGAGAAATATAGCGTCATGGTTTGCTGGGTGGATCAGTGTTGGCGGACATTCGTGTACTTCATGATCCTCGGACGTCCGAGTTTCGCGGCGCACGAGTTCGGTCTCTTCAAAATGCTGAAGGGCTTGGGTCTTGCCTTGAACAGATTAGCGTGCGCTTGGTTGTTGTTGGCAATGGTCTTCTCGACATTTCCTACATTCATGCCTGTCACACCACAGAACATAAATTACTCCACTGTCGTCAAGGTGGGCTGGGTCGTTCTCGGCGGTGTATACTACTTCGCTTCTGGGCGCAAAGGTTTGAAGTACCTGTTATTGATCGCAAGGCGCTTGGATTCTGAGTTGCGATATCCCTTATATACTGAGTCGAGCGTTTCCACCATAGACAAACAAATACATCATCATCTACAACCTCTCCTTCTTCCTCGCGTCTTCCTTCGCCCTGATGCCATCAGCACATTTCCATCTTGATCCCCAACGAAAAGCACTCACTTCTTCATCGCCGCCATCGCCTTCGCAAACGCCTCCACCAGTGGCGGCCCCTTCGGACTCAACCCCGCCTCAACATCCAACTCCGGATCCGCCTTACTCATCGCAGTCCGATACGCCTTCCTCTCTCCCACTCTCTTCAACCATGCCACAATCCCTTCATACTCACTCAAATCCATCGGCTCGAACTTGCGCATCGTGGTAAAACACCACACCGTCATGACATCCGAAGCCGTGAACTCGTCGCCCGCGAGCCACGCACCAGTCGCCAAAAGCCGCTTGTTCACGTGCGACACAGCGAGTTTGACGCGCCCGTCATTGCTGGTGTACCGCGGATCCGTCGCGGCCACCATGCCGCGACTCTGCGCCCTGCGAAAGATACTCGGCTGCAACGTCCCGTTCGCAAAGTGCAGCCAGTACACATAATCCGCATAGTTCTTGTGCTCGGGGCGCAGCGCAAGCCGCCCGTTTGCGTACTTGGCGAGCACGTATTCGCAGATGGCATTTGATTCCGCGAGCGTGATGGGGTTTTCCGGGTCCGTCAAGTCTTCGAGCACGGGCGATGCGCCGAGGGGGAATTTCTGTTTGAATTCTGCGGGCGCGAGCAGTGGCGAGCGCTTGTAGAGTTGGAGTTTGTAGGGGATGCCGAGTTCTTCGAGGAGAAAAGGGATGCGTTCGCCTTGGCCGACTTGGAGGTGGTGGACGATGAGGTTTGGAGTCGCCATGGTGGATTTTGACGACGAAAGTGGTGTTGGCGATTACGTTTGTTTGACTGAATTGAGTCGAGATAAAGCGAAACTGAAGGTGGATTTGGAATTTGGGAGAAGGATATGATCCGGCTACTCGGTTTCCTAGTTCGATGTTGATCGTCCGGGACTGGAAGATGCCTAGGCACGTTCTGAGATGATCTCCGTAGATGCTGATTCGCTGAGCTTGACTCGTCCCGATAAGCGATGGTGTTTTGCTTATGATGCTGCACCTACATCTTATACTTTGTGAGCGGTTACAGCTTACCCCACCTTATCAGGCACCCGTTTGTTGTATACCTACATCCCTACGTGATGCTTGCCGTTTATGGTAGGCCATTGTGAGGCTGACGTGCGTCGTCACGTGGAGCTCGGCCGAAATTGCTTCCCTGAGGTCTGATTGGTCATCTCTGGGTTGCAATATCCTGCTTACTTTGTACGCCCGTTGTCCAGCACGGCGAGAGTAAGTGATCCGGACTTAATATGCACGTGTTACTGACTAGGCAGCGATATGGAGACTGAGTACCACAGCCCGTTTCACAACAATTGCAGTTTTCGGAAACCATGACATCATATCCGACATGAATCAGAAGCTACCAGGAAGATTGGCCGTTGCGATAGGTGTTCGAGCTGCCAGAGTTGAAGTTTGATATTGCGGAGTTCATGAAACAGAAGTATGTATCGTTGTTCGAGCCATTTTAGAGCTCATTCAATGCCTAAACGACCCATGCGCCATATCCCCAAGGTTCTGTTTCTACACCTCGTCTCACCATATCGACTGAGGCACTCATGTTCAAGGCATACGACCTTGTAGCCTACAACAAATCGACTGGCTATGGCTTACCGGTAGAGGAGCTTCCACTGTCCTCTCACTTCACCTGGGGTACTGCCACAGCCGCGTACCAGGTCGAAGGTGGCGTTTCCCAGGGTGGGAATGGTCCGTTGATTTGGGATACCTTTTCACATCTCGAGCCCTCGCGAACGAATGGAGAGGATGGGAATGTCGCATGCGATCACTACAATCGAGTGGAGGATGATATCGCGCTTATGAAGGAATTGGGTGTCGATGTCTGGACTCGCACTGCCTGCAGGACCCCGGCACGATGTCGCAGAAACAGACTATTCGATGTAGTGTGATACATATTCCCAATCGCGAAGGAACAGTGATTACACAGCGGCAAAAGCAAATTAATGACAAATTCACCAACACTGAACTATATGGTGGGTTTTCATCAATGTGACTACAATTGAAAAAAGGCATTGGACATGACGATGGAAAGACATCCTGATCACTACATGACCATACGAACTTTCCTCGCCGTGAGCAGTTGAGCCGAGTGTAGTCCGTAGACATCTATGGAGTTTAAAGTCCGTTGTGCAGTTCTGACGCTGTTTCTGTGCTACTTTGAGCATACTTCCACCAGTGTTCAAGCCTTGCACATATTGCCGCCCGCCATAATAGAAGTGCTTAGTACACAGGCACCTTGAATGCATCAAAAGTGTAAGTCCAGCTCTCGATGGAAGCCTCGTCATTGACACAGTCGAAGGTGGAGCTATTCCCAGACCACAGTGGGCGATTGGGCCATTGGCAGAGCTGCTGAACCTCACCAGAGAAGTCTCCGGACGAAACAGTGGCGTTCAAACGAGAAGGCTTGATGCCGTTTTCGACCCAGTCGATGATAGTCGCCATGTTATCCTGGGGATAAGGACCAGGCTGGAGCGAGTTGGCGCCGCAGTGAGCCGCCCCTGGAATGAGATAGAACTGGTACCAGTCCGACAAAGCATCCTGGGCAACTTCATCGGTCTCGTTGGGATACATGATGGAGCGGACAGACTGCCAGTAGTGAACCGAGGAGGCAGCGGGGACACTAGGGTCAGACTCCCCGTGGTAGTGGAGCAGCTTACCACCAGAGGACTGGAACGGGGTAAGATCAGGCACAGTAGTCTGCAAGCTGTCGAGGTAGCGGAACATCCCAATGTTCATCCATTCAACGAGAGTATCGTAGGTGACGTTGTTGAGATCAGACAAGTTGTCGAGGTCCAACAGTTGAATGAACTTAGTGACATATTCGCCGCCTGTAGAAGGAATGTTGAGCTCCCATGCACCAGTATTGTCGTTGTAGGTGGTGTCAGCATCGCCGAGATCAGAGCCAATTTGCCACGAGAGGTAGGCCCGCTTCCCATCTGAGGTATGAGGGCCGTCGTAGACACCTTGGGCTACAGCAATATCCTCAGCAGTAAGAGTTCCATTTTGGGCTGGCTGGGAGCTGGTCTGGCTGGGAGCTGGTCTGGCTTCCCTGAGCACCTCCCATCTGGCGCTTGCTGAAGCCAAAGCCAAGAGAAGAGCACGTTTTGGCAGCATAGGAGTATGATTCGCCAATAAGAGAGCTGAGGTTGAAGTTGAGCTTGCAAAGATCGGTACGAGAGATGACACCATCAGTTCTTCCATCGAGGGGATCGCATGCAACTATGGTGGCGTTGACGATTTTATCAAGTGCGCAGGGCTGGGGAAGTAATCCATGACGGTTTCGATGGTAGCAGGGTAAACGTGGAGCACTTGCTGTTGGGCGAACCGGAACGCAGGAGCTCCCGCTACAACACCGTCATACTCCTGTCCCCATTGCTGGACCTGGCTCATCCCCTCACGGCTACCATCTGAGCAACCCTCGAATTAAGTGAAGAGCTTGGAGTCCTTTACACCATAGAACGCGTGGGTGATCGGCCTTCTGATCTTGGTCAGCTCTCCAAGCGCCACGTAGGCAAAGGCGTATGTAGCGTCCCAGTTGATAGATCCATTGCTGTAAAGTAGCTTCTCGTCGTAGTTGTAGTTGAAGGCGTCATATCCTGCGCTGGTAGCTCCGGAAGCGGCCCCGTAAGCAAGGCCGCCTGTCGCTCGCTGGACGGCGAGAAACCTCCGCCTCCCGCTAAATACCACCGATTCTTGAAAGTCGCAGGCTCCGGAAAAGCGAGCATTATCGGGACGATGTCACCCTGCCGGTATGTGTTATGCTCCACGATACATTACAGTAATTGTGAGTGACACCGCCCCCAGTGCTACCACCCATGCCACCCATTCCGACACACGCGTTGTAGACAGCGGTTGCGTTAACCGTCTCGGGGAGTAGATTGATGCCAAGGAGAGTTCCATTCGCAGGGAGAGATGCCTGCACGTTGGAGACTGTGCACACATCGGCCAGAGAAGCAGCACTCGCAACGGTGGCCAAGCAGGCAGACGTTGCGCGGGAAGATAGGCGCATAATTGGTAGGAAAGTGAACGAAACAAGAAGTTTGAATGAGTAGAAGGTGATAGGATGGAACCAAGAAATCGTTTAACTCGTTAGTGAGGAGACTCATTTTGCGATGTCTCGTTTGTTATACAGTCTCATTTTGCACTTCGCTTACACCGGAGCCAGATCTGGCGCACTCAGATTATGTCAAGGGCCGCGCAACTACTTCGAAGTCAATGTGTTGATGCAACTTGTCGGCGAAGCCATATTTGGATGATTGTTCTACCGGCACAGAAATGACGACGACTTGGCACGGGCCACCAAGAGGCTGTAGAATGCCAGTATACTGTCTGTAGGACCCGTACGTCGCCGAGAATAGCATCTTTATATAGAGATGCTCATGCTGGTTCGAGACTTCAGAAAACGCAGATGTTTTTGCGCTGTATGTAAGGTTGTTAGGGATGTCAAGAGCGTACTGGATTGGATGTCGCGGCCGTCTATCCGTCGTGCATGCGCAACTTCCCATTCAGATGTCATCTCGACGGATGCGCTTGCGAATCTTCCGGCAGTGCCAGTGATGTATCTGCATGTATTCAGTGAAGCCACACCAGAAGCTGACGTACCCTGCTCTCGAGTCGCTGCGGCTAAGCCTCGCCAAGTCTCCCGTCAGAAGCTTTTCCAAGATTTCTCCTTCTCTTGAGAGAAAATGCGGTCCTTTAGCAAACTCCTCAGGCATCTTTGTATTGGATCATAGGATTCGATCACAGTCTAGACATGCTGGCGCGTATTGCGGTGATTTTTCCTTTCCAGACCTCATATGTGGCGCATCCCGAGGTCTTCCGCAAGAAAAGTCTGCGGAAAGGGAGAAAGCGGTGTCTGTTTAGTATCATCATATCAACAGCAGGAGACTGATAGCTAAGCCGGAAGCTATACCGAGCTTACTTGCGCGCATGAGCTTGTGAGGTGGATTGCCTAGGTAGAAAATGGACGTGAGTTGCTTAGTAACTAGTGCGCTTGAACGCGACGCGTCCCACCTCTCAATTTAGAGTACCTCAACCATCATACATCATCAGGTCCAGCAAGTCCCAAGGCCTGCCTCCTCGTCGGCGCATCTGCCCTGAAGTATGGCTTCTCCGCCAGTGCGGTTACCCTGGTCCCGTGCCTAGGCTCAGTGCCTTCATAATCCCAGCTGGCGTTATGGATGGTGATCCTATTGTCCCAAAGCGCCGATGTACCAGGAGTCCATCTGAAGCGAACCTGTATATCGACGTTCTTCTCGTACACATCGTAAAGGTAATTGAGTATGACATCACTTTCAGCCTTGTCGAGGCCAACAATGCGATCCGTCATCGCGCGATTCACCCAGAGCGCTTTCCAGCCTGTTGCAGGGTGAACACGAACAAGCGGATGGGTGCGCTCGACATACTTCGGTCCCGCGGTTGGGTTCTCGCGATCAAGGTATGGGTGTGCACTGCGATACACTGCCTCCTTGCCATCGATGATCTTCCGGAAACCCGGAGAGAGTTTCTCATAAGCTGCATAGCCCGACGCCCAGAGAGTATCGCCGCCAATTTTTGGAATGGTGTCATTGTGCAGATGGGTCACACTGATAAATGTCAGTTCAAGGCTGATGGATCCGACACGATCGTGCTTACCCTGCGGGCTGGCGCTCATGGACCAGATCTAAAATTGAGATTCGAAGTCAGCATCGTATGTCTCACACCAATTCCCCCAGTTGAACAACTGACCAGTATGCCACCTTGACGCCCCGCCAGTCTTCCTGAAGCTGGCCGGGAACTCAGTCGCTTGAAGAGCTGGCCAAATCACGGTTGTACCCTGCACACCAGGGACAGAAGGCACCTGGGGCTGTCCTTTCATCAGCTTGACATATGACGCCCGACAAGGATACCAACATGGACTTCGATCTCGCCATACCATTCACCAAGCTTCAATTGTTGCTGAGGCGAGATGTCCTGATCGCGGAAGAATACGACGCTCCTCTCAGCGATCAAGAGGCCGAGCTCATCCTTTTGTTGGTCCGTCAGGTCCTTGAGCTGAAGCCCAACGATCTCGGTCCCGATATGGGCAGTGAGGTGGATCACTTCTTTTGCCGCTCCGAATAACGCCTTCTTCTCTGGGTCTGCTCGTGAGCCAGGGTCGACGAACTCGCGGTCATAGTCTCTGATCTTGTACACATCATCGAGGTACAGTGGCTTGGCAGGCCTGTAAGGATAGCCGTTCGAAAGATCAATCCCCGCCTTCTCTAGCCTCTTCCTCGCTGACTCTGGAAGACCTAGTGTGTCCTTCTTTGGCTGGACAGTGTCTCTCTCTTGGATATGTTCATGGATGGGGATCGCGATTGGAGCCATTGTGATGATAAGTAATACTTTCCATTCGAGCACTCAGCCAAGTCTACACTGCTACCATCTTATACCACACGGCGACTACATCCATTCGGCTATTTACATCCCGCTAGTGCGATGTCAGATCACTGGCGCACCAAACCGTTGCGACGCGTGGTGGTCGCGACGTTAGTTTTGCGGGGTCGGATCACCTCATCTCCCAAGAATATTGCGTATATCCAGTCATCGTCCTTTGCGTTATCGACCGGGAGAGCATCGCTTTATTCTCACCGTACACTAGTTTACTCATCCCACCCGCTTGAGATTGGAAATTGTCCACTTTTGGACATGTCACGATCTTGGCGAGCCTTAACCCCTCGGATGTCTGACTATGATGCCATCTACATCCACCATGGCGCTTCACCTACATGCATACCTCCACGCAACATTCCGCCAGCGCTGACAAACCTTCCAAAAACTCTCCGCCTTAGGGTCGATTTTCTGCTTGCGTTTAGTCTGCTGCGGTACTCGTCTGGAGCTGCATTTTCTCGTTGCAAGTATCAGGAAGTGTTCATCGTGTCGGACGTTAGTAAAGACACCACGGGTGGGGAGCCAGCTTAATTCTCTTTGCTATGACTATTCCATCGCAACGTGTGGCTGTGATCGGAGCCGGTATCAGCGGGATTGTGGCCGCCGCGCATCTTATGAAAGAAGGTGTCGAGGTTGAAGTTTTTGAACGATCTGGTGCGGCTGGAGGTATCTGGTAAGTGAAGGATAAATACTGTAAAGGTTGGCTAAAAGTCCCAAGGCTTTATGATGAACGACAACCGCTAGAGCCAGCATACCCATCGGTGCCAGCCTCCCGAGCTGGAAGTACATACACCAAGAGTGAATCAGAAGACCTTGAGAGGCTTATACATGCACCGCCGGGGTATGAATGACATCTTAGCAGAATTCTCCTACTGAAGAAGCCATGCTTATATTATGCAGCCCTTGCTATGTTGGACTAAAGAACAATGTGAGCACGCGGCTACTAGAGACCACGCTTAATCGCTTTCCAAACGGTACCGAAGATTTTGTTTCACATGATGTACTTAGGAACTACATCCAAGACACAGCCAGATCAGCCGGGGTCCATGAAAGGACGCGATATAACACCGAAGTTCGTCATGTATCGAAGCGCGACAACGCTTGGCTCGTCGAAACATCGACTTTTAAGGCTGATATATCTGGAGCTGTGGAACGGAGACTCTCTTCTTCGGTGGGTCTGATAATGCACCACGTTTGTCCTTGGGACTAACATATCCAGAAATTTGATGCAGTGGTAGTTGCTTCTGGCCATTATCACGCAGCCAAGGTGCCGAATACTCCTGGTTTGGCGGACTGGAAGCGAAAATGGCCCGATAGAGTGCAGCACTCCAAGCGCTATCGAAGACCGGAGAATGCTGAAAGCAAAGTAGGTGTTCGAGATCTCCCAGAAGCATACCTTGTCGGTAGCTAATAGCTCGTAGAACTTTCTCCTCATTGGTGGAAGTGTCTCGTCAACGGATATAGCCCGCGAACTTGGCCCTTTTGCAAACAAGATCTATCAGAGCCAGCGAAATGGCAAATTCGATCTATCGGCCAACTTCTTACCAGAAAACGGATGTCGAATTGATGAGGTAGTGTCTTATGATGCACCCACGTCAAGCCAGAATCCTCACCTCGCACCATCCGATGCTATTCCAGCCACTGTGACATTGAAGTCTGGGCAGAAAGTATGCGACATCCACCACGTCATTCTCTGTACGGGCTA
>TARA_R110002003_G_scaffold117_10_pt1 | contig 10161 bp, 11 predicted proteins | sample TARA_R110002003 | Tara Oceans TARA_R110002003 (sample SAMEA4396441) | marine metagenome | biome: Westerlies Biome; feature: [SRF] surface water layer (ENVO:00010504); material: water (ENVO:00002006), including particulate matter (ENVO:01000060) such as... | depth 5 m | reverse complement strand
CGAGCATTGAAATGATTGTATTGACGGATTATGTGCTTGTGTAAAGGATTTGTTCCTGTCCTAGACTAGCCAGCGTACCCGATAGCGCGCATCAGCTCGCGCGCTGCCTACTAGCTACTCGTCGTCGTAATGCTAATTGCGCAGGTCGCTTACACTTAGCTATTTACTTATATGCTTCTATCTCGTAAGGCCTGAATGTGAGACAACACGTGCACAGATTCTTCTCTTGCAGTACCTAGCCACGACTTGAGAGCGGGTCGTTGTACTTCCCTTTTAGCCCAATAACACTGATCCCCTTTGGACAATTTGATCTCACTCCTTCATGGTTATTGTTTATTGATAAGGTTTATGCCAGCGGGCGTCGCTCTTGACGAAGAGCCTCGACCTCGTGTTAGGTCCGATAGACGCCGAGAGATGCCTCTTATTCGAGCCATTCTGGTCCAAAGATCGTTGGGTTGACCTGTATGATGCACAGGGCTTCTGTCTAAAAATATCGATAGCCTAGAGCGACAGTAACTTGACAGACCACTCTCACATCGACTCCATGCACTCGTAGCTCTTCCTTCCTGATTCTCCTCACCTTGGTCCGAAACCGTCCGAAGCATCGGCCTAAAGGTCAAGCATTCTGACGTTAGATCAATAGCACCGCTGCGGTTGCTGGCAGGTCCATCATCGACAATGAAATAGCGCGCAGTTACTTACGGGTCTAGCTGACGAGGCTATGCGGTGGAGAATACATCATCTCGCCGGCTACTGGGCCGCAACATCTAGGAACTTGTAGGGAACAATGCTACTGAGATATGGCCTTGTGCTGACCGAGGAGAATGTTAAACACATCTGAGACGGAATCAGTCGCGAAGAATTAACGGGATTCGACGCATCGGCTTCTGTTGATTAAGAGTTCGTCGGCATCGAGATATTTGCGTGATGTCCGTACGCAAACATACATATTCTCCCTTCAATTAATCAGTTATGCTTCCGCTACCAGAGAACAATAGGGCCTAGAGACTTTTCTTTAAATCACCTATTTCTCTGTCATCTACGTTGCGCCGTTCTAGTAAGTCAAGTCACTGTCCACTTACTCTACGGTTCATGGCCTCTCGACGACCAACACCGGTTTACGCTAGCTTAAAATCACTCCAGATGGCTCTCGCTGGGCTTTGTCACGAGGATACAGAGCTTTACAACTATGCAAGTTCAGAGAGAAACGGAGGCTTTTTTGCTCCGCTGCTGATTCGTGTTACCGAATGCCAAAATGATCGGTGACTATCCGCAAGCAAGGCATCCAACCAGCGAAGAGGCAAGAGAGAACGATTTCGGGACCTCGGACAGCGTGCGAAGAATCGACCGAGTCGCCTGCGCATCATTCCGCCTAGTTCTCAAGACGGCTTTCCAAGTACTCGTCAAACATCAGGACCGCGCCGCTGTAGCAGATAAAGCGCCTGAGTCGAGGTTGAAAGAAGGTTTGCCACCAACTTACAGAGGTTACGTGCGGCACAACGTCTAGGAGGAGGTGTAAGATGTCACCAGCTGCAGCTGCGGCGCATACGGTCTGCACTGCATGACGTCCGTGGCTGTGGCGCGGGACTACCTCTGCCACGCATGGAACGGCCTGACAGGAATCATGCCCTTGCTTGCGTATGGCACAGCACGAGCTCGAGCGAGCTTAAGGTTCGGGCCGTTGAGCTGAGGATGCCGCCCGAGGTGGGTTCTGGGGCTGGGGAGCATGGCCGCTCTCCATACCTGATGATACGTGATCATACAACTATGTTTCGCACGTCTCAAGTGCTACGCGCAGCCATACGCGCGAGTTGGGTAGGTCGCTTCCAGTGACGATACAGGCCTTCAGCAGAATTTCGAGTGTGGATCTGACCAGAATCAAGTGCGCATTGGTACGCAAGCTATGACGTGCTAGATCATGAAGTTGCTTTTCCCCAAGGCGTCCTGGGATCCCACATCCCGCCTGGGTGCGGTATCGAACGGCTGTGTTGGCAGCTTGTGTGTCTCGACCGATAGATCTGCGGCATAGCTCAGTCGTCGTCTGTCCGCCTGACGACCTAGTCTGCGGCCAATATTGAAAATCCAGACGGTGTGTCAACATGTCTCACTCTCCAACACCGATGCTCGCGTGTCGGTCCACATTGACGCTTGGTCACGTGCGTAATCGTCTCTAAGCGCCGAAGCGCTCCGCCACCTCGAAAAGGCTGAAACACGGCATCTGTACGATGCAGGGGTGACAGAAGCCCCGAAGATGCTGCGCAAAATGCGCATAAGAGGCGTTTGTTTGAAGACCCGAGCCCTTGGCGAGGCTTCGGATGGAGGGACCGGAGCGGTTAGGAAGGATGTTTTCGCGTGGAAGTGTATTAGCTAGCCGAAGATGCAGGGAGGCTAGCACACGACACATGGACAGAACCAGCTATGCTGATGTCAAAACGCGCCAGGGCGAATTGGTGACTATGGCATCTTATAAATGAACGATATGGGCCAATGTGGAACTACAAACGTCGTAGTCATAGGCATCTTGCGGACTATATTGCCAAGAAACCCTGAGGGTGCTGATGTAAGTTCAAAGGCAATTGACCAATGATCTGTAGGCGGTGAAGTCGATAAAACTGCTGAATGCCGTGGCAGCGCGGACGAAAGCTGGCTCTTTGCAGCATGTACTCGCGTGCAGATTCCGGGGCATGGTGTTGCATGAGTGAGGTTGGCAGAACCTAGCAGGTTAGTACAGTACCATGCACATGAACGCCGACGTCAATATAGACAGATGGGGACGGCGAGGTTGGTAGTCGGCGAGGCCAGTTCAGCAGTGCGTCGGGGTGCGAAGCGCAGATAGTTGGATGTGTACGATGTCGTCATAAATCCCAAGAATCGTTGTGTGAACGGCGATATGCACCTGGTGTGATGAGTGATGATGGTTTTGGCGAGGCAGACTCCCCTCCTTCAGCCTCGCGAAAACAGACATGCAGGGATAGACAGCACGTGATGAGCTAAGTATAGCAGCGGCAACCAGGCTAGATATGGTCGCTTCGCCGAGTGCACCTGCCCCGCATCAGATTACGCCCGCGGGACAGTGGTGATGAGGCTGTGAGCTGCCGTGCACAAACTGCACTGCGCAGCTTGAGGTGTACACTTTTAGATCGATGGTGCAGATCTAACATGCCGGATTATTGAAGAGTGCAGGTCGGACGACTCGCGCTTGAGAGTTGTGCAGCTGTGGGCGATAGGACTGGTGTGCTCAATGTACTGTGTCGGAACCTTTGCACGCAAACGCGCTTGATATGCTGCGGCACGTGCGTACTACTCCCTGGGCAGTCTTGCTGAGCTATGCCGGTTGTGACATGCACTTCCTGAAGGATCACGTAGCTCTTGGAATCTTGAAGGATCATGAAGCCGATCTTCCCGTGACCAGTCTGTGGGAGTGCCGCCTGTGCAGGTGGGCATCGCGTTTGGCGAGGAAGAATTGCAGGATCCTTGCCTGATAGTGCAGTCGCGTCCAGGGTAAGGACCTACGCCTTAGGAAGGTGCGAATGTCCCATGCGTGACGTAAACTTGTCTCACTTCTCGAACTTCACGTCCATTCTGAGGAGGCAGCCCATCGTCCACGGCGCGTCGCGGCACTGCTACGCCATTGATAGAGAGGATCTGATGGCCTCGGAGCCTCCTCGGCGCAGATCACCGCAATGGCAGGAGCAAGCGAGCCGGCCACGGAAAACAATCGCCTGATATGTACCAACATGCGCGGGCCGGCACACGGCTCTCAACCCTCCTTCTTATCCTACACGGCCCACCAACAGTGCCCAAGCGATGCAACGCTTCCCTGACTCCAGCGAACGCGGGAGATGAAGGGATCTATCTGGCGCGCGCAGGAGCGCGCACCGTCGCGGAGCTGAGGACGGACCAGCCCATCCACGGTTTCGCGACTGCACAGGACCAGGACGTCGTGGAGATCAGCACACGTTGGCTGGGGACGCGATGCACTCCTTTTCCCAAAGTGCCCCTCTTCTGCAGCGGGGACCGTTGATCAATCCCCGCTTTCGTGGAGCTGTTGCGCTGGACTGGTTATGTTTCAGCGCACAGGTGCTTCGCGGATAAGGTCGTTGGTCTGGCCTTCGAACGTCGGGAATTGACTTTGTTGCCACTACCCAACACCCAAGACTAGTGGGGATATTGGCGCGATAGACGTGCAGAGGGACGACCAGCTAATTGCCAATGTCACCATCATCTCGACAACCGCCTTCGGGTGTGAACAACACCCCAGCACATACCCACATGCGAAGGATTCGTCCTGTCCCAGTTGCAACGGAGCCTGTTGAGCTGTCCGATAACCGGCTATATCCAACACGCAGTCAATAGCCTGCACTTTATGCCCGCTCACCCACGTAATGGCTTGGGTTCTTACTGCGCCAGCTTGGAAGCGTTCTTTCGTTCTCATAATGAAACATCGCTCCAGTGCAGATGCAAGCGTCTCAAGAGACGATGCTCGAACGGGTCCAGGAGTGCACAGTTGGTCTTGCCAGCCTCATCACTAGCATCGATCGGAGGGACGAGTGGCCAGGACGCTTGAACTGAAACAGCAAATGGCATGGATCTTTGTCTGCTGAAGGACATGTGTACAATGATTCGCGCAAACATGCCATCGCGTCGAATGTCAGCATGAAATATGCCTTCACCTCAGAGTCGAATTGAAGATCCAGCTGGACATGGGCGGTTTCCAAAAGCAGGCAAATTCAGAACGGGAAGATTCATCGAATTACTGTCACACAGAGAGCCGGGGTCCCCGTTGCAATCATCCAGTTTCTCGGTTGTGGGCGAGCTCAACTGATCCAGCAAGCGTTGACCCAGGCGGTGGTAAACCGACCGTCTGGGAGGCAAGGCTCTGCATCAGCCAAAACGTGCCAGAGGCTAGCAAGCCACGCGCAGAGGAAGCCATTGTCAATCTGAAGGCGGCTCTGTCGGCTCAACTGTTAAAAGTCAGGGTTCCGTTAATCCCGACTGCAGTAATTTGCAGACGCAGGAGCAAAGGCCCCTGCTAACCGGTGAAGCTTGTGACGTGCGTGCTGCAGTCCTTCTTGTGCGCCCAACGGGCATGGTACCCCATCAAGAACTCGAGTCTGACCACAGCCTGGGAGCACAATTATCGACCAAGGCAAAACTTCACACTGTTGGTCGTCCGATGCGTTTCATCATTTGCGCGGCGTGCCCTGAAAGGCTGATCGCGAGCGGGAGCTTGATTGACGTGTTCCCAAGCTTTGCGTGAGCGGGCGGGCTAGGGTGGTTAGGCCTCCCGTGGCATGAGCAGCCCTGCGGTCCTTGCGGACAGGTGCCCGTCCGTGTGGAGATGAGGGAAACTTGGCTAGAGCCGAGCGGATCAGGGGACTGCACCATCTTGTGTGCGGAGGGACTGTTCACCGTGCTTACGCTCTCGGTATTTGCACATCAACGAATGAGCGCGACAAGACAACATAGTCCATTGCTGGCCTGCGACAAATTGTTCAATCCTTCACTGCCGTTGAAGAGTTCTTCTACCCGTCCGCGGCAACACTATCTCGCTGGTGTCTTACTGTGGTACATGTTGCTCTCCACGGTATCCTGGCAAGGCTACATACCCTACCCATCTGCCGCTGTGTGCACTTGACAATTCCCTGCTCCACCAATAGCTCCCCATAGCGAGGCGCAACTGTCGGACGATATCCGTTGTCTGCAGGGGTTTAATTCAGCATCGAGGGCGCCCTCAGAACCCATCCACGGCTGTCGCGCGAAGCTTTCTCAGCATCGCGCTCGGCTTCCAGTGCTGTCACGATGACAGCATGTCGTGATCCCGGACGCGCTGCTGTGTGGTAAGCGGCAGGAATGGTGCGCCGTTGCAGGAAGGCTGAGCACGGTCGTTCAAGCGAGTCGCTATTTCGGGTCCTGCACCCAGTCCCTCCAGCCACTCTGCTCTTAGTAACATGTGCCGCGCGCTGCTCGAGTGTGGTTTGAGGCAGGAACGGTCCGCAGCCTGGCCTTGCGTGTGTCCTCCACAGTCCACTCACAACCCTGCCCTTGTCCCAAATATGGCGCGCGGGCGCCTCGTCGCCCTGTGTCGCGATGGAACCGTTCGGTAGCACGCCCGCAGCCATGCCCGTGGGCTCAAGCTTTTCGACATGGTCCTCGATCGGTCATAGCACTGCCATTGGCGTCTCCCTATGCAAGTCCCATGCTCTCCAAGGTGTAGCCGGGCTTGCGGCGTTTACACACCATCTCGCAAAACCGTTCCGTCTCCTGCCCTTGACTGCCCTCCTCGTTTCGGGTTGGCTCAGGCACAGCCTGCAGGTATTTACAGTTCCTCTCCGCAAACACATCCAGGCGCAGCACGTTTGGTCTGCATCTATTGCGGTAACCCCGATTTGGAACGGCCTTTACTCCCGGTTCGGCCTTCTTCACACCATCGCTAATTTGTCTCCCTGGTGACTGTTTCTTTATTCATCGCTGCGTCCTCCGAGTGCCTATCATCTTCGAGTGGAAACTAGCCCGACACCTCCAAGACACGAGCACTAGCTCGTAGCCGTCTGCCGTACCACCAGATCTGAACGTCTAGCTCGCTTCGTCTGCATCTGTACTTGAGCCTCCGATCCGTCCTGGCCCCATCGCCTCCAGCTTAGATATATACCTTTGTCGCCTCCTCAGTCAGCGATGTCCAAACCGAGTGACTCAAGTAGCCGCCTACTTGCCTCAAACATCAAACAAGAGCAGCAATCCGAAGGCAACACTATCAAACTACCGTCATCGAGTCGGTTCAGACATCGTAATCCATCACACCCATCGGATGACAGTAGCGAAGCCTCAAAGTCTACAACCCGTCGTCGCCCTGGAACCACCGTAACGGCGCCATCTGGCCCCCACGCCGGCTCCTCCCGCTCTGAGCAACGGTCGACTACTAGCTCCGCCAACATGATGTCCCAGTCCCCATCGATCAACTACACTCGGACTGGCCGCATCAGTAAAGCGAAGAAAGGACTGAAAGTGCACAATTGCGAGTGCGGAAGGGTACGTTTTATGCCATCTGCTTCCGTCAATTCCAGCACCAGCTGAAGTGGCTGGCTGAGCACACCGCCTGAGCGTCTGCTGGCTGCGCAGCGCTTGCCCGTGTATACTTAGCTTCGGCCACTATCGCGTCGCTCTGAACTCCAACAATCTCCTTCTGTGAACGCTAACCTTTCCCTAGTCGTATACAAGAGCGGAGCATCTAAGGTCAGCTTAACATGCCCAAATATAACGACCAGCTCACTGAGGATCTGCAGGCGGCATCAAAAAAACCATGCCCAGGATGATGCACTGGTGTGTGACTATCCTGACTGTGGAAAATCATTTTACCGAATGGATCTCCTTCATCGTCACCAGGAGCGACAGTGAGTACTACCTCGTCGTGACGTCTGGTCTCAACTGACTTTTGCTAGTAATGAGCCTGGTAAAGATTCCCGGCAGAATTCAGTCTTTAGCGCAGAAGGTTCACCTGAGATGCGTCAAACATCTGTTCCAGTGACCATACCAACAAGCGCCACGACGAATAGCCTCCCACCCACTTCAATCCACTACCCACAACAGCCTGTCGCGCCCATGCAGGAGCCAGTTTCGATGCCAAGGTATACTTTCAACCCGTTTCGTACTCCTCAAATTCCTCGAACACCTCGTATTCCATCATCAGCTTTCGTTTCTCGTACTTCTCCTACGTCTAGTCCGAAGTGAGTTTTCATTTGCAGCAAGGAGCATAGCTCTTCCATTTATAACTTCTATCATGGAGTGGCTCAGCTGCTGACCGCTAGCTTCTAGTGATAAACAGCGACACTCCTACACAAGCCGGCCGCCCATGGCCAATCCAGTGGCGGTCGACGACATGACCCCGTCAATGGGTTGGGCCGAGCCCTACAGCCAATCGCCTGGCTATTCCTGCTCCAGCGGCTATGCTTCACCTAATCCAGGACCTTGCGACTACCCCATCGTATACGCACCTCTACCATACGGTCATGGAGCGAATCGTACGCGTACATCATCGAACGCATCATTCGTAGACCAGTGGTCATTCACCCCCAGATCACCCACCTCGTCTGCGTCCACAATGCCATACGCTTGGGCTGCGAACGACAAAACATCTCACGCGCCATCCCTCGCTTACATGGGCACCTCCTATTCGATGGGGAGCCTCGGCATCTCGACACCGATGGATCCAATGTCAGGTTATGGGCAGTTTGAGCCGAAAACGATGATGCAGAGGGACGAGGATGAAGGTGTAGACCTCTTCCCAGAACAACCTTATGGTATGGGCCAAATCGAGCACACCTATCCGTCTGAGCATTATCTAAATAATTACTGGAGGCTCTTTCATCCCACTTTCCCCGTCGTCCATCGATCTACCTTTGCGAGCATGAGTCCAATGCTGCGCGCAGCAATGATTGCTATCGGCGGACAATATTCGCACGATACGACCGTAAAGCACAAGTCACGCAAACTACACGACCTATGCATCAAACTGCTTGGGAAGGTAAGTTCTATCTTGGCGCAACTCTGGTATCAGCTAACACAATGCAGCGCGATCGAGAACATATGGCTGAGCCGGACCGCTTATGTGACTATCAAGCGGTGTTCCTCATCGAGGTATTGTCCCAGTACCGTGCGCGTCGCGCTGCAAAACAACTGTCGCCTCGGTTCGGGTCCTTGTATCACAAGGTAGGCTATTCGATCACTAGAGCACTAGCCATGGTTAACAAGCATAGGCGGCTGAAAACTTCAGACTTGTGACATCACAGCTCAGTGACATAGTCTCCTCTCTCGCTCATCCCGAAAATGTGACACCCTCTCAATGGTCTCAGTGGATTGAGCTCGGCACATGGCATCGCCTCTTAGTATCCTGCTACATATTGGAGTCCCAACAGGCTTTGTCACTTGCCCGTGAGCCTCCAGCGTCGTTGATTCAGGAACTGGGACTCGACCTTCCTTTTCCAGCGCATACGTTCGTATGGGATGCATACACCATTAATGACTGGGCTTCGGCAGCTCAGCGATGTTCTGCGTCGCCCCAGTATGTTTTCGAGGTCCACCAGGAGTCCTTGACCACCCCATGCGATTCATTCCAATCTTCTCTGTTGCTTGCAGCGTACTACAACCGTTTCAACTCTTCCGGACCATACGTTAGTGCGCCGTGCGTGGAAGAGATAGATCATTTACTTGATGCATCTTTCGCGACCAGGCAAAAGCTGCTGACGGCCAAGCTTCTACAAGTCACTCCTATGCGCTCATTGCTCGCCGTTTCTGGCGAGTCCTGGATTCTTTCAGAGAAGGTGCCCTCTCAGCAGGCTTTTGCCGCATTGAAGACCACACTCCGCACCTGGGTGGCCCAGCTGTGGTCTAATTCGTCGCCTAAGTCACCGTCCGTCCCTGTAAAGGAAGCCATCAAACTTGCCATCGAGATACTTCAACTGGCTCTTAAGGAACAGATTGAGATCCACGCTGTCGAGATGGGCGTTGATATGGGCATCTACTTTGCTGCTGTCGTACTCTGGGCAACGATAACAGCATTCACTACACGAACCGAAGAAACACAGCAAAATGCGCAGACCATGCCGCACAGCCACCATCAACAGTCTATAAGCATTCGGAGCCATCCAGGGTCGGCTTCAGTACCGTCCACACCGACGCACCTTCAATATCCGTATGACAACCACATTGCTGTGACCTCGAGCCCAATTCTGTCGACCATAACCGGCCTCGTTCACAGCCAGCCAGGATCACCAATGAGACACGACTCGCTAGCAGCCACGACGCTCTTGTCTCACGAGCAGATCATGTTCGACTGCGTTTCATTCCTGCCAGTCATTTCGGGCCTTGCATCCGCGGATCGGTTCGCGAACCACAATGTCCAGGATCTCGGTAAGCTCCAAGCGGGCTGCATCAGCGTGCTGCTCTGGGTCAAACTACAGCTGCGTGGCGCTTCGCTAGAAGACCAGATCGGGCTAGCGGCTTGGGCAATCACACCTAGCCGGGGCTTGGGAGAGCTTCTCGATAGCGTTGTTGGGTCGCTGGAGAGGATACTCAACCGTGGATGGACCGGATGGGGCATCTGAATGCTCCACGATACATTCTCGTTCACGGATGCCACTTACGTCTCTTTCCTTTCACATACTG
>TARA_R110002003_G_scaffold88_9_pt1 | contig 10163 bp, 10 predicted proteins | sample TARA_R110002003 | Tara Oceans TARA_R110002003 (sample SAMEA4396441) | marine metagenome | biome: Westerlies Biome; feature: [SRF] surface water layer (ENVO:00010504); material: water (ENVO:00002006), including particulate matter (ENVO:01000060) such as... | depth 5 m | reverse complement strand
AGTTCCGGCACACAGGGATTTCCGCCACGAAGGGATGGACGTTAAGAGATTATATTCTTTTTTAGCTTATTATAATCTATTTATTCTAGTTAGTCATGAGACAGCGATGCACGACGGCGAGACATGCGACGAGTATGATCGTCGATGCAAAGCTCAAGACCAAAGCTCTCAGGAAGCAGCAAGTCTTGCGACGATTCGCAAGCTTTCTAAAAAGTGTCCTGGACCAGAGTGTGTTTATAGCATCGAGAAGAAGAATGGGTGCGATCATATGACTTGTACGTTGCAAGCAGTCGAAGGCGAGGACTCCATACTAACATCGATGTAGGCTCTAAGTGCCGCTATGAATTCTGCTGGATCTGTCTTTGTGACTGTAAGATTGCACATCTAACGTCGCTTTGCCGGAACGAGACTAACAGTCCCTTAGACAACAGGGTCAGAATTTTGGGCAACTCGGCCCACATGGAGGACTGCAAATACCACACTAGGATGATTAGGTGATGGCTGGATGACGCCACAGATCAGTATTAGGCCAGGTCGATAGCCTTAAATGAAGACAAACCGATCCGGGAGAGGTCCTGTACCTGAAGACCAAATCATCTTAATGATGGGTAGCAACTTTTCGCGGGCACTATTCCCAGACTTATGAACTGGCACAAGGCATGTCCAGTAATTGGCAAACCACGAGATGGAGCATTTGGCGCTAAAGTGAGCCCGGTGGCCTCCAGTTTAGATCAACACTAAGCTGCCGTAGGCCCGATATACTCGTATTCAACCCTGCCTCAACAAATATACGTGCGCTTAGAGCCTCTTTACGCTCTCTGAATGAAGACGCCAGACTCCAAGCGTGCAGAGCTATAGAGAGCGAGATACACTTCCAGCGAAGGCAATCCGAATGGCTATTTGCAAGACTTAAAGAGGTCATCATACAAGAGTGTTCCCAGAACAGGAAAAATGTGCATACACAACTACACATCGACTGCGATGCAAGACAATGGGCACGCTTCATTGTATCAGATAAAAATGCTAAAAAAATGCGCTTAGAAGAAATTGATGATTGCGATGATGGATTATGTGTTGATCATTCTTCTGTTTTTCGTTGGTTTGTTCTCTCTCCTTTTTAAACACAGACCTGATACATCAGTGATACATGGGTGATACCGTCCACGACGCAGTATTCGCGTACTTCATCTGACACATTGACACAGCGCAGTCTGGGGTCAAATTAAGTGAGCAGTGCCTCGCTCCGCTCACTAAGACTGCTGAGTACTGGGGCATGAGTAAGGTCCAGTACTACGATTGGGCATCCATGGGCTGGAAGTACTGTAATGCATTAAGTGAAGCTGCTGCCCGAAATCCTGTCTGGGGGGAGGCGAGAGTTAAGCTAAATCAGCTACTACTACGAAGGATCGCTGAAGGGCGTTCTCTACGAACAACCGTGAACCCGATCAACCTACTCGAACTATAAAACCTTCTAGCTTGGCTAGACAAAGACCGCTTTAAGAGGAAGGGTCGCAGCATATGTACTCTGGAGTACGAACCCATCACCAAAGTAGATATACCAGACGGATATACCTTTGACAAGTTCGGGCTTATCGTAACTGTCGGATCATCGAGTCATATTTCTGAGAGCGAGCAGGAATATGCGGGGACTATCGTTGCCCCGCACGAAGGATGTTCCCGTGGCTGGCAACTTTTGCATGTAGCGACCGTGCTGTGGTGTTTCTTGCTAGCAGCATCATCATGGTGGTACAAAAGGATGTAACGTTAATTGACTTAATTCAACATCAAATAACGCTTCTCCTGTCATGTCAAGCTACCTCGAAAGTTCGCGCAGTCCTCCCTATCCCACTAGATTGTTACCGCCTTTTATTTCTTTTCGAGCTGCCTGAGTGAGACTAAACTGTTGTTTCTGGCGTGATCGGCTGGCCAACCTGCTCGTTGCTGGCAATCACTTCGTCGTGTTCCTCTTCATCGAGTGATTGAGACACGCCTGATTGTGAAAGGACCAGGTCTGCATCTGAACGAAATCCGAACCGAGCAGACACCTCATCGATAATGGAGCAGATGTCTTTGAAATGCTCAGGAGCCCAGAGATCGAAGATGTTCATTACGACAACCCAGGCAGTCCATCTGTTATCAGCCTGAGCCGTTTTCGTTATGTCAAACTTGGCAACTGGCTCCCGGTAGTAATAAGGCTCAGTCCCTTCGATGATGATCAAATGCCCCCAGATTCACACATCCACGTCGCTGTGTGAGATTGAGAAGCCGTCGATCTTGCCGTGAAGCTCCTTCTCGCGCCCGACCATCTTATAAAGGATGAAAAGACCTCTTAACAAGATAGTCTGGCTATGAGCATTCTGCCGATCAGCGCTTGATATCGCTGATGCTCCGCACTTTACTTCGCATGCAGTTGATATCATGTTGCGATTGATTAAGCCGTCGAGAGGAAACGCCTCTGATCACCAACACAATCGCACCCTCATCGTCCAAGTCGAGCGACTCGCGCATCGCGTGCCTCAAAAGATGCCTCAGCAATAACGGAGCAAATTGTGATTCGTGAACTCATCATGGTAATCAAGTGTTGAAAAACACAAGTATCGCCTATCTTAATGACTTAGTTTTATCCTCTTCGAGCTGGTCCGCGCATTGTCATTAGGTTCTGCCAAAATGCTCTCGTCGAGTGCATCTCGAATTGTGTCTTCTCCTCGGTATTTGAACACGTTTAAGGCTTCCTCAGCCGTGAACCTATCTTCAGGATCTGGGTCCAACAAACGCCTACTGCAAAATGGCATGAGCGCTACTTCGTACTCAGTGTTTTGTAATGTGTTGTACATAGAATCGAGGTAAGGGCCAGGGGAGACTCTAGTCCGTATGCGTTCTTTGAAGAGTAGTTCGTAGCCTATGAGACCACAAGCCCAAGCATCTACTGGCGTGCCGTGGTATTTGCCTTCAACTTGCTCTGGTGCGAGATACGGTATAGTACCGGGCTTGTCATAGAGAATCGTTTTGTTGTTTGATACGCAGCCCCAGTCGCTCAACTTAGGTACTGGAGGGCCGAACGTTTCTACTTAGATATTCTCGGGCTTAATGTCTCGGTGGATGAGCCCATTTGCATGAAGAAATCGTACAGCAGAGAGGATTTTTCGAAGAAAATTGCTCGCGCTGATTCAGAAACGACAGGCGACGAAATGACTGCGCAAAGAGTTCCAGGAAGGAATGGGGAGATAATTATATACTCGTCCGTGATGTTGCCTTGTCGGGTTGGGTCCCAGTCGCCATCAAGAAGTTTACGAATACGCCCCTGCATCTTTTAGTTATTAAAAGTCAACAAGTCATAGTCTATTTCATCGTGCTTACGATTTCAGCCTCTGTTTGACACTTAAGATGACGGATGTCAAGTGGACGTGCGATTCCTTTCTGGCGAGAACGTTGGTCAATTGGGATCAGAGTTTTAGAGATATAAACTTACGTGGCAAAGCTTTGAGATATGTTTGGCCATTTCGACTTCGCGCTCAATCGACTTTGCATTATACTTTGTCTTTAAGAGTTGCTTTGCAGCTGCTCGGCTCCCGTTGGCGGCATGAACGACCATGTACACAATGCCGAAAGTGCCACGAGCTATTGGAGTCTGAACGATCCACTCGCCGAATCTTGAATCTAGCTCTCGAGGTGTCGGTACGACGAATGGATTGTCGTCCTTGAGAAACCTAGACAGGAACGCCTTCAATTCGACTTGAAAATGGCTCTCCTCTAAGGAACTTCGCTGGACGTACTGTAGCGTGAAAGGCAGCTCGCCAATAAGGATTGTGTTTTTGAAAGGCACTGGTCGCATCTCACCAAGTACAGAAATGTGTTCCCCATTAACATTGCAGCTCATTCCCCGCCCGTTACTAACGACCAGGAAGAATCCGCCAGCATCTCGTATCCAGCTAAGTCGAGCATGGACGCCAGCGACATCGTGTTCATCGGACTCAGCTGTGACTAGCTGTAGCTCAACACCCCCATCGGGCATGTCGGGTCGGCCTATGCCGATGAACCAGCCTTTGTCAGGATAATTTGGCAGCTCATTAAGAGCAATCTCAAAGCATGGAGTAGATGAGTTTCCTAGATAATCGATATTGGTAACGAATTTGGAGTGATACGTTGAGCGCTGTTCTTCGCCCGTTGAAATAGCTCGACGGCCGACTTTACTTAATGGAATCAGATGCGCGAAGACGAAGCGGCGAGGCACCTGGATAGTTTGAGGAGGCGGAGTGTCAGGCTCGGTAGTACTCTCGCGATCGACCTTATCAGGCTGTGGCATTGAAAAAGACATTGCTGAGCTTTGCCGAAGAAGAGGAAGAGAAAGAGAAGAACACCGTGACGGCCGTAACTGAAAAGATACTTTGGACCCATTGTTATACTCCTGTCGAACTGACCTAATGCACCAGCAAAATAGTATACATATCTAGCTATTTGCTTAAACTCTGGCGGCAAGCCGTAGCCATTGTTGTTGTCAGACACGCGAAGGGTATCGAGCTAAGAGTGGATAGCGTTGGGCTTGGCACTAGCCTTGGTCTTTGTGCGCCAAGCGTCGTGTCGCCCTGTTGTCCATGATTCACGCGACGTCCAAACTTGCCATCCTTCATTTGTTGCCAACATGGAAGACCTCTTTTTTGCACAACTGTGCAGAGGACTTGAGCAACCTAGGAAGCCTCGAAGTTGTCTTGTATCCTACTTCAACAGCTGCTATGACCCTAATCGCAAATATAAGACACCTCCTCCAACCCACCGAGAAAGCCGCAACACGCAGGCCGAGTGCAGACGAGTAGCACACCCTCAAGTATGACCGCCTCTCTACCGGCTACATCAACAACGGCGCTCAGTGCCACCAAGGGAGCTTCGATGCGCACAGGCAAGAAGCGCAAGTACGAGGACGAGGATCCAGGTTACGACGACGTTCGCCCACATCGACTCCACAGATCCGCGATGCATGCGAAGCCCAGCGGCGTTGAATACATTGGTTGGGATAAAGGGTGCAAACGCGCGAGGGACGACAAAGGGGACGAAAGGGAATTGCAACAGCACCAAGATCTACCTTGCCTCCACCAAGCGAAGCTTCAAAATGTATCGAGAACACCGGAGCTCCAGATGTGTGCATCACATGAGAAGGCATGCAACATCGAATTTGCAGGCGAGGCCAACATGCGTCAAAAAGAGAGTGACCAGAAAGCGTATCACATGCATACGCGACCACAACCAGAACCTCGCCGTTCTACACGTATCCAGACAATGAAAAGATCGCCGCTGCCACACACATCATGTGGCGAGGCCACTCGCACGCAGAGAGGCAGACGTGGCACACGAGCATACCTAATATATGGCTCCACAATTGGCAACCACAAACCTCCTTCTAAGCTGGATGCGAAGCTCAACGGTACTAGCACAAGGAAGAGGCGCAAACGCAGTGAGGGATGAGTGAACGAGGCAACAGATCCCACCTACACGTGTGAGAGGAGAATAATGGACGCTGGCGGCAATGACACAGGCGCATTTCCGGGGTTCTAAGGCCAGCCCTCAACGGAACATTTGAGCAGCAATCCAGGCGGCCAGCTGCGCCCTTACAATTGGTGTCGTACAGCGTGCGGAGGGCGTCTAACTCAATGGCAAAGTCGATTCCTATACATATTCGAAGTCCCTCGTTGGAGCCCGCTTTGGGAAGCTCACCCTCTAACACCGTTTCCAAGGTCAACCCAGTCCAACAATTCAATCACATTATGGCGAAGAGCTTTCAAGGCCAATAGGCAAGTCCTGCCGCATTTGCACGAAAGAACAGGATGAATGTTTGCCTCCACCGAGTTGGTCCATGTAGCTCCCAAATCTTATGTCTACATTTCGCCTATGTCTTCTAGCCAATGTACAACGTACTTCAAGATTTGAAGCTTCAATGGCAATTCCGTAAACAACATGAGCTTGAACGCGTAGGTTATAAGGTCGTCTGGCAAAAGGCTGCTCGAAAACCTCTTCCCAGCCCTCCGGTTATCGGCAGAGTCTGCCACTGGATACAGCTTCAACTCTCGATTGTTGCCAATATCACAGCAGTAGATCCGTATTAGACGTAATCCTTTGATTCCCGAACATTCCTCCCATTCCTCATAATCATCCTCTGACAGCTGGTGTGATGGAGGCCAAAGGGCGTGTTCGGATATAGATCGTAGCAGGGCCTTCACCTTCGGATTCCTTAGCGGTGGGGTTTCATCGGAGGACAATGCCTCGACTAGGTCGTCAAATTTGGATTGAAGTTCTGAAAGATGGTTGGGGTGCGACGATGTAGCGGTGTCCGGTGGTTGCTCGTTGGAAATTGAATTCTGAATGGTGATTTGCTCGGCCATGATTGCTCGAGGTAATATCGAGGTCTGCTATTTAGAAAAGACAGCAATGCACCGCTCTTTATCTGCTTCTAGCCTGGTGAATGCAGCAGACGCAGCTCAACACCTTGCCCTTCGAACATTATCCGTGGGCCTGCGTGCAGGGTGGCTGAATTGGCGATGCAGCATACATGCATAATCACGAGCCACCAGATCGGCAGGATGTCGTTGCGGAGAACGTCCTTCATGCTGCCGCTCCTCAATAGCAACATTCTAGCCGTTTCCGGTGCTCTCTGCTTGTCGAAGAGGCCATCGATGATGATACCCAGACTAGTCCGTATTCAATATATTTGCGCAGCCGGCTGCTTCTTGAGGCTAAGTGTTTGAGATGGGGCGGACAGGCGTGATGCGCGACGACCGCGAATTTGACGTTGCGCTTCGCGGCGTATGTAGAGCTGCTTTGTCCTCTCTAGGATCTCAGCAGCTATGGGCGAATGCTGCGAATAAATGAGTTTTGTCAACTGTTATTGTGATGGGCGCGATATTCACCGTGAGGGAGGATGCGCCATTGCTCAGCACCACAGGAAGCACTGCGAAAGGCTGCGAAGGTTGTGGAGTACGCTGTCGTGCGAGGATATTGCGTACTGTGTTTTTTATTATGAGCTGACGCTTCATAGTGTATAAGGTCATATCGTGTGGGTGGTTGATAATGCGCGACCACGCGCTATGATTCTGCCATCGGGTGTTCTTCGGCGAAGCCTCAGTATTTGCTGACATCGTACCAAGCCTCGTGAGTGCGCGCTTACCTGTCCCACCACTTTTCACTTTCACATTCACGTACAGCACAGCTACGACTCTCCACAATTCTTTATTTTCGAAGCGCACACAGGAACGGTGCGTCTCTCTCTTACTTCCGTCGCACCGATAATCACAATCTCGACCTTTCCGTTGCAGGTCAGACGCCTGGCTGCTGAGCTTCAATTTCCCTTCTACCTCCCAGACGCAAAATTTGCCGCCACATACGAAGCCCAGTCGGACCCCATGCACACCATGACCGCCGATGAAATACAAGGTACGGAGAATAGGACACATAACGGAAAGAGGATGAGGGAAGGAGATTGAGGAAATTGTATGAACTAGTCTAATTCCACGAGAACGAATTAAATACGTCAGTGTAAAATCCAATCCTGCCGTCTTGATACAACCAAAATGCATGAGCGAAGTTCTGAGTGCTCCGATCATCGAGCGCTCGGGATAGCTTACTATCAAGCTGCTTTGCATCCTCCTGAGTCTTGACGACTGAAATATACCGTTTCCGTGCAGCGAGCGTTTCGCGATCTGACTCATCCTCACAGTAGAGCGGTCCGTCCATCACAGGCGGTACGATACAGAGATCCTTTATGAATTCGACGATTTCCCAGGGACCAACAATTGCGTTCTCCCAATCAATGACACCCTGGATGCAGAACCTGGAGTCCACTAACACATTGCTCTGATATAGATCTGTGTGTATGACTGGAAAAGGACCGCTTTGAAAGCAATGGCGTTCCGCGAAGTACGATAGTTGTGCCGGAAAGTCCTTAATAGACTTGATGATCGAATCTACAACCATACTTGGTGTTCTCTCTCGGATTGTCTTCTCTCCATAAGGGAATTTTGCGTTTCTCGCCCAAGCGCAAAAAAACTCGGCTGCTGTTTCAAATGGGCCTCCAATTCCAGGTAGCTCCCCGACAGAGTATGTCCCATCGGATAGTTTGACAATGCTGCCGATCATCGGGAACCGTATGGCCGTCATCTCAACCTACTCCATTAACTTGACGAAACATAAATAGACTTTCGCATACCTGTATAGTCGCCATAGAATCTAAGTATTTTGTCTTGTACTGAGGGGGAGTGCGACCCCTATGCACTTTGTGACCACCGAAAGAATCCATGGCTGAGTCTGCCGGGATGAATTCAAGGAGCATATAAGGAACGCCAACGACATTGTTACAGCTCGCGTCGTACCAAAAGACCTCTGGGACGGGGATCTTGGATCGTTCTCGAATGACTTCAATGGTATGGACTTCCTGTTCTAGGCGCTCAGCTGAGCCTAAGTCGGCCTTGTGTCGTTGTAGTCGTGCCACCCAGCGGGTTCCGTCTTCGAAGTCGAGCCGCCGAATTACGTGCACTCCACCCATCTTGTATGTGGCAGAAAGCTTGCATTCGATCTCGCTGTCATGCTTTGAGGAACGCTGCTTTACATGTTTCGCAATCTGTATAAGGGCGTCCCAGTCGATCGCGGGCAGTGAAACTTCGATCTCAATATTGTCCTTCCAATTCATGTTCATGGCATTGGTATCGGTCTGACAGACTTCAAACATGTTGCGGTTGGGAATGATGATAGGTGTGGTTAGGCTACAAAAACATTACAGTTTCGCGCATTAACGTTTATCCGCTCCGGTTATGACTCTGGCAACCGAACCTGACTGCATGATTCAAGAGCCCTACCTGCTGACTACCAACATCTGATTGAATGTAACCAGTTCCCGCACGGATCTAACCCGCTAGAGGAAGAGAATGGTGAAACAAGTTTATTGTGATGATCAGCCGAGGAGGCAGCTGATCAGGTGATCATGTATGGAGAAGCTAAACTTATTCGGGATGGGATAGGAACTATCCACCTGCACGGATTTGAGAGTGCAGATCGTTTATCAATCATCGTCCTCAGGACGAATCCAATCGCATCCATCACACTTCTGGCCCCTCTGAATAGGTTGGCCCTTGCACCCGACTGTTGGGCATTTCGCGTATGCGCTCTTCGCTGAATTTCCTTCAGGCTACTATGTTGTTATTGCTTATTTGGGTGTCGATGTTGTTAGCTTACCATAGTGGCTGTCGGTTGGTATGTGTGTGGGAGAGTGCTTGTGTGGTATAATAGGCGGTTGGACGGTGATGAAGGTAGGTAATATGCCCTCTTTTTCAGAAGACGAAACGCTTGTACATTTATACATGTGCTGTACTGCTGTTTGTAAAACGAATTGCGTCACATCGTGAGCCTATTAATCTATGCAACCACTACGCTCGAGGTCCATGGGTTGTATGACCAGACAGACGCATTGCATGGCGCTATGTTATTGTGGAGGTACGGGAAGTAGATAAGCCATGACAACTTTGCTCTCGAAGCAGTGCGCATGCATATCTTGTGGGTGTTGGGTGTGCATGCGATTTAGTATTTGCAGACGCGGTAGGGAAGACGGGTGGAGCGATGCAAGCCACTACTTCGGTAGAAGCGCCCTCACATCGATGTTTGAGACGGCATACGTCGCTTGCGATGTGTCGAACGGTCTGCTCCAGGCGGATTGTTACACCCTGGCGTAGGCGCGCAGGTGCTGCATCTCTGAATCCAAGCGACTGCCTATAAACGCGTAACGATCAGCTGCTGCACGGGTCTGCCGAATTATAGCTCCGCAAGCAAACGCCTCGGCGTCAAACAACACAACATACTAGCCAAATATGGAAGCTGAACCCTGCATTCCCTGCATTCCCTGCATTCCCTGCATTCCCTATATTCCCTATATTCCCTTCATTCCCTCCATTCCCTCCATTCCCTCCTGCTTATCCACGCTATGACAGCACCACCAAGTTTCAAAACTATCTCAGAAGACTTGGAACGACGCCAAGCAATCCCGTCAAAATATCGAGAAGACCTTGAAGCAAGACTTTTCATCACATGCAATCCTGCAGGTTATGATCCACCTCACAAACGAAACAAAACCAAGCGGCCCTCATGGCTTGTTCGGTCGCAATTTAAACAAAGGAAAGCACAGCAGGTGT
>TARA_R110002003_G_scaffold2123_4_pt1 | contig 10173 bp, 10 predicted proteins | sample TARA_R110002003 | Tara Oceans TARA_R110002003 (sample SAMEA4396441) | marine metagenome | biome: Westerlies Biome; feature: [SRF] surface water layer (ENVO:00010504); material: water (ENVO:00002006), including particulate matter (ENVO:01000060) such as... | depth 5 m | reverse complement strand
TCAAGGCTGCTGAAGAAGATGCAGAAAGAGGAAGGGCAGTGGGCTCGGAAAGAAGTCCGCTGGTGTCAGAAGTGGGATATAGTGTGAAGTCCCAGTTGATCGACCGACTACCATAGACGTCTGGCTCTTGCACTGAGTTGCTGCGGTTGCCAGAAGATGACGAAGGCCTGGCTTGGAACGACGCACATGGCTGCGGCGGTATATTCCATAACGGTATTGTAAACTGCGGGTCCTCGTACCAGCTGGTGAAATCTAGGAACTCGTCAAGGGAAATTGAAGCAGTAAAAGGCGCCCAACACGGGGTGTCAAGCGCGAAGCTTTGGTGTGAAGAAGAAAGGCGCAGATGGTGGGGAAGCCTGAGGCTTTATACACGAGATGCGCTCCCCAACTTGGAAGGGCGGCTTGCTGCGGTCAGCGCCTACTGCTTAGGTTAGTCACTCCATGACGCTAAACGCTTGGCCTACCAGCGACTTTCCGCTGCGGCGTGCATCTCGCATTTTCCGTCTGCACTGGGTAGGCATCGCAAGAGGCAGTGCAACAATCGCAATGGCTGCCATAACGCCTTCACGAATTATGCGGCCCGGTCTGGCACCGACAAAGCCCGACGCCATTCTCTCGTTCCTCGTACCTTCCGTCCAGTGTATGCGGATCGCTCCTGCCGCACGCTTCTCGACATCGACTCCACGATGCAAAAAGGACAACAACAGCATTCGAGGGCTCTCGGCGGTTCGAAGTACTGGACTTCGTCGTAGGCAGACGCTTTCTGTCATGCAGAAGGATTTCCAGAGGCAGAAATTACCGACACCTGTGCCAATTGCGGAGAAGCCCACGGGGACGCCAGATCATGGGCTGTGGGACTTTTTCAAGGATCAGAAACTGCTGCAAACGCCCGTGGAGGAGCAGAGACACGGTACAAAGCCATTGCGCACTCTGGAAACTTGATGGTTGACAATGGATGCAGGACGAGCATGGACGGTAGGGGAACTTCGCAGTCGAGACTGGGACGCGCTGCATCAGCTGTGGTGGATATGCGTGAAAGAACGCAACCGCCTTGCCACCGAGAAGCTCGAGCGCCACCGATTGGAAGCCGGATACGGCGACTACGAAAACAAGAACCGTGATGAGGTGGTTCAGAAGACGATGAAGGCGATTCTGGACACGTTGTCTGAAAGGCACCAAGCATACACAGAAGCTTACGAGCTTGCAAAGAATGATCCGACCGTGGATCTTTTGAGGATAGACGGTCCTCAATTCAGCCCTCCACCAGCCTATGTATGTAGGGTGTATCGCCAGGCGGCACATGCGCTAATATCGACCACAGGATCCACTTGAAGCCGAGGACGACGTTCGACCGCAACCCACTTGAAACATACATTGCGAAGGCAGGGCGAAAGCTGCGTGATTGGCACATCGTGCTGAAGCTTCCTGTGGCTCACGTTCAGATTGCTCCCTGGTAGAGGGACCATAGCTCGTCGAGCTATGTATACTGATTGTACAATACCCTGCATATGCGCATCTCGAGGCGTTCTTCAGGACTTGATAGTGGGGAGTCTGAGAGAGAAGCGTCGCATTGTCGGTTGCCAGCATGATAGGCAGAGGCAGATGCAGCGCCCAGATACCCGTTATGCTATTTATGCACACCAAGCGCAGCTACTTGATATTCCTAGCCATGATTCGATTCGTCAAAACAGCATAAATATGAATGTGCAATGCATAAGTCTCCACGAGCCTCATACGCCACCTGCACAGCATTGGGCGCGGCGAGTCTAACGAAGCTACAGCACGCTGCACCCCCACATCATCGCTCACCGCAACACCTGCAGACAGCTCTCCACCTAAGCCCAAGTAAACACACCAGTCTCCCACACCGAAACTTGTTCATCACAGCACCCTACCGCAATCATGGATGAGATCGCACCCGAGTACGACGTCGTAGTGCTAGGAACAGGTGGGACTACCCCGCTACAGCCGCCGCGGCCAAAAGCTAACACTTGCTAGGTCTCACTGAATGCGTGCTTTCAGGGTAACACGCATGCGCATGTAGGAGCGAACCAGCGCTGACAGCGTGCAGAGTCCTCAGCGTAAAGGGCAAGAAGGTGCTCCACATTGATCGCAACGATCACTATGGCGGGTGGGTAACTTCTCGGATATGGGGAGGTACAATAGCTTACACGGTGCAGCGAGGCGGCCTCACTCAACATCGAAGCTGTACGTCGCGAAAGTGCACGCGCGCATGAAGATAGACTAATATCAGTGTAGCTCTTCAAGAGGTATGGGCAGACGACGGGCGAGCCATGGAAGAAGTACGGCCGCGTCAACGACTGGAACATTGACCTCGTCCCGAAGCTGCTGATGGCCAACGGCGAACTCACCAACATCCTCGTCTCGACCGATGTCACCAAGTACCTTGAGTTCAAGCAGATTGCAGGAAGCTACGTACAGCAGGGCAATGGCGCAAAGGCGACCGTTGCAAAGGTGCCCTCAGATGCCGGCGAGGCGCTCCGGTCGCCGTTGATGGGTCTCTTCGAAAAGCGGCGGGCGCGGAACTTCCTCGAGTGGGTGGGCGCATACAAGGAGGATGATGTATCGACACACAAGGGTGGGTCTTATCGGATGCTCAGGTTCAAGTAGCGCTCGCTGACGGCTCACTGTAGCACTCGATGTGAAGAACATCACCATGAAGGAAGTCTACGACAAGTTCGGCCTCGAGGCTACCACCCGCGACTTCATTGGACACTCAATGGCTCTGTACCAGACAGACGACTACATCAACGACAAGGGTGCGGCCAACGAGGCGATTCAGCGCATCCGGCTGTATGTCAACTCCATGGCACGCTATGGAAAGTCCCCATACATCTACCCGCTCTACGGTCTCGGAGAGCTGCCCCAGGGTTTTGCCCGCCTATCTGCCATCTATGGCGGCACTTACATGCTCAACACCGATGTTGATGAGTTCCTCTACGACGGCAACAAAATCGTGGGCATCAAGGCCACGATGAAGGAGAGGGATGATACTGGTCCAGGCATGAAGTTCGAGACCAAGGCGAAGAAGATCCTCGCAGACCCCTCATATTTCCCTGGCAAGGCACGCGTGACTGGTCACCTCCTTAAAGCCATCTGTATCCTCAACCACCCCATCCCCAACACATCCGATGCCGACTCGCTGCAACTGATCATTCCCCAATCCCAAGTCGGACGTAAGCACGGTAAGTCGAATTCGTGCCACCTCAAGTACCGCCAGCTAATGTGAGCACAGACATCTACATCGCCGTCGTGTCCTCTGCGCACAACGTTTGTCCCAAGGGCTACTACATCGCCATCGTGTCGACCATTGCCGAATCGGACAGCAACCATCATCTTGAGCTCAAGCCTGGTCTAGATCGCCTCGGCAGGATCGAGGAGCAGTTCCTCGGACAGCCCATCCCGCTTTACGAGCCCCTCGAGAGTGGTGTGAATGACAACATCTTCCTATCCAAGAGCTACGATGCCACGAGTCACTTTGAGACGACCACTGGTAAGTATCTAAGCCCGGAACCTGTCGAGGTTGTACTGACACTTTCAAAGATGACATCAAGGATATCTACCGACGTGCAGAGGGTCATGAACTGGTAGTGGAGGGCTTGAGAGAGGGGTCGAACTTTAACGTAGAAGAGTAAGCTACGCCTGGAGATGCAATAGCTTGCAGCGCTCGCTTCGTCACCAAGTTGGGTATCTGGGCAAACTTCAGATTGTAGCGAATAATATCTATGTGACTACTGGAGTGCTCTTCATAGCTGACATGTGAGGTGCATTCTCCAGTCCCACGGATTGACGCTGGCGCGAACATCATCATAGCCAGCGTGCCCAGGGGAGAAACTACCGCACGTTGCTAGCTTCAATGGGACACTCTTGAGGGCGCTCGCACCCAAGCAGAAGTTCAACATAACAGCTCTGAAGTACTAAAGTTTTCTTAGGCACTGGACGAAGTATGCAGCGAGCCTCTGACATTATTTGAATTGTTCGTGCTGTGGTCATGCGTTGTAGTGAATGCCAGAGGACCCGGTGTCTCAGCGGGATCTACAATTGCGGGCTCGGTATTTCCTCTTCGGGACATGGAAGCTGTGACCCCCTTCCAGAAGCCAGCGCGCCGAGTAACTTGGTGCGAGGAGCTATTTCCCTCCCTCTATACGAACTTAGGTTGCACTGAAATACACATTCTAGTTTCAAACGCTCAGAGTGCGCGTTGCGTCGGTCGCCTTTACGTAGGACGGCAACACGAAGGCTTGGCAGGGACACCTTCATGGCCGCGTAACTTTCTGGCCAACTAGGTGCCACATCGCGTCTCCTTGAAGAGGCAGCCACTCTTTTTGTTCGCTCTACACTCTTCGTCATGGCGCAATTTGGGCGGTACCGTTTTCTGCTGGTTGCGGTAGTGTTCCATCTTGTGTACATCTATAGGTAACCGTTTAATTACCAGTACAAGCAGATCTGCAGGCATCTAATCGGAGGTTAGCATTTTCTCAATCTACTTTGTGAGCCCCGTGGTTCATGGCATGCGCGAACATCGTGTGGAAACACAAGAAGCCCCAGCGAAGCGATTGGTGCTAATAGTTGGTGAGTGATACGTATCTGCATCGGAACAGCCTACTCACGAATTGTTCAGGCGATGGTCTACGCGCAGACAAAGCATTCCAATCGTTCCCCGACCCTGACCCAAATCCGCCCGCGGACCTCGCACACAACGCAAGCACACCTCGGCCACTTGCCCCCTTCATTCGCTCCAAAGTCCTCGAGAGTGGCACTTTCGGCGTCTCCCACACCCGCGTCCCCACCGAATCACGACCCGGCCACGTTGCCCTTATTGCGGGCTTGTACGAGGATGTGTCGGCAGTCACAACAGGATGGAAGCTCAATCCGGTGAACTTTGACAGCGTCTTCAACCGGAGCCAGCATACTTGGAGCTGGGGCAGTCCCGACATTTTGCCCATGTTCGAGCATGGCGCTGTTCCAGGTCGCGTGGACGCATTCTGCTACGAAGCCGAGTTTGAGGACTCCTCGAAGGACGCCTGGGTGTTGGATGAGTGGGTCTTCGACAGGGTCAAGAAGCTGTTTGCGGATGCGAAGACGAATTCAACACTGGACGCCCAGCTGAGGCAGGAGAAGAGTGTCTTCTTCTTGCATTTGTTAGGGCTGGACACCACCGGCCACGCGAAGCGTCCATACTCATGGCAATACCTACACAACATTCAGATCGTTGACCGAGGTGTGCAAGAGATCACGGAGCTCATAGAAGAGTTCTACAACGATGGCAAAACTTCTTTTGTCTTCACGGCGGACCATGGCATGAGCGATTGGGGCAGCCATGGCGACGGACATCCAGACAACACACGCACGCCGCTCGTCACCTGGGGAGCTGGCATCGCAACTCCAAACAAGAGCAAGGTGGGGACAGCTCCAGGACACGAAGATAAATTCTCATCGGACTGGAATTTGGACCATATCGAGCGTCACGATGTTGACCAGGCGGATGTTGCTGCGCTCATGGCATACCTCGTGGGCCTCGATTTTCCCACGAACAATGTCGGCGTCCTACCGCTTTCCTATCTTGACGCGGATCCCAAGACGAAAGCAGAGGCACTACTTGTCAATGCGGAGGAGATACTAGAAATGTATCATGTCAAGGAAGAGCTCAAGAAGTCTACAGAATTAAGATATAAGCCTTTCCCAGGATTGGGCGACGAGTCGCATTCGATAGAACACCGCGTCGCAGAAATCCAAAAGGCGATTGATGCTGGCAATGTTGACGACGCGATTCGCAAAACCTACGAACTCATCGATCTCGGCCTTGAGGGTCTCCGTTACCTTCAGACGTATGACTGGCTGTTCCTTCGGACGCTGATCACGATCGGATACGTTGGGTGGATAGTCTTCGCTATCACGACTGTGATCGACCTACACGTGCTCACAAATGATGCGCCACCGGAACGAACTACGAAGAGCATCGCGGGATTCTCGTCAGTCCTCGTCGTTCTCTACGCGATTCTCTTGAAACAACAGTCTCCGATTGTGTACTACGTCTACGCATTTTTCCCTGTTTTGTTCTGGGAGGAAATCTTCGCCCGAAGATCGTCCCTCATCAAGGGCGGCAGGAGTTTGTTCGGTTACGTCTCCTCCACCGCCGATGTTGTCAAGCTGGTCTTGTCTGTACTCGGCTTCTTCGGTTTGCTCGAAGCTCTAGTATGACGCTCCTTTTGCCACGTACGCTGTGTTTGCTAATGTATCCTAGGTTCAAAGCTACTTTATTAGGGAGATCTACACCGTCTGCTACCTAGCTGCGACTGTGTGGCCTGCGCTTTATGGTCAGAATTTCATGAAGAAGAACATGGGCACCGTGGCAACATGGGTATTGTCATGCCTGATCATGAGCGCGTTCACCATGCTTCCGGCAAACAAGGCCGAAGATACTCGCATGATCTTGCTTGGAGGTGGACTGATGTTTGCTGTGGGCGCACTGTATCTTGTCTTCGAGAAAAGCATACTTGCCGACACGACATCAGAACATGAGCTTGCCGAGCCCAAGCTAGATGACAAGAGTCGCATCATACTCAGCGTACAAATGGGCCTAATCTTGCTCTCCATGATCGTCACAAAGAGCAGTATTGGCTACATACAGGCTCGACAGGGTCTGCCGCTCGGAGTGTTGGTCGTCGGCTGGGCTACACTCTTGAGCTCGTTGTTCCTTCCGCAGCTCCACGGTTTGTATCCTAACAGCCACTACATCCACCGCCTCGTTGTCATCTTCCTTCAATTCGCGCCCACCTTTATCATCCTCACGATCTCTTACGAAGGGCTCTTCTACTTCGCTTTCTGCTTGTGCCTCTTTAGCTGGATGCGGCTGGAACACCAGGTCTACCTGCACACCACTGATACCCCGGAGAACAAAGGCTCCGCTTCAACAAACCCAATAAAGCCAGCTGTCGAGGCTGCAGCGACACGACTCGACTCGATCAAGAAGGGCGACTACCGATCGCTCACTCTAGCTGACGCACGCATCGCGCTCTTCTTTTTCTTCTTCATCCAATCCGCCTTCTTCAGCGCTTCGAATATCGCTTCGGTATCATCCTTCTCCCTGGATGCAGTGTACCGACTCGTCCCCGTTTTCGACCCATTCTCGCAAGGCGCACTTCTAATGCTCAAGCTCATGGTTCCCTTCGCAGCCTTATCTGCCAATTTCGGCTTACTCAACCGACGCCTCGGTGTGGCGCCATCGGCGCTCTTCATGGTGGTCATGGCGGTTAGTGATGTCATGACATTGAGCTTCTTCTTCATGGTCAAGGATGAGGGCAGCTGGCTGGACATTGGGACGACGATTAGTCACTTTGTTATTGCGAGTCTGTTGGGCGTGTTTGTTGCGGGCCTGGAGCTGTACAGCGAGTTCACGATCAAGGGTGTCGAGTTTGGTACGCGAAAGCGGGATCGGGTCAATGGTGTCGCAAAAGAGGGGAATGGGAAGGTAGTTGGGAGTCCCAACGGGACGCCTAGCTAGTACTACGGTCGAACTATTATCATAGTAATGTCTTAAATGAGGGGTACTGTTTTAGCTCTGATCACTGCGCAGATGTGGTGGCTTCATTGTGCAAGACACCCGACCTTCAGCCAGAGTAGACGACCGAACGCTTAGCAACATATGTGGCCTCCTCTCAACTGATCATCTTATCGCGCTGGTCTCAGATCTCTCTGGGCCCCAAGGTCTCATCCGCATCGAACGGTGGGTCCGCCGCTCGCTCTAGCCAATCAGGCTCGCTTCCGCTAGGGGAGGCTGGCACGCGGTTCGGCTAGAGCGGGAAAGTGGGGAGCTGCGATGGTCCGTGCTTCCATTTGCCCAACATCTTTTCGGACACCAGCATGAAAGTGTAACGACAACAGCAATCGTCGCAAACATATTCTGAGAACTGAAAGACGGTCGCATGGTTTATCGCCAAAATACGGTACAGCTTCAAGTCGTGCGACACTCATTTCGGGTGCAGCGAGGGTGCCGATAAAAAGTGCTTCTACTCCTCCCAACCACCTCTTGCGCGAGTGCTAGCCACTTCCTCCTCTTCATAAACCCAGACCATCGCTCTGACTCCCAACCTCCCACTGGGCGCGTAATTTCGGCTCGTCAGCAGCGCCATATAATCACACCTTCCACCGCCCGCCCCTGCTGCTGCTTTCTCTCTTCATAATGTTCTTCAAACGCGTGAGTTACGTCTAGCACGCATTGCGATCAAATACTAACCTTCTTCAAGAGATCTCGTGCCAACAGCTACGTAGAGCACGACGCACCTCCCCGCTCACAATCCTTCGACGAGTACGCCGAGAAGCGCCCCGACTCGAGCCGCAAAGAGTCCCAGCAACAGCCCACCTCGCCTACCGAAGAGCTCGACATGTACCCCCGCCCACAACAACCCCAGGAGACATCGCTGCCGACCCGCGGCATGCCCAACGGCCCCCACAGCTCGATGCCGCCCGCCATGAACCACCGCGCGCCTGCTATGAGTGGTGGCCAGCCCGAGCCTATGCCGGATCTACTTGCGCAGGCTTTCAACCAGGCCATCCGCCCGTACACGGAGAAGATTGAGCACCTCGAGGCCCAGATCGCCGACATGCAGGCCTGGGTTGACCAGCTCGAGCAGCAGCGCGCCGAAGTTCATGGCTGGATCGACAAGCGCGGACTGCGACCTGGTACGTGTTCACCTCACCGTCTCTACGGCTAATCACTAATGAACTACAGACGTCCCTCCCTCCATCGCCAAAGTCATGGATACCACCACACCAGATGCCGCTGTTGCGCTCAATGCACAGCTCGACCGCAAGATCACCATCGTCAACTTTGACCTGCACCGGCTGCAAGACGACCTGAACGACTCCATCTCCTCGTCACACTTCGCCTCGGCAATGCTGAAGTTCCTGCCCGACATTCAGCGATTGGCGTTGCTTCCACAAGGCCCGCGCCACGCCTTCGACCTCGTCCTCAAGCTCGGGGGCAACCTCAACTCACATGGCGGCATCGACAGTGCCGACCAAGGTGACATTGCTGCGCGCCGTGACTTCTACCAAAGACTCGACACTGCCATGGTCGACGTCGTCTCACGTCGCTTTGGCGAAGGCGAGGAGTGGAACGTGCAGCGCGAGATCAAGCGCATCGAGAAGACGGCAAGCTACCTCAAGACATACGGCGTCGAGCCCTACTTCCCTCAAACTCTCGAGAGCATGAAGCGCGAGTTGGAGTTCTCAGGCCACAACAATGGCGTCCCGAACGGACAGGGAACTCCGCCGCGGTACCACTAGATGTCTTGAGTGTGCTTGAGCTGGCGAAGAGCTGACCATGGCTCTCAGGGCGAGATAGGAGAATCGTTCGCGTCGGCCTTCTGCGAGTGCAACAATGTCTCCAATAATGATTGCTGCTCGGCGTCGACGACCATCGTCGAGCGATACGTTCATCCCGTGGCGCCGCCGACCGCAATCACGGAAAATAATGGACGGACCCAGACCAAGCACTCCTCCGCCACCGATGTCAAGCGAGCCGACCCCACTCTCAGTCTCTGCGCCTGTATCACCCGAATATTCTTTTGCTACATCGCAGCGTCACGCCTCGACTGAACGCTTGCTATCAGAACCCGGCGAGACGTCGACACGCACTGCTTCTGACACCGTCCCCAAAGCCAATATGCCGGGTTTGATGTACCAACTCAGTAATAGATCTCGCCTGGTGGTCAGCTCGTCCACTACGATTGCTCCGCCCTCACCGTAGCACCGCGCAGCATCGACAGAGGTATCCAAACTGCGACTCCATCGACGGCATTCTTCACTGGGTGCTGACATGCGGCCGAACACATGGCTCCTTCGCTCACCCCACCAGCTCAGCACACTCAAGCCACCCTTCATTCTGTTTCATTCTTCCCCACATACTTTTCCCACCAAAAAACCGACATTTCCCATGTCGGAAAACTCGTTCTTCGTGTCTCTACAGGGAGGGCTATACCCCCTCATTTGCTGGTTCCGTCCTTCCTTTACCCCGGGACCACGGCTTCATGATTGTTATCTTAATCGCTTCTCTCACGAATCTCCTAGGTTGCATCGCATCGAGAGGGGCTCGGACATACCCCGGTATCGGTACAGGAGTGGCGTTTGGGTTTGGGTTTGCGCTTGTGG